>Ga0075431_100006237_pt1 | contig 11845 bp, 4 predicted proteins | sample RhiMetdeltSRZDD5_FD_75297 | JGI IMG/M metagenome (GOLD analysis project Ga0075431, IMG submission 75297) | Populus rhizosphere microbial communities from Tennessee, USA - Rhizosphere MetaG P. deltoides SRZDD5 | ecosystem: Host-associated > Plants > Roots > Rhizosphere > Soil | place: USA... | reverse complement strand
CGGGAAAAAGTTCTGGAGAAGTGGGTGACCGCAGGTCGCGACCGGCAGTCACCCGCGGCGGTCTTAATTCAGGCTCCAGAGTGCGAGGGTGTTCGCGTCCTTGACCAGAATCCCGTCGCCGACCACGGCCGGGTGCGCCCAGGTCGGGCTATCGGCGACCTGATAGACGCGGATCGGCTCCGGGCCCTTGGCAGTCGCGCGCGCGACGATCAGATTCCCGTCGTCCTTGAGCAGGAACAGGACCCCGCCTGCCAGGACCATGGCCGCGTTCTCGCCCTGCCTCCCGTCGCTCGTCCAGCGCGTTTTGCCCGTGCCCGCGTCAAGACAGAAGAACTGGCCTTTGTTCCGGTGCGACATCCCGAAGATCAGGTCGCCGCTGAGGACCGGCGAGTTCATGTACATCGAGACTTCTTTGTTCTCCCAGACCGGCTCGGGCACCCACTCGGCGCCGCGTTTGGCGAGGCGCACGGCGAAGGTCCCTTTGTCGAGCCCGGAGAAGATGAGCAGGTCTTTATAGGCGAGCGGCGTGACGATGTTTTGGACGTAGGCAGTGGTGAAGGGGAGCTTCCAGAGCAACTCGCCGCGCTCGGCCGAGACGCCGATGATATGCTGCTGCGACTGGGTGACCACCTGGCGTACACCGCCCGCCTCGACGACGATCGGCGAAGCATAGGCCGGACCGTCTCCCGTCCAACTCCACTTGACCTCCCCCGTCCCGGCGTCGAAGGCCGTGAGCGCGCCCTGGCCCGGGCCGCCGAGGTGGGCGATCAGCAGGCCGCGGTCCACGACCGGCGACATGGAGGTCCCGAAGTCCGGCGAGGTCTGCTTGAACTGTTTGCCGAAATCTTTCCGCCAGCGCAGCTTGCCCGTCGCCAGGTCGTAGCAGGAGAGAACTTCGGTGATGCCGAGCGTGTAGAGCTTGCCGTCGGCCGCGACCGCGGTCGACTTCGGCCCCTTGCCGTGGCCGGTCGCCGCCGGGTTCATCTGGTAGGCGACCGGGTAGCCGTCTTGCCACACGGTTTTGCCGGTCGCCAGGTCAAAGCCGGTGACCACCTCGCGCTCGCCCTGGCGCGAGTGGAGGTAGACGCGCCGGCCGACGACCACGGGCGAGGAGTGGCCCGCGCCAACCGGCACCTTCCATTGCTGTTTCAACTGCTCCGGCCAGGCCTTGGGCTCGGCGAAGCCGGTGACGATGCCGTCACGGTTCGGGCCGCGCCACTGCGGCCAGTCCTGCGCGCGGGCCGAGGGCGCGAGCAGGACGAGGGCGATGATCGATGCGGTGCTCAGTTGTCGCTTCATAAACCTCCTGCTCCTCGCCCATTTTTCAGGGATAAAGCTTTAGCTTTCAATGCGTCAAGGAGTAAAATGAGAGCCCCAGAATGCCGCGAGCGTCGCGCGCCCGCAGCCTATCTTCCCAAAAAACCGGGCGCCCAGCAAACCCGACCTGTCGACGCGGCCTGACGGTCGAAACATTTTCGCGCTTTCGCTCACTTAAAGTTGGAAAGGTGGGTCAAGGTTATGCGATTTGAAGCCCCCTCGTTGAACAGCCTCAAACTCCCGCTTGCCCTCGGACTGCTCTTAGGATTCGCCTGGGTTGCCTACTACTGCTTCTGGGTGCAGGATAGAGCGCGCCACTTGACAAGCCGGAACTTTCGCCTGCTCAACGCGATCAGCGTACAGATCACGGAGACGGTCAAGGGGCGGGCCGAAGTCTTAGGACGGAGGTTGGGCGCCAAGGTGCCAGCCGAAGAGAAGAGCCTGCCGAAGCTCATTCCGGCCGTGCCGGCCCTCGAAAACGTCGACTCACTCAGGCAGCTTGATCCGAAGGGACTGCCCTTTCTAAATTTCGCCTACATCCCCTTTATTGCGCGCGACGCGCAGGCCGAGCGGCTGGAGATTTTGTACTACTTTGATGCGAAGGAGCCAAACTTCCTTGCCAAGCTTAAGTGGCATCAGATCCTCCAAGCAGTCTTGAGACGCGAGAGCAATCTTGAGGCCTTCGACACTTTGCTCCTGGCGACCTCCGAGGGACAGGTGATCTATCAGGAAGGGGACCCGAGCCAGCGCCTGAGGCGGCTCGACCAGTTGGTCGGCGCGGAGGAGGGCAACCAGGCCGGGAAGAAGGCTGACGCCAAGGAGGAGAAGCCTGCTGCGTTCAGCCTCGCCGCGCGGTCGAGCAGCAGCATTGATGTGACCCTCTCCGGGGCGCCGTATAAACTCTTCGTCCAGCCTTGCTGCGCCGAAATCCAAACGCAGGACCCCCGGGAGAAGCAACCGGCGGCGGGCAGCAACCTCGTCGTCTGCGGGCTGATCTCGCAGCAGCGATTCACGGCCAGCAGCCTCTCTTTCTCCTACTCGCTCCTGGCCTTGCTCGCCGGCATCCTGCTCCTTGGGGTGTTCAGCTGGCCCTTCCTCAAGTTGAGCCTCATCGGGCCGCTCCAGCGGGTGCGGGCGCTCGACGTCTGGCTCCTCGCCTTGTGCGGGGGATTCGCGCTCATGCTGGTGACCGTCTTATGGCTCGACCTGCTCGCTTACCAAGGCTTGAAGCACGACATCGAGGCGCAACTCGTGGAGTATTCCGCAGGCCTGCGGGCGAACGTGGCCGAAGAGGTCCGCGAGGCTTACCAGCAATTGGCCGGCCTCGAGGGGGCGCTGCCCAGTGCCCAGGACGAATGGCCCGGCGGCCTTCAGGGCCCCGAGTATCCTTTTTTTGACGCCACCCTCATCGACGGCGACGGAATGCAGATCCGGAGGAGATCATTCAGGTGGAAGGTTAGTTCACAACTGCTCTCGGTCAAGGACCGGAACTACTTCAACCAGGTGAACGCTGGGGGAGCCTGGGCGCTGCCGGCGGGCGAGCCGAACGCCTCTGCCGGGCCGCGAGGTGGGGCGAAGTACGTCATCGAGTCGATCCGCTCTTGGACTTACGGCGGGGAGCGGGCCGTGATCTCAAAGCGGGCCGACGTCTCAGCGCCGGCCGTCCCCGGCCTGTGCCCCAAGGGGGCAGAGGGGCGCTGTCCGGTCGTCGCGCTGTCGATCCCCATGAGATCGCTGATCAAGCCCACGATTCTGCCCGGTTTCGGCTTCGCGGTCGTCGACGAGCGCGGGGACGTTCTCTTCCATTCCGACGAGAAGCGTAATCTGATCGAAAAATTCTTCGCCGAGTCAGACCAGGGCAGCGAGCTTGCCGCGGCGACGCTGGCGCGACGCGAGAAGAGCCTCAACCTGCGCTACTGGGGCCGGGACTACCTCGCGCACATCGCCCCGCTCCTCCAAGGCACACCCTGGTTCGTGATCACGTTTTACGAGAAGCCGCTGGCGTGCGCGCTCAACATCGAGTGGCTGGTGACGACGCTGTTGCTCGTCTCGCTCTACGCCGGACTCTACCTCGCGGTCGGGGTCGTCATCGCCCTGACCCGCCCCGGGTACCGCGCCGCCTGGCTCTGGCCCGACCCGCGGCGCGCGACACAATACGTCCCGCTGGCGAAAATTCACTCGCTCCTCATCCTCGCTTTCGCAGCCGCGCTGTGGTTCCTCTCGGGGTGGGCCTTGCTGCCGGCGGCGGTCATCATCTCGCTGGCGGCCTGGGTGATCACCTACCGGCGGCTGCGGGGCCGGGGGGAGGATTTGCAGCCGGGAAAGAAAATACTCCTCACCTTCTCTTACTCGGTGGTGGCGGTCTTACTCCTGCTGCTCACTGCCGTACTGCCGCCGGCCGCCTTCTTCAAATTGGCCTACGAGGCGCAGACCGAGACGTTCATCAAATACAGCCAGCTCAGGCTCGCGCAGGCGCTCAACCGGCCGCTGGAGTTCAAGGCGGTCAGAGATGAGCACCGGGATGAATTCGTCAGTCTGGTCCGCAAGTTCGACGAGAAGCAGCGGGACCGCCACACCGAGCATTTCTTCGGGACCAACGCGAGAGTCTGCGGCCCGCAGGTTGAATGCGCCGCCAGGATGGGGGAGCGCCACTCCTCTGCGGCAGGTGTCCGCGGGGACTATCGCTTCCAGTTCTTGGCCGGCGCCCTTTCGAGGTTCCCCGGCCTGCCCAACCTCGAGCCCTCGTCATCCCTGCGCGAGTTGCTCCATGAGAAGGCTTCGGACGGCGCCTGGGATTGGCGGCGCGAAGGGGGCAGCCTGGTCATGAGCGGGCGCGTGGGGGCGTCTGCGGACCTGCTGGTGATCAGCTCGCGCGTCCCGGGGCTCGGCGCCCTGCTTTGGCCGGGGCGGGGAATTGAGCTCGGGTTTCTCCTGATCGTGGCAGTGGCCATGACCGTGCTGCTCGCGCTCTGGCTGGTGCGCTTTTTCTGCCGGCGCGTTTTCCTGACCGACCTGGGGGAGCCAGTGCAGGTTGGAGGCGGGAGCCTCAGGCTGGCCAGCGGGGGGAGCCTCATGGTCATCGGCCGGCCGGAGCACTTGCGGGCGGTCCGGGTCCCCGGGGCCGTGCGGGTCGACCTTCGGAGGCTGGCCGCGCCGGCGGCCAACGGCAACGGCGCCTACGGCGTCCTCCGCCGCGTCATCGCCGGTACCGAGCGTGGCAGGCAGGTCTTCCTCGATCGCTTCGAATACCGCGCCGAGGACCGAGAGTTTAACGAGAGGGTGCTCGAGGTTTTGGAGGAGCTGATTCAAGTCCACCACCGCGCGGTCGTCATCACTTCGCCGACCGACCCAAGGCTCCTCGCCCGCCGGGCCAAAGACCAAGGCGGCAACCTCGAGGAGCGTTGGGCCACACTCCTCGCGTCGTTCAACCTCATCGAGGCAAAGCGCTGGCTGAGGGCGGTTGCCAGCGCGCCCTGCGCGAGACTGCAGGTGGGCTGGGAGTGGCGCCTCTCAGCGAGTTACCGCTCGCTGCTCGAAGAGTCAAAAGATAACCGGACGGTGCGGCGGGTCGTCGGGGAGTACCGCGGCCGCGCGGCAGTCGACCCGGATCAGCTCTGGGAAGAGGTCGACGAGCGGCTCGAAAGCTACTTCCGCCGCCTCTGGTCGCGATGCTCGCGCGACGAGCAGGTGGTCCTTCAGCACCTGGCCCGAGATGGCTTCGTCAACTGGAAAGCGCGGAGGACTGTTCGCCGCCTCCTCGAGCGCGGCATGATCCGCCGCGCCCCGCACTTCGTCCTCCTCAACGAGGCGTTCCGCCGCTTCCTCATGGCGCAGACATTGCCTGAGGTGGAAGCCGCGGTCGGGGCGGCGGGGGGCAGCACCTGGGACGTCATCAAGTGGCCGTTCACCGCCGTCCTGCTCGCGGGCCTCGCCTTCTTCTACGCCACGCAGCAGGAGACGATTAACACCGCACTCACGGTGATCACCGGCATCACCGGGGCCATCCCCCTCATGGTCAAACTAATCGGCGCGCTTGCCGGGAAGAGTGCTTCCGCCGAGGTCCGGTAAGGCGAAGACGTGCCGGCGCAAGTCAACAAAAGATGCAACTGAGGAGAGAAGAAAAGTTGTTCGCTAACTCTGGGAAGGAGGTTTTATTCATCGTCGGATGCTGCGCCGTACTGTCAGTCAGCGCGCCGCACACACAGGCGCAGAATTACTCTGACTATGATCGGTTGTTGCGCACGTATGTGGACGGCCGTGGGTTGGTCAACTATGCCGGATTGAAAAGAGATTGGCGCGCTTAAGGCGTTTGTCGATCAGTTGGGCGCGACCGATCCGCTGGCGATCAATGACCCGGGGGACCGCTTGGGCTACTACCTGACGTTGTCCAACGCGTGGGTCTTGTACTACGCGGCCAGCGCCTATCCGTCGAAGAGCGAGATGCGGAATTTCATTGGTCTGTTCCGCGATCACGAGATCCTCATCGGCGGGCGCAAATCGTCGCTCGAAACGCTGGAACACCAGATCATCCGCCCGCAATTCAAAGACCCGCGCGCCCATTTTTATCTGAACTGCGCGGCCTTCAGTTGCCCGGCGCTCTGGCAGGGCGCGATCCCGGCGGGCAAGACCTGGGAGGTCTTGGAGCAGTCGGTGAAACGCTTGATCAATGACCCGCGCCACGTGAATTATGACGCGCCGGAGAAGAAGCTCACCCTCTCGAAAATCTTCGATTGGTTTGCCGACGATTTTCTGACTTGTCTGAAAACGCAGAAGGGCATTCAGCGGCCGCACGTCGCGCAATACATCCTGCTCTACCTGAACGGCCCGTCGCGTGAGGCGTTGACCAAAACGCCGCCCGAGGAGGTCAGCGTGAGGTATTACAGCTACAGCAAGAGCCTCAACGAACAGCGCTGATTGTCATCTCCGAAGAGGGTCTGATTCAAAGCCAGCATTTCTGCACCAGCGGCCGTCTTTTCAAGAGCCATCCCCCGCGGTTCATCTTCCCCGACAGCTCATTCTGCCCTCGACCACCGGGATGGCCCCCGCCTCGGGGCGGCCGGCCGGCAAACCTGAACGTCAGACTGAAATCTTTTTGCCGCCAGGTCACTTATAGATCTGAGGGGGCCGGTAAGTAAGAGGCGTCTTGCCTCGGGTTGCTCGCCCTCAGCTAGATTAACGTCTGCCGGAGCGTGCCATGGCCGTCGATCGCGAGTCATTAAAGCGTCTCAAGGCCCCGGCCTTAGCCCTGCTGATTACCTCGCTTGTGTTGCTTGGTTACTACAGCTTCGCGGTGCAGGGTAAGGCCAGTTACGAAGCTAGCCGGAGCTTCCGGCTCCTCAGCGCCCTAGGGGGCCAGATCAACGCCAGTGTACGGAATCCGGCGACAGTCATCGATAGGCTGTTTAATGATCTGAGTAAGCGACGAGTGACAATCAGAGAGAAGGAGGAGGCTGCCAAAGCCTGGCTGCCCGGCCTTCAGTCTTTGAGGGACAAGGGGACCGTCTCGGCATCGGATTGCCACCAGCAGGAGAAAGGGTACGCCTACTGGGAGCGCGAAGGACGGACTGATTGGCTGCGCATCAGCCGCTGCCAGTCGAACACCCGATACCTGGGGGAGTTGAGACTCGATAAGTTGCTCGCACCCGATTTCGACCAGGCGCTGAACCGAGGTGTGTTCGACAAGATTTTGCTCGTGACCCCCGACGGAAACGTGGTCATGCAAGCCGGCATCCCTGAGCTGCAGTTAAGGCGGCTCGACAAGCTCCTGGAGTCCGCCGGCGGGGTCGAGCAGCAAGTCGCGCCATTCGCGTCCCTCGCCCAATCCACGAACGCGGTCGAGGTCGAACTCTCAGGCACAAAATACCGGCTCTTCATCCAGCCTTTGAGCCTCGTCATGGGGAGCGGGGACCCTGTCGGCGGCACGCCCCGAGCCGGCCATCAGTGGGTCCTCTGCGGCTTGGTCTCGCGGCAAAAGCTCATTTACCGCAGCTTGGCTTTCTCCCCCTCGGTCGTGGCATTGATCGCGGGCGCCATTCTCATCGCAGTCTTCAGTTGGCCCTTCCTCAAGCTGAGACTTATCGGGGCGCACCAGCGAGTGGGGGCGATCGACGTCTGGCTGGTCGCCCTCTGCGGTTTGATCGGCGTCGCGCTGCTGACCCTCTTTGGCCTCGACCTGCCTGCCTACGCCAGGCTCAAAGGCGAGATCAACGGGCAGTTGCAGGAGTTCTCGCAAAAGCTCCAGGACAACATGGCAGAGGAGGTCGAGTTAGCCCTCAAGCAGTTGTACCAGCTCGAAGATGTGGCGCTCAAGTCGCCGCCCTCCGGGAACCCCTGGAAAGGGACCAAGGTCTCACCCGGCTACCACTTCCGCGAGTTTTATCTGATCGATTCGAAAGGAGAGCAAAAGAGGAAATGGTCGTTCGCGGAGGTCACTGACCAGGAAAACATCCCGGAGCCCGAAAGGGCGACTCCGTTCATCAAGGTGAATGACCGACAGTACTTCAAAGACGCGACAAGGCTGGCGGACGCCCCGGGGGTGTACGCTCTGGAGTCAGTCCGTTCATGGACGAGGGGGGAGGAGCGGATGGTCATCGCCAAGGCCATCGGTCACGGGCGATCTTCCGACCTCGCGACCGGGAAGGAACTCTGTTCGGAGACAGGGCGGACGGCGGACGAGCACCTCCCGGTCGCCGCGCTGGCCGCGCCGATGCGCTCGCTCATCAGGCCGGTGATCGTGCCCGGCTTCGAGTTCGCCATTATTGACGCCGAAGGCACGGTGCTTTTTCACTCGGACCCGAAACGGAACCTCGTCGAGAACTTTATCGTCGAGGCCGACCGTAGCAGCGAACTACGGTCGGCCCTGGCGGGGCTCCGCGCCGAGGCCATGCCCCTGAGTTATGAAGGGCGGGACTTCCTCAGTTACGTGACGCCAATCCGCTGTCTGCCACAGGCACAGTGGTTCATGATCACCCTCTACGACCAGGGTCGGCTCCGGACCTTTAATATCGAGGTGCTAATCACTGCTTTGCAGTTCCTCGCGATCTACGGGGGGCTCTACTTAGTCGTCGGCTTGGCCTGCGCACTGGCGCACCCTCAGTACCGAGCCGTCTGGCTCTGGCCGGACCAGAAGCGGCTGCCGCGCTATCGCCTGCTCATCAAGAGCTACCTGCTGCTCATGGTGTTGTTCGGCGCCCTGATTTTCGGCGCTCAGAAGAATAGTCTCCTCCTCGTCTCCTGGCTGTTTCCCTTCGGGGTTTGGGCGGTGACTTACACAGTGCTGAGGCGAATCCCGAGGATCGAGGCGGGTAACCCGCCGAAATCGCCCGGCCGATTCGGCTTCGTGGCACCCTACACGGTCATGCTGACCCTCCTGTGGCTCCTCGTCTCGGTGCTGCCGGCGGTAGCCTTTTTCAAAGTGGCCTGCTGGCACCACACCGACACTTATCTGAAGCACGCTCAGCTCAAGGTCGCACAAGCGTTGGCCGGGCGCGAGCGGCGGGAGTCGGCGAGGCCGGCGGCCGGGAGCGAGCGGATGGCGAAGACTGAGAAGTTGGAGACCTACCTCGGATTCTTCTTTGAAAGTGAAAGGCTGAATTTGCAGACGGAGGGCGGCCGGCCGGCCGGGATCTGCGGTTGGCCGCTGAAGTCATTGGTGGCCGGGTTGCCCCTTTACTCCGAATTTTCCGTCGAGCGGGGCGGATTGTATGACGACCAAACGGCCGACGGCCGGTGGCGGTGGACTGTCGTGGGCACTGACAGGCTGGTCTTGAGCGGGGAGACGAATGGCGCGAAGCCGACGGTCATCGCGTCGAAACACCCACAGATGCTCATGCTCGGGACGGCGGGCCCCCACGTGAGATACTTCGCGTGGCTTTTACTGACAGCCTGCCTCCTGCTGCTCGTCTTGTACGCCGCCGTCCAATTTGTCACCAGGCGCGTCTTCCTGATCGACTTGCCCGAACCGCTCCAAGTCGTCAATGATAGCAAAATCAGGACCGGCAAGGGGCAGCACCTCTTCCTCCTCTGTCGCCAAGACCACCCCTTCGCGATCCCGACTCAGAAGGCCGTCCTCGATTTTAAAGAGCAACTCTTCCGCGACTCAACCGACGGTCGTTGGCGCAAGCAACTCGGCGCCGTCCTCGATCGCACGGAACTGGGCGACGTGGTGGTGGTCAAGCATTTCGACTACCGGATTTACGACCTGTCCTTGTCCGAGGTCAAACTCGCCGTCCTGGGTGAACTGTTGAATGTTCACCACCGGACGGTGGTCGTGACTTCGCGTGCCGATCCGCGGTCCCTCTTTAGTCACGCCGAATTCCAAGAGGGAGCGGGCGCGGGCGGGGAGGCACCTCGCAGACAGGAGCGCTGGAGGCACCTCCTGTCCAGCTTCATCGTGCTGGATGTGGAGCGCCTTTTGATCGAGACGAACGCTCAGGGAGGGGCGGGGCACGCGGCCACGAATGGCCACAAGGGGTGGCAGCGGATCGACCTCGAATGCGGCAACGACCCTTTCCTCCAGCGCGTCTTGCCTGACCTCAAGCGAATAGCGGCAGGGTCGCCCGATCTCGGTCAGGACCAGCTCATCGAGGAGTTAAGCGACCGGTCCGCCAATTATCACCACGGGCTGTGGCACAGTTGCACCCCGCAGGAGAAACTCGTGCTCCTGCACCTGGCGGAGACCGGGTTCGTGAACTGGAAGGATCGCCAGACGATCAGGCGACTCATGGGGCGCGGCCTGATCAAGCGAGACCCGCATTTCACATTCGTTAGCGGAACTTTCCGCCGCTTCGTGCTCTCGACCGCCTGTCGCCGCGATATTACCCCGGCGGAGGCCTTACTAAGCGGCACCTGGGACAGCGTCAGGGGGCCATTCACCTTTACGCTCATGGCGAGCGTCGCCTTCTTCTACGTCACTCAGCAGGAGCTTCTTAACTTCACGACCGCGATCATCACCGGGGCCACCGGGTCGCTCCCAGTCATCGTCAAACTGATGGATCATCTCACCGCCAAGAACCCCGCGGCCGAAAAGTCCGCGTAGCAGGCCTGAAGAGAGGGCGCTACTACTCCGACCTGAGCGCCGGCAGCAGTGGCGAGCGCAGCGCCGCCGCCGTCGCCGCCACCGAGGCGAGGAGACCCGTGGCGAGCACGGAGAGCAGCAGCAGGCCGAGCGAGAGCGTCGGCGCGTGGCCGCCGCGCGCGAGGAGGGCCGGCATAATCGCGAGCCCCGCCGCGACCGCCCCGGTGAGCAGCCCCCGGAAGAGCAGCCACGCGTTCTCGGCGATCACCATGAGCGCGAAGTGCGCGGGCCGGTAGCCGACCGCGCGCAGCAGCGCCAGCTCGCGCCGCCGCTCGAGCACGTTGCGCAGGAGCACCGTCGCCAGCCCCAGCGTCCCGAGCAGGAGCCCGAGCCCGCCGAGCGTCTGGAAGGTCGAGAGGTAGGTGTTCTCGACGCGGTGGAATCCGGCGAGCCGCTCCGCGGTGGGGACCGCGTCAAAGCCGAAGTCGGTCAACTGCCCCTCCAGCGCCCCGCCGACCGGCCCCGCCTTCTCCGGCGCGACGTCGATGAGGAAGAAACGGTAGCCCTCTTGCTCCGGGAAGAGCCGGACGAAGTTCCGCTCCGACATGAGCAGCTCGCTCTGAAAGATGCTGTCGGCGAGCGCCGCCACCGGCCGCAGGCGGACTGCCTCACCCGACCCCGCGCTGACCGTCAAGTCATCGCCGAGCTTGAGGTGGAGCACGTACGTCAGCGAGTTGGCGTCGGCGATCACCGGGATCGCGCCGTCGGGTAATTCCTCCTCGAGCAGCAGCCAGGGGTTCGCCGCCTCGGCCCCGCCCCGGGCCAACGAGCCCTGGAAGGCGAAGCGGCCTTCGCGCCGGAAGTCGTCGGTCGGGGCGAGAATCCGTGGGTTGCGCGGTTGATAGAGGTTGAGGCAACTGGCGTCATCGCCGGGGCGCAGGCGGAAGCGCGCGAAGGTCACGCCCTCCAGTTCGGCCCCCGAGAGATTGAGATCCTCCCTCCCCGCGGCGGTGTTCGGGTCGTGGATGAGCGGGACGAGCGATTCGGCGAGGAGCGGGTAGCCTCCGCCGCCCGACCGGCGGTCGACCCCGGCCGCGCTCGGGTCGCGCCGGAAGGCGTCGACCGCGACGATGATGAAGGTCGCCGCGGCGACCAGGGCGATGCAGAGCAGGCTCCGACTCGGGCGCGAGGTCACGTTGCGGAAGCCGAGCCGTGCCACCGGCAACCACCCGGCCCCCTCGACCCTGCCCCCGCGGCCTCGCCGCAACTGCGCCGCCTGCAAGCCGAGCAGCGCGAGGAGCAACGCTGCCCCTGCCCCGAAGAAACCCGCGACCTGACCTACCCGCCCGAGCGCCGCCCCGGCGAGCAGCGCCGCCGCGGCGGTGGCGCTGCAGAGGGAGAGAAGCAGAGAAGGGGAGAGGGGGAAGCCGCGAGACTTGGAGACGCGCGCGCTCGTTCTCCCCTTCTCCGGCAAGGATCCCGAGAGCAGGCTGCGCGGCGAGGCAGGGGCGA
>Ga0075431_100006235_pt1 | contig 11846 bp, 8 predicted proteins | sample RhiMetdeltSRZDD5_FD_75297 | JGI IMG/M metagenome (GOLD analysis project Ga0075431, IMG submission 75297) | Populus rhizosphere microbial communities from Tennessee, USA - Rhizosphere MetaG P. deltoides SRZDD5 | ecosystem: Host-associated > Plants > Roots > Rhizosphere > Soil | place: USA... | reverse complement strand
CGGCACGTTGACGACGTTCCACAGGCTGCGCAGCAGCAGGGCGGATCCTCCGAGCAGGGCCAGCGTGAGCGCGATCTGAGTCGTGACCAGGGCAAAGCGCGCGCCTGGCCGTGCGCCTGGAGACGCCGATCGTGTCGACGGCAGTGCTGGCCTGTCACTGGCGCGAACGAGGGAGATCGCGGGCCAAAGGCCGATCGCCATCCCCGTGACGAGGACCAGCGCGCCCGCGAACACGCACACGCGGATGTCGATCGACGCGCCCGCGAGGAACGACAGCACGCCCAACCAGGCGTAGGCGCCCGGTACCGCCGCGGGCGCCATGGCGATAAACGTCTGGAGGAGCGCGAAGGCCATCAACAGTCCGATGCAGCCTGCCGCCAGCGAGAGCAGCAGGCTTTCGGCGAGTGCCAGTCGGGCGAGACGGAGCTTGCCGGCACCGATGGCAGCTCGAACCGCAAACTCACGCTGGCGCTCGGCCAGCCGGGCGAGCATGAGGTTGGCGACGTTCACGCACGCGATCAGCATGAGGATGGCCACGGCGCCGATGAGCAACCATGCGACTCGGGCCGCGTCACCAACGCGCCGGTCGTGCAGCGGCCGCACACTCCAAGCGGCTGCAAACGATCGCGGCGGCAGCAACGCGAGCATCTCGGGCAACTGCGGCGCGAGCATCTGCTTCGCGCGTTCGGGTGTGACGTCCGGCTTGAGGCGTGCGATGGCCATGATAAGAGTTCCGAAAGGCACGCGTGGGTCGTACGGACGCAACTGAGACGGGAGCAGGATGTCGGCGGCCTCGACCGGCATCTCGAAATCGGGCGGCAGGACGCCGACGATGCGGACGTGCGGAATCGGAGCGATCCCGGTGTCGAGATTCACCGTGCGCCCGATGGCTCCTGGAAGCGCCCCATAGCGACGCACCCACAATCCGTGAGTGATGAGACCGACGCGCGGCGCCCCACGCACGTCGTCCTCCGGCACGAAGTCACGGCCAAGTGCGACGCGCACGCCCAACACGCGCAGGAACGTGTGATCGACGGGCGCACACCTCACGCGCTCCGGCCGTTCTTCGGCGATGTCGCACGTCCAGGAATCCATCGCCGCCACCGCCTCGAACGGCGGTGGAGTCGAACTCCACACCTGCACGTAGGCTCTGTCGAGTATCGTCTCGGTGTCGCTCAGAGGTCCGTCCTCTCTTCCGAGCAGGCCGACAGACACGAGGCGATCTGGATCTGCGTAGGGCGGCGGCCGGAAGAGCACGCGGTCGAGCACGGCGAACAGCGCCGTGGACGATCCGAAGCCGAGCGCCAGCACGAGGATCGCCCCCAGCGCGAACGCCGGCCGCCGCCGCCACGAGCGCCACGTGTAATGCGCGTCCTGTCGCAGCGCATCCCACCACTCAGCGATCCAGACGCGGCGCATCGACTCGCGCGTGTGCAGGATATTGCCCAGGCGCCGGCGCGCCGCGGCCTGGTCCACTCCATCGTGCTCGGCGCGCATCGCCACGTGCGCCTCGAGCTCTTCCTGCATCTCATCGTCGGATGGCCGGCGGCGGAACCAGCGTCCCTTCATGCCCATCGCAGCACCCTCTTCACACCTTCGGCGAGCGTGGTCCAGCTCTCTTCGACGTCCTTCAGACGCTTGCGGCCGTCTTTCGTCAACCGGTACACGCGCGCACGGCGGCCGTTCTCGGTCACGGTCCACTCCGCGTCGATGAATCCCGCCTTGTCGAGGCGATGAAGCGCAGGATAGAGGGAGCCCTCTTCGACGCGCAGCAGCGCCGACGACGCCTCTTCGATATGCAGCGCGATCCCGAATCCGTGATTGGGGCCGGCGGCGAGCGTCTTCAGGATCAACAGCTCCAGCGCGGCCTGGGGATTCTCTTGGTGAGCCATGCGGCTCACATAGTAGGCTAGGGTAGAAGCATTAGGCAAGCCCTACGGCTTTCGTGCCGTCAATCGCGCGAAGAATGGCCTCCGCCGACCGATCGACGTCCTCGTCTGTTGTCGACCAGTTCGAAAACGAGATCCGCATCGCCGACCTCCCCTGCCACGACGTGCCGCCGGCCCAGCACGTGCCGTCCGCCTGCACGCGCGCGATGACCTGCTGCGTGAACCGATCTGCCTGTGACGGGTCACCCGAAGACGGCACGAACTGCACCAGCACCTGGTTGAGGACGACGTCGTTCAGGATGTGCACGCGGGGATGCGCGGCCAGCCGCCCGGCGATGCGGCGCGCGTGCGCACAGCAGCGCTCGACGATCGCACGAAGGCCTGAGCGTCCCAGGGTGCGGAGCGCGGCATAGATCGGGATCGCCCGCGCACGACGCGACTCTTCGGGCGTGAACTCATGCGGATCGCGCTCGGAGCGCGTCTCCACGATGTAGTGCGCCGCGAGCAGCAGCGCCCGCCGGTGCGACTCCGGATGCGCCGTCATCGCAATGCCCGAGTCGTAGGGCACGTTCAGCCACTTGTGCGCATCGGTGGCAATCGAGTCGGCATACGTCAGGCCGTCGACGAGCGGCTGCAATGCCGGAGAGACGGCGGCCCACAGGCCGAACGCGCCGTCGACGTGCAGCCAGGCGCCGCGCTGCCGGGCGAGCGGCCCGATCTCGGCCAGCGGATCGAACGCACCGGTGTTCACGTTGCCGGCCTGGGCGCAGATGATGCACGGTCCGGATCCATCACGAAGCAGTTGGCTCGCATGCTCCGGGCGCATCCTCCCTTGCGAGTCCGTGCGCACGCGCCGCAACCGTTCGGCCCCGAGACCGAGCATCCGCAGCGCCGTGAAGATCGTGAAATGCGATTCATCGCTGACGATCACGTCGATCGGCGGCGCGCCGAACAGGCCATCGCGCTCGACGTCCCAACCCGCCTCGCGAAGGACGTGATGACGGGCGGCAATCAGGCTCGTGAAGTTCGCCATCTGACATCCGGTGACGAACCCGGCGCTCCAGGAGGGCGGCAGTCCCACGAGGCTGGTCACCCATCCGGCGACAATCTGCTCGACGACGGCGGCGATGGGCGACATCACGAATACGCAGGCGTTCTGATCCCAGGCTGAGATCAGCCAATCGGCGGCAGTGGCCGCCGGCACGCTGCCCCCGATCACGAACCCGAAATAGCGCGGCCCCTGCGTGGCCACGGTGCCGTCTCGACCCGCACTCGCGAGTGCGTCGATCACCGCTGCCGGATCGCTGCCCTCCTCTGCGAGCGGGACTCCGAGCATCGTCCGAAGCTCGTCGCCGGTCAGCGTCGCGGCAACGTGGCGATTGCGGATGTCGTCGAGATACGCGACGGCGTGCGAAGCGGCGCGATGAAGCAGCTCCTCATGCATGCCGCCCATTGTGTCGTAACGGGTTGCCAAGGTTGTCCGGCTTACGCCGGCTTCTTTTCAGGCGGACACTACGCTGCTGGTCCGGCTGAAGCCGGACACTACGTGCGTAAGTGTGCTTTCAGGAAGCGCCCGGTGTGGGACGCCTTGCACCGGGCGACGTCCTCGGGCGTGCCCGCGACGACGACGGCACCTCCGGCATGACCACCCTCGGGACCGAGGTCGATGACGTAGTCGGCCGTCTTGATCACGTCGAGGTGATGCTCGATGAGCAGCACCGTGTGACCGGCATCGACCAGGCGATTGAGCGACTCGAGCAGCCGCTCGACGTCGGCCAGATGTAAGCCCGTCGTCGGCTCGTCGAGGATGTAGAGCGTGTGCTTCGAGCGCTGCAGCGTACTCAGCTCGCTGGCGATCTTGATCCGCTGCGCCTCGCCTCCCGACAGCGTCGTCGCCGACTGGCCGAGCGTCAGGTAGCCGAGACCGAGGTCGGCGAGCACCTGAATCTTCTTTCGCACGTTCGACTCTTCGGCGAAGAAGGTGACACCCTCTTCCACCGACATGTTCAGCACATCGTCGATGGTCTTGCCGCGCAGTGTTACTTCGAGCGTCTCGCTGTTGAAACGCGCGCCCTTGCACGCGCCGCACGTGACCTCGACGTCGGGCATGAAATAGAGCTGCGTCGTGATCGCCCCCTCACCCTGACATTCCTCGCAGCGCCCGCCTTTGACGTTGAAGCTGAAGCGCCCGGCCTTGTAGCCGCGCTCGGCCGACAGCGGTGCCTGCGTGAAGAGATCGCGGATCGTGTCGTAGAAGCCGATGTAGGTGGCCGGATTCGAGCGGCTGTTTCGTCCGATCGGCGACTGGTCGATGTTCACGACCTTGTGCACCTGCTCGATGCCGTCCACGCCGTCGTGCTCGCCCGGCAGCGTTCGGGTATCGACCAGCCGCTTCCACAGCGCCTTGTAGATGATTTCGTTGACCAGCGAGCTCTTGCCCGAACCCGACGCGCCCGTGATCGCCACCAGCCTGCCGAGTGGAATCGCGACGTTCACGTTTTTCAGGTTGTTCTCGCGGGCGCCTCGCACGGTCAGTGCCTTGCCGGTGCCGCTGCGGCGCTGCTTCGGCATGGCAATCGATCGCTTGCCAGACAGAAACTGGCCGGTGGGCGACGCCTTCGACTTGAGCACGTCCTCGAACCGGCCCTGCACGACGACGGTCCCGCCATGCACGCCAGGCCCGGGCCCCATCTCCACGATGTGATCGGCGGCGCGAATCGTGTCCTCGTCATGCTCGACGACGATCACGGTGTTGCCGATGTCGCGAAGGCTCTCGAGCGTCGCGATCATCTTGACGTTGTCCTTCGGGTGCAGACCGATGCTCGGCTCGTCGAGCACGTAGAGCATGCCCATCAGCCCAGACCCGATCTGCGTGGACAGCCGGATGCGCTGCGACTCACCGCCCGACAGCGTGCCCGACCGCCGATTGAAACTGAGATAGTCGAGCCCGATTCCAAGCAGCAGATCCAGCCGTCCGCGGATCTCTTTCAGCACGTGGCGGCCGGCGTCGGCGCCGCGGCCTGACGGCTTGACCGTGCCGAGAAAGGCCTGCAGCTCGTCGAAGTGCAGCTGGCCCAACTCGTGGATGTTCTTGCCGTCGATCGTGAACAACAGACGCGTGGCGCGCAGCCGCGCGCCGTTGCAGTCCGGGCACACGTGCTCGACCATCACCTTGTCGAGCCACTCCTCCATCCTCGAGTTGGCTTCGCCGCGCTGACGGTAGCGGCGGTACCAGCGTTCGATACGCCTGGCGATACCGTTGAAGCCGACTTCCTTCCCCTCGTGATCGTCGCGCTTGACCTTGGCCTCCGGCGGTGACGTCAACACCACTTTCTTCGGATCGATCCCGTAGAGGACCGCGTTCCGGACCTTCTCCTTGAGCGCCTTCCACGGGGTGTCGAGCGAGAAGTCGAAACTCTTCGACAGGCTGTACATCACGCGCCCGTCCCACGTGTCCGGGTTGTAGCGGAACGCCTCCTTGACGAAGCAGCCGCCGCGGATGCTTCGCTGTGGATCTGGAATGAGCAGATCGGGATGCGTGAGCTTGTCCACGCCGAGACCGCCACAGGTGCGGCACGCACTCTCTGGATCGTTGAAGACGAAGTAGCTCGGACCGATCTCGCCGTAGACGAACCGGTGCGTGCCACTGCTCAGGCCACGGTAGAACTTCTCGGCATCGGCCTTTCCGGCACCCGCGACCACGTGCACCTGCATGAGGCCGTCGCCGACGAGCAGTGCCGCCCCGACGCCGGCCTTGATCGCCTTCTCATGCTTGCGGCTCACCACGAACCGATCGACGACGGCGTCCATGTGCTGGACGGACGCGTCATCCAGCTCGAGCTGCGAGGCGATGTCCACGGACGTGCCGTCCACGATGACGCGGCGGCAGCCCTTCTTCCGCAGCTCGGTGAAGACGAAGTCGAGATCCTCGCCGTAGACCTTGAACACCGGCGCACGGAGCTCGATCTCGGTGCCGGCCGGCAGCGACAGGATGGCCTCGACGATCTGGCTCGCCGAGCGGCTCGGCGTCAGCTCGCCGGTACGTGGGCAGTGCGCCTCACCAATCGTCGCGAACAGCAGATTCAGATAACTGGCGATGTCGGTCATCGTGCCGACTGTCGATCGCGGATTGTTGGTCAGGGTCTTCTGCTCGATGGAGATCACCGGCGACAGGCCGAAAACGAAATCGACATCGGGCTTGGCGACTTGCGCGACGAACCGCTTGGCGTAGCTGGAGAGCGACTCCATGTAGCGGCGCTGGCCTTCCGCATAGATGGTGTCGAAAGCCAGGCTCGACTTCCCCGACCCCGACAACCCGGTCACGACCACGAGGCGGTCGCGCGGGATCTCGAGCGAGATGTTCTTCAGGTTGTGCACACGCGCGCCTTGCACGGCGATGGTCGTGCGCGCCGACGTGCTGTTGTGCCTGTTGTCCGATCGCCGGCTCATCGCGCCAATGGGAAAAAGGCGAGCTCCTGAACGTCCGCGTTGCTCCGCTTGGTGAGACGGGCGGCAATCGAGGCTTTGCCGATGCGGCCCTGATCCGCGAGATACTCGCACGCCGTGGTCACGCCGCTGATGTTGAACTGACGCGTGAAGTGGGTCTCGATCTCGCTCGCCGAACGCGCCTCGCCGGCCTCGTCGAGGTATTCGACGATGGGCGCAAACAGGAGATCGCTGCGCTCGGCCATGTAGGCATCAATCGCGTCGAGCGCCGCATGAACGGCGCGGGTGGTCTTCTTCGAATTAAGCATCTCGGTATAGACGACCTTGAAGAACTCGGGGTTGAGCGCGGCCGCCTGCGGCACCACCTCGCGATCGGCGAGCAGGCCGCGGCTGATGATCTCGATCTGCGCCAGCGGCGTCGCGGCGTACAGAATCCACAACGCCGTGTAGTCGAGATCGGCCCTGGTGACGAACCATTTGTGGGCCTTGTGTATGCACGCCAGGGCGCCAGTACCCGCACCAAGCAACTGAAACTGCGTGTCGCGATCGCCGATGGCGCTCAGATGCGTACACAGCTCGGCGATCGACGGATCATGTGTGTAGATCAGACGTCCCTTGGCGAGAAACGAGTGCATGAAGGAGTTGGTCACCGAGCCTTCGACGGTTTCCCGGAACTTCGCTCGAGGGAACAACAGCGCGTGCACGTTCAGGCCGTCGGCATACAAGGCGATGTCGCCGGCATCGACTTTCTTGTCGTCGATCGTGACCAGCACCAGATCGATGTCCGACTTGGCCCAGACCGTGTCGTGAGACAGGCTGCCGCACAGGATCACGGCAAGGATCGACCGGTCCTGCTTGATGTGCTCGACCAGTTCGTCGAGCGCCGCCGAAAACTTCTGATGGACTGAACTGCTCACGACGCCAGTCCCTGGTCCAAGGACCAAGACCTGAGGACCAAGGACCTCTCTAGTCCGCAACCGACTGCGCGACGAGGTCCTCGAAGTCACGCTGAATCTCGCCGTTCGAGGTCTGCACCATCAGCACCGCTGTGAGTTCCTCCTTCGGATCGACGAAGAAGTGCGTGCCTTGTGCGCCGGTCCAGCCAAACGTGCCGTCGGAGAGCATCGTGCCTCGTACGGCGTGGTTGGTGACGACGCGGACGGAAAGCCCGTAGCCTTCGCCTGCCGGGCGGCCCTGCAGCGTGTCGGGAATGTGCGCCGCCGACATCATCTCCACCGTCTTGCGGCTGAGCAGCCGTTTGCCGTTCATCTCACCGCCGCCGGCGAGCATGATCCCGAGCGGGAGGTAGTCTTCGGCCGTGCTGTAGAGCCCACCCGATCCGCGGAAGTACACGTTTCTCGACATCGTGTCGTTGGGCATCACCTGCTTCGCGAGCCCGTTCTGCGTGCGGGAGTAGACCGTCGCAACGCGCGGCATCTGCGCATCGGTCGGCCAGAACGTGATGTCTTTCATGCCGAGCGGATCGAAGATGCGCGTGCGGAAGAACCGGTCGAGCGGCATGCCTGACGCGATCTCGATCACGCGGCCGAGCGTCTCGAATCCGGCGCCGGGGCTATAGGTCCAGCGCGAGCCAGGCTGGAACTCGAGCGCGGTGCCGCCGAGGCGCGGAATGTACTGCGCCAGCGTCTCGCCGTCCTTGCGCGCGATCTTCTCGATCTCGCTGTTGCTCATCGGCCCGCTGCCCAGGCCTGACGTGTGCGTCAACAGATCCTTGATGGTGATCTCGCGCTGCGCGGGCACGGTGTAGAACTGCGGCGCTGGCTGACCGCCCGTGTTGGCCGCTGCCTGCGCCCCCGCGCCACCGCCGCGGCCGGTGGCCGTCTGCAGGACGGCGACTTTCATGCCGCGGAATTCGGGAATGTAGCGCGACACCGGATCGTTGAGCCGCAGCTTCCCTTCCTCGACCATCATCATGATGCCGACGCCAACCACCGGCTTGGTCATCGACGCAATGCGGAACATGCTCGAGGGCGTCATCGGCTGCTTCGTCTCGAGGTTCATCACGCCCTGGGTATTGACATACGCGATGCGACCTTTCCGCGCGACGGCCACGACGGCCCCCGCCAGATCGCCCGCGGCGATGCGGCGCTGAATCATCTGCGCGACGCGCTGCAGCCGCTCGGATGACAGACCGACTTCTTCGGGCTTTCCGACGGTTGTGGCGGTGCCGACGGGCAGGGCAAGGAAGACGAGGAGCGCGAGACAGGCAACGGCGGTTCTCATCACGGCCTCCCGGAGCGTAGTGTCCGGCTTCAGCCGGACGGAAGAGTCCGGGAGGATTATAGATGTAGCGCCCGGCTTTAGCGGGACTACTTGCGAAGAACTTCTTCGAAGAACTTCAGCGCTCGCGGATCGCCCGACTGGCCAAGCCAGAACATCGCCTGACGCCGGACCTCGACGTTTCGATGGTTGCGCGCGACATCGATCAGCTTTGGCACGCCTTCGTCTTTCGGCATCTGGCTCAGGGCGAATACGGCCTTCTTCTTCACCCCGGTATCGGGATCGTTGTCGATCGCGCCGGCGACGGCGTCCAACGCTTTCGCACCGGCGCGCTGCGCCACCCAGAACAGCGCGTCACCACGCAGGCGTGAATCCTTGCCGTCGCGTGCGAACGCCAGCAGGCGATCGATGGCCGGCGGATCGGCATGGAGCGCAATGGCCACGACCGCCTGATTCTGAAGACGCCGAGCCGACTCGCCGGTGGTGAATTGCGTCAGCCAATCGAGACTCGCCGTGGCGGAGACGCCGGTCAGCCATCTGACGCTGAGCCCGCCGGCATCGAGCGGACATTCGGACGAAGCGAGACGAATCTTGTCTACTCGCCTGTCCGCGATGCGATAGAGCACATACAGCCGGTCCGAGCCTTCGAGCTTCACGGGGCCGATCCGCCCGATGCGTCCGCCGTCGCCGCTCGACCAGCAGCCGCCGTCATCGCCCCGCGATGTCGTGGCCACTGAATAGCCGACCCACACCGGCTCTGTTGTTCGCGAGACGAGCGCATCGAGCTCGCGATCGAGCACGCCAGTCAACGCCCGTATCTCGATCGTCCCGTTGACGACCGTAGGCGTCTGTGCGGCGCTGGTCCCGGCGGCGACGAGCAGGGCGATGACGAGCAACAGCGAGATCTTCATGGCGCCCACCCTCACTTCAGCAGTTCGAGCATGTACTCCCTCGCCTCGGGCGAGTTCATGAGCGCGAGCTTCTCGACGATGCGCCGCTTCAGATCGCGGTCGGTCTCTTTCCTGGCCAGCGTCACCAGCGCCCCGGCATTCCCGGACACGAATAGTCCGTCGACGGCCGCGCGCTTCGCGTCGGGATCGGTCTGACGGTTGTAGATGTTGACCAGCGTCTCGCCGCCGCGTCCACCACCACCCGCCATGCCCAGCATCTGGATCGCACGACGCCGCAGATCGACGTTGGCCTCGGAGTTCGCCACCTCGCTGAGATGTGCGACGTCGCCCGACATCATCATGCCCTGCAGCAACTGCTGCTTGACCTCGAGAGCCGACTCTTTTTGATACAGCCGCCAGAGCTCGTCTCGCGCTCCCATCATGCCGAGCGACCGGGCGGCCTCCGATCGCAGCTCTGGTGATTTCTCGCTGCTGGCCGCCGTGAGCACCCGCTGCCTGTCGCCGGCGATGCCAAACGAGCGCAGGATCTGGCGCTTGATGTCAATGTCCGCGGACGCTGCGTAGATGTCGCCGAGCAGCTGCCGGTTGGCCGTCGAGCCATGGATGCCGAGGTATTGAATCGCCTTGCGCTGCAGATCGGGGTTGCCGTTGCCTTTGGCAATGTCCGCCAGTACCTGCTGCGCACGTGACGAATCGCTTTGCGCGAGCACGAAGAGTGCGCGCTCCTTCAAACGCGGCGACTGTGTCCCCTTCAGGATCTGCTCGAGCATTGGCACACCCTGCGCTGGGTCCATGTGCTGCAGACCCTGAATCGCCAGCAACTTCAGGTCGTCGTCGTTCTGCTGCGCCGGCGAGACCGATTGTCCAGCCCGCTGACGCACGGCAATCTCGAGCGCCCGCGCCTCGTTCAACCATCGGCTCATCGGAAAGTTCTTCACCAGCTCGGCGACCGTCGTCAGTGCCTCTGCCTGTCGATTCAGCCGGTCGAGCGAGTAGGCCTGCCAGTAGAGGGCGGCGTCCGCACGAGGGAAGTTCATCTCGGCGAGCGCGCGGAACTGATCGGCCGCGCGCGCCCATTCTCCCCGCTCGATGAATTGCTGCGCGCGCTCGTATTGCCCTTCAGCCCGATCCCGTCTGGATTGCTCCCGATCCCGTCTGGATTGCTCCTGGTCCCGCTCGGCCTGCTCGCGGTCGCGTGCGGCCTGGTCACGATCGCGCGACGCCTGCTCGCGGTCGCGCACGCTCTGGTCGGCATCCAGCCTGGCCAGAACGTCGTTCTGTTCTGCCGCCGCCGGCGACGCCACGGCGACGGTCAGCGCCAGACACGCGATCGTCCGTCCGATCATCACTCTGCTCATCATGGTCTCCACTCAACTCTCAACGGCTGCCCGAGCCGCCGGCGAAGGCCCGCCTACCACGTGGGCCTGGCGCGCGCTTCGCGCGCTCTCATCTCCGCCGTCATCAAACGCAGCCTGAAAATCAGGTCCTGATCGCTGATGCGCGCCCGAACCTCCGACAGATCGTTGGACGACTCAACGTCAGGTCCGTTAGCGATCTCCACGAGCACGCGCTCCACGTCTTCGAGCAGGTCGCGGGTGTCGGCATCGCCAATCTCCTCGACCGAGCGCCGATAGAGGCGTCCGGCGGCAACCAGATCAGCGGCCCGCTCGCGATCGCTCGCCAGCATGACCGGCGCGGTGTCGTCGGCGTTGACGAGCTCGACGAGCACACGCTGCGATCGCTCGAGATGCTCCTCGACCTCGCTGCGCAGCAGCCGCTCGCTCACGGCTCTCACGTCGGCGATTGATTCAGGGGACGACGCCGGTGGAGCGGGTGCCCACGCACGGCCCAACGAGAAGGACACGACGGCAAGCACTGCCGCGGCGGCAGCGAGGGCCCAGCGTGGGAATTCGAATCGCCACGCAGTGTCCGGCTTCGGCCGGACTGTAGTGTCCGGCTTCAGCCGGACCGCGTTGTCTGGCCGGGTCCGGCTGAAGCCGGACACTACGGAACTGTCCCGGGTCCCGTTGACGCCGGACACGACGGCACTCGATTGGATGTGGGGTTCGAGTCTCGCCCACATCTCGCGCTCGAATCCCGGCGGCGCATCGGGCAGGGGCTCGGTATCGACGAGCGCCAGCACCGCCCGCAGTTCACGGTCGAGCGCGCGGCACCGGTCGCACGTCTCGAGGTGAGCGCGCATGTCGGCGCGTTGCTCGGGCGAGGCCTCGCCGTAATAATCGAGCAGCAGGTCTTCGTCGGTCAGGTGTCGCGCCGTCTGGTCCTGCCTCACATCAACTCTCCCATTTCACATCCGCACCCTCGCACCCTCGCACGCACCCTCGCACCCTCGCACCCT
>Ga0075431_100006231_pt1 | contig 11849 bp, 8 predicted proteins | sample RhiMetdeltSRZDD5_FD_75297 | JGI IMG/M metagenome (GOLD analysis project Ga0075431, IMG submission 75297) | Populus rhizosphere microbial communities from Tennessee, USA - Rhizosphere MetaG P. deltoides SRZDD5 | ecosystem: Host-associated > Plants > Roots > Rhizosphere > Soil | place: USA... | reverse complement strand
CCAGTCGAACAGCGGATCGAACGTCTCCCAGTACTCGTCGAGCTTCAACTGCAGACCCATGATCTGTTCATCTCGTCCGACCAGCGGACGCAGTTCGGTCAGCGTCGCGACGTTCGTGCGGCGGAACTCCGCCAGCTGGTCCCGGTACTCCGGTGCGTGATCGCGCTCCACATCGAGGAGGTAGTCGCGCAGGAAGATGCTGGACAGGTGAACGTCGGACCGCAGCGCCCGGAGCCTTGCCTCGACGTTGCGATGGTGGGTATTGAGCTGATCGATTTGCGTGTAGATGTCTTGCGCCTTGCGCGAAGACGCGAGCATCGACAGCGCAATCAGCGCCACCAGGCTGCCGAGTCCCAGCGCAGCGACCAGCCAGGTTTTCAACCGCATATGAACCTCCGAGCCTGGGCTCAGTTCGAGCTTACGTCATCTGGCGGTACCGCTGCATCCTGCAAACAGGGGAGGCGAGCTCGACTGAAGACCCATGGGACAGACCGCCGCGGCTCCCCCGAGAAAATCACGGCTCTCCACTGTCCACTGGATGGATCGGACGGCACGGGCGTTATCTACTGCAATGGAGCACGGCGACCCCCGGAGGGACGTGATGTTCGGCCAACGAGATGTAACTGATCGCGTGTTCCGTAGCATCCGACGCCCCCAGGCGCCGCCGAACCCCCCGTATGCCGGGGCGCCGGTTGTCGTGCTCGCCAACCGTGCGCCGTTTCGACACGAGCGTGGGGCTGATGGTCGAGTGTCCGTGCACCGCTCAGGTAGCGGACTGGTGACCGCCGTGGAGCCACTCGTGAAAGCGTGTTCGGGAGTTTGGGTGGCACACGCCGCCGGGAACGCCGACGTGAACGGTGTCGACGATTGCGGCCGGCGGAAGGCGCCGCCCGCCAATCCTGCCTACCGCCTGCGGTACGTTTCGGTCACCGGTGATGAGTACCGCGGCTACTACTATGGCTTTGCCAACGAAGGACTCTGGCCGCTGTGCCATCACGTACACGTGCAGCCGATCTTTCGGACCCGTGATTTCCACAATTACCGCGTGGTGAACCGGCGGTTCGCGGCAGCCGTGTGCGATGAAATCACTGGCGACGCCCCTGTGGTGTTCATCAACGACTACCACTTCGCGCTCGTGCCCAGGATGATTCGGCACCACCGCCCGCGGAACACGATCGTGGCCTTCTGGCACATTCCCTGGCCACACCGGCGAATCCTGAGAATCTGTCCGTGGCGACGACAGTTGCTCGAGGGCTTGCTCGGCGCCGATATCATCGGATTCCAGACACCTGAGGACTGCACCAACTTCCTCGAGACCGTCGAAGCCATGTTCGACTGCGACGTCGATCCGGAGCGGAGCGTGGTCACGCACGACGGGCACACGACCCTCGTTCGCGCGTATCCGGTGGGCGTCGAATGGGACAACCCGGTCGTACGCATAGCGCCGCCGATCGACGTGTGCCGCGATCGCGTGCGTCGCGATCTGGGGGTGGACGGTCACGTGCAGCTGGGTGTCGGGATCGATCGCCTCGACTACACGAAGGGAATCGACGAGAAGTTTCTGGCCATCGAACGTCTGCTCGAGACGCACCCGGACTTCACCGGCCGCTTCGTATTCGTGCAGGTCGCGGAACCCAGTCGAGAGTGTCTGCCAGCCTACGAAGCCGCGCGACGACAACTGCTGAGGACGAGCGAACGCGTGAACCACCGCTTCGGCAGCGAGGGTTACCGGCCGATCATTCTGCTGGAGCGCCATCACGATCCAACGGAGGTACACCGTTTGTACCGGGCTGCCGATTTGTGCTACGTGAACAGCCTTCACGACGGCATGAACCTGGTGGCCAAGGAATTCGTGCGTGCGCGCGATGACGATCGTGGCGTCCTCGTGCTCAGCCAGTTCACAGGCGCGAGCCGGCAGCTGACCGCTGCCCTGAGCGTGAGTCCCTATGCACTTGACGAGTCAGCGCAGACGCTCGCGCGGTCACTGAGGATGCCCTGTTCCGAGCAGACAGCGCGAATGCGGCAGATGCGCAACGTTGTCGCCGAGTTCGACTCGCACTGGTGGGCCCGCCGAATTCTCGAGGACGCGACAGCTATCAGCGATGCGGGTCGTACGTGCATGACGGTCGAGGCCGCGGTCGCGCTACGGCTTGAGGCCTGAACGACTACTGTCAGTGCTGCCAGCAGAAGGAACGTCCAGGCTGCGCATTCCGCGAGCACTGCGTGACCTTCTGTGTAGTCCTTCAGCGACATCGGTATTCGACTGCGACTCAAATACCGGCAACCAGCGACGTGATACCTCTTGCCCGTCTTCGTTACGTAGACCGTGGGTTCGCGGCATTCAACAAGGACGGCTGACGAGTCCCGGAACGATCGCGACGACCACGACGGACACGACGCGAGAAAAGAATTATTATGACGTCGCGAACGTCGCGGCCGTCGTGATCGTTGCCGATACCGTCAACCGGGAATCGGAGGTGACACCGAGACCGCGATCATCCTCGCGCTTCGTGCCAAGATTACGTTCTGAGAATGGGGAAGCCACGCCGTAAGCACGCGCCTGACGCGCCATCTCGGCACCAGGTCAGCAGTGTCTGGCTGTGGGTCGCCGTCGCGGCTGTCGCCGGCCTGGCGGCGATGAGGGCGCTTAGGCCCTCGACACTTGCGCCAGTATCCGCGCCGCTCGCCACGGCGTCCCCACCGACGTTCCTTCCGACAGTCGAGAACAAGAACACGCCGTCTTCGCCTGCGCCAGCGGCAATGGTCTGGATTCCCGGCGGCGAGTTTTCCATGGGCGCGCAGGATCCGCCGGACATGAACGATGCGGTCGGGATGAAGGCGACCACGGATTCACGCCCGATCCACCGGGTCTACGTTGACGGCTTCTGGATGGATCAGACGGAGGTTACCAACGCGCAGTTCGCCGAGTTCGTCAAGGCGACCGGATACGTCACCCTGGCCGAGCGGACGCCCAGGGCCGAAGAGTTTCCCGGAGTGCCGCTCGAGAGGCTAGTCGCCGGGTCTGTGGTCTTCTCGCCCCCTTCCCACGCCGTTCCGCTCGACAACCATTTCTCCTGGTGGTCCTATGTCAAGAGTGCGAACTGGCGCTATCCGCTCGGGCCTCAGAGCTCGACCGAGGGGAAAGAGAAACATCCTGTCGTACACGTCGCGTACGAAGATGCCGTTGCTTACGCGACATGGGCAGGCAAGCGGCTTCCCACTGAAGCCGAGTGGGAATTTGCGGCTCGAGGGGGATTGACGGGGCAAGTCTTTCCTTGGGGCAATGAATTCAAGAAGGCCCCTTCGACAGGCTCAGGGCAGAGTCAATGGATGGCCAACAGCCATCAGGGCCACTTTCCCGATCGCGACAGCGGTGCCGACCGCTTCGCGGGCATCGCGCCCGTCGCGCAGTTTCCGGCCAACGGCTACGGACTCTATGACGTCGGCGGCAATGTGTGGGAGTGGGTGAGCGACTGGTATCGCGCTGAGTACTACGCGCTACTCGCGTCGGACGGCGGTATTGCCCGCAACCCACAAGGCCCGGCGTCGTCTTTCGATGCCGCCGAGCCCGGCGTGATGAAGCGCGTCCACCGCGGCGGATCGTTTCTCTGCACCGACGAGTATTGCTCACGCTACATGGTCGGTACGCGAGGCAAGGGGGAAGTCAGCACGGGGACGAATCATCTCGGATTCCGGTGCGTGCGGACACGGATCGTCGCGGACGGATCCGACTGAAGACTCAGGGACATTCTGCGGCTACTCTCTGCCTCCCGCCATCTCGAGCCAATCCAACTCCTCTTCCATCTGATGAAACGCATCGTCGCCGATCTCGTCGTTGTCACGCATGGCGATGACGGCCCGGCGCGCCGCCAGCAGGGCACCGCGATGAATCTCGCCGTGAGCGGCTCGTGCGGCGGTGCCGGAATCGGGATCTCCATCCGGTGACGCCAGGTGCACGGTGAATTCCTGACGGACGGCGTCGGCAATCGGCGACCGGTCGTGCTCGAAGCTCGCGAGCGCGGCACGCAAGGCGCGTTCACGTGCCGCACCGAACTCGCGGCCGACCGGGTCATCGTCCTGCAGATCGAGCGAGCGTATGAGGGGCTTGAGCGTGAGCCCCTGGAGCACCAGCGTGCCGACGACGACCGAGAACGCCGTCAGGACGATCAAGTCTCGAAATGGAAAAGCCGCCGGTAGTGCCAGCGCCGCCGCGAGCGAGACGATGCCGCGCATGCCGGCCCACGCGATAACCAGGCCGCTGCCGACGGTCGCACGCAGCATTGGCCGTGGGGGATGAAAGCCATGCCGGCGATCTCGCCATCTAATCACGGCATTGAATGACATGTGCCAGACGATGCGGACGACGATGACGGTCAAAAGAACGGCAGCGGCGACGACGAAGTATTGCCCCCTGACCGCCGGCGCGAGGCTCTCGAGAATGGGACGGATCTGCAGGCCGATGAAAATGAAGGCTAGGATGTTCAGTACGAAGATGACGGTTTCCCACACTGCGTACGAGGGGATACGTATTCGCGCGGGTGTCCGCTCTGGTGCCGTCCGCGCCACGGTAATGGCGAAGCACACCATGGTCAGCACACCTGAAAGACCAATGCGGTCGGCGAGGATCCAGACGCCGAACGTGCAGACGAACTGAAGGATGATCGCGCTTGGGACGTGCCGCACGCGATCGGTCCACCGCAGGAAGAGCCACGCGAGCGCCGGGCCTGCAACCACACTCCCGGCCACAGCGACCAGGAACGCTGGCGCAACCGCTCCGATTGAAAAGCCGTGGGCAGCCACGGCTCCAACGGCGAGACGATAGATCAGCAACGCGCTGGCATCGTTCAGGAGGCTCTCGCCTTCGAGGATTGTCAGGAGGCGCTGGGGCGGCCGCACCTGCCTGAGCACGGCCGTCGCGGCAGCGGCGTCCGGTGGCGCGACGATGGCGCCGAGAGCAATCGCAGGTGCCCAGGGCATCCCGGGCAGCAACGTGCGGGTCACCACGGCGACGGCGATGGTGGTGAGCCCCACGGCGACGACGACGAGGCTGGTGACCGGTACCCAGTTGTCACGAAGATCTCTCAGCGACGCGTCATAGGCGGCATCGAGCAGGATCGGAGCGAGGAAGAGGGCGAGCGCGAGCTCGGGCGGGACCGTGAAGGACGGCGCGCCGGGGAGGAATGCGAGCAGCGCGCCGCCGATCGCCAGGAACACCGGATACGGTGCGCCGACACGGCGCGCCGCCGCTGCCAGGAGCACAGCCGCCAGGACCAGGCCAACGAGTGTTTCGAGTTCCCTCATGCTGCCGCGAGGTGCGTTTGTGAAGTACCGAAGCGCGCGTGGCGCACGTCGTTCATGGTCGGGCCGTTGCGCCCGGCACGGCCCTCCGCAATGCCGCGCGCGCAAGCAAACGGGTGGAATCCAGCGTCGGCAGCGGCGAATTCCCGTCGTTCATGATCAACGGAATCTCGGTGCAGCCGAGGATCACCGCATCGCAGCCCTCACATTTCATCCGCTCGATGACGCGCTGAAAGCACGCGACCGCCTCTGGTCTGAAGATGCCGTTCACGAGTTCATCCATGATGATGCGGTTGATTTCTTCGGACTCGCCGGCGTTCGAACGCACGTACTCAAGGCCGCGCGCTGTGAGCTTGTCAGGGTAGACCGCACTCTCGATCAGCCAGCGGGTCCCTGTAAGGCCAAGACGACGAAATCCCCGTTGGGTCGCCTCGTCGGCCACGACGCCGGCGATGTTGAGCCAGGGCAGCGGCGATCGCGGTTCGACGTACGCGAGCGCCTGGTGGATGGTGTTGTCGGGACAAATCAGAAAATCGGCGCCACTGGAGGCGAGCTTGTGCGCCGACGAGAGCATCAATGCGCCGACGCCAGGCCAGTCGTCGCGGCGCAGGCACGCCGTATAGTCGGCGAGCGAGTGCGTGTGCATCGAGACTTCCGGATGCGCGTGTTCACCGAGCAACTGCGCACCTTCTACACAAATGGTCCGATAGCACAGCGCGGCGCCCTCCGCTGAGCATGCGACGATACCGACGTGGAGGGGCATGGATCTTAGAGTCTAGCAGTCCGTCGGGAGGGGACGGGGGACACGGACCAGGCTTTAAAAACGGAGACACGGAGGAAGCTACGGGAGCGAATCACCGGTCAGCGGCCGATGCCGGCCCGGCCCTTGGCCGGGCCGAGCGATCAATGGACGCCCCACGGACACAAGCTGCTCATGAATTCACCGGCAGCTTGCGTCCGCGGGGCGTCCATTGATCGCCCGCCGCGCCGAGCGGCGGCATCGGCGGACCCCGGTGATAACCCCACCGCCCACCAATTTGACTCCGTGTCTCAGTTTCTCTGAGTTGAAGCTCGTTCCGTTATCTCCGTCCCCTCCGTCCCGAGGCGGCAAATAGACGTGTTCGCCGCCGACCGGCCCTTCCCGTTTACGAACAGATCCGCGCTGCGATCCTCCGTATTCTCCGTGCACTCCCCGCGGGAATCATCTTTGCTTCGAACACCCAGCCGCTTTACTGTGTGTTCGCGCCCGAAGAGGTGATCGATGCGCCAACTGACGATCCGAATCGCGTTGGTCGGGCTCTTAAGCTGCGCGGTTGCCTTCGGCTTCAACCAGGTTCTTCTGGCCTGCACCGCCTTCTGCGCCACCGGCGGAGCGGGTCAGGTTCTGGTCGGGAACAACGAGGACTGGAGCAACCCTCGCACCAAGATCTGGTTCGTTCCCGCCAAAGCCGGTTCATACGGGCGTGTCTACGTCGGGTTCGACGACCTGTGGCCACAGGGCGGGATGAACGAGCGTGGACTGTGGTTCGACGGATTCGCGGCGCCGGCGGTGAAAGCGACCGGGTCGTCCGATCTTCCATCCTTCCCGGGCAACATCGTCGACAAGGCGATGGCCGAGTGCGCGACGGTCGAGGAGGTCGTGCGCCTCTTCGGTCAGTACAACCGGTCGTTCTTGAGGGACGGCATCCTCATGTTCGCCGATGCATCCGGCGACGCGGTCTCGATCGAGCCCGACGCGATAGTGCGCAAAACGCGAAACCACTTCGTCCAGACCAACTTTCACCAGTCTCGATCCCAGCGTGGGGCGCCAGACAAGCGATTCGCCCTCGCCACGGAAATGCTCGAACGCGCGGGAAACGACATCTCTGTCGACCTGTTCCGGCGCATCCTGGCCGGGACGCACCAGAAGGGCGGTTTTCCGACGCTCTATTCGAACATTTACGACCTCCGATCGCGGACCATGTATCTCTACTACTTCCACGATTTCGAGCACGTCGTCACGTTCAACCTGGCCGATGAGTTGAAGAAAGGCTCGCGCCTGCTGGACATCCCGGCGCTCTTCCCGAGGAACGTCGCAGCAGAGAGCTTCGCGGCTCGCCCCAGAGTCACAGCGCAGGGACCTGGGCCCGCAGTCCTCATCGCGCTGGTCGCGGTTCCGCTCGCGGTCATCGTCATCGCTGCCCTTGCGTTCTTCCGCGGAGGCAAGCGAGTCCGGCTGGGGCTGTCGGCCGCAATCGCGACGGTTGCCATCGTCGTTCTGGTGACGGCGCTCATACTAAGCATGCACAGCCAGGGTACGGGTGAGTGGACAGCCTTTTCGATAGGTCCGGCGACGGGAGACTCCCTCACGATCCAATCCAGCAAGATGCAGGGCGACGGCGTCACCCTGAAAATGGCGCTCGCGACCGCCTTTGACGTCCCGTCCGTTCGAGTCATCGGACCAGAGTGGCTGGCTCGGACGCGCTATTCCATCAACGCCGTCGCCGGTGCCGAGGCGGCGGAGTCGTTTCGGTCCATGTTGCGCGATGAACTGGAGAACCGGTTGCGTCTGAAAACGCACGTCGAAGTCCGTCCATTCGATGTGTTCGTGCTGACCGCCACTGACGCTCCGCGTCTGGTGCGCTCTGAGGGCAAGAACCAGAACACCTGGATTAGTCAATCGGACGCCACGCTCCAGGACGCGCCCATGGAGAGGCTTGCGTCAGCGTTACAGGGCATCCTGGGCCGGCCGGTGATCGACGAGACGGGGATCGCTGGTTCGTACGACTTCGAATTCGGGTGGGGAGAGGACCGAGTGGCGACGGTGACGACTGCCCTGCGGGATCAGTTCGGGCTGCAATTGTCGACGGGGAAGCGTGATCTCGATGCGCTCATCGTGGACAGCATCAGGCGCGACCCGGCGCTGGTCCTCCTCGAACACGTGGGCCGGATGACGCGCGGAGCGCCCCCGTACGTTCGGCAGCGTATCGCTGACATCCTGACGATCCGGTAGCAACTCCCGGCGAGGGCTCTACGCGCAGGCGCAGCGGTCGTCGACGCTGAGCTCGTACGGATAGTCCTTGAACTGATATTTCGTGGCTTTCGGCCCGCGGACGGTGACGCCAGTCCGGTACACGCGCACCGCGTTGTGTGGGTTCGTCGTGAAGTCGATCACGCGACCGCGCTTCATGACGAGCAGAAGTCCCCATTCGTCGCCCATGGCCATGAACTGGTCGCTGCCGCCCCTGTACTGCGGCACTGCCGACAGCCCTTTCAGCGTTTCCGCCGTCGCCGCGACGTCGTCGACGATCAAGCCAATCTCGCTCGCATAGAGAATGTCCGCCCAGCTGAACGGACTGTTGTCACCGTTCTTCAAATCATGCCGCGCGATGTACTCGACCACGTTGCCGGCGGGATCGAGGAAGAAGATCGAGTGGGCGTTCCAATGGCTGTAGTCGACCACTTCCGGAGGATAGCCGTCGGCACGATTGCGCTCCGGGATGGGCAGCATTGGCGTGCGCGGCTTCTGCCACTCGAGCGCTTTCAGGATCTTGTTCTCCGGGATGTTGAACGCGAAATGGTAGAACGGCTGCCGCCCCTCGACGGTTTCGGCGCTGTTGACGAACGTGATGCGGCTCTCGCCGGCTTCGATCGTGAACCGGTCCGCCTTCTCGTCCATGATCCGTAAGTCGAGAGTCTTCCCGTAGAACGCCTTCATCGCGTTCACAGGCGCTCCCGACATCAGCTCGAGCGTCAGAATGCGCGGCCGTGGTGTTTCGATCGTCGGCGGCCCCGGAATTTGAGCGGACAGCGACGACAGGTCGTGCATGGCAAAGAAAGCAGCGGTCGCCGCGGCGGAGCCGAGGAAGTGACGCCGATCGATCAACGGTCCGGGCATAGGTAAGCTTACCCTACAGTCCTCCGGCTCGATACGGCTCGAAGTCCTGCCAGATCTGCTGAATCACCTTCGGTTCGACGACGCGGGTGTCGCCTTTGGCCGGCTCTTTCTCCGAGAAGAGCACGAGTTTGACAGTGCCGCATTCTGGCGTCAGCGCTCCGGGGTCGAACACGTAAAGCCCCTCGTACATCGCGTCGCTCTCTGAAACACGCTGCTCGAGCCTGAACGGGTGAATAGGTGTGACCTCCTTGTCGCCGCAGAAAGCGCGCATGCGGGCGAAGCCCGACTTGAAACGCTTGATCGACGGGATCGACACGCCCTGCGTTTGGGCGGCGACGCGCCCGACAGTCGTCCAGAAGCCCTCGACCAGCCGCGGGGTCACCCGGACGAGCAGCACCGGGGGAAAGTCGGCCACGTAGTCCGCCCAGTTGGCGAAGTCCATGAGCGGCCGCACGAGCGCCGGCTCGGGATCGGGTTTTCGCGTGTCGGCGCTGGTGGTGCGGCGCCGGCGCAGCTGTTCAGCCTGATACCGCGCGCCGTAGGTCAGCACAGGTGTGATGAAGGAGACATCGAAATCGGATGACGAAAGCTGATACGGGTTGAGGCTGCCGGCCCGACGCTCCGCCGCGTTTTTGAGCGCGTCGGGCGGGAACGGTTTCGCCGGCTCCACAGGAAGGGGCGTGCCGCTCGGTGCTGCGGCAGTCTTCATCTTCTTCTCCGCAGCGGCGACGACGTCGCAGGCACTGTCGCCGCGGACGACTCGCGGGTCGCCGGCCCTGTTCTGATCGCTCTCGTCGACGATCGAGGTGATCCCAACCAGATCGCCGCGCGCGGTGAAGACCGGCCCGCCCGCGCTGCCGCGCGCGAGCGTGAGGTCGGTCTCGATCTCCTTCGCATCGATGCGGCTCACGGTGCCCGACGTCATGCCCTTCGGCTGACGGAGGGGAACGCCGATGGTGAAAATATCCTGACCGTTCGCAACAGGTGGCTGCTGGGCCTGATTGCACGGAAGCGGAATCGGACGAACGGATGCGATGACTTTCGGATCGATCCACAGGATGGCCACGTCACGCGCGGGATCGGTGGCGAGAACACTCGCCGCGACCTTGACCGTCGGCGTGAGTTGCACCTCCACGGACGTCGCGGTGCCAATCACCCGCTGGTTCGTCGCGATCAACCCATTTGCCGTTCCACTGACGTCGATGACGAAGCCCGAGGCGTGGGTCGTGGCCGTCCACAGGCCGACGACGCTGTCCTGCCAGCGGGGAAGGAGGAACGACGGATCGTTTTCGAGCGCCGATTCGGAGGGTGCCGCGGTTGATGTGGCAGGTTCGACCTCCGCGTTTCCGGCGGTCAGCTCCAGAGTCGTGTCGCGCCCGGCGGCGACGTCCAGGGTTTGCGTCCATTGGTAGGCCTTGCCGTGAAACACGACGGGGCGGTCCGACTCCACCGTGTAGTTTCCCGGACGCAACTGGACGTCGGCCGTGCCATCCAGCCGAGTGACGATCAGCCGGGGCGACGAGCTCGCCGGATTGTCGCTGACGAGCAGGCCGTGGCGCGGAACCGGCGTTGCCTTTCCCTCAGGATCCAGGAGAACGACCTTGACATGAAGGACGCTGCCCCCCTGGCCGGAGGGCGCAGCCGGCAACACGAGGGCGAGCATCGCAAGAACCAGCGCACGGATCATGAGGTTCATCGTCCCTTCCCGCCCCGCGGATGTCAACGCAACTGTGGCAGCATATGTGCGCTGTTACGGCCGCCGGCGCGCTGGCAGCGTTTCGGAGAGGACGACCCGTGGAAGAACTCTTTCATCGTCTGGCAGAAGTCGTCGCGACCCTCATCGAGGCGGCCGCGGTGTTCATCGTTTTCTTTGGTTCGGCGGAGGCATTCCTCAAGCTGCTTCCGGTCATGGCCAGGCCCAGGGCCAGCCACGGCCAGCGCAAGGCGATCTGGCGACGATATGGCACCTGGCTCCTGCTGGGACTCGAGTTCGAGCTCGCAGCCGACATCGTCGGCAGCGTGATCTCGCCGACGTGGATGGAGATCGGTCAGCTCGGCGCGATTGCGGTCATCAGGACGTTCCTGAACTACTTCCTCGAAAAAGACCTCGAGGGCGCCGGCACCGAGGAAGAAACGCGCGGCGAGGCTGCCGACGAGCGGGAGATGGCCAGCGCGACTGGCGAACGCACCGGCGCGACAAGAAAAGAAGAGTGAGCTCGATCGAAGCGGGGAAGTTGCAGCTCGGCCGTTGCCGATATTTTTTCACCTCAGCATTCGATAGTTTTGAAGACATCGGGTTTCGCTCAGCGAAAGACATTCACGCGACCGGAAACCCTCACGGCCCCGCTTGAAACGCGCGTCTCGATCATCGCGTCTGCACAGCCGTCGGTCATCGCGCGGAACTGCCATGATGTCTGACGATTACGCGCATCACGCCCACCGCGATCACACGCATCGATCGTTGCCTCGTTGAAACGGTCGCGGGCCGACCTTTTGCTCTCCATCACCTGATTGGCTCGGGAGATCTCTGTGAGAGGCTGACCATGCGATACCCAAAGGCCGGATTCGTTTTCCTGGCACTGACGATCCTGATGGCTGTCGGGGCACTTGGTGCCCACGGACCAGGTCAAAGTGACGAGTTAGCGATTCAGCTGAGTGACGGCTCTGTGACGTT
>Ga0075431_100006230_pt1 | contig 11849 bp, 9 predicted proteins | sample RhiMetdeltSRZDD5_FD_75297 | JGI IMG/M metagenome (GOLD analysis project Ga0075431, IMG submission 75297) | Populus rhizosphere microbial communities from Tennessee, USA - Rhizosphere MetaG P. deltoides SRZDD5 | ecosystem: Host-associated > Plants > Roots > Rhizosphere > Soil | place: USA... | reverse complement strand
TCTGGCGTTGCTGGCAGGACCGCACCCCATATGACGTCAGCCGGCATCGCGCCGCGCAGACGCTCGTCGCCGCGTGACGTCGCCATGGTTGACACAGGATGTCTCATGCGTCGCGCCCGTACACGACGACGATGTGCTCCCCCATGCCGCTGTTGTTGTGGCTGAGACCGAGAGTGGCGTCGGGGACCTGGCGGGCGCCGGCTTCGCCGCGCAGCTGGACGAAGATCTCGGCGGCCTGGGCGACGCCGGTGGCGCCCAGGGGATGGCCGCAGCCGATGAGTCCGCCACGCGGGTTCACGACGACGTCGCCGCCGTAGTCGCTGCGGCCGGCGGCGACGAACGGACCGGCCTCGCCCTTCTTGCAGAAGCCGAGCTCCTCGTAGGCGATCAGCTCGGCGATCGAGAAGCAGTCGTGGATCTCGGCCACGTCGATGTCGCGCGCGGTGACGCCGGCGGCCGCATAGGCCGCGTCGGCCGCGCGCTTCATGGCTGGCCAGTGCGCGTAATCCTCGTGCAGCGAGGTGAGCTGGAACCCGTCGAGGGCCTGGCCGCTCCCGCGGATCCAGACGGGCTTGTCGGTGAGCGCGCGCGCCCGCTCTTCACTGGCCAGGATCACGGCGGCGGCGCCGTCGGTGATCGGCGAGCACATGAACAAGCGGAGCGGGCTGGCGATCATGCGCGAGCACAGGACCTGCTCCAGCGTGGCCCCCTTGCCGAAGTGCGCGTTGGGATTCTTCGATGCGTGCGTGTGGTTCTTCACGCCGACCAGCGCCAGCTGCTCCTCGGTGGTGCCGTAGGCCGTCATGTGACGCTGGGCCGCCAGCGCGAAGCACGGCGGCGCGGTGAGCCCGAACGCGGCCTCCCACTCGCGGTCGACGCCGGTGCCCATGTTGAGGATCGCCTCGTCGCCGCTCGGCTGGTTCAGCTTCTCCACGCCGAGGACCATGATGAGGTCGGCCAGCCCGGCCGCGATGAACGCATAGGCATAGCGGATCCCGACCGTGCCGGAGGCGCACATGTGCTCGGTGCGCGCGCTGAGCGCGCTCGGGCGGATGCCGAGCGCCTCGGCCGCCATCGAGGAGATGTGGCTCTGGAACGCCGTGCGCTCCGGCATCACGGAGCCGACCACCAGCCCCTCGAGATCCTTCGGCTTCACGCCCGGCGCCGCGTCGAAGCAGGCTTTGCCCGCCTCCCAGATGAGGTCGCGATACGTCGCCTTGCGCACGCCGAACTTCGACACGCCGGCGCCGACCAGCGCCACCTTCCTCATGGCTTGCTCCTCGTCATGCGCGGCCTCCGGCGGCGAGCCAGTCGGCCGCCTCGGCGAGGGTCCCGAACTCCACGTCGGGCCGTTCCGGGCCCGACGGCTTCTGGCGTGTCCGATTGATCCACGCCGACGCGATACCAAGCCGCCGGGCGGGGACGATATCGTGGAAGTAGCTCTGGGCGACGTGCAGCCAGCGGGCGTCGCCGATGCGCTTGCGCGCGACCTCCCAGTGCGCAAGCGCCGGCTTGTAGGCGCCCACCTGCTGAGCCGTGACCACGAACTCGAAATCGACGTCGAGATGCCGCCGGGTGCCCGCGAGCAGGTCGTCGTCGACGTTCGACAGAATGGCCAGCCGGTGACCGGCGTCGGCGAGACGACGCAGTGCCCCGTTGGTGTCGGCGAAGGGCGGCCACGAGGGCAGGCTGTCGGCGACAAACCGCTCGTCGCCGGGCGAAAGCTTCCAGTGCAGGCGCTCGGCGACCCCCCGCGCCGTCAAGGCGAGGACGTCGCGATAGCTGCGATAGCGCTCGGCCTCGATGACGGGCTCGATCTCGTGGTAGGCGGCCACCACCGCCGCCCGGTCCAGGACGATGCCCGCTCCCCTCGCCGCGCTCGCGAAGGCATCGCCGAGGCCGCGCTCCCAGTCGATCAGGGTGCCGTAGCAGTCGAAGGTCAGGACGTCGAAGCGCCTCATGCGAACGCCGTCCCGCGGTCCCAGTCGAGCTCCCGGCCGATGACGACGCGCAGGATCTCGGAGGTGCCGCCGCCGGGGAGCAGGAAGCGCGCATCCCGGAAATAGCGCTGGACGGGATACTCCATGGCCAGGCCGTACGAGGCGAAGATCCGGGTCGCCTCGTCGGTGACTTTCACCGCCGTCTCGGAGGCGACCAGCTTCGCGATCGCCGCCTCGCGGCCGATGGAGCGGCCGGCGTCGAGCCGCGCGGCGGCCTGATAGGTGACGAGCATCGCCGTGTGAATGGAGGTCAGCATGTCGGCGAGCTTGAAGCCGATCGCCTGGTGCTCGCCGATCGGCTTGCCGAACGCCACGCGCTCGCGCGAATACGCGAGCGCCGCCTCGTACGCCGCACGCGCCACCCCGACCGACAGGGCCGCCGTCATGATCCGGATCTCGGCCAGGATGCCGCCGATCTTCTCGACGCCGCCCGTCTCGCCGCCGAGGACGTGCGCGGCCGGCACCTCCACGTCCTCGAGCAGGATCTCGCCGGTGGCCGAGGCACGCACGGCCATCTTGTCGATGGGCTTGCCCAGCGTGATGCCGCGCATGGCCGCACGATCGAGCAGGAAGAGCGCGATGTTCTTCATGCCACGCTCACCCGACGTCTTGGCGGCCACCGTCAGCACGTCCGCGACCGGCGCGCTCGTCACCCAGGTCTTGGTCCCGCGAAGCACCCACCGGTCGCCGCGACGCTCCGCGCGCGTGGTGAGATTGGCGACATCGGAGCCAGCGTTCGGCTCCGTCATCGCGAAGGTGGCCACGATGTCACCGCGCAGCGCCGGGACAAGATAGCGCTCGCGCAGCGCCTCGGAGCCATACTTGTGGATGAAGTGGGTGCCCATCAGTCCCTGCATGGCGGCCGCCGCCGCCACCGACAGCGACCCGCGGGCGAGCTCCTCGGCGAACAGACAGTACGTCGTCATGTCCGCGTCGGCGCCGCCGTACTTCTCGGGATAGCGCAGGCCGAGATAGCCGAGCTCGCCGAGGCGCCGGAACAGCGCGGCGGGGAACTCGCCGCGCTCATCGAGCCCCGGCGCGGCCGGCGCCACCTCCGCGTCGACGAAGCGGGCCACCGACTTGCGGAACTGCTCCTGATCCGACGTGAAGTCGATCATGGCGCGGGCCGCCGTGTCCCCGCTCGCTCGCGGAGCGCCGTCGTGGCGACCGGGTCGACCACGAGCTCGCCGTCGGTGCCGGTGATGACGACGCCATAGCGAGTCCGGGCGACCTCGATCGAGACGTAGTCGTCGAGCACGTCGCTCAGCACCCGCGCCGGGTCACGCGTGAAGGGATCGCCGTAGCCGCCGGCGCCCGACTGCTGGAACGAGATCACGTCGCCATACTCGAACCCGCGCGATTGCTTGCCGTGCACGAGCTCCTCACCCGGCCCGGGATTCACGACCGTTCGCGCCAGGGCGCCGCTCTCGCCGCCGAAGAGCCCGTACGGCGCGAAGCGCTGCCGCTCGGAGAGGTTGGTGAGCTTGCCCTCGTCGGCCAGGAACCGCATGTCCCGGCGAATGCCGCAGCCGCCGCGGAAGCGACCGGCCCCCGCCGAATCGCGGATGAGCTCGAAGCGCTCGATGATGATCGGCTGGTGCGCCTCCTGTGCCTCCACCGGGATGTTGGAAGCGTTGAACGCGTATGCCATCGCCTCGCAGCCGTCACGAGTCGCCCGCGCCCCGGTGCCGGACAGCACGAGCTCGTACGCGACGAACCGGCGCTGCCGGGCGCGGTCCCAGCCACCGAAGGTCGGATTCGCAAAGTGCGAGGCCGCCGCGGCCACGCGCTCGGGGAGCGCGGGCGCCAGGGCGCCGAGGACGGCCTCGAACGTCCGATAGCAGATGACTGCCCGCGGCCCGCCACCGGCGGGCGGCCTCGGGTTCAGAAACGAGCCCTCGGGCGCGATGACCGTGATCGGGCGCAGCGCCCCCTCGTTCATCGGCCCGAACGGGTCGGTGAGACACTTCACGGCGGCGTAGGAGTACGAGCGCGTGTAGTTGATGTACGAGTTCATTCCCGACGCCGTCTGTGGACTGGAGCCGTCGTAATCGATCGTCATCGCGTCGCCGTCGACGGTCACGGTCACCGCCACGCGGAGCGGGTCGGTGCCGGGTCCGCAGTCGTCGAGAAAATCCTCGAACGTGAAGACGCCGTCGGGCACCGCCTGGATGGCCGCGCGCATGCTGGCTTCCGTGCGCGCGATGATCTCGTCCATCGCCGCCCGCAGCGTCTGCCGGCCGTAGCGCTGGCAGAGCTCCTGGAGCCTCAGCTCGCCGACGCGCAGCGCGCTCCGCTGCGCCCGCAGATCGCCGAGCACCTTGTCGGGCGTCCGCGTGTTGGCGGCGATGATGCCGACGATGCCGTCCTGCTCGCGGTATGCCTGCCACACCTTCGTGGGGGGGATCCGCAGCCCTTCCTGGAAATAGTCGAAGATCCCCTCCACCGCCTGGCTGCCGGGTCGCGCTCCACCCACGTCGGTGTGGTGCAGGATGTTCACGGCAAAGCCGATCAGCTCGCCGTCGTGGAATGCCGGCTGCGTGATGAAGAAGTCCGGCAGGTGTCCGGAGCCGAGGAGCGGGTCGTTGAGCAAGATGGCGTCGCCCGGCCGGAGCGTCTCCACCGGATGCGCGGCCAGCGCGTTGCGGACGGCGAAGGACATCGCTCCCATGTGGCCGGGCGAGTATGGCCCCTGCGCGACCATCCGACCCCGCGGATCGAAGACCGCCACCGAGAAGTCCTGCCCCTCGCGCGCCTGCTCGGAGTACGCGGTCTTGTGCACGGTGGTGCCGATCTCCACGGCGATCGACTGGAGCGCCCCCCAGATCACCCCGAGCGTGATGGCGTTCGGCGCGCTCATGCGGCGGCGACGCTGACGAGCAGGTTGGCGTATTCGTCCACGGCCGCGGTGGCACCCGGGGGCAGCACGGACGTCGACTCGCGCTCCTCGACGATGACGGGGCCGGTCAGCTGCGCGCCCGGGGCGAGCGCGTAGCGATCGTAGACGGGGCAGTCCGTCCAGCCGCCGGTCTCCGGAAACCAGGCGCGACGGCGTGCCTTGAGCGGCGCGTCCCGCTGCTGGGCATCGGCCTTGGCCAGGGTGACGCGCGGCGCGGCGCCGACGGCGGAGAGCTTCCATGTGACCGTCTCCACGGGCTCGCCGGCGTTGGCGTAGCCGTAGCGCGCGGCGTAGATCTCGTCGAACGCCGCACGCAGGCGCGCGAGCGCCGCCGCGTCGAGCGCTCCGGCCGGGACCGGCACCGTGAGCTCGTAGCCTTGGCCGACGTAGCGCGCGTCCACCGAGCGCACCACCGTGACGGTGCCGGTGGTGACCGCGGACTCGCGGACGACGGCCGTGGCCTGCGCGGCCATCTCGTCGAACATCGCGCTGAGCGCGACCGGATCGAGCGCGTCGAGACGCCGGACATAGGTGCGCGCGACGTCGAACTTCACCTCGGCCGCCAGCAGCCCGATGGCGGCCGTGACGCCCGCCGCCGCCGGCAGGATGACGCGCGGAATGCCGAGCGCCTGCGCCAGCCGGCAGCCGTGCACGGGACCGGAGCCGCCGAAGGCGATGAGCGTGAGATCGCGCGGGTCGCGACCGCGCTCGATCGACACGACGCGCGTCGCCAGCTCCATGTTGCTGGTCACGCTGGCGTGGATGCCCCACGCGGCCTCGGCGAGCGCGAGCCCGAGCGGCCGCGCCACGCGCGACTCGATCGCCTCGGCCGCCGCCCGCGTGTCGAGCCGCATGGTGCCGCCCGCGAAGTCGTCCGGGTTCAGGTAGCCGAGCGCGAGATTCGCGTCGGTGACCGTCGGCTCGGTGCCGCCGCGCGCGTAGCACGCGGGCCCCGGCGTCGAGGCGGCGCTCTCGGGCCCGACCGCGATGACGCCGAGCGTGGGCCGCGCGATCGAGCCGCCGCCGGCGCCGATCTCCACGAGGTCGAGGGCCTGGATGTTCATGGGCAGCCCGCTGCCCGCGGCGTTGTTGACGCGATGGAGCTCGAAGGCGGTGGTCGTGAGTGGCCGGCCGTCGTCGATGAGCGCGAGCTTGGCCGTGGTGCCCCCCATGTCGAAGGCGACGAGGTCACGATGGCCGGTGAGCTCGCCGTAGGCGGCGGCCATCAGCGCGCCCGCGGCCGGCCCCGACTCGATCATCCGCACCGGGTAGCGCTCCATCGCCTCGGCGGTGGCGACGCCGCCCGAGGATTGCATGACGAACAGCCGCCCTTCGTACCCCCGCTCGCCGAGCGCTCGCCCGAGCCCGCGGAGATAGTCGCGGACCGCGGTCATCACGTAGGCGTTGACCACGGTGGTCGACGTCCGCTCGTACTCGCGAAAGGTCGGCGACACCTCGTGCGAGAGCGTGACCACGAGCCCGGGCGCTTCCTCGGCGGCCAGCGCGGCCAGCCGCTTCTCGTGGGCCGGGTTCTGGTAGGCGTGGAGCAGACACACGGCCAGCGTGCGGACGCCGCGCGCGACGAGCTCGCGGATGGCGCGCCGCGCGTCGGCCTCGTCGAGTGGCGTGCGCACCGAGCCGTCGGCGAGCACGCGCTCGGTCACCTCGCCGATGAGCCGGCGCGGCACCAGCGGCGCCGGCTTCTCGATCTGCAGATCGTAGACCTGGTAGCGCTTCTCGCGGCCGATGATCAGGACGTCGCGGAAGCCGCGCGTCGTCAGCAGCCCGACCCCGCGCGCCTTTCGCTCGATGACGATGTTCGAGCCGAGGGTGGTGCCGTGCACGGCCTGCCCGACGTCGGACCACCGGACACCGGCCCGCGCGAGCAGCGCGTCGAGTCCCGCCAGACATGCCTCGGACGGGTCGGGATACGTGGTGAGGCGCTTGCCGGTGGTCAGATCACCGGCGGGCGACTGCAGCACCAGGTCGGTGAAGGTGCCGCCGACGTCGAAGCCGACGCGATACGACATCCCGTCAGTTCCGGCGCTCCGCCCGGGCCAGCACCACGCGGTATGGATAGCGACGGCTCGTCTGGTAGGAGACGGCGTGCTCGACCACCTCGCCGTTCGCCGCGAAGTACGTCCGCTCGAACATCAGCAGCGGCGCCCGGGGCCTGATCTGTAGCAGCTCGGCCACGTGGCGGGGCGCCAGCACGGCGTCGGTCACTTGCTCGAGCGTCTTGATGGGCACCTCGACGAGCCGCTCGATGGCGCCGAGGAGCGACGTCTTCGTGATGTCCTCGTCCGACAGCTGGGCCGCGATGCCCGTCGGCACCCAGGCGGTGACGTGCTGGAAGGGACCGGTGTCGGCATGGCGGACGCCGATCACGCGCGCCGCTTTCGAGCCGGGCGGCAACCGCAGCGCCTGGGCAATGTTCGGCGGCACCGGAATCGTCTCGTTCGAGATGAGCTTGAACCACGTCTCGTCCCCGAGCGCGATCATGTCGTCGATCGAGCCGATCACACGGAGGCGGGAGTCGCCGCCGGCGGCCGCCGTGCTGAAAGTGCCGCGGCCGGCGTGGCGGTAGAGACGGCCTTCCTGCACCAGCACGTCGAGCGCCTGCCGAACGGTAGGCCGGCTGACCTTGAAGCGCGCGCAGAGGCTGTGCTCGGAATCGATGCGCTCGCCTTCCCCGCGGAGGTCGCGGCGTATGGCATCGGCGATCTGCAGATAGCGTGGAACGCCCGGACGATAGTTCACGACCATCCTCCTCAGGTTGTCTAGACATCTACCACCCGGTCCCGAGGACGTCAATCGCGCGCGTCGCGCACCGCCGCCCGCGGGTGAAACCTGTCGTACATCCGGCGGATGGTCGACGACGGCAGGTGCGTGTAAATCTGCGTGGTGGCGATATCGGCGTGACCGAGCATCGCCTGGACGGCTCTCAGATCGGCGCCCCCCTCGAGCAGGTGGCTGGCGAAGCAATGCCGGAGCGTGTGCGGTGACACGCGTTGCCGCAGCCCGGCTCGGCGCGCGGCCCGGAGGACCAGCTGCCACAGCGACTGGCGTGAGAGCGCGCGCCCGCGAGGGTTCACGAAGATCAGCGGAGACTCCCGGCCCCGCCCGAGCAGCGCGGGTCGCCCGACGGTCAGGTACCGCTCCAGCCACGCCAGGGCCTCGGCGCCGATCGGCACCAGCCGCTCCTTGCGTCCTTTCCCCATGGCCTGCAGGTATCCGGCGGTGCGGTTGACGTCACCGACGCGCAGGGCGAGGCATTCGCTGGCGCGAAGCCCGCTCGCGTAGAGCAACTCGAGCAGCGCGCGGTCGCGCAGGCCGCGCGCCGTGGTGACGTCGGGCGATTCGACCAGTGCGGCCACCGCCTCTCGCGAGAGAGTCCGGGGCAGCGGGCGCGAGAGCCGCGGCTGCTCGATGTGCTCGGTGGGATCGCGCGAGAGCACCCGCTCGCGCAGGAGATGCGCATAGAAGCCACGCAGGGCGGCCATCCGGCGCGCGACCGTGGACGCCTTGCGGCCGGACTTGCGCTGATGCTCGAGCCAGGCGACGACGTCGTCGGGTCGCGCGGTGGCCGGTGTCACCCGGCGACGGTGGAGCAGGTCGAAAAAATCGCGCACGTCCCGCCGGTACGCGTCGAGCGTGTGCCGGGAGGCGTTGCGCTCCGCGCTGAGCATGGAGAGGAAGTCGTCGAGCGCGCGGGCCGCCTCCACGCGCCGATGCTAGCAGACTGAAGGGCCGGGGGGCCATTTCGGCCCCCCAGCCGAGCGATCGTTACCGGTTGCCGCGGCTGCGGGCGTTGTCGCGGCCGTGCTGACCGTGCTGGCCTGCCGCCTCGTCGGCGCGATCCAGGCCCGTCTTCTTGTCGGAGTTCTCGTGCTTGTCCGACTTGTCCTTGTGCGTGTCATCGTCGGTCCTCGGGCTGGCCGACGGTGCCTGATTCACGTTCGTGTTGTCGTTCACGTTCGTGTTGGTGTTCGTATTGGTGTTGTTGTTGACGTTGGAGTTCTGGGTGTCGCTGCTGCCACCGCTCAGCGTGCCGGAGCCACCGGTGGTGCCGCCCGGCATGGCGCTGCCCGCGCCACTACCCGAGGTCGTGCCCGACGTCGTGTCCGACGAGGTCCCGCTGGTCGAGCCGGGGCTCGCGCTCGGGCTCGGGGTCATGCTGCCGCCGGTGTTCGTGTTCTGGTTCGTGTTCGTATTCGTGTTGACGTTCGTGTTCGTGTTGCTGTTGTCGTTGGCGGAGCCGTAGGTCGGGCTCGCGCTGGGGCTCGAGGTGGTCGTCCCCTGCGACGAATCGGTCGATTGCGTGCCCGAGCCGACGTTGGTCGAGCTGCTCTGGTTCGTCGACGTGCTCTGGTCGCCGGAGCCGACGTTACTCGACGAGTTCTGATTGCCCGTGCCGATGTTCGTGCTCGGGCTGACGTTGGTGTTCGGGCTGATCGTGAGCGACGAGCCGCCCGGTGTGGTACCGGTGACGCTCGGCGTCGACGAGTCGCTCGACGTCGTCCCACCGACGCCGGGAAGCGCCGTCTGCGCCGCGGCCGATCCGATGCCCATGACGAGCGCCGCCAGCGACGCCGCGGCGATTGTTGCGTATCCCTGTTTCATCTGGTTGACCCCCTTGGACGTTGGAGTTGCCACCCAAGGATTTTGCAGGCGCGATGCCAGCACGGGACGGGACCACCGTCGGGGAAAAACTACAACGCTCAGGCGCGCGGTGCGGTGAGCTCGCGCGCGATGACCGTACGCTGGATCTGATTCGTGCCCTCGTAGATCTGCGTGATCTTCGCGTCCCGCATGAATCGCTCGACGGGGTATTCGCGCGTATAGCCGTACCCACCGTGGATCTGCACGGCGTCGATGGCGACCTTCATCGCCGCGTCGCTGGCGAAGCACTTGGCCATCGACGACTCGAGCGAGGTCGCGGGGGCGCCGTGGTCGACGAGCGCCGCCGCGTGCTGGACCATGAGTCGCGAGGCGTGCACCTGCATCGCCATGTCGGCCAGCATGAACTGGATGCCCTGGAACGCGGCGATGGGCTGACCGAACTGCTGCCGCTCGCGCGCGTAGGCCACGGAGGCGTCGAGAGCGGCCTGGGCGATCCCCACGGCCTGCGCGCCGACGGCAGGCCGCGACCGATCGAGCGCGCCCAGCGCGACGCGGAATCCCTGCCCTTCGTCGCCGAGGCGATTGTCGACGGGCACCTCGCAGTCGGTCAGGTGCAGGGCGACCGTCGGCGAGCCGCGGATGCCCATCTTCCGCTCGAGCTTGCCGAGGGCAAATCCGGGGAACGTCGGCTCCACGAGAAAGGCGGTGACGCCCTTGTGGCCGCGTCCCCGGTCCACCGTCGCGAAGAGCGTGAGCACGGAGGCGTGGCTGCCGTTGGTGACCCACATCTTGGTGCCGTTCAGCACGTAGCGGTCGCCCTTGCGCACGGCGGTCGTGGTCATGCTCGCGGCGTCGGAGCCCGCGCCCGGCTCGGAAATCGACAGCGCAGTGGTGATCTCGCCGGTGGCCAGGCGCGGCAGATAGCGGCGCTTCTGCTCTTCGGTGCCGTGGGAGACCAGCGGGTAGCCGGCAGCGTACTGCACGAGGTAGATCACCGCCGTGGACGCGCAGGCCCAGGCGATCTCCTCCACCGCGAGGCAGAAGGCGAGCGCGCCCAGACCGGCACCGCCGTACGTCTCGGGAACGTAGAGCCCCATCAAGCCCTGCTGGCTCAGCAGGCGCAGCTGCTCGGCGGGATAGGCCTCGCTCTCGTCGACCTGCGCCGCCAGCGGCGCGATGCGCTCACGGGCGATGGCGCGGGCGAGGTCCCGGACGTGACGCTCGTCGTCGCGCAGGCCGAAGGCGTCGGGCATGGCGGCGATTATCGCCCCTCTTGACGGTCGCTCAAAGCATCGCCATGATGCCGTCTTCCCGACGGCCGTCGTCACCGATCACAAGGAGGGCAACACGATGCCCGCTCTCATCGATCGCAAGCGCCTGGTCGCCACCCTCACCGTCCTCGCCGTCCTGCTCACGGTCGGCTTCTACGCCGTGGCCCAGCAGCCGTATCAGCTCACGCCGCTCGAGGAGGCCAAGCGCGATCGCGCCGTCTCGGTGGCCGGGGCGAAGTACCACGTGCTGCCCGCCACGCTGCAGACCACCCAGTGGGGCTGGCTCGATCCCGCCGAGCCGCCGAAGCTCACCATCAACTCCGGCGACACCGTGGCCATCGAGACGATGATGCACTCGCACAACGCCATCCAGCCCGGGACGACGATGGACGACATCGTGAAGCTCCGGCTCGCCAATCCAGGCGGCGGCCCGCACTCGGTGACGGGGCCGGTGTTCGTCAACGGCGCCGAGCCGGGCGACGTCCTCGAGATCCGGATCAAGAAGATCGTGCCCAAGGCGTTCGCGACGAACTTCCATCTGCCCGGGACGCAGTTCCCGACGGTGGGCCAGCTCGGGCCGGAGTTCCCGCAGGGATTCGTCCGCTACTACTACCTGGATCTCGAGAAGAAGCAGACGGAGTTCAAGCCCGGCATCAACATCGATCTCCAGCCCTTCCCGGGCACCATCGCGGTGGGACCGGACCCGAACGAGCCGAAGGAGAAGGCCGGTCCGCCGATCAAGGACGCCAAGGGCCGCACGAGCACGCTGCGACCGTGGAAGAACGGCTCCAACATGGACCTGAACGAGCTGCAGGAAGGCTCGACGATCTTCCTCCCCGTGTTCGTCAAGGGCGCGCTCATCTGGACGGGAGACTCGCACTGCCGTCAGGGCAACGGCGAGGTCAGCCTGACCGCGCTCGAGTGCGCGTACCGCGAGATCGTCCTGCAGCCGATCGTTCGCAAGGACATGAAGCTCGAGTGGCCGCGCGCGGAGACCGCCACGCACTGGATCGCCATGGCCTTCGACGAGGATCTGAACGAGGCGATGAAGATCGC
>Ga0075431_100006227_pt1 | contig 11850 bp, 12 predicted proteins | sample RhiMetdeltSRZDD5_FD_75297 | JGI IMG/M metagenome (GOLD analysis project Ga0075431, IMG submission 75297) | Populus rhizosphere microbial communities from Tennessee, USA - Rhizosphere MetaG P. deltoides SRZDD5 | ecosystem: Host-associated > Plants > Roots > Rhizosphere > Soil | place: USA... | reverse complement strand
GCCGGTGGAGCGCCAGGCTCTGCGACGTTTATCAAAAACGGCCGTTTCTCTACAGCGTAGAGGCGGCGCTCCACACTCCTTCTCTCACCCGGGCGACAGCCGCCCGGGCGCTTCGGCGTGCCTGGCGTATGAGGTCAATCCGGGTCACCAACATTCGGTACCTCCTCGCCAAGTGCTGTCGCTAGATCGATCTGGTGATCCTGTTCGTCCACCAGAATCTCGCGTATCTGCTCCGCCATGGCAAATTCGCCAATCGCCTCGCACTGGCGAACTCTGTCACGATAATTTCGGATGGTTTCATTCTCATTGTCCAAATCAAAACGCAGCATCTCCCGTGGATCGTCCGAAGTCCGCACCGGTTTGGGTGTCACGGTCGGCATCTTGCCCAGGTAATCCACTTGCCGGGAAATCTTGAGCGCATGGTCCAGCTCCTCTTTCGCATGAGCCTGGAGCTGCTCGGCGATGCTCATGAACTCGGCACCTTTGAGGACTTGGGAATAGACCACATAGGCAATGATGGCCTGATATTCACGCGCCAGATCTTCATTTAGCAGCTGAGCCAGCCGATCGCGCGTGACCTGCAGCTCGCTGTCTTTGGATTGACTCTTCTTCATCCTTTCGATCCTTCTTGATGCAAGGGGAAGCTGGAGAGGCAGGTGACATCCTTAACGCTGGCGTCATCGGCGTTGTTCCATCTGAAACCGCTCGAAACCATAGGGTTGAATGAGCTCGTGCCGTTTGTCCTTTAGGATTTCTTCCGCCGCATAGGCGCCCACGGCGGGTGCATTGGTGATGCCCGAATGCATCACCGTAACATAGAGCCGCTCGATGCCCGGTATCCGGCCGATGATGGGCAGGCCGTCTTTGGGAATTGGCCGGTAGCCGATGGAATAGCGCTCGAGCGTCACGCTTTCCGCACCCCGCACATTCGTGCGGATGAGATCGAGGAGTTTCGCGGCCACCGCCAAGGGTCCACGCTCAATGGGCGAGCCGCCGAAATCGGAGCCTGCAATGATCTCGCCCGTCAGCGTCTGGCGAATGTGGATCTCGGGCGCAATCACGAGACGGCGCAGAAGCTTGCGCATGGGCGTCGTGTGCAGAATGAGGCCTGCGGATGCATCAAGCGGCAACTCGATACCGAGCGTAGCGAGCAGCGGAACTGAGCCGAGGCCGGCGGCCAAAATGAATTCATCGGCTTCGATTGGTCCCTCATCCGTCATCACGGAAAGAAGCCGCCCCCCGGTGACGTCCAGACCGTGCACGCAGGACGTGACGATCTCGGCGCCTGATGCTCCAAGAAGGGCGGGAACGGCCATCGAATGCTCGACCGCGCCCTCGGCCTCGGCGAATGCCACGAGGCGCGGCGGGTGCAGCAGGTGCGGTTCGAGGACTCGCGCCTCGGCCTCATCGACAAGGCGCACCGGATACCCCCGCGGGCTGAACTCCGCCGCATAGCGCTCAAGCTCCTCGGCAGTCATGTCATAGCTGAGGCTGCCGCCCCAGCTCATCCCCAGGCCGGAAATTTCCTGTTCGAGCCTGCGCCATCGGCCCATGCTGTCGAAGCGGAGACGGAAATAGGCGGCATCGTTCCCAAAGCTCGCATTGATCCAGGCGAAACTGTTGGGCGTGGCGGTTCCCCCGCTCGTCTGCGCCACGACCGTCACCCGCGCTCCGGCCCGCGCCAGATGCCAGGCCAGCGAAGCGCCGAGTATCCCAGCACCGATGATCAGAACATGGGGTGGGCTCATGGGCCGAAGTAACCTCCAATTAGCAAGTCCGTGAGAGAATGCACCGTCAGTTCAGCCCAGCTCGTCGGAATGTCACATCTGTTCGAAAATCTGCGCTCCCGCTTGGCTCGTGTGTTCCATCTGGCACCCGAAGCACAATGCCAGGCTTGCGAGGCGGAAGGCATAACCCTCACAGCCTATCTGCCCGACGAGGACTCGGCCATAGAGGCCGTATTTGCAATCGGCCGGGACCGCAAGATCGCGGCCGCCACCGCCTGCAGGATCGAGGATGCCGAAGAGCTTGCCCGCACCGGCAGCCCGGGCTGGAGATTGGCCATGACATTCTATGTTTCAGCATCCGAGCGCGACAAACTCGAGACCGACACGGGTGCCATACTGGCGTCCTTCGGTGGCCGCTGGGCTCAGCGCGAACAGCACTCGCTGTCTGGCCGGCGGGCGGCCTAGGCCGTCTCCTCGAACAGTTCGCGTCCAATGAGCCAGCGGCGGATTTCGCTCGTTCCGGCTCCGATCTCGTAAAGCTTCGCGTCGCGTAGGATTCGGCCCGTGGGATAGTCGTTGATGTAACCATTGCCGCCAAGGCATTGGATTGCCTCGAGCGCCACCCATGTCGCCCGCTCCGCCGCATAGAGGATGGCTCCTGCAGCATCCTTGCGGGCCACTTGTCCCGCGTCGCAGGCGCGCGCCACCGCATATACATAGGCCCGCGCCGTGGCCAGCGCCGTATACATGTCGGCGAGCTTCCCCTGCATCAGCTGGAACGTGCCGATCGGCTGGCCGAACTGCTTGCGTTCGTGAACATAGGGAAGAACGAGGTCAAGTGCGGCTTGCATGAGCCCGAGCGGACCCGCGGCGAGAACGGCTCGCTCGTAATCGAGGCCCGACATCAGCACCTCCACGCCCCTGCCCTCCTCGCCCAGCAGATTCTCGGCAGGAACCTCGCAGTCCGCGAAGACAAGCTCGCCTGTCTCCGAGCCCCGCATGCCAAGCTTGTCGAGCTTGCGGGTGGCGCTGAAACCTTTGAACGCCCTCTCGACGATGAAAGCGGAAATGCCCCGGCTCTGGGCCTCAGGCTCGGTCTTGGCATAGACCACGACAACGTCCGCCACGGGTCCGTTGGTGATCCAGAACTTGGTGCCGTTCAGGACATAGCGATCGCCCTTGCGCTGGGCCGTGAGCCGCATGGACACGACGTCCGAACCCGACTGAGGCTCGGACATGGCGAGTGCTCCCACATGCGCGCCGCTGATCAGCTTCGGCAGATACTTGCGCTTCTGCGCATCCGCGGCGTGCCGCCGGATCTGGTTGACGCAGAGATTGGAATGCGCCCCGTAGGAAAGACCGACGGAGCCTGACGCGCGCGAAATTTCCTCCATCGCCACGCAGTGCTCGAGATAACCGAGCCCCGAGCCGCCATGGTCCTCCTCGACGGTTATCCCTAAAAGCCCGAGCTCGCCAAGCTTCGGCCACAGCTGGCGCGGGAATTCATCGCTGCGGTCGATCTCCGCGGCCAGCGGCGCGATTTCGTTTGCCGCAAAACTCCGCACCGTGTCGCGGATCGCATCTGCCGTCTCGCCCAGGCCGAAATCGAGACCGCGATAGTTCCTGATGGTCATCGGGCTCCCTTCCCCTATGGTCCGCCTTTTGCTGCCAAAGGGATCGCCGGGTCAAGCAATTATAGGCGAGAGCCGCTTCGATGTATCATGATCGGCGACCATTGAGAGGAGTACGCCATGAAGCCGAGGATCAGTGTCATAACCCTGGGTGTGGACGATCTCAATGCCGCACTCGAATTCTACCGTGACGGGCTCGGTCTGCCGACCAAAGGCATCATGGGAACGGAGTTCGAGCACGGCGCCGTCGCCTTCTTCGACCTCCAGAATGGAGTGAAATTTGCCCTCTATGCACGCGACGATCTTGCCTGGGACGCCGGCATTCCCAAGTCGAAGCCGAGCCCGACCGAGTTCTCTCTCGGACACACCGTGCGAACGCAAGAGGAGGTAGACGAGGTCATGCGCCGCGCGATCGGCGCCGGAGCCCGCCTGGTCAAGCCGGCGCAGAAGACTTTCTGGGGCGGCTACGCCGGGTACTTCCAGGACCCTGACGGTCACCTGTGGGAAGTCGTGTTCAATCCTGCTTTCCTGCCGGATGAGTCATAGACCCCATGACCACACAATGGAATTATGGGACAATCATCGAAGATAGGGAGGAACACGCCATGAACACAGTACTTCATCCCACACCGGTGGCGGACGCCGGCGTCAAGCGCATCCAGGATTTCGAGTCTCCGGCTGCCGTGCCTTTGCTGTCGACCCAGCTCCTGGCCACGGCGGAGGGCGAGCTTAATCAGGAGCTCAATCGCTTCCTCTTCGATCCGCCGGGTGACCCGCAGCTCCTCAAAGGCAAGAGGATCGCCATCTGCTGCACCAATGGCGTGGAGGAGGTCGAAATTCTAGGGTCTCATCGCTGGCTCAGCGAGCATGGGGCGAGCGTTCACATCGTGGCGCCAAAGCAGGGACAAATGCCCCCGAGCTATGGCGTGAGAATGCCGCCCCTCGCCGAGACGCACGTGCTTGCCATCAGGCTCATGGAGAATGCCGGCTGGCTCAAGATCGACCGCTACCTCGAAGAGGCAAACGCCAGCGATTACGATGCGGTAATCGTGCCCGGCGGCTGCTGGAATCCGGATTTTCTGCGCGCCAACAAGGATGCGCACCGCTTCCTCCAAACCATGCACGGAGCCGGAAAGCCCGTGTGCGGAATCTGCCACGGCCCCTGGGTGCTGATCAATGCGGGACTTCTCAAGGGCCGCAAGGCGACGGCCGTGTGGAACATCCATGTCGATCTCAGCAACGCTGGAGCCGAGGTGCTCGATGAGCCCGTGGTCGTGGACGGCAACATCATTACGGCGAGGTTCCCATATGATCTGCCGCGCATGGTGAAGGCTTTGGTCCAGCAGCTGGTGGGATAGGCACGCGTCTTTTACTCGTCATTCCGGCGAAAGCCGGAATCCAGCTTCATTTTGCAGGCGCCCCGAAGCTGGACCCCGACTTTCGTCGGGGTGACGATTGAAATTCAAGGAGCGCCGACGAACAGCCGCCCGTAGAGATAGGCCGATATCAGCGAGAGCCCCACAACAACGACGAAGATGACGGCCACGATCAGAACTGCCATCGCCACGGTTCGTGGCGGCACGCCCGGCTCGCACAGGGGCAGAAGATTGTTCGACAGGGCCGCCAGCACGACGAGGGCGCAGCCGATGGCGAACAGCCTCAGGCTGAAGGGCTGAAAGATCAAAAGAAGCGCCACAACCCCGATGCCGATGATGAAGAACTCGAGTCGCGTCGCGGACGCGACCGACATTCCATCCCCGCGCTTCGTTTCGCTCATGAGCGCACTGCCCTCCCCTGCGCATCGAAAATGTGAGTCTGCCGCGGATCGGGCTTGAGATGGAGCTTCTCGCCGATCCTTACTTTCACTTCGCGCGGCACGACGACCCTGATGTCATGACCCGCTTCGCCGCGGGCATGGATCAGCGTTTCGGCGCCCATGGGCTCGATCAGCTCGGCCTGCGCTGAAATCGTGTCGCGGCCGGATTCGCTTCTTGGCAACAGCGCCCTGGGCCTGATGCCGATGGTCACGCGCGAAAGGCCGAGCTTCTTCGCCGCGGCATCGACTTCAACGTCGACCGTTTTGGAATCGATACCGATTGACGCCTTGCGCCCTTCCACGCCGCGGAAGTCTACCTCCATCAGGTTCATCTGCGGCGTGCCGATGAAGCTGGCGACAAAGACATTGGCGGGCCGGGCGAAGACCTCGTGCGGCGTCGCGATCTGTTCGATGACGCCATCACGCATGATGGCGATGCGGTCGGCCATGGTGAGCGCTTCGAGCTGGTCGTGGGTCACGATGACGGTGGCCTTGGAGAGTCCCGCGAGCACCTCTTTGATCTGCCCGCGCATGGACTGGCGCAATTCGACGTCGAGGCGGCTTAAGGGCTCGTCGAAGAGAAAGCAATTGGGATCGCGGATGATGGCCCGCGCCACGGCAACGCGCTGCTTCTCTCCTTCCGAAATCTGGCCGGGCAGCCGGTCGAGAATGGTTTCGAGATGCAGAAGCTTGGCAACACGCGTCACGCGCCTCTTGATCTCAGCGTTACTCAATCGTTCGTAGTGCAGGGGAAAGGCGATGTTCTCGCCCACGGGCAGAGCGGGATAGAGCGCGTAGAACTGGAACACCATCGCGATGTCGCGCCGCTCGGGCGGCAGATCGTTCATGCGCCGCCCGGCGACGATGATGTCGCCATGGGTGGCGCTCTCAAGGCCCGCGATCATGCGCAAGGTCGTGGTCTTGCCGCAACCTGATGGACCAAGAAGGCAGACGACCTCGCCCGCCGCGACGTTCAGATCCGCGTCCTTCACGGCGACGAAATCGCCGAATTTCTTGGTCAGCTTCCTGAGTTCGATCGTCGACATGGTTCTCTCACCTCTTGATCGTGCCGAAGGTGACGCCGCGCAGGAGATGGTTCTGCAGAAAGAACGTCACCAGGATGACCGGGATGAGAAAGAGAGTTTCGATGGCGGCGAGGAGACCCCAGCGCACGCCGATATCGCCGCCGATGGTCTGCGCCATGGCGACGGGAACGGTCCTCGTTTCGACGCCCGTCAGCAGCAAGGCGAAGAGATATTCGTTCCACGTCAGGATCAGCCCGAACACCGCCGTGGCGGCAAGGCCGGCGACGACCTGCGGCAGGCTGATCTTGAGGAACACGCGCGTATCGGAGGAGCCGTCGATGCGGGCGGCGTCTTCCACGTCCAGCGAAATCTCGTCAAAGAAGCTCTTCATCATCCAGATGGTGAAGGGCAGATTGAAAGCCGTGTAGAGCGCGATGATGCCCAAATAGCTTCCGGCAAGGCCTGTCACTCGGAGCATGAGGATCACCGGGATGATGACGACAATGGCGGGCAGCATGCGCGTCGTCAGGATGATGAAGAGATAGGTATCGTTGCCCTTGAGCGGATAGCGCGAGAAGCCGAAGGCGGCGAGCGTGCCGATCACCAACGCCAAAAACACGCTGGTGCCGGCGATGAAGATCGAGTTGAAGAAATAAAGATCGAAATTCGTGGCCTGCGCGTCCGCTCCCGCCGAGTATGGCCGGCTGAACACACCGACGAAGTTTTCGAGTGTCGGTGTGAAGATGAACTTGGGCGGTATGGCCAGCGTGTCGTTGAACGTTTTGAAAGCCGTGAGGATGATCCACAGCACTGGGAAGAAATAGATGAAGCTGATGACAGCGGCAACGAAAGTGCGCCCCCATCCTGCCTCCCCAACGCCTGAGGGGCGGCGGAAGCCGATGCGCTCGGCCAGTGAAACGGAGGGTTCAGGCGTCATGGAAAAGGAGTTCTCCGTCATCCCTCATGGCCGGGCGGAGACCCGGCCATCTTCCCTCGCGAATAGACGCGCGGGTCAAGCCCGCGCATGACAATGTTCCAATAACCTGCACCATACTCATGCCTCCTTGGCCCGGCGGTTCGCAAGATAGAGATAGAGATTGGTCAGCACGATGACGATGAACAGCAGGATGTAGGACATGGCCGTCGAATCGCTGGTCTTGTTGAACTGTATGGCCTGCCGGTAGACGTAGATTGCGATCGTCTCGGTCGACGTGCCGGGCCCGCCTTCCGTCAGCAGAAACACGATGTCGAACAGCTTGAAGGCCTCGATCGTGCGGAAGAGCAGTGCAAGCAGCAGAAGCCCCCGTATATAGGGAAAGGTGATCGACCAGAAGCGCCGCCAGCCCGAGACGCGGTCGATTGCCGCCGCCTCGTAGAGATATTTTGGCACGCTCACGAGTCCGGCCAGCACCAGCAGCATGACGAATGGCGACCACATCCAAGCATCGGCAAACACGATGCCCGCCATGGCGCCGGTAGTCGAGGAGAGAAGTATATAGGGCTCGCCGGTAAACAGCCGGACAACCTGGCTCAGAAGCCCGAAGGTTGGCTCGTAGTAATAGCGGAAGAAAGCTCCGACCGCGACGAAGGACAGCATCATCGGGGTGAGAACCAAAATAAGCAGATAACGCCGGAGCGGGAACTGCTTGGCGAAGAGCATGGCGAGCAGAAAGCCCACCACCATCTGCACGACCACCGTGATGATGGCGAGGATGGCGGTCGTGTGCAAATGCTCCCAAACGGCGGGGTCGGTGACGATCTTCTCGTAATTGTCGAGACCGACGAAGACCGGCGTGCGCATGCGGTTGGCGCGGTACGAGAAGAAGGAAAGCCCGAGCGACCACATCAGCGGAAAGATGTTCATGGTGAACAGAAGTGCTATGGCGGGCGCAACCAGGAGCCCGCCCTTGTAGCGGCCCCAGGCATTCACCACGAGACTCGCGGCAAACAGCGCCCACATCGCACCCGAGATCCAGAAGGCTGCCTCGGGCGGCAGCAGGATGATCGCACCAACCGTCACCACGAGGGCGGCGATGAGAGCAAGCAGCCAGTTGTTCCAGCGCAATTCGGTAAAGGAGGCGCGCGGAATCGGAGACGTGTGGTGTGCCTGCGTCATTTGGATTCGAAGAAGCCGCCTTTGTGCAGAAGACCCATGCGCCGCTTGCGACGGCGCATGGGAACAAGCGTGCGTTACTCTTGGATGTGTCCGGCTTCCTTCAGGAGTTTCTCCTGGAAGGCGGCGATGTTGTCGAGCGTGGTCTTGGCGTCCTGCTTGCCGGTGATGGCAAGATCATATTGTTCTTGGCCCTCCACGAGCAGCTCAAAGAACTCCGGAATGTGCCATGTGTCCTTCTGCCATTCGAGGCCCGGCGCCCAGGTGCGGTTCCAGGGGCGATAGGTCACGTACTTGGGATCGTTATAGACCGACTTGATGGCGCTTTGTCCGCCGGCGGCCGCGAACTGATGCTGCACCTCGGCGGAAAGCCACCACTTCACGAAATCGACAGCTTCCTTGATCTGCTTGTCGTCCGTCCAGGTCATGATCACGAAGGGCTGGCCGCCGATATTGGACCAGCGAATGATCTTGCCGTCCGAGCCGCGCAATCCGGGCATGAGCGCGAAGTCGACCTTGTCGGCGACCTTCGATGTCTGCGGATTGATCGTGCTCTCACCGAAGCCGATCCACTGCACGATCATGGCCACCTTGCCTTCACGGAAAAGCTCATCCGTCTTGAAGATGTCCATGCCGCCCGTCTTCACCACTGGTGGCATATACTTTGTCAGCCGCAGATAATGATCGAGCGCCTTCACGGCTTCCGGCGAATTGACGACGCCCTCAGCATGACCTTTGGGCGCCTGGGTTTCGTCCCAGATGTTACCGCCGTACTGCCAGATGAAGCCGTTGATCTGCATCGTGTTGAAGTCGTAGGCTTTGCCTGCCTGATAGGCGATGCCGTAGAAATCATCGTCTGCCGGCTGGCCGGCGAGCATGTCGCCTTTCTTCCTCTGGAAAAACTCGCCGAACTTTTCCCACATGTCCCAATCGACATCATCCATCTCTTCCGGCGTGCAAGGAAGCTTCTGATTGTACTTCGCCTGGAAGTTCTTCTGCTCTTCCTCATTGCAGAGAACGTCCTTGCGGTAATAGGTGATCAGAATGTCCGGCATCTGCGGAAAGCCATAATAGTTCTGCGACTTGTAGGGATAAGTCGCATAGGCCTGCAGAGGTGCGGGATGCATGTCGTCAAGCACCGCCTTCAGTCCAGGATCGGCGTCAATCAGATCATTGATCTTGCGGTAGTAGCCGCCCTCGATAAAGGCGCCGAGCCACTGGGAATCCGACACGGCCATGTTGTATTTCTTCTCACCTGAGGTGAGCGATGCATTGAGGCGCGTGTAATAGTCGGGCCACGGAATGAAGTCGATGTCGAGCTTGACGTCATTGCCCGATGGCGCCTTGTAGTTCTTGTCGAACAGGTCCTTCATGATGCGCGTCGGCGGCCAGTCGGGGACGGCCATCTTCAGGACGATCTCTTCGGCCGATGCCGGGGTTGCAACCCCGAAAGACATGAGGCCTGCGACGGCCGCCGTGCCGGCGAACGCCGTCAATCTGTAGTGCCACGACATTTTTCACTCCTCCCAATGTTAAGCACTCGTTGTCGTCACGTTCCTCAGCGAACCGCCGAGCCGTCGTGACCGCGGAACAAATGAATTCTAGCCGGATCGAGCGCCACCGGCAGAGCGTCGCCCACCTTGATTTCGCTGGCCTGCGCCTCTGGAAGAACGATGCGGTAGCTGTGGCCGGACGAAGCGAGCGATACCACAGTAACATCCCCCAAGGGCTCCACCAACTGTACGGCAGGCCTCGCCTGCGCCGCCTTCGCGTCCGAGAGGCGCAGATCCGAGGGCCGCAGCCCCATGACCAGCCGCTCGCCGCCGCTGAGCTTCTTCGTCGCTCTTGGTAGTTCGATGGCGCCGAACGGCGTGTCGAGCGCGGTAGCGCTGGAATTGGCCGAGACCTCGATCAGGTTCATATGCGGCGACCCGATTTTCGAGGCGACATAGAGATCGACCGGCGACTCGTAGAGCTCATCGGGCGTGCCCTGCTGAACGACGAAGCCATCGCGCATCACGGCGATCTCCTCTCCCATGGAGAGCGCCTCGAGCTCATCCGGCGTCGCATAGACGATCGTCATTCCAAACTGGCGGTGCAGACGTTTGAGCTCGGCGCGCATGTCGTGCCTGAGCTTGGCGTCAAGATTGGTCAATGGCTCGTCGAGCAGGAGAATCCGCGGGCGCCGGATGAGCGATCGCCCAAGCGCCACGCGCTGCTGCTCGCCGCCCGACAGCGTTCCGGGTTTGCTTTTCAGCCGGTGCGTGAGCTTCAGCATCTCCGCCGTTTCCTGCACGCGCCTGTCGATTTCCGCACGCGGCCTACCCTCTTCCCTCAGCGGGTAGGCGAAATTGTCGTACACGGTGAGATGCGGATAGAGCGCGAAGGATTGGAACACCATGGAGATGCCGCGACCGGCAATCGGGGCATGTGTCATGTCCACGCCGCCGATCTCGAGCCGTCCCGACTCCGGTATCACGAGCCCCGCGATGGTGCGGAGAGTCGTGGTCTTGCCGACGGAGCTTGGTCCGAAGAGAACGAAGAATCGTCCCTCCTCCACGTCGAAGGTGAGCGAACGGACCGCAGTCACGGCGCCATAGGTCTTGGTGACGCTATGCAGCCGAAGCGCGAGCTTCCGCTTCTCAGCCATCGCCGCCGGCCTCCTGAGGATGGTTCATCGCACGGTTCATGCTTCCACCGTTTCCCAGCGCCGGGACTGTGCCGAACGAAGCACGGCATCCGTCACCAGATCGGTTGTCAACGCATCGCGGAACGTGGGTTCCGCCGGCTGAGATGCGGCAAGGCCCTCGAGAAAATCGGCGACTTGGTGAATGAAAGTGTGCTCATAGCCGATCTGCAGTCCTGGCACCCACCAGTGCTTCATATAGGGGTGCTCGCTGTCGGTGATGTGCACGGAGCGCCAGCCGCGCAGTTTGCCCTCGTCGCGGTGATCGAAATATTGCAACCGGTGCAGATCATGCAGGTCCCAGATGACCGAGGCATGCTCGCCATTGATCTCGAGCGTGTAGAGCGCCTTGTGGCCCCGCGCATAGCGTGTTGCCTCGAAGGTGGCGAGCGAGCCATTGGCGAAACGCGCGAGGAAAGCGCTGGCATCGTCGATGCCGACCTTCTCCACCTTGCCGGTGATGTTGTGGTGCCGCTCTTTGACAAACGTCTCCGTCATGCCCGACACGCTGTCGATGCGCCCATTGAGCCAGATGGCCGTATCGATGCAATGCGCCAGGAGATCGCCGGTGACGCCGCTTCCCGCCACGCCCACGTCGAGCCGCCACAGGGCGGCGCCGCCCTGAGGGACATCTTTCGAGATCGTCCAGTCCTGAAGGAACTTGGCACGGTAATGGAACACCTTGCCCAGCCGGCCCTCGTCCACGAGATGCTTGGCGAGCGTCACGGCAGGCACGCGGCGATAATTGTACCACACCATGTTCGCCACCTTGGCGGCTTCGACCGCCTTCACCATTTCCTTCGACTCGCCGCTGTTGCGCCCCAGAGGCTTCTCGCACATCACCATCTTGCC
>Ga0075431_100006225_pt1 | contig 11852 bp, 8 predicted proteins | sample RhiMetdeltSRZDD5_FD_75297 | JGI IMG/M metagenome (GOLD analysis project Ga0075431, IMG submission 75297) | Populus rhizosphere microbial communities from Tennessee, USA - Rhizosphere MetaG P. deltoides SRZDD5 | ecosystem: Host-associated > Plants > Roots > Rhizosphere > Soil | place: USA... | reverse complement strand
GGCCTCGCCGTCGCCGGCGACTACATGAGCGCCGCGACATTTCTCGGCATCGCGGGCCTGATCGCATTCAACGGCTACGACGGCTTCATGTACTCAGTCGGATGGCTAGTCGCGTATTTGACGGTTTTGCTCATTGTGGCCGAGCCACTGAGAAACGCCGGCAAGTACACCATGGCTGACGTCCTCGCCTACCGTCTGAACCCGCGTCCGGTGCGAGCCATGGCGTCGCTCAGCACCCTGACGGTGAGCACGTTCTACATGATTGCCCAAATGGTCGGAGCCGGCGCCCTCGTGAGCCTGCTCCTGAAGGATTCCGGAATCGATTTCCGCACCGCCGTCATCGGTGTCGGCGCCCTCATGATTATTTACGTGGTTTTCGGCGGCATGCTCGCGACGACCTGGGTCCAAATCGTGAAGGCGGTCCTTCTCATGGCCGGCACGATTCTCTTGAGCCTGCTCGTGCTGGCCCATTTCGGATTCAGTTTCGCCGAGTTCTTCAACCAGGTGACCAACGTCCGCTACCACCAGAACGGGGTCGAAGTAACCCGTAACTTTCTGGAGCCAGGCTTGCGATACAGACCGCCTTACGGAGCGCTGGATCTTATTTCACTGGGCCTCGCGCTGATACTCGGGACCGCGGGCCTACCTCACATCCTGGTGCGTTTCTACACGGTGCCGGACGCCAGAACAGCGCGCATGAGCGTCGTCTGGGCGATGGCCATCATCGGGACGTTTTACGTGATGACGACCTTCCTCGGCTTCGGCGCCGCGACCATCGTCGGGCGCGATCACATCGCCGCGAACGGTGGAATCAACATGAGCGCGCCGTTGCTAGCCAAGGCGCTGGGCGGCGATGTCTTCTTCTCATTCATTTCAGCCGTCGCCTTCGCAACCATTCTTGCTGTCGTTGCTGGATTGACCATCAGCGCCTCGACTTCCTTCGCCCACGATTTCTGGACCAACGTCGTCCATCGAGGCGTTGAGCGCTCGCCCGGCGAGGAGGTCCGTGTGGCCCGTATCACCGCCTGCGTGGTCGGCGTCGTTTCGATCGCAATCGCGATCCTGCTGGGACCCGGCGCTAACGTCGCCTTCCTGGTGGGTCTCGCCTTCGCGGTAGCGGCATCCGCGAATCTCCCTGTCATTTTGCTGTCGTTGTTTTGGAGGCGCTTCAACACCACCGGCGCCGTTTGCGGACTGGGTGCCGGACTCGCCAGCTCCATCGGTCTGATCCTGGTGAGCCCCAGCGTGCGCGGGCCTGGCGCTCCTTTTCCCCTCGACAATCCGGGGATCGTCAGCATCCCGGTCGGCTTTCTGGCCGCCTGGCTCGCCAGCCTCATGACCCGCGACACCTCGTCGGAGCAGAAATTCTCAGAGCTGCTGGTGCGGGCAAATACTGGACTGGGCGCCGAAAAAGCCGAGCGGGTTTGAAGTTCTCAGGCAGAGGCGGGCGCCGGTTTACTCTTTGAGACATTCCGGGCCAACTCTTCCATGCGCTTTCTGCTCCCAAACACCTTCAGATAATCAAGGACCGATTTCGGAGGTGGAGGAGGAGTATATGTGTCGGGGACGCCAGTTAGAATTCTCGCCAGAGACAGAAATGTCTCCCCAAGTGGAGTTCCTTCCGCGACCAGGTCGCCGCGGCTCGTCGCTTGTTGAACACTGACGTAGTCGTTCGGAAATATCGCGGCCACGCCATGATCCAGGATGGCCTCGATGTCCGCTTCCTTAAGATCATTCGGATGCCAGCGATTCACGATGATGCCCACGCGACTCGCCGGAATGCCACGGCTCTCCAGCTCCCGGCATCGACGCTGCGCCAGCCTGAGCGAGGGCAGTTCTGGCGTACAGACGATGAACACAAATTTCGCCCGCCCGATAATCTCTTCGGTAGCGTCATTCACCAGCTCCGGCAAGTCCACCACGATCGTGTTGTAGCGCGACTTCACGTACTCCAATAAGTGGTGATAATTTCCCCACGAGGGAAGCGGCCTCGAACGGGACGATAGCAGCAGGTCGATGCCATGCTTTTGCGAGATGCAGCTTGACCACCGCGAATAGTCCATATTCGAGGAGTGTTCCAGCGCATCGAGCAGCGATTGCGGCGATTTTACGTTCAACAGAATCGACAGGACGCCGGAATTGAGATCGCTCTCAATCAGCAGGACTTTCTGGCCCAGTGACCCCGCTAGGCGGCCCGCCGTATTCAGCGCGACCGTCGTACTTCCGCTCCCTGCCTTGGCGGGAAGAAACGCCACCAGATTCTCCTGCACTCCACTCCGCAGCCTGTGGATGGCGCGGAAAACGCTGGCCTGAAATTCTTTTATCGTCACCGGAGATGTCAACAATTCACAGACCCCTATGCGCTCACACATGGCTACGATCTGATCCGACCAGCCCCCGCCAAACCCGATAACGACAATCTTCGGATACAGAGAGTGAATCGTCATCGCCGACGCGGAAGCGACCTCCCAGTCGCTCAGATCCAGAAAAATCAAGTCGGGATCGTACGTGTTCAGCATCATGCTGAACTCGTAGTTATTTGGAAAGCAGTTCAGGGTCTTCCGGATTGCGACCAATCCGGAGTTGGCCGCCAATTGCTCGACGGACTGGCCGGCAATAGAATCGCTGGCGATTAATAACGCGCTAAACATTAGATCTCCTTACCGCAAGTGCCATTTACTACCTGAGGCACGACGTCCGCCAAAGCGCCGTCGTTGATTCTAAGTCAACTCTCCCATTCCTGCGTCCGGATGGATGCGACAATCTGTCGCAACCGGCTCCGTCCTGAGGACAAAATGTCCCAACCCTTTCCGCGTTACTCATCGAGAATCAGGAAACCGCTCTCGGTGTGATGATTCAGAATCCGATTCCACATCACCACGGCAATCCCACAAAACTTATCGTGACGGAACTGAACGCGCTGTCCCGCGGAGAGCGCCCTGTATTTATGCGAGACTCGGAATCCACTCTGGCTGGAATCGAGCAGTCGCCCCATCAATTCCGGCGTATTGAAGCCCTCCAGTGTCAACCAGACTTCGCCCGCCGCCGGGTCGCGCTGCTCTCTGCGGTGTTCCACAATACAAGTCATCATAGTTAAACGACCGCCGTCTCCGGCTTCTCGCTCGTTCCGTAGACTTTGAGCCGCCGGCTCAAAGTGCGCCGGGAGATCCCCAGTAGATCCGCCGCCTTCTGATGATGACCGCTGGATTGCTCGAGCGCTTTAAAGATCGTCTGCTTCTCCAGCCGCTCCAGGCTCACCATTGAGCCCCGAAAACCTTGCGCATCCTCCGGGGTTTCCGCCGCAACGGCCAGATCCGCCGGTCCGATACAAAAGCCTTCCGCGAAAATCATTGACTTGGACACCAGATTTCGCAGCTCGCGCACATTGCCGGGCCAGAACCTGCTGCGCAGCGCATCGATCGCCTCCGGCGTAAAAGAATACCTGGTATCCTGCTGGCGCAAGAATAGACAAGCCAAAGCAGCCACGTCGTCCGGACGCTCTCTCAGCGGCGGGACTTTCAGATTAACCTGGGTTAACCGGTGATACAGATCGCTGCGGAACCGCCCAGTCCGTACCGCTTCTTCGAGATTAAGATTTGTCGCTGACACAATCCGCACGTCGACGCTGATTTTACGGACGCCGCCCAATCGATAGTACGGCGTTCCGTCCAGAACGCGGAGCAGCTTTACCTGCATCCTCGGATCCAGCTCGCCGATCTCGTCCAGAAACAGAGTGCCCGAATTCGCCAACTCAAAGAGACCCGCCTTGGTGGTGGCGGCGCCGCTAAATGCGCCCCTCTCGTATCCGAACAGCTCGCTCTCCATCAGGTGTTCCGGCAGCGCCGCGCAGTTCACATCCACCCAGGGTTTTGCATTGCGCGGCGAGTAGTGATGTATGGCGCGCGCGACCAGTTCCTTGCCACTGCCCGTTTCTCCTGTGATCAACACCGCCATGTTGGTCCGAGCCACGCGCTCTGCCAGCAACAGCAGATCTCGCATCGGCTTGCTCTCAATCAGAGCGGGCATCCCGAGAAACGAATGTGTTACCGGAGTTGGCATAACCTCGCTAACTGTAACTGTTAACAACAGTATAGAGATGTCACGCCGATCGAACCATAGCTCGATGGTTCCTGCCGTAATGCCCCGACCCTAGGTACTCCACCGTAGCTCTTTAGTCCTCCAAAAGTGGACACCCTGTCGCCCACCGCTGCGCGTTTGCGCCAGCCTGTCTCCGATGCGCGCCCCTTCCGTGTCTCTAAGTCCTTACTCCGCCATGCTATACCGCCGCTGAAGATTATGGCGCATGGAGTGCACAATCGCGCTCAAACAACGTGTCCGCTAAACCAGGACTCTACATTGTGGGCAGCTGCGTCGTCGGACTGACCGTCTACGGGACTAGTTTGGCCCTCTGGAGATCGAACAATCTCGCGACCGCGCTCCTCCTATTCCCCGTAGTTTATTGGATCTACCACTCCTATCACGTCCACCGCGAACGCCTGGATGTTGAGAAGAAGCACGTCGAGGAAATGGCCGGATTGCACCTCCGGACGATCGAGGCCCTGGCTCTCGCCATTGAGGCTAAGGACGACACGACGCACGGCCATCTGCGCCGCGTCGAAATGTACGCCGTGGAGCTCGGCAAGGAACTCGGCCTGACCGATCCCGAGTTACAGGGACTCCGAGCCGCCGCGATCCTCCATGACATCGGCAAGCTCGCCGTTCCCGAGCACATCATTTCGAAACCCGGCCGGCTCACGGCCGTGGAATTCGAAAAGATGAAAATCCATCCCATCGTCGGAGCCGAAATTCTGGACCAGGTGGAGTTCCCGTACCCTGTCGCGCCGATTGTCCGCGCGCACCACGAAAAGTGGGACGGCAGCGGCTATCCCGCGGGATTAAGCGGAGACGACATACCCCTTGGCGCGCGGATCCTTGCCGCCGTCGACTGTCTCGATGCGCTGACGTCGGACCGCCAATACCGGCGCTCCATCGCGATCGAGGACGCGATGAATCACCTATCCTCCGAGTCGGGCAAGAGCTTCGACCCGCGCGTGGTTCACGTCCTCACCCAACGCTATGTCGATCTCGAGCGCAGGCTGCAGGACGAACCCGTAAGGAATTCCCGGCTATCGAATCTGGCCCTGGTGTGCGAGGGAGGAGCTCCAGCCACAGGCCTGGAGAGCTCCGACAAATTTCATACCGGCGTCGCTGCAACCGACTTCCTCTCCTCCATCGCCGCCGCCCGTCAGGAGGCGCAGACGCTATTCGAATTGACCGGCGAGCTCGGAAGCTCTCTGAATCTCGATGAGACGCTCTCGGTCCTGGCGCTGCGCCTGAAGCGCATGTGTCCTTACGATTGCATCGCCGTCTACATCCGCCGGGGAGATAAGCTCATTCCCGAGTACGTCAACGGGGAGAACTTTCGCCTTTTCTCGGCGCTCGAGATTCCCGTCGGCGAAGGGCTCTCGGGATGGGTGGCGGAAAACAGAAAGCCCATCGTCAATGGCAATCCGTCGGTCGAGCCCGGCTATCATGATGATGCCGACGACGCCAGTACGCTGCGTTCGGCTCTAGCCGCGCCTCTAGAAGGCCTCGACGGCGTGATCGGCGTACTGACGCTATACCGCGCCGCTCAGGACGCCTTCACCCGCGACGATCTCCGCATACTCCTCGCGTTGACGCAAAAAGTGGCCCTGTCGATCGAGAATGCGCTGCGCTACCGGCACGCCGAAACCTGCGCTACCACTGACGCGCTCACCGGCCTGCCGAATGCGCGCTCCTTGTTCCTTCACCTCGATGGCGAGATCGCCCGCTGCAAGCGGCAGCACAGCAGCCTCACAGTTCTGGTTTGCGACCTCGATGGCTTCAAGCAAGTGAACGACCGCTTCGGTCATCTGGAAGGTAATAAGCTGCTTCGGACAATCGCCCAGGGCCTGCGCGACAATTGCCGTGAGTACGACTACGTCGCTAGAATGGGCGGCGACGAGTTCGTAGTTGTTCTACCCGGGTACCCTGCTGGCGCAGAAAAAGCCAAGGCGCGTCAGCTCTCCGAAATCGCCAAGCAGGCCGGACTGCTGCACTGCGGCGAGGCACTGCTCTCTATGAGCGTAGGAGAAGCCATCTTCCTGCACGACGGCTCGGACGCCGAGCAGCTTCTCACCGAGGCCGATCGCCGCATGTACCAATCCAAGCAGGTTCAAAAAATGAGTACGCAACTTGCCGGACTGCGTAACGAGGCGTCGAAATAGTTTCTATTGTTTCCGAATGCCGGAGTAAAGAAGCGTTCCTGCCACTGGAGCATCCCAGAACAATAATTGAGCGATCCCCACAAGAAGGATGATCCCCACCAGCCTTCAGGCGCCATTGTGTTTATTGCGACGAAGCCCTGCCAGTAGTGGTAAGCGACAACCGAGGTAGTCGCCACAAAGCGGAGTCCGTCAATCTCGGGTACGAATCTCCCGGTCGATGTAATCCGCCGAAGTTGGAGCAATGAGAGTGACAGAAGATCACCTCAAAGACTCCGCTTGAAGGTATTTCAACTACAGCGAACAGTGGAATAGTTCCTTATGACAAAGCGGGCTCCATTTGCACTTTAAAATCGCGCAATTTCTTAGCGGACCCTTATAATTTAAGATCCATGTCCCTTCGGACCCTGGCAGTAATCCTCTGGATCATCTTGCAACCTGTCGTCTTCCATTGGCGAGCGCTAATTTCACAAACGACGTACCTTCCATTCGACCTGCCTGGATTCCACACACCTCTGGCGAGTGTGGTCGTGGAGCGGCTCAGTCAACGCAAGTTCCCGTTGTGGAACCCGTACATCTACGCCGGCTATCCCCTTCACGCCGATATCCAGGCGCAAATTCTCTATCCTCCCGCATGGCCGGCGTTCCTCATAAGCGCGCTGGGGGAACAGTACACAATCTTCTACTGGCTCGAGTGGGAGACAGTCCTGCACATTTCACTGGCAGGTCTTTTCACCGCCTGGTTGCTGCGCCGTCTGGAATGTAGTTGGTGGACTGCGCTATTCGGCGCTACCGTTTACCAGTTAGGATGCTTCTTCAGCGCGCAGGCGCAGCATTTGGGCGCCGTTTGTGGAGCGGCTTGGATGCCACTAGTTTGGTTGGCGGTGGCCGAACTGGCCAAGGGTTTCTCCGCGCGCTGGTTTGCTGCGCTTGCCGGAGCCCTGGGGATGAATCTACTCGCCGGATTTCCCTCCATTAGTTTGATCGTATTCGGATCGGCGTTGGCTCTTGCGCTCGGCTATTGGTGGTCGGGCCGGGCGCGCGCGATGTTACTCGTCTGGCTGACGGCAGGCATCGGAGTATCACTGCTGCTCGCGGCCGCACAACTCGTTCCCACGGCGATCTGGAACCCACACAGCTTGTCGAGTTGGCGTTGGAAATGGGCAGGCGACGGTGGCGGATTGCCTCCCAAAGTGTTGCTGACCGCGCTATGGCCGGATTGGTTTCATGTGCTTTCATCGGAGCTCTATCGGGAGCCGTACGACATCACCTTTATGTATGTCTACAACGGCCAGGCGGCGCTCTGGCTGGCCTTGGCCGCGCCTTGGCTCCGATCCTCGGCGCCAGTGCGTCTTTTCGCGGCGCTCGCCGGATTCTTCGCTCTCCTGATGCTCGGCACAGCCGTTCCCGGCTATAAGTTCGTTTTCGCACGCTTGCCTCGGTTCGTACATGGCATGAGCTATGTCGAATTCACAACGTGCGCCTTTTCGCTGGCGATCGCCGTCGCAGCCGCGCTTGCGCTACATCATTTGACGAGAGAAAAGCGCACCTGGATAGCCGCAGCGATTGCGCTGGCCACAAGCGCGGAGTTGACCCTTGTAGCCTCTAACCGCTTGATGAACTCGACCTCGGGCGATTGGCGATCGGTTGATTCCTCGCGTAACTATTACGAGAGCGATTCTCTCCTAAAACAATTAAAGAGCTTGTTGTATGAGCGCACGCCGCCGTTCAGGACGGATACCACTCTGCGGGAATACCGGCTGGCCTCGACATCGCCCGCTGTGCGGCTTCCTTCCCTCGGCGGCGACAATCCCCTGGCGCCCCTGCGCCTGCTGGCGTATCGCAAGCTCTTTTGTGAATCGGTCGAGTGGGAGCGCTTCTATAATGTCAAAGATACGGCCTCGCCACTCCTCGACGCCGGCAATGTGGGTTTTCTCTTGTTCGACGATCGCGACGGAGACGAAGAGAAGCTGAAGCGCTCAGGCTGGGACCGGATTCAATCGGATTCCCTGCTTCCGCTGCGAGTATTTCGCAATCAGGAAACCATGCCGCGATACTTTCTCGTGAGCAGCGTGAAGCGCGCCAACTCGTCAAACGAAGCGGAAGCTCTATTGAAAACTGCCGACCTGCGGCGCGAAGCGATTGTCGAAGGTGCGCCGCCAGTACAGGAAGGCAACGTTCGTGACTGGATGCCGGTCGGCGTGATTTCCTACCAACCGGATCATGTAGAACTCAGGGTCATCGCGCTTGGACCTGCCTACTTGGTGGTGAGCGAAAGTTGGGCGCCCGGCTGGGAGGCGCGGATCGACGGGCAGCCTGCGGTGGTTTATCCCACGAATCTAGCATTCCAAGGATTGGCAATCCCGCCTGGCGCCCACAAGGTTACTCTGGAGTATGTTCCCAGAGCGTCCTATGTCGCGGCAGCAATATCGGCTGTAGCGTGGATCTGTCTCGCGGCATCGGTCTGGATCGGTCGGCGAAAGACCGCGATTGATCCGTCTTAGAATGGTTCCTTATGACAAAGCGGGCCGGAGCGGCCTTGCTCCTCCTCGCGGCCGCCCTGTTCCTGATCGCCAATCGCGCCGCTTACAGAGGATACTTCCAGGACGACGAGCTCAACAACGTTAGTTGGACCCGGGATATTCCCGTCAGCGGTTACGTCAAAGCAATCGTCTCCCCGGTTTTTTTCACCAATAATTTCCGCCCCGTCGGACATTTCTATTACCGGCAGATGAGTCTCTGGTATGGGCTAGACTTCCCGAAATATCTGCCGCTCATGCATCTGGCGCATATCCTGAACATCTGGCTCGTGTGGCTCCTCGCCCGCCGGCTCGGCCTTTCTCCACTCGCGGCATCGCTCGGGACGGCATTGTTCGTCTATCACATGGCCGTTTTCGAAATCTATTGGAAGCCGATGTACGTGTTCGATCTCTTCTGCGCCACGTTCACGCTGGCGACCATCCTGCTGTATGCGCGCCGCCAGTACATCCTCGCCTTCTGCGCCTTCTGGCTGGCGTACAAGTCGAAAGAACTTGCGGTCATGATTCCTCTCGTGCTCGCCTGCTACGAATTCTGGCTGGCGGAAAAGAAAAACTGGAAGCCGCTGATTCCCTTCTTCGCCGTCGCTCTCTCATTTGGACTGCAAGGCGTCCTGATGAATCCGAATGTCGACAACGACTATACCTTTCGCTTCACGCCCGAGGCCTTCCAGACGTCGCTAACCTTCTATGCTTCGAAGATTCTTCTGATCCCCTACGCCGGGCTAGCCCTGCTGCCGCTGCCGTTTCTCGTTCGCGACCGTCGCCTCTGGTTCGGATGCGCCATCATGTGCCTCTTTTTCGTTCCACTGCTCTTTCTTCCCGGACGCCTATACTCCGCCTATTGCTATCTCCCTCTTACCGGACTGGCGCTATTGGTCGCCGCTCTGGCGTCCCACAAGAATCTGACTCCTGTTGTCGCCTTGCTTTGCGTCGCCTGGATATCCTGGAATGTGGCCATTACCCGCCGGATCCAGCGAGCGACCTTGGCCGTCGACAATGAGAACCGATCCTACGTCGAGGCGCTTGTCGAATTAGCGCGCGCGTCGCCAAATGCGCGCGTCTTCGTCTATGACGGCCGGCCTGCAGCCCTGTATCCGTGGGGCATCGACGGCGCGCTGCGATTTCTCTACCACCGTGTTCCCGAGCTTTATTCCATTGAGGAAAAGGAAGCGGGGCAAGTGATTAAGCTCCCCGACGTCGCGCTCCTGAAGTGGAACCCCGTCGATCGAAAGCTGAATGTTCTCTCGAGTCGCATGCAGACCCCGTACGTCACGATGAATGGACAAACGCCGCTCTGGCAGTTCGGCGGCGGCTGGTACAGCCAGGAAGAAAGTTTCCGCTGGATTGCCCCTCACGCCAGCGCACAGTTGCTGCGACCGGCAGTCGCGCGCGAGTTTGAGATCATCGTGAATATCCCGGAGGAACAGATCAAGCACACCGGACCGATCGACGTGTCCGTCACCGCCGATGGCGCCGAGATCGGAAAAAGCCGCTTCACCAAGGCAGGCATTCACACGTCACACTGGCCCGCGCCCAAGACCCAATCCGGCCAGATCAATGTCGAGATCCGTGTTACCCCTGAATACAGGCCGTCGAACGGCGACACACGACGTCTGGGAGTCGCTATCGTCGGATTCGGATTCAAATGAAAAAAGCCCTTTTCATCCTCGTCCTTGTAAATCTGGCGCTCACGCTCGGGCCCCCGATTCTTGCGATCCCGATGATCAGGCATACTCCGGCTATGCTGGCCGCGGCGCATGCCGCCGGCAGGATCGCTCCGTTCGCATCAGCAGTGTCCGCGCTGCTCGCCGTCGCGATCGTCTTCCGGTGGCGACGTCCATTATCGTGGGTCGCGCTCGCCTTGATCTTCGCCTGTGTCGCGGTATCTAGGGTGAGTATTTTCGAGTGGCTCTTCGCTCCCGCCGGCGCCGCCCAGCTCGCCGCGATCGCCCAGTTCCACGATATCCGCGACAGCGATATGGTCATCGGCGTCACTCTCGGCGATGAAAGCCGCGCCTATCCCGTGCGTTACCTGGCGTACCATCACATGCTCAACGACCGCCTCGGCCCCATTGCGCTGCTGCCTACCTATTGAACGCTCTGCCACACCGGTCTGGTGTGGGACCGCGCGGTCGACGGCCGCATACTTCGCTTCCATCTGGGTGGTCTCAACAACCAGAACCTGCTGATGGTGGATGAAGAGACCGGCAGCTGGTGGCAGCAGGTCACCGGCGAGTGTCTGTTCGGTCCCCTCAAAGGCAAACGCCTGCGACGGATCCGTAGCGATGAAGTAACCCTCGCCACCTGGCGCGCCGAGCGGCCCGATAGTAGCGCCGTCAAGTTCGAGCCCCGCTACCTGACCGAGTATCCGGATTCCGACTGGGAAAAACGAATTGCAAGCCTGCCGGCAAATTCAACCGGCCCGATCCCGCCGCGTGAACTGGTCATCGGCGTCGAGCGGGACGGCGTCGCCGCAGCCTATCCGCTGGCAGCGCTCCGCGAAAAGAGTCCGGTGAATGCGCTGCTCGGCGCCAGACCCGTATTGCTCCTCGTCGCCCCCGACGGAAACAGCGTCCGCTGTTTCATCCGGCCAACCGCGCAAGACTTCTACCGTCGCGTTGAAGATGGAGCCTTGATCGACGGCGCAACCGGAAGCGTCTGGAATTTCGCCGGCAAAGCGATCTCAGGCCCCATGGCAGGGCAGTCGCTTGAATCCATCCAAACAACCAAAGATTTCTGGTTCAACTGGCAAAACTACCACCCCGCGAGCACTCTCCGGATACGCGGACTTTAGGTGGAACAAGCCTTAGAGGCTGCTGAAAAAGTCAACAGACGCGCCTGACGAACAACGTTAAAGCTCGTTCCACAACGATAAATCAAGGAGTCGAAGTCACTGTGGAACAAGCTTTAGCTTGTTCGTTCAACCACCCAGTCGCCCAGCTCCTCGATCCGATCTACCAGCAGATCCGGCGGATAATCTGCCAGCGTCTCCGGCTGGAATCCATAAGTGACGCCGCACGCCTTGATCTCCGCATTTCGAGCCGTGCGGATATCCACCGCGCTGTCG
>Ga0075431_100006222_pt1 | contig 11855 bp, 9 predicted proteins | sample RhiMetdeltSRZDD5_FD_75297 | JGI IMG/M metagenome (GOLD analysis project Ga0075431, IMG submission 75297) | Populus rhizosphere microbial communities from Tennessee, USA - Rhizosphere MetaG P. deltoides SRZDD5 | ecosystem: Host-associated > Plants > Roots > Rhizosphere > Soil | place: USA... | reverse complement strand
CATCGTCGATCACGGCGCGGATCCGGTACCAGTACGGCTCGATGGCGATGGCCCAATACTCCGAGAGGACATCAGCGAGGTGCCGACATCCGGCCGCGCCTTCCTCCCTCAACCGCACCAGCGAGGCAGGCATACGGCCATCGCCGCCCCACACCATCTTCAGATCCGCCCAGAGCCGTTCAGGCGCTGACCCCGCGAGGGCCGTCAGCTGTCGGTCAATGGTGATCTTCGGATCGACTGACCACGGGAAGAGAAAGTCCGCTGCCACGTGACCTGGTGGCGCCACCGCTCGCAACAAGTCGAGGTCAACACGGTCAAGCCTGCACTGTGTCTCCTGCAGCCAGGGCCGCAGGACGTGGCCGACACTCGGTGCCCCGAGCGCACGTACGCTGCATGCAAGCTCAGCCATCGGCGAGTACCCGAACCGGGTCCGCCCGAGCGTGTCCACATCCAGCCTGAGCTCGATCACCTTAGTCAGGCTAACGAGAGACCCCGCCGGACCCGAGCATTCGGTTGTCAACGAATCCTTACGGACTTCTGGTCGCGGGCGCACGCCTCCCCAGGCATCGGGGGTCGGAAGGATTATTCGGTCCCAATCGAATCGTTGCGGGTGTGGACAGAGACAACTCACGATGATCCGGGCTGGGGCGAGGACGCCGTGAGGTGAAAGCGCACCGACATGACTCACCCATGAGTTGGACGGGACCGCAGCGAGCCACAGCGGCGGACTCTGGCCGACCCGAGTGGAGGGATTGTGTGAGTATCAGGCCAGGAGAGCCGCCTCAGACTTCACCCAGCGTCGCCGACCTCGCTGTGAACGAGATCGAGGGTCGATCGCCCGGTCAGATCGCGTGGATGCGGCTGAAGCGGGACAAGGTCGCGATCGCCGGCGGCATCGTGATCATCCTGTTGATCTTGATGGCGATCTTCGCGCCGCTGATCGTGAAGGCGTTCGGTGACCCGCCGAACGAGTTCCACCAGGACCTGATCGACACCCAGACCGGCACGCTCGGCCCGATCGGTAAGTGGGGCGGGGTGAGCTGGGACCACCTGTTCGGGGTGGAGCCGGTGAACGGCCGCGACCTGTTCAGCCGGGTGGTGTACGGGTCGCGGATCTCGCTGCTGATCGCGTTCTTCGCCACCATGTTGTCGGTGCTGCTGGGCACCACGGCGGGGATCATCGCGGGCTTCTTCGGTGGCTGGGTGGACGCGTTCATCAGCCGGTTGATGGACATCTTCTTGGCGTTCCCGCTGCTGGTGTTCGCGATCGCGCTGGCCGGGGTGATCCCGGACGAGGCGTTCGGGCTGCGCGGCAACTCGCTGCGGATCGTGTTGCTGGTGTTCATCATCGGGTTCTTCAACTGGCCCTATATCGGCCGGATCATCCGCGGCCAGGCGCTGTCGCTACGGGAGCGCGAGTTTGTCGACGCGGCCCGTAGCCTCGGTGCGCGCCGCCCGTACCTGCTGATGACCGAGATGCTGCCGAACCTGGTGGCGCCGATCCTGGTGTACGCCACGCTGTTGATCCCGACCAACATCCTGTTCGAGGCGGCACTGTCCTTCCTCGGCGTCGGCATCCGGCCGCCGACCGCGACCTGGGGCGGCATGCTCTCCGACGCGGTGGCCTTCTACACGATGCCGCACTTCCTCCTGGCGCCCGGTATCGCGATCTTCGTGACCGTGCTCGCCTTCAACCTGTTCGGGGACGGGCTGCGTGACGCGCTCGACCCCCGGGCCCGATAACCCACTGCGCGATGTTCGCTTCCGGCTGGCATCAGAACAAGAAGGGGTGTACTCGCACGATGAGAAGCAAACGACTGAGAGTGGCGATCGCCGCGTCCGCGGCGCTCGCACTGGGACTGTCGGCCTGTGGCGGGGGAGCGGACGACGAGGCGGACGGTGATACCGGCACCACCACCGCCGAGTTCAACGCCGCGCTGACGCAGCCCTTCAACCCCAGTGACAAGAAGGGCGGCATCATCAAGATGGCGCACTCCGACGACTGGGACACCGTCGACCCGGGTGAGACCTACTACGGCCTGTCCTGGGACTTCTTGCGCACCTACGCCCGGGCGCTGCTGATGTACAAGCCGGCTCCCGGCACCGCGAGCAACGAGCTGGTTCCCGACCTGGCCGAGGGTCTCGGCACCACCGACGACGGCGGCAAGACCTGGACCTACAAGATCCGCAAGGGCGTCAAGTACGAGGACGGCACCGAGGTCAAGGCCAAGGACGTCAAGTACGCGGTGCTGCGCTCGATCGACAAGGAGACGTTCCCGAACGGCCCGGCGTACTTCGAGGGCTACCTGAACCTGCCGGCCGGCTACAAGGGCCCGTACAAGTCCAAGGGCGTGAACACCGACTCGGCGATCACGACCCCGGACGACTACACGGTCGTCTTCCACCTGAAGCAGGCCTTCGGCGGCTTCGACAACATGGCCGCGCTGTCGCAGACCGCTCCGGTTCCTGAGGCCAAGGACACCGGCGCGAAGTACCGCGAGCACGTGATCTCCACCGGGCCGTACATGTTCGACGTCGTGGAGACCGGCAAGCGGTACACGCTGAAGCGCAACCCGCAGTGGGATCAGGCGACCGACCCGATCCGCAAGGCGCTGCCGGACGGCTACGAGATCACGCTCAAGGTCGAGCAGAACGACCTGGACAACCGGCTGATCTCGGGTGACCTGGACATGGACATCCAGGGCATCGGTGTTGCGGCGGCCGCGCAGGGGAAGGTCCTCAGCGACCCGGAGCTGAAGAAGCGGGCCGACAACCCGACCATCCCGCGGCTGCAGTACATGTCGATCCTCCCGAGCGTGAAGCCGCTGGACAACATCGACTGCCGCAAGGCGATCATGTACGCGGTCGACCAGGTCGGCTACCAGACCGCCTACGGCGGCGAGTTCGCCGGTGGCGCGCTGGCCAGCACGCTGATGCCGCCGAGCGTCGAGGGTCACGAGAAGTTCGACCTGTACCCGAACGGCGCCGACCACAAGGGAGACGTCAACAAGGCCAAGGAGCACCTGACCGCGTGCGGGCAGCCGAACGGCTTCTCCACCAGTATGGCGTACCGGGCCGACCGGCCGAAGGAGAAGGCCGCTGCGGAGTCGGTCCAGCAGTCGCTGGCGCGGGTCGGCATCAAGCTGACGCTGCGCGGCTTCCCGTCCGGTGACTACTTCTCCCAGTACGCCGGCAACCCGCCGTACATGCGGAAGAACGGCATCGGCCTGGCCACGAACAGCTGGGGCGCGGACTGGAACGACGGCTTCGGCTTCCTGTCGCAGATCGTCGACGGCCGGGTGATCCGGGAGACCGGCGGCTCGTCGAACCTGAGCAGCAATATCCCCGAGGTCAGCCAGCAGCTCGACACGGCGGTCGCCGAGGTCGACAAGGGCAAGCGCGATCAGATGTACCGCGACATCGACAAGCGCGTGATGGAGGAGGCGGTCATCTACCCGGCGCTGTACGCCAAGACCCTGATGCTGCGCGGTGAACGCGTGACGAACGTCTTCTACAGCGACGCGTACGGTATGTACGACTACCTGTCGATGGGTCTGCAGTAGTAACCGATCCATGAACCGTCACCAACCGATAGGCAGGTGAAGGCCGCAGGCGCCCGGTCCGGGTGAGAACCCGGTCCGGGCGCCGGTGCCGCCCAACAGTGCTCGCATACATCGTCCGCCGGCTGCTCGCAGCCGTCGGCCTGCTCTTCATCGTGAGCGTCCTCACGTTCGCGATCTTCTACCTCGTCCCGCGGTTCGCCGGCGCCACACCCGAGACGCTGGCCACCCGGTACGTCGGGCGGGCGGCGACCCCCGAGACGGTGAAGACCACCGCCGAGAACCTCGGCTTCTACGACCCGGTCCCGGTGCAGTACTGGAACTGGGCGAAGGGTGTCGTCCTCGGCGCCGACTACGACTACGGCGCCGGCGTGGAGCACTGCCCGGCGCCGTGCCTGGGGTACTCGTTCCTGAAGAAGCAGCCGGTCTGGCCGGACATCCTCGAGGCGATACCGGTGACGCTGTCGCTCGCGGTCGGTGCGGCGGTGATCTGGGTGGTGTTCGGGGTCTCGATCGGGGTGCTGTCCGCGCTCAGACGCGGCTCCTTCGTCGACCGCGCCTCGATGGGCGTCGCACTCGCCGGGGTGTCGCTGCCGATCTTCTTCACCGGTCTGCTCTGCCTGAGCATCTTCAGCTACAAGCTGGACATCACCAGACCCGGCGGGTCCTACACGCCCATCACCGAGAACCCGGTGGTCTGGGCCCAGTCGCTGATCCTGCCCTGGATCACGCTCGCGTTCCTGTTCTCCGCGCAGTACGCCCGGCTCACCAGGGCCGGCATGCTCGAGACGATGAACGAGGACTACATCCGCACCGCCCGGGCGAAGGGTCTGCCGGAGCGGACCGTGGTGGTCAACCACGGGCTGCGCGGTGCGCTCACCCCGATCGTGACCATCTTCGGCCTCGATGTCGGCCTGCTGCTGGGTGGCGCGGTGCTCACCGAGAAGACGTTCTCGCTGAACGGCCTGGGCAAGTACGCGGTCGACGGCATCCAACAGAACGACCTGCCGAAGATCCTCGGCGTGGTGCTGGTCGCGGCATTCTTCATCGTGATCGCGAACCTGATCGTCGACCTGTTGTACGCCGTGGTGGACCCGAGGGTGAGGAACAAGTGAGCGAACCGTTCCTGGAGGTCCGCGACCTGCGCGTGCACTTCCCCACCGATGACGGCGTGGTGAAGTCCGTCGACGGGCTGTCGTTCGCGGTGACGCGCGGTAAGACGCTCGGCATAGTCGGCGAGTCCGGCTCCGGCAAGAGTGTCACCAGCCTGTCGGTCATGGGGCTGCACAAGCGCGGCACAGCGAAGATCACCGGCGAGATCCTGCTCGACGGCACCGACCTGGTCGGCGCCACCGCGGAGGAGGTGCGGCTGCTGCGTGGCAAGCGGATGGCGATGATCTTCCAGGACCCGCTGTCGGCGATGCACCCCTACTACACCGTCGGGCACCAGATCATCGAGGCCTACCGGGTGCACAACAAGGTCAGCAAGGAGGTCGCGCGCAAGCACGCGATCGACATGCTGGACCGCGTCGGTATCCCGCAGCCGGACAAGCGGGTGGACGCCTACCCGCACCAGTTCTCCGGCGGCATGCGGCAGCGCGCGATGATCGCGATGGCGCTGTCCTGTGACCCCGAGCTGCTGATCGCCGACGAGCCGACCACCGCGCTCGACGTCACCGTCCAGGCACAGATCCTGGACCTGATCCGGGACCTGCAGAGCGAGTTCAACTCCGCTGTCGTCATCATCACCCATGACCTCGGCGTGGTCGCCGAGCTGGCCGACGACATCCTGGTCATGTACGCCGGACGCGCGGCCGAGAACGGCACCGCGGAGGACATCTTCGAGCGGCCGCAGCACCCCTACACCTGGGGGCTGCTCGGGTCGATGCCGCGGATCGACCGGGAGCGTTCCGAGCGGCTGCTGCCGATCAAGGGCACCCCGCCGAGCCTGATCAACGTCCCGCAGGGCTGCGCCTTCAACCCGCGGTGCGCGTACGCGGCGCTGACGGACGGGGCCGCCACCACCGAGCGCCCGGAGCTGCTCGATGTCGGCAGTGGCCACAAGGTCGCGTGCCACCTGCCGCCCGCGAAGCGGGAGCAGATCTGGACCGACGAGATCAAGCCGAAGCTGTGAGGACCCTTTGACCACCATCGATCCCGCACCGGAGACCCCGGAGATCCGCGAGGGCGAGGAACTGCTCAAGGTCACCGGCCTGGTGAAGCACTTCGCGATCCGTCGTGGCCTGCTGCAGCGGCAGGTCGGCGCCGTCCAGGCCGTCGACGGGCTCGACTTCATGGTCCGCAAGGGCGAAACGCTGTCGCTGGTCGGCGAGTCCGGCTGCGGCAAGACCACCACCGGACGGCTGCTCACGCGGCTGGAGGAGCCGACCGCCGGCGAGATCATCTTCGAGGGCCACGACATCACGCACATGTCCGAGGGCCGGATGCGGCCGCTACGGCGCGACGTGCAGATGATCTTCCAGGACCCGTACTCGTCGCTGAACCCGCGGCACACCGTCGGCAAGATCGTCGGCGCCCCGTACCGGCTGCAGAACGTCAAGACCAAGGGTGGCACCAAGAAGGCCGTCCAGGCGCTGCTCGAGCTGGTCGGTCTCAGCCCGGAGCACTACAACCGGTACCCGCACGAGTTCTCCGGCGGTCAGCGGCAGCGGATCGGGATCGCGCGGACCCTCGCGCTGCGGCCGAAGCTGATCGTCGCGGACGAGCCGGTGTCCGCGCTGGACGTGTCGATCCAGGCGCAGGTGGTGAACCTGCTGGAGGACCTGCAGGACGAGTTCGACCTGACGTACGTGATGATCGCGCACGACCTGTCGGTGGTGCGGCACGTGTCGGACCGGGTCGCGGTGATGTACCTGGGCAAGATCGTCGAGATCGGCGACCGGGTCCACATCTACGAGCGGCCGATGCACCCGTACACGGTGGCGCTGCTGTCCGCGGTGCCGATCCCGGACACCAAGCGGAGGACCAAGCGGGAGCGGATCCGGCTGACCGGCGACGTGCCGAGCCCGATCAACCCGCCACCGGCGTGCCGGTTCCACACCCGCTGCTGGAAGGCGCAGGAGATCTGCCGGCAGACCGAGCCGCCGCTGCTCGAGCTGGCGCCGGGCCAGCGGGTCGCGTGCCACTTCCCGGAGAACAAGCCGGCCGACAGCGCCGTACCGGTCACGGTGCAGGACAGGCCGGTCGACGCGGAGTAGCCACGCGCGGGCGAAGTCGCTGCTCGCCGCCGTCAGTAGATCGTCTGGCCGTCGGCGAGCATCTGCACGAACTTGTCGATCCGGCGGGCTCGGGTCTCGGGCTTCTTGGCGTCGGAGATCCGGAGCAGGATGGCGAACCGGTTCCGTGACGAGAGCGTGCCGAACATCGTCAGCGCGGCCGGGTTGGCGTCCAGCGCGGCCTGCAGGTCGTCCGGGACGGTCGCGTTCGCCGGGCTGTCGTACGCGGCATCCCAGCGCCCGTCGGCCTTGGCCCGCTGCACCTCGGCGATCCCGCGTGGCCGCATCCGCCCGGCGGCGGTGAGCTCGGCGATCTTGCCGACGTTCCGCTTCGACCATTTGCTGCGTGCGGTCCGCGGGGTGAACTTCTGCAGGTACCAGGTGTCGTCGATCGAGCGGGTCTGGCCGTCGATCCAGCCGTGGCACAGCGCCACGTCGAGCGCCTCGGCGTACGTGACGCTGGCGATGCCGCTGCCCTTCTTCGCCAGCTTGATCCAGACACCGGGCGAGCTCTCGTCGTGCTCGGCGAGCCACGCGGCGAAGTCGGACTGGGACGCGAACGGCACCTCCGGGAGGTCAATCATGCGGCTCATAGTGTCAGCCGGCACCGACATCCGGACCGGCCACACGTCGCGGCCGGTGCCCGCTCGCCTCCGCACCGTCGGCACCGGCGTCCGGATCCCGGCGCGGCGGATCGGGGTTCGACAATGTCGAACGCGGTCCATTGCTCCTCCCGGTGATCACTCCTAGATTCCGAGCACCGTGTTCGGTGACGTTCGGAGAGGGGAGCGATCAGTATGGCTACACGTGAGGAAGTCAAACCCAGGACGCTGCTCGGGGAGATGGCGGCCGAGTTCGCGGGCACGATGATCCTGATCCTGTTCGGCGTCGGCGTGGTCGCCCAGGTGGTGGTCGGCGGCGGCCTGTACGACGGCGGGCTCGGCGACCACGACTCGATCACCTGGGCCTGGGGCATCGGCGTCACGATGGGCGTCTACGTCGCCGGCCGGATGAGCGGTGCGCACATCAACCCAGCCGTCACGCTGGCGATGGCGGTCTTCCGCGGGTTCGCCTGGCGCAAGGTCCTGCCCTACGTCGCGGCGCAGTTCCTCGGCGCCTTCGTCGCGGCGATGCTCGTGCGCTGGAACTACGACAAGGGCCTGACGAAGGTCGACCCGGACCTCGGCATCAACAGCCAGGGCGTCTTCTCGACGCTGCCCGGCAACGGCAACCCGGACCTCGGTGTCGGGATGTGGGGCGGCTTCCTGGACCAGATCATCGGTACCGCGATCCTGCTGTTCGTCATCCTCGCGATCGTGGACCTGCGCAACACCTCGCCGGGTATGAACCTCGCGCCGCTCATCATCGGCCTGCTGGTCGTCGGCATCGGTATGGCGTGGGGCACGCTCGCCGGTTATGCGATCAACCCGGCCCGTGACTTCGGCCCGCGGGTGGCCTCGTCGCTGACCGGTTATGGCGGCCAGGCGTTCAAGGACCAGTACGGCGATCCCTATTTCTGGGTGCCGATCGTAGGACCGCTGATCGGTGGCCTGATCGGCGCGTTCCTGTACGACCTGCTGATCGGGCGCTTCCTGCCAGTCTCCGACGCGGACGAAGAACCCGGCCGGCTGCCCGAGGACGAGGACACCGCCAAGGCTTGACCGTTACCTACACAAGAAGGGGAGCAGCCCATGGCTGATTTCGTCGGCGCTGTCGACCAGGGCACGACCAGCACGAGATTCATGATCTTCGACCACTCCGGCAACGAGGTGGCCATCCACCAGCTGGAGCACGAGCAGATCCTGCCGCAGGCGGGCTGGGTCGAGCACAATCCGGTGGAGATCTGGGAGCGCACCGGCTCGGTGGTCCAGACCGCGCTGAACTCCAAGGGGCTGCAGGCCTCCGACCTGGCCGCGCTGGGCATCACCAACCAGCGCGAGACCACGGTGGTGTGGAACCCCAAGACCGGCCGGCCGTACTACAACGCGATCGTGTGGCAGGACACCCGCACCGATCGGATCGCCTCCGCGCTGGAGCGTGAGGGCAAGGGCGACGTGATCCGGCAGAAGGCCGGCCTGCCGCCGGCGACGTACTTCTCGGGCGGGAAGATCCAGTGGATCCTCGAGAACGTCGACGGCGTACGGCAAGCCGCCGAGAACGGTGAGGCCGTGTTCGGCAACACCGACACCTGGGTGCTGTGGAACCTGACGGGCGGCGCGGACGGCGGGGTCCACATCACCGACGTCACCAATGCCAGCCGGACCATGCTGATGAACCTGGAGACGCTGGACTGGGACGACGAGCTGCTCGGGTTCTTCAACATCCCGCGGCAGATGCTGCCCGAGATCCGGCCCTCGTCGGACCCGAACAAGTACGGCGTGACCCGGGCGAACGGGCCACTGGGCGGCGAGGTGGCGCTGACCGGCGACCTCGGCGACCAGCAGGCCGCGACCGTCGGCCAGGTCTGCTTCTCGCCCGGCGAGGCGAAGAACACCTATGGCACCGGCAACTTCCTGCTGCTCAACACCGGCACCGAGGTCGTCCGGTCCAAGTCGGGACTGCTGACCACGGTGTGCTACAAGCTCGGCGACGCGGACGCGGTCTACGCCCTGGAGGGCTCGATGGCCGTCACCGGTTCGGCCGTCCAGTGGCTGCGCGACCAGCTCGGCATCATCTCCGGCGCCGCCGAGGTCGAGACGCTGGCCCGGCAGGTCGAGGACAACGGTGGCATCTACTTCGTGCCGGCGTTCTCCGGGCTGTTCGCGCCGTACTGGCGGTCCGACGCGCGCGGCGCGATCGTCGGGCTTTCGAGGTTCAACACCAACGCTCACCTGGCACGTGCGACGCTGGAAGCGATCTGTTACCAGAGCAAGGACGTGGCCGACGCGATGGAGAAGGACTCCGGCGTCAAACTCGACGTACTGAAGGTGGACGGCGGCGTGACCGCGAACGACCTGTGCATGCAGATGCAGGCCGACACCCTCGGCGTACCGGTGAGCAAGCCGGTCGTCGCGGAGACCACCGCGCTCGGTGCGGCGTACGCCGCGGGGCTCGCGGTCGGGTTCTGGAACTCGACCGAGGACATGAAGCAGAACTGGAACGAGGACAAGCGCTGGGAGCCGCAGTGGAGCGACGAGCAGCGCGAGAAGGGGTACGCCGGCTGGCAGAAGGCGGTCCAGCGCACGCTGGACTGGGTTGATGTGGAGTAGAGCTCCTCGACTAGGAGGTCACTGTGACGGTAGCGCTGTCACCGGAGAACCGGGCCGCGGCCATCGAACGGCTGGAGAGCGGTCCTGAGCTGGACGTGCTGGTGGTCGGCGGCGGCGTGGTCGGTTCCGGCTCGGCACTGGACGCGGTGACCCGCGGCCTGACCACCGGTCTGCTCGAGGCACGCGACTTCGCCAGCGGAACGTCGAGCCGGTCCAGCAAGCTGGTGCACGGCGGGCTGCGCTACCTGGAGATGCTGGACTTCCGGCTGGTGCACGAGGCGTTGCATGAGCGCGGTCTGCTGCTGCAACGCCTGGCACCGCACCTGGTCAAGCCGGTGCCGTTCCTCTACCCGCTGCAGCACCGCGGGTGGGAACGGTTCTATGCCGGCGCCGGAGTCCTGCTGTACGACGCGATGGCCACGTCCGGGATGGGTGCCGGAATGCCCCGGCACCGGCACCTCACCCGGCGCGGCGCGCTGCGCAAGGTGCCGTCGCTGAAGAAGTCGGCGCTCGTCGGGGCGCTGCAGTACTACGACGCGCAGGTCGACGACGCCCGCTACACGATGGAGCTGGCCCGCACCGCCGCGTCGTACGGGGCCCTGGTGGCGTCCCGGGTCAAGGTGACCGGGTTCCTGCGCCAGGGCGAGCGGGTCACCGGGGTGCGGGCGAAGGACCTGGAGACAGGCGACGAGTTCGAGGTGCGGGCCAAGCAGGTCGTGAACGCGACCGGGGTCTGGACCGACGACACCCAGGCGATGGTGGGGGAGCGCGGCCAGTTCCACGTCCGGGCGTCGAAGGGCATCCACCTGGTGGTGCCGAAGGACCGGATCCAGTCCAGCACCGGGATGATCCTGCGCACGGAGAAGTCGGTACTGTTCGTGATCCCGTGGGGCCGGCACTGGATCATCGGCACCACCGACACCGACTGGAACCTGGACAAGGCACACCCGGCCGCGACCAGCGCGGACATCGAGTACCTGCTCGACCACGTCAACGCGGTGCTCACCACGCCGCTGACCCGCGAGGACGTCGAGGGCGTGTACGCCGGGCTGCGTCCGCTGCTGGCCGGCGAGTCCGAGAGTACCTCGAAGCTGTCCCGCGAGCACGTGGTGGCGCACACCGTGCCGGGCCTGGTGGTCGTTGCCGGCGGCAAGTACACGACGTACCGGGTGATGGCCAAGGATGCGATCGACGCGGCGGCGAACGCTCTGGACGGCCGGGTTCCCCGCTCGGTCACCAAGAACATCCCGCTGGTCGGCGGCGAGGGTTACCACGCGCTGTGGAACCAGCGCCAGCTGATCGCGCAGCGGTCCGGCCTGCATGTGGCCCGGATCGAACATCTGCTGAACCGGTACGGCGCGATGGTCACCGAGGTCCTCGAGCTGATCGAGAAGGACCCGGCGCTGGGCGAGCCGCTGGCGGGCACCCAGGACTACCTGCAGGTCGAGGTGGTCTACGCCGTGACGGCCGAGGGGGCACGGCACCTGGACGACGTGCTGGCCCGGCGGACCCGGATCTCGATCGAGGCGTGGGACCGCGGGGTGGAGGCCGCGGAGGCCGCGGCGCGGCTGATGGCACCGGTGCTGGGCTGGAACGAGGAGCAGATCGAGCGCGAGGTGGCGGTCTACCGGCGCCGGGTGCAGTCGGAACGTATCTCCCAGGACCAGCCCGACGACGAGTCCGCCGACCGGGCCCGGCTGGAGGCGCCGGAGGTCGTCCCCGGCGCCTAAGGCCTGCAGGAAACGCTCAACCGATGGGAGATCGGCCGGCAGCCGTCAGTCCGGCCGGATCCAGTTGAAGGTGCGCTGGACCGCGGCCTGCCAGTTGGCGTACTCCCGGGACCGGGTGGT
>Ga0075431_100006219_pt1 | contig 11857 bp, 10 predicted proteins | sample RhiMetdeltSRZDD5_FD_75297 | JGI IMG/M metagenome (GOLD analysis project Ga0075431, IMG submission 75297) | Populus rhizosphere microbial communities from Tennessee, USA - Rhizosphere MetaG P. deltoides SRZDD5 | ecosystem: Host-associated > Plants > Roots > Rhizosphere > Soil | place: USA... | reverse complement strand
TGCGAGACTCGCCGCATGAACTCGCTCGGCGAGCACACCACGTCGCGGCCCGGCGCCAGCCCGAACCTGGCGGCGGTCGAGGCGGCCTGGGAGACGCTCGCCACCGGCGGTGTCGGGGCGTCGCTCGACCAGCTGCTGGACCTCTGCCACGACGACGTCGAACTGCGCCCCTACTTCGGCGGGGGACGGGTCCTGCGCGGCCGCGAGGCGGCGCGCCGCTTCTTCCAGGAGAGTCGCGAGGCCGGCACGAGCGTCCAGGCCCGGCCGCGCTCGTTCGCGGTCGAGGGCGACTCCGTGGTCGTGACCGGCGGGATCCGCGTGACCAGGGCGGACGGATCGTTCGCCGAGACCCAGGTGCGCTGGGTCCACCACTTCCGCGGCGACCGCATCGACGCGATCTCCTGGGAGCCGCGGAGCGCCCCAAGGACCGCGCTGCCCGACAAGCGGCATCAGGCGGAGGCCGTGATCGACGCGCTGAACGCGCGCGACTTCGAGGCCCTGGATGAGCTCCCCTTTGACGACGAGGCGGAGTTCCGCTCGGCGTTCGCGGTCGCCGAGGGCGGCACCTACCGCGGCGTCGAGGGCTTCCGCCGGTGGGCCGCGGACGTCGACGCCACCTGGGATGGCCTGACGATCGAGCTGTCCGAGTTCCACGACGTGGAGGACGAGCGCGCGGTGGCCGTCGTTCGCCTGACCGGCATCGCCAAGGCGAGCGGCATCCCGATGGACGTGCGCGTCGGCCAGGTGTGGACCTGGCGGGGCGCAAAGATGCTCCGCAACGTGGTCTACACGGATCCGACCGATGCGTTCCGGGCGGTGGGACTGGAGCCATAGGCGGAGCGATGGCCGCCGAGGCCCCCGCCGCCGTCCCCGACTTCGGCGCGCTGCGCGCCTGCTGGCATCCGGTCGGCTACGCGAGCAGCTTCGCCGCCGAGCCGCGTCGCGTGCGCCTGCTCGGCAACGACCTTGTTGTGTGGCGCGACTCCACGGGCACCGCGCGCGTGCTCCGCGACCTCTGCATCCATCGCGGCACGGCCCTGTCGCTCGGGCGTGTCGTGGGGGACGAGCTGATGTGTCCGTACCACGGCTGGCGCTACGGAGCCGGCGGCAGGTGCACGGCAATACCGCAGCTAGCCGACCCGACACGGGTCCCCGGCAAGGCGCGCGTCGACGCGTTCGGCTGCCAGGAGCGCTTTGGCCTGATGTGGGTGGCGATGGATGACGCGCGCTGGGAGCTGCCGGAGGTCCCCGAGCTCGAGAGCCCGGACTGGGTCGTCGTGGAGTGCGGCCCCTATGCGTGGAGCGCCGATTCCTCCCGGCAGCTCGAGAACTTCACCGACTTCGGCCACTTCCCCTGGGTTCACCCTGGACTGCTCGGAGACCCGGAGCGACCGGTCGTTCCCGAGCACGAGGTCGAGGTCGATGGACACGTGCTGCGCTACCAGATCGTCCGGCCCGAGGCACCCAACACCGACGACTTCCCGGTCTTCGACAACCCGACCCGGGAAGCACCGGAGCGGCGCAGCCGCTACGCGCTTCACCTGCCGTACACGATCGTGCTGCGGCTGGGCTGGGGCGGCGAGAGCGGGATGGTGTACTTCTTCAGCTCGCAGCCCGTCGACGAGGAGCGCTGCATCGGCTACCTCACGATCGCCCGCAACTACGACAGGGACCAGCCGGCGAAGGTGCTCCAGGACTTCGAGGACACGATCTTCAACCAGGACCAGCGGGTGGTCGAGTCACAGCGCCCCGAGCGGGTCCCGTTCGACCTCGCCGCCGAGATGCACCTGAAGTTCGACACGGTGGCGGTCAACTACCGCCGCGCAATGCGCGCAAACGGTCTGGCGACCAACGGCGGGGGAAGCCGACGAGAGGGCTCGAGCTCGCCCTAGCGAACCCTGAAGATCTTGTACAGCCAACGCCATTCCCGTGGCGCGCGACGCATCTGCGCTGAGTCGACCGGACTAAAGCCGACGCGGGGACTCGAACCCCGGACCCCCTCCTTACCATGGAGGTGCTCTACCGGCTGAGCTACGTCGGCGTGAAGCGCCAAGCGTAGCGCCGATCGACGCACGCTCCGACGCTCCTACTCCGCGTCGACCATGGGTATGGGGGAGCAGGAACGGAGGGCAAGACCCGGCGCAGCGAGTGCCCTTGTCGACACCCACTTTCGGTAGTTGCGGCTTTTCGGGGTGCACCGTGCCTGCCGAGAGGTGTACGGTGCGCACACACCACCCAGCGCGGATGCTCAGCGTTCAGGTGGAACTGGAAGCGTCGTCCGTTGATCTTGGGTCTGGTCCCGCCGTGGCTTCTCCCGATCTCGGGCGGCGCTCCGTAGGCACGAGGGCAGCGAGCGCGTGACGAGCGGCAGCGGCCAGGGCCCAGGAGGCTACGTCGGGCGGCGTCATCGCGCCCCAAGCGACCTCGCGCGCCCCACGAACGGCAGTCCCGGAGGTTTCCTACCAGCCTGTGAAGGAAGCCGAAAGCGGGGACGACGAGGCGCGCCGCAACCTGTGGAAGACGGACCAGCGGCCGCATCGTGACAGCCGGACGCCGGAATCGTGGTCCGTCCTGGCACCGTCTGGCCCTTGCTGCCCCTAACGGGTGGGAAGTGGGGGGAGCAGGATTCGAACCTGCGTAGGCGTAGCCAACGCGTTTACAGCGCGTCTCCTTTGGCCGCTCGGACATCCCCCCGAGTGGCAGGAGCGTCGATTGTAGAGGCGCCTACGACGCGTCTCTCAGCCGCTGGGCCTCCGGCAAGCCCTCCAGCTTCTTCAGCGTGTTGTTCTCGATCTGGCGGATGCGCTCGCGGGTCACGCCGAACGCGCGGCCCACCTCCTCGAGCGTGCGCGCCTTGTGGCCCTTCAGGCCGTAGCGCATCTCGATCACCTCGCGCTCGCGGGGCGGCAGCGCATCGAGGGCGCGGCGCACGTTCTCGCGGCGCAGGTTCTCGGAGGCGAGCTCGAAGGGGGACTCGGCGGTGTCGTCCTCGACGAAGTCGCCGAGCTCGGAGTCCTCCTCTTCGCCGATGGGCTTCTCGAGCGAGACCGGCAGCTGGGCGATGCGCTGGATGTCCTTGACCTCGCGGGTCGTCCACTGGAGCTCGTGGGCGATCTCCTCCGGGGTCGGCTCGCGCCCGAACTCCTGCACGAGCTGGCGCTCCACGTGCACGACCTTGTTGAGCTTCTCGACCATGTGCACCGGGATCCGGATCGTGCGCGCCTTGTCGGCGATGGCCCGGGTGACCGCCTGGCGGATCCACCACGTCGCGTAGGTCGAGAACTTGTAGCCGCGGCGGTAGTCGAACTTCTCGACGGCACGGATCAGGCCGAGCGAGCCCTCCTGGATCAGGTCGAGGAAGGACAGCCCGCGCCCAAGGTAGCCCTTGGCGATCGAGACCACGAGCCGCAGGTTGGCCTCGATCATCTGCTGCTTGGCGGACATGTCGCCACGCTCGATGCGACGCGCGAGCGCCACCTCCTGCGCGGCCGTGAGCAGGTCCACGCGGCCGATCGAGCGCAGGTAGAGCCGCAGCGAGTCCAGGCTCGGCTCAACGGTGAGATCGATCTCCGGCTTCTTCTGGCCGGCCGCCGGCTGGGCGCCGTCACCGTCGGCGGGCAGCGCCGCGAGGCCGGCGGGCGGCCTGCCCTCGCCGGCCACGATCTCTACGCCGCTATCGAGGAGATGCGCGCGGAAGTCGCTGACCTGCTCCTTCGTGACCTCGACCTCCTCCAGGCAGGCCGCGATCTCCTCGAAGGTGAGGTAGCCGCGCTCGCGACCTTCGGCTGCGAGACCGCGGAGCTCCTCCACCTCGGGATCCGGTGACCGGGTCTCTTCCTCGACCAAAAGCGCGACGCCATCGTGCTTGTCCGTCAACCCTCGCTCCTTCGAAGACGCTGGGACGCCCGCGCCAGGGCGGGCTCGTCATTTTCAGGTTGTGCGTTCGCGGGGGCCGCGAGGGGCTGAGTCAGAGGGCCAGAGTTCCCTGAGCGTCGAGCTGTTGGCCAGCATACAACGACTCTCCGGATTTGGATCAAACGTGGCCTCGGTATCGTGACCCTGTGGCCATGAGCGATCTCACCGCGGTCCACGGCAGCGATGTGCAGGCCCGCCGGCCCGTCACCCACCTGAGCCTCTCGCGCGTGGGCGTGACGGGCGTAGAGAAGATCATCCGAATTTCAGCCAACGGAGCGGAGCAGCTCTTCTACGCGGAGCTCGAATGCTTCGTGGACCTCGGGCCGAAGCAGAAGGGCGCCCACATGTCGCGCTTCGAGGAGGTCGTGAACGAGGCGATCGACGAGGTGATCCTGCGCGAGGCCTTCAAGGCCGAGACGCTCGCCGCCCACATCGCCGGCTTGGTGCGCGACCGCCAGGACGCCCGCCGCGCCGAGGTCACGATCGCCGCGCGCTATCCCGAGAACAAGCCGGCGCCCGTGTCGGGCTCGCTCACCCAGGAGATCTACACGATGTTCGGCGCCGCGGTGGCCTCCGCGCACGGTACGCGCCGCCTCGTGGGCGTGCAGGCGCAGGGCATGACGGCCTGCCCCTGCGCGCAGGAGCTCGTGACGGATCGCTCGCGCGAACGCCTGCGCGACGCCGGCTTCACCGACGACGAGATCGCCCGCGTGTTCGACGCGGTGCCGGTGGCCACGCACAACCAGCGCGGGATCGGCACGCTCCACGTGGGCTGCCCGGAGGGCTGCAGCGATGCGATCGACGCCGAGTCGCTGCTCGGCATCGTGGAGGCGGCCATGAGCTCCGAGATCTACGAGCTGATGAAGCGCTCGGACGAGGTCGAGGTCGTGGAGAAGGCGCACCAGCGCCCGCGCTTCGTCGAGGACTGCGTGCGCGAGATGATCCGGATGGCCAGCGTGCGCTTCGCCGGTCTTGGCGAGAGCGCGTTCCTCTCCGCGCGCCAGGAGAACCTCGAGACGATCCACAAGCACAACGTCGTGGCCGAGCGGCACGGCCTGCTGGGCGAGCTGACCGCCGAGCTCGGAGGCCGCGAGCCCGCGGGCCGGCACACGTCGATGCGCGAGTGGCTCGACGCCGACTCGCAGCCGTCTGGCGCCTGAAGCTGCGGGTCAAGTCCTCCAGGGGTTCCGCCGATGGAAGCGGTACAACGCATGGAGGCGACGTGACCCACAGCCGTCATATTCCGTTGTCGCAGGACGCGGCCCTCGTGGTCGCGCTGGCGGGAACGGCGATGCCCTTCGCCCACTCGGCGGAGGACGAGGCCGAGCGCTGGCTGCGCGCCATGCGGCTCCATGGCCAGGTGGGCGCGGCGCTCCAGGCGCTCGGCGTGGGCGAGTCACCGCTCATGACCGGCAGCGGCCACGACCACGCCGACGGCCAGGGCACGCCCACCCTGGGGCCTGACGTGCTCGACGAGGTCACGCGCCGCGCGAGCGATTTCGCGAGCGCGCGCGAGGCCGAGACCGTGGGCACGCCGGACCTGATGTTCGCCGTGCTTGACGTGTACGGCAAGCTGTTCGACCGGGCGCTCTACCTGCGCGGGACAAGCCGCGAGGAGCTGGTCGAGCGGATGGTGGGCTCGGGCGCCGCGAGCCGCCCGCAGCGCTAGCCCGCCGCTCAGGCCACCCGGCGTCGCGCGAGGTACTCGATACCGGCCGTGCAGCCCAGCGGCCCGAGCGGGGACACGGTGGCGGCGAGCAGCGGCCACGGGAAGACGCGCCGCCGGCAGCCGTTCGCCACCAGCAGGCAGAGCACGATCCAGCCCACGCCGTGCGTCCAGCCGAGCACGCGCTCGGCGCTCTCCCCCAGGCCCCCGATCGCCACCACGAGCAGCGCCGTGAACACGCAGACCTCGGCGAGCGAGTAGAGGCGCACCGCCTGGAAGTAGGACAACTTACGAAGCCATCCCGCGCTGGGCGGTGAGCTGGCGCCGCACCAGCAGGACGCCGGCCAGCGCGAGCACCACGAGCAGCGTCAGCGCAACGATCGCCTCGGGTGAGGTGAGCTTCCCGAGGCTGCCGCCGAGCGCCGTGTAGGCGAACACCTTCGGAAAGGCGCCGACGGCGGTGCCGACCGCCATGTCGCGGAAGGGCAGCCGCGTGAGGCCGGCGGTGTAGTTCACGAGCGCGAACGGCAGGGCCGGCACGATCCTCGACTCCATCACGGCAAGCGTGCCGTTGCTCACGAGGAAGCCCTCGAGCGAGCGGGTCCGCTCAGGAAGGAGGACGCCCTGGTGACCCGCGGCGAGCCGCCGGGCGACCGCCATCTGGGCGAGCGCGGCGGCGGTGAGCGCCACCAGCGTCAGCGGCGTGGCGGCGGCGGTACCGAACAGGAGCCCGCCCGCCCCCGCGAGTATCGGCCAGGTGATCAGGAAGCTCGCCAGCACGAACAGCGGCAGGTAGGCCAGGTACGCCCAGGCGCCGAGGCGCTCGCCGAAGTCGCGCACCTCGGCGGCGCTCGGCAGCGAGCCGGTCGCGAACAGGGTCAGGACGACGGCGCCGAGCACGGCCGCGGAGACCGCGATCCTGATCCGCGCCGTCCGGAGGCCCATGCATTCGAGGGTAATGCCGAGCGGGCCGGGCCCGCTCGGCACCGCCCTACTTGATGAACAGGATCTCTGAGTACTTCGGGAGCGGCCAGAGGTCGTCCGCCACGACCTTTTCCAGCCGGTCGCCCAGCTCGCGCACGGTCTCGAGCGCGGTGAGCTGGTGGTCGCGGGCGTACTCGGCGAGCTCGAGGCCCTCGATCCCGTCGGGGTAGCGATTCGCCTCCTCGAGGGCGCCGATCGCGTCGGCGAACTCGCCCACGAGCCTGCGCGCTTCGGCGGCGAGCGAGTCCATGCCGGCCGCCTCCACGAGTGCCACGTGGCGCAGGGCCGCGGGCAGGAGCATCGTGCGTGCGATCGAGGCCGCCGTCTCGGTCTCGATGTTCGCGCGCGTGGTGTACTGCTCGGCCCACACCTCGAAACGCGACTCCAGCTCGCGCTTGGAGAGCACCTCGTACTTCTCGAAGGCTCCGACCGACGCGTCCGAGAGCACCTCGGGCAGCGCGTCCGGGGTGGTGCGCAGGTTCTTGAGCCCGCGCCGCTGCGCCTCGGCGTGCCACTCCTCGGCGTAGTTGTCGCCGCCGAAGATCACGCGCTGGCTGTCCGAGTAGGCGTCCTTCACCACCGCGTTCACGGCCTCGTCGAGATCGCCCGCGCCGTTCGACAGCTTCGACTCGAGCTGGTCGGAGAGCTCGTCGATCGCCTCGGCCACGATCGTGTTCAGCACCGTGTTCGGGAAGGCGAGCGACATGCTCGACCCGAGCGCGCGGAACTCGAACTTGTTGCCCGTGAAGGCGAACGGCGAGGTGCGGTTGCGGTCACCGCCATGCATCGGCAGCGGCGGCAGCACCGGCGTGCCCAGCCCGAGCACGGCCGCGGGGGTGTGCGGGTCGCCCTCGCCCGACGCGATCGCCGCGAACACCTTCTCGAGCTCGGCGCCCAGGAAGATCGAGATGATCGCGGGCGGCGCCTCATTCGCACCCAGCCGGTGGTCCTGGCCGATGTTCGCCACCGACGCGCGGAGCAGCCCCTGGTGGCGGTCCACCGCCTTGATCACGGCGGAGCAGAAGAACAGGAAGCTGATGTTCTCCGCCGGAGTTTCGCCCGGGTCCATCAGGTTGTGCCCGGTGTCGGTGCCCATCGACCAGTTGTTGTGCTTGCCCGACCCGTTCACGCCCGCGAACGGCTTCTCGTGCAGCAGGCAGACGAGCCCGTACTTGCGCGCCACCGACTGGAGCTGCTGCATCGTGAGCTGCTGGTGGTCCGAGCCCACGTTCGAGTTCTCGAACACCGGCGCGATCTCGTACTGCCCGGGCGCAACCTCGTTGTGACGCGTCTTTACGGGCACGCCCAGCTTGGCCAGCTCGAGCTCGGTGGCCATCATGCACGCCAGCACGCGCTCGGGGATCGAGCCGAAGTAGTGGTCGTCGAGCTCGTGGCCCTTCGGCGGCTTGGCGCCGAAGAGCGTGCGGCCCGTGTTGATCAGGTCGGGGCGCTCGAAGTAGTACTGCTCGTCGATCAGGAAGTACTCCTGCTCGGGCCCGACCGTGGTGAACACGCGCGAGGCCTCGTCGTCGCCCAGCAGGCGCAGGGCGCGGATCGCCGCGCGCGAGAGCGCGTCCATCGAGCGCAGCAGCGGGATCTTGGCGTCGAGCGCCTCGCCGGTCCAGGAAGCGAACGCCGTGGGGATGCAGAGCAGCGCGCCGTTCGGGTTCTCGAGGATGAACGCGGGGCTGGTGGGGTCCCAGGCGGTGTAGCCGCGCGCCTCGAAGGTCGCGCGCACGCCGCCGGTGGGGAACGAGGAGGCGTCGGGCTCACCCTGGATCAGCTCGCTGCCGGAGAACTCGGCCAGCGCCACGCCGTCGCCCGCCGGGCCGAAGAACGAGTCGTGCTTCTCGGCGGTGAGCCCGGTGAGCGGCTGAAAGACGTGGGTGTAGTGGGTGGCGCCGTTCTCGAGCGCCCACTCCTTCATCGCGAGCGCCACCGCGTCGGCCAGCGAAGGGTCGAGCGGCTCGCCCTGGGCGAGCGTGCGCTGCAGCTGGCGGTAGGTCTCCTTGGGCAGCCGGTGTCGCTGCACCGACTGGGAGAACACGTTCGCGCCGAACGGGTAGTTCGACGGCTGGGTCAGGTCGACCGAGCCGAGCGCCTCTCCGTTGGGGCTCCACTGAGCGGCGGTGACGTTGTGCTGGCGAATCTTCGGCATGTCGTGAGCAGTCCTCCTGGCGGTGTCCGGGCTTCGCGAAACCTAGCCCCGCGTGCGCGTGAAGGCCATGTACCGATGTCCAAAGATCAGCGCCCCGGCTGCTCCTTGCGTCAATTTCGTCCAAGACCCGGCGTCGGCCCGTGCGTACTCTGGATGGCTGTGCCCGCGATCGAGCTGAGCGGAGTCGTCAAGTGCTTCGGCGCCATCAGGGCCGTCGACGGGCTGGATCTCGACGTGCCCGAGGGCATCTGCCTCGGGCTGCTCGGCCCCAACGGCGCCGGCAAGTCGACCACGATGCGCCTGCTCACCGGCCAGGCGATCGCCGACGAGGGCTCGATCCGCGTGCTCGGCCACGAGCTCCCGGGGGAGTCGAAGGAGGCGCGGGCGCTGATGGGCGTGGTGCCGCAGCTCGACAACCTCGACGTGGACGTGTCGGTGCAGGACAACCTCGCGGTGTTCGCGCGCCTCTACCGCGTGCGTGACGTGGGCGAGGCCGTGGACCGCGGCCTGGCGCTCGCCCGGCTCACAGGGCGTCGCACCGACGCGGTGGACAAGCTCTCCGGCGGCATGCGCAGGCGGCTCCTGCTCGCCCGCGGGCTCGTGCACCGGCCCCAGCTGATGCTGCTCGACGAGCCCACCGTCGGTCTCGATCCCCAGATCCGCACCGAGCTCTGGTCGCTGATCGACGCGCTGCGCGCGGAGGGCAAGACGATCCTCATGTCCACGCACTACATCGAGGAGGCCGAGCGGCTCGCCGACGAGGTCGCGCTCATGGCCGAGGGCCGGGTGATCGCGCGCGGCCGCCCGAGCGAGCTGATCGCCGAGCACGCCGGCCGCGAGACCGCCGAGGTATACGGTCCGCCCGAGCGGCTGGCCGAGGTGCGCACCCGCGCCCAGGCCGATGGGCTGGCGGTGCGGCCGGCCGGACCCGCGGTGGCGATCGTGGGTGCCGAGCGGTCGAGCAACGGTGCCGTGCCACCCGACGCGGTGAGGCGGCCCGCGTCGCTAGAGGACGTGTTCGTGCTGCTCACGGGAGCGGAGGCGGAGTGAGACGCCTGGAGCCGGCAGCCATCGGCGGCGTGATGAGCCGCGAGGTCGCCAACTTCCGCACGATCTGGCGGACCACGACCTTCTCGAGCCTGCTCGAGCCGGTGATCTACCTGGTGGCCTTCGGGCTCGGCCTGGGCGCGACGATCGTGAACCGCGTCGACGGGCTCGAGTACGTGGAGTTCGTGGGCACCGGCATGGTGGCCACGGCCGTGATCTTCTCGAGCGCGCTGCCGGCGATGTTCGGCACCTTCGTAAAGGAGCGCTTCCAGCGCACCTACGACGCCATCCTCGCCGCACCGGTGGACGTCGAGGAGCTCGTGACTGCCGAGATGCTCTGGATCGGGCTCCGCGCCGGCGTGTACGGCACCTTCCCGCTGATCGTGTCGATGCTGTTCGGCCTCGATCCCGCGCCCGGGATGCTGCTCGTGCCGCTCTTCTGCTTCATCACGGCCCTCGGCTTCGCGGCGTTCGGCATCGCCGTGGCGGGCAGCGTCGCGAAGATCGACCAGTTCAACTACGTGACAACGCTCGTGATCACGCCGCTGTTCCTCGTGGCCGGCACCTTCTTCCCGATCTCCGGACTGCCGCAGGGGCTCCAGGTGGCCGCGCAGGTCAACCCGCTGCACCACCTCGTGGAGCTGGTGCGGCACGCGAGCTTCGGCTTCGAGATCGAGGACCTGATCCGGGTGGGGGTGCTCGTCGGCTTCGCCGTCTGCCTCTGGCGGCTTGCCGTGCGGCGCATGACCGCGCGGCTGATCGACTGACGAACCAGCTCAGGCGCGCCGGCTGGTGGCCGGCGGGCCGGTGGCGCGCAGCCAGTCCAGCATCTTGCCGGCGGGCATCGGCCGGCCCAGCAGGAAGCCCTGGGCGCAGTCGCAGCCGAGGCCGGCGAGCCGCCGGCGCACGCTCTCCTCCTCCACGCCCTCGGCCACGGTTTCGAGACCCAGATTGCGTGCCAGCTCGATGATCGAGCGCACGATCGCCTCGCCGCTCTCGCCATTGGCGAGGTCGCTGATGAACGAGCGGTCGATCTTGAGCGCGTCGACCGGCAGCTCGCGCAGGTAGGCGAGCGAGGAGTAGCCGGTGCCGAAGTCGTCGATCGAGCTGCGCACCCCGATCGCGCGCAGCTGCGCCAAGGCGCCGCGCGCCTGGGCGTGGTCGGCGATCAGCGTGCCCTCGGTGATCTCGATCTCGAGCGAGTTGTCGTCGAGACTGAAGCGCCGCTTGAGGTCCTCCACGCGGCCGGGCAGCGCGGGATCGAGCAGCACGCGCGTGGGGATGTTCACGGCCACCGGCACGGCGCAGCCGGCCTCGCGCCAGCGCCGCGCGTCCCTGCCCGCGATCTCGAGCACCAAGTCGGTGAGCTGCTCGGCGAGACCCGTTCGCTCCGCCAGCGGGACGAACGTGGTGGGCGGCACCTCGCCGAGCCCGATGTCGGTCCAGCGCACCAGTGCCTCCACTCCGACCACCCGGCCCTGCTGGAGCTCGACCTTGGGCTGGTAGTGGAGGTCCATGTCGCGCTCGTCGAGCGCCCGCTTGAGCGCGCTGACCAGCACCAGCCGGCGGGGCGCCTCCGCGTCCATCTCGCGCCTGTACAGCTCGGAGCGCGACTGCGCGCGCTTGGCCTGCGACATCGCGGTCTCCGCCCGCTGGAGCAGCATCTCGGCGTCGTCGCCGTGCTCGGGCGAGCAGGCGATCCCCACGCTGGCGTCGACGCTCAGGTTCGCGCCGGCCACCTCGAACGGGCGGCTGAGCGCCTCGAGGATCTTGACCGCTGCGGCCTCGGCGTCGGCGCTCCCGCCCACGGCCGGCAGCAGCACCGCGAAGCGGTCGCCCTCGATTCGGGACACCGTGTCGCTGGCCCGCACCGTGCGTGCCAGCCGCCCCCCGACCTCGACCAGGAGGGCATCGCCCTGGTCGCGTCCGAGCGTGTCGTTCACGTCCCGGAAGCGGGCGAGGTCGAGCGCGAGCACCGCGGCGCCCTCGCCGCCGGTGGGCCGCCGGATCGCCTGCGCGGTGCGCTGGGTCAGGAGCGCGCGGTTGGGCAGCGAGGTGAGCGGGTCGTGCAGCGCCAGGTGCTCCAT
>Ga0075431_100006215_pt1 | contig 11861 bp, 7 predicted proteins | sample RhiMetdeltSRZDD5_FD_75297 | JGI IMG/M metagenome (GOLD analysis project Ga0075431, IMG submission 75297) | Populus rhizosphere microbial communities from Tennessee, USA - Rhizosphere MetaG P. deltoides SRZDD5 | ecosystem: Host-associated > Plants > Roots > Rhizosphere > Soil | place: USA... | reverse complement strand
TTCACATCGTCGCCGGGCCCGCCGAACATGATGTCGCTGTTCGGAGGACCGCCTGGCGCCGGTCCGGCGTCGGGGCCGCCCAGGATGATGTCCCGGCCCGGACCACCATCGATGACATCGCTACCGTTCAAGCCAAACAACACATCGTTGCCCTGCCCGCCGGTGAGCACGTCGGTCCGGATCAGCGACTGGTTTGTGGCAGCGCCCCCCTGAACGGCCGCGTTGTCCTGCCTGTCATCGTCGAGTCCGATGAGGAGCTGCGGCGCCTTGCTACCCTCGACCAGCGCTGCCTGCGTCGGGTACGCGGTGACCAGGAACGCGCCGACGAACGCCGCGCACAGACCGGCGGAAACGCCGAATACTCCGACATATGAGAACGATTGAACGACTGCTGACTTCCTTGCCATTGTCCTGCACCGTTGCCTTTCAGATTGAGGTCATGTTTCGCGTGTGCGCACATCGCAACCGCGTTCCACCCTCACCTAATCGGCCAACGCGACCGGATATTCCTTCGCGGCCGGCGACGGGTCCTAATCGACGCAAGGTCGTTCCACTCTCCCGGGAATATTCGAGAGGGGCCACCGATTAGGAGCCATGGAAGCGGTTCGCGTCCGTTCGCGCGATCGCTCGAGGACGAGCCATGATTTGCGACGAAACCGCCCCGCTCCCACTCCATCGACAGGCACCGATCCCCGATGCCGAGCCGGCGCAGGCATTTGACGACCTGACCGTGCTTGCAGCACAGATTTGCGGCACACCGATCGCCCTCATGACCCTGGCCGACGGGAACCGGCACCGGGTCGAGGCGTGCGTCGGTATTGACGGGACGGTCGCGTCGCGCGACAGCAGCTTTCATGCGCACACGATCCGGCAGGACAGCCTGTTCGTCGTTACCGATACACTCGACGACGACCGCTTCCGAAAGAATCCGCTGGTGGTTGGCGAACCACGGATCCGTTTCTATGCCGGGTCGTCACTGGTGACGCACGATGGGCACGCGGTCGGCACTCTCTGCGTGATCGACCGCGTGCCGCGGATGCTCACACCGGGGCAGCAGGCGGCGCTCGACGCACTCGGACGGCATGCCGTCGCCCAGCTCGGACTGCGACGAACTCTGAGCGAGCTGGCGCTGGCGCTTCGCGAGCGCGGACTGAGGGAAGCGGCCCAGCGGCGGCTCGTCCGGGAGCTGCAGGGCGAACTCGCAAGTGCCAGGCAACTCGGCGCACTCCTGCAGTTCTCTTCGGCCTGCGAGTTCGACATGGTCATTCCCGCCGATCCTGCGGCCATCCGTACCGTCACCGAGGGTGTCGCTGAGGCGCTCCGCAGCAAGGTCGGTGTCTTCGGGCGCGAGTTCGAGATCGAACTGGCGCTCCAGGAGGCGTTGGCAAACGCCGTCCGTCATGGCTGCGGCGGCGATGCCACGAAATTCGTCTGCTGCAGGGTCAACTACCGGGAGGCCGGCGACGTGCGGATTGTCGTACGCGATCCGGGTTGCGGATTCGACCTCAGGGACGTGTCGAATCCGCTCGAGGGTCCCAACCTGTTGAAAGCGAACGGACGTGGGATCTTCCTGATGAAGCAGCTGATGGACGAAGTCCGCTTCGTCGATGGCGGCCGTGAGCTCCACATGCGCAAGAGGCTAGGCGCTCCGGAGGGTTGATCGTGAATCGCCCGGCCTGCAACGGCCGTCAGGATTCGACCGCCTCGCGAGCGTGGCTTCGCGCGGCGGAAGCGAGGGTGTCGACAGCCGCGCCGAGCGCAGCGGAAAGCTCAGGGTCGGCGGCGATGCCGTTGGCATCCAGCCCCCTGCCCTGAAGCGGAACCGTGACCGACGCTCCCGGCACGATCTGCGCCGACATGACGGTGAGCGTTTCGATCAGCGCCGCGTGCGCGTACGTCGCGCGTGACGACGCATTGATGAGCGCCACCGGCTTGTCCACCAGCTCGCCACTGCCGACCACCCAGTCGAGTGCATTCTTCATCACACCCGAGACGCCGTGCGCGTACTCCGGGCTCGATATCAGCACCCCGTCGCATGCCTGCAGCGCCGCTCGAAATCGGGCGACCGGCGCCGGCGGATCCAATTCGTCCAGATCCGGGTTGAATGGCGGAATTTCCTCGAGCTTGCTGTAGACCACGACCTCCACTGGATCTGCAGCGAGCTGCGCCGCCGCTTCGACCAGTGCCCGGTTCGACGATGCCTGCCGAAGGCTCCCCGAAATCGCCAGTATGTGAACGCGAGCTGCGCTGGTCATGTTGCTTCCAACACTCCAGTGGACGGAATTATTCCGGCCGGTCTCGATGCGCGTGACCGCCGGCTCGATGCGATCGTGGGCAACATCGAGAAGGCCGCGGCGGAGATAGCAGCATCCTAAGCGGCAAACCGCTGCGGCAGATTGAGGGGCTGACGTGCGCGGCGCGATCCGCTGGAGAGGTAGCTCATTTTGGATGCCCCATCTCCGGGACGACGCGTCCGAGAAATCCCTCGAGCGGCTGTTGATCTCCGCCACCCATGCGCATGTTGTCCATCAGGTTGATCATCCGGGTCTGCTCGAGCGCCGTCGCCACCGGAACCTTCCGGTCACGAATGAGATAGGCGGCCCAGAGATGACTCGCGCGCCAGGCGATGGTGCAGTGCAGGAGGACCTTGCCGTCCGCCGCCGCCATCGCTGCCGCGAAGGCGTCGAGTGCCTTCGGCCCATACGGATGGTCGGCGGTCCCGCGCATCGGGATGTGGACGTACTTTATTCCGAGCTCTTTCACGAGCGCGGCCTCGTCGAACCCCACACGCGCCATCTCCTCCGGCATTCGCAGATTCACGACCGTCGTCACGCCCTTGGCTCTGAGCTCGCGAAGCGCTCTTTCCGTAGGTTGGCCCCCGATGAACATGTCATCGCCTACGCTCACGAACTTGGCCTGGAACATTCCCGACGCGTCGAGATTCACCGGGGCCGGCACGGGGCCGGTCTTGTCCTTCCCGACGATGCTTTGAGCGCCGGCGGGAAGAGCGATCAGGATGGTCAGCGCAGTTGCCGAGAGGTAGCGATACAGCGATGGCCACGTCATAGGGCACTCTCCGGGAAGTTGAAGAGACAGGTACCACCAAGACGAGGTTGTAACATGTCCCGCTTCACCTGGTGACTGACGTCGGCACGCGGACCGGACGCGATGAAGTCCCCGGCATAGTCGGCGCTGGCAATGCCGTGTCGAATCAGAAATCGCGCGAACGGGTGGACGCGCTCGCGAGTCTTCGAAGGCCAGGCTCAACACGGACGTCATTCTAGCCGACGCCGGCCTCCAGGCTCTTCGCGGTCGAGAGAGTATTTCGGCCACCCGTGACCGGGTGTAGGATCGCGCCCATCGCGGGGTCACATCAGAACCGTTCCATCGATGTGAGTTGATGCGGGTCTTTCTTTCGTACGCACGCGAGGATCTCGCCTTCGGCGAAAGGCTCGTCGCCGCGCTGCGCGCGCGGCAGGTCGACGTGCTCTGGGACCGTACGCTCAGCCCCTCCGTCGATTACTCCGAGCAGCTTCGCGAAATGATCAGGGCGTGCGACACCTTCGCGGTGTTGCTGACGCCGCACAGCGTCGTCTCGACCGAATGCGCGGCGGAGATGTCGTATGCCATCCAGCTGGGTAAGAGGCTGCTGCCCATCCTGGGAGAGTCGGAGATCGACCCGAGCGGTCTCCCGGATCCGATGCGGAAAGCACAGTGGTGCCTGTCGACGGGCAGCGACGGTCTCGCGGGTGCAGCGCTGCAGATAGAGCAAGCGCTGCAGACCAACGTCGAGCTCGTGGCGATGCACACACGGTTGTTGAACCGAGTGGAGGACTGGCAGGCACGAAGCCATGATGCTGGCACGTTGTTGCGCGGACAGCTCCTCGAAGAGGCGGAGGCGTGGCTGATTCGCGCCGCTGGCATGGCGCAACGTCCCCAGCCTACCGACCTTCAGCGCGCGTATCTGATTTCCAGTCGAGCCGAAGAGACACGGAGGGCGGCTGTTCGTCGCCGATGGGCCGCAAGCGGCATCGCCGGGCTGATCGGCGCCTTGGTGGTGATGGCTTACCTCTACGTCGATGCCGAGCGAAATCGCCGCACGGCGGACATCAATCGGAAGGCCGCCGATGAGAATGCGCAGAAAGCGAAGGAGCAGACCAAGATCGCAAACGCGAATGCCGAACGAGCGAACGAGCAGACCAGGCTCGCGAACGACAACGCCCACAGAGCCAACGTCCAGACGGGTATTGCCAACGAGCAGACGCTCATCGCGCGGGCGAACGCTGACCTGGCAACCCGGCGCAATCGAACGCTGCTGGAAGAACGCGGACGGCAGGAATTGCTCGAAGGCAGGTGGGAGAGCGCGGCCGTGCTGCTCGCAGAGGCGTTTCGATTGGGCAGCGACACGCCCGCCCTCAGGCTGATGCTGGGCGGTGCGCTGCTGCCGCTGAATGGATCGCGAACAGCGATCATCGGTGGCCAGAGCCCGATCACTTCGGCCGCCATCTCCCACGACGGCAGGCGCGTAATCGCTGCCACGCTCGACGGTACGGCGACCGTGTGGGAGATCGGGACCGGCCGCTTGATCAGCCGCCTCCCATCTCATCCCGGACCGATCGGCGAGGTTCATCTGAACTCCAACGGTGCCCGCGCGCTCATCGTTTTCACGTTGACCCGCGTCGATCAAGCCGAAGGGGGGTTCTACCGTACCTACGAGGTACCGGCGTATGTCTGGGATGTCGACCGCGCGAACCTCATTCGCGAGCTGGATGCCGGCGACGCCGAACGTCTTCGTAATGCGGTTCCGCCCCTGGCAGCACTCGATCCGGCAGGCGACAGGTTCGTGCTTCCCAACGGCAACGAGTTTCGATTCTCCGATGGCGAACCCGTGAAGCGTCAGCCGTGGCCGTCGGACAATCGGCCTCGCGCGGACTCAGAGATGAATCGGACGGCCACTCTGGCCTGGTCGCGCGATCGTTCGATGATCGTGACCTCCGGCCCGGCCAACGGCGCGATCGTCTCGGACCGAGGGACACGTGACACTCCGCTCCTCACTTCGCTGTCCATCGAACGATCACGCATCGCGTTTCTGAGCACTTCACGCGACCTGGTGGTTGTGAATGCCTCGGGTCGATTTCACCGGATCGTCGAGGAGGGCAACGGCGTCGAGAACAGAGGGCCACTGCCGCAGGGCTCGGAAATCGTCTTGAGCCCTGACGGACGAAGCGCCGTTGTGCTCGGCAAGGGCACGGGCGTTCCGGTCAACCTCGAGACCGGCCGCACGGAGGATGAGTGGACGACGGAAGGGGCGAGATTCTCGCTGGACGGCCTCTTCGTGCTTGGATGGTCGAAAACCGCCTCGCAGCTGTTCGACTTCTGGGCGCAACGCCTGCCGGATTTTCAGACGGGTACGGGCAGGCGCGCGATGGCCAACTACGATCAGGGAATTGCGGCGGTGAGCAATTCCGGGTCGGTTGCCTTTGCCGATAGCCGGGCGACCCAAGTCTGGTGGAGGAGCAGGCCCGGTATGAAGCGTACGGGAACCGATTCGGCCGACGGCACGCCAGTCGACCCGGCGCTCGCGGAGTTCTCCCGAAACGGCGACATTCTGGCTGTCGCGTTGGACGACGGCTCGGTTCTCATTCGCGAGGCCGGCTCCCCAGAGGGCTGGGACCGGCGCCTTCGCGCCGGCGCCGGTTCCGTCACGCATCTGGATTTCAGCCACGACTCGAAATGGCTGGCAGCGGCAACCACGAGCGGGGCGGCGAAGGTGTGGGAGCCGACTTCGGGGAGGCTCGTGGGCACCTGCAGCGGTCATGGCGGGGCGATTGCTGCCGTCCACTTCAGCCGGGACGGCACGCTGCTGGCGACTGCAGGAACCGATGGGACCGCCCGCGTGTGGGAGTTGCCGGCGTGCCGCGAGTTGCTGCGTTTCCCAGGGCACAAAGACCGAGTGGTAACCGCGATCTTCGACGCAGGCGCCACTCGCCTGGCGACTGCCGATCGGCAAACGGTCCGCGTCTGGGAACTGATCCGCGAGACGCGACCGCCGGCCGCCGTTGCCAGGTTGACCAGCGAACTCAGTCCATCCTGCCTCGTCGATGGCAGACTGGGACAGTGGACGATGCCAAGCAAGGGCAAACGGCGCGGCGGCTGCTCCGCGAAGTAGGTTCTGCAGCGACAAGAGCCGACGGGTTGCGGTTGGCTCAGGTGCCCGTGAGCGTCATTGAGACCGAGACCGCTGACACGGCGTCGGCTGAGGCCTCCGCGTGTCGAGGATGCACCGGGCCAAGCGCCTGGAGTTCGAGCGGGTGGTCCCCCTCACTTGTCCACTCGCCTGAGCGCGGTTCGGACGTCCTCATATTCACCCGCATGAACATTCAGCTGGCGTGATCGATCTGCCTTCCGGTTCGGCGTAGGCTGGGGACATTATGGGCAGGCGGCGGACCAGGTGAATTCAGAATTCAGTTGACTGCGGGCCCCAGGAAATCGCGCTGATTTCTAGAAGCTCACGATTCTGCGCAGCGGCTCCAGCCATCCGAACACTGATTCGCCAACTTCGGGGAACAGCGCTCCCAGAATGGCGAGGACAGGCAACGCTCCCGATATCGCGACCTGCCGGATGAAGTTCCAATTGAATTCCACCTTCCCTGGTGTGGTCTTACGTAACGAACTAATCACTCTGTCACGCTCGATACTTACCAGAATCCACAACGTCACGGCCGATGCGCCGACGATCATAACAACGTCCGTCAGCAGGTACGAGGTTCTGCCCTGAAACGTGTAGAACAAATGCGCGCCGGTGACTAGCACCAGCGTGAGGGTCGCTGCGAACAGCGCCGAAACGGTTCGCGCGAGGACGTCACGGAAGACGAACGCGAACAACAGGGCAACCAGCAATCCAGACGGCCCTGAAAACCGCGCATCCTTGACGTCGGGCTTGTGCGGAGGCTGCTGGATCGGCGGAAACGCGTCGATGTGCACCGAGTCGGTGCGTTCTGACACAGTGACTAAAGCGTCCGAGAGTCGCCACAGGCTTTGAAACGTGTGGCTCTCAAGGAGTCCGGCGAACGGCTGGCGCTGAAGCTCGAGTGCCAGCATGCCGCTGTAATCGCGCAGCGCGAGCCGTCGAAGTAGCCTGAGCTCTGCGCGACGTTCATGAATCATGGCCGGAGACCGAAGCATCGCGGTCAGCCCTTCGACCTGCTCACGTATGCCCGTTGCGAGTTCCACGAGTGGGCGCAGTTCGCCAACGTGGGGCGGCGCCAGCGACAGGTTCCAATCAACATGTGCTGCGTCGAGCGCGTCGAAGCTCTTGGCGATCTCGCGCTTCGCGAGCTGCAAAAGGTGCAATCTGAGGAGCTGCCAGGTACGTGCCGCTTGGCTCAACAGCAGGACCACTGCGGCGAAACACGACAACGTCGCTAACGCGAAGAACCGCGAGAACGATGGGTGTTCAAAGGTACGCAGCGGCCAGCCGAGGCTCAACCCCAGCATTGCGAGTAGCAAGGCAACGAACGCAGTGTGCCGCCACTTGAGACTCTGGGCCGGCATATCGATAGTCCGGGCCAACTCGTCAAGTTCGGAATCGGCCTCTGTCTCGCGGCGGCCCTGAGCCCGTTGCACGCGGTGGGAAAGCAGGCTGAACGTCGCTGACTGACGTCCCAGATTCTGGTAGCCGATCCCGACGAGGGACAGCCGCCGCAGGCTCCAGGGCATGGGCACATACATCGCAGAACAGAGGAGGGCAACTGCGATCCCCGGCGAAACGACGCCCGCGCTCACGGTCCGCGCGGCTGTTAGGGTCGCGGCCGCATCACCAGGACGGGGGGACAGGAAGACCTCATACGTCCACTGGACTAGGAATGCGGCGGCCGCGAGAGCGACGACTATCGCCGGCACCAGTGCAACACTGCCAGCTGCTCGGGGAGCATGGAACCTGAGCCTCCGGCTGTCCACCCGGCGGATTTCTGGAGTGTTGGCCCTAATCGAGAGGCGGGACACGTATAGCGCCAACGCGAAGCAGGAGACTCCACCTGTGATGACAATCGAGCGCAGTGCCCACGCCCACGCCACTGGCGGTTGCAGGTAGGAAAGGATCACGGCCAACGTCCATACAGTCAGTACGCTTACGAAGAGCACCATCAGGTTGAGAGCTAGCGCATGCATCTGGCGGCCTAGTAGCGGGGTGATTGGCGGTCCGAGGACACTTACGACCGAGCCGATGCGACGCTCTCCGCATTCGCGCGGTGAGATAGCGTGCCGTCGCCAAGCCCCGAAATCGGAGTTGGACCGCTGCTTTCTTCGGAGGGACTTGGCGACGAGCAGAAGACCCCCGAAGTGCAGGGCCGCCACCGCAACAATGACCACCGCGGGAAGGATCGCCGAAGCGGGCAAGGGACCTAGCACTCGCGCTGACTCTTGTGCAATCGGCAGCGCATCTCTCCTTGCTCGCAGCAACGCGGCGGCGGCGGGGATCGTTGGCTGAGAGGGGCGTGCGAATTCGAGAGGCCAGAACGCGTCCGCGCCTACGACACTCAGCCATATCATCGGGGCGCACTCACCGACAAATGACGGCGGCGGCTCCGCCGGAATGCCGGCATGATCTCGCTCGCCGGTCATACACTTGTAGTCGAGGAGTTTGCCTCCGTCGGCGGTGATGACGGAAGTGGGCCGCCCGGCTTCTGGGCCGGTGCTGAATCCCGAGACGGCGGCGGCGAGTTGCGCCGTCACTGCGTTGAAGACGCCTTCGGCTTCCATGCTCTCGAACGCGATTTGCTCAGCGGCTGGGTTGCTCGGTTGTTGTACGGCCAGATGGAGCGGATATGGTGAGGCGACGAGCGCCCCTCGCAAGTACGGGCGGAAGTCGGGATGCAGGTATAGGGCGTGGCTGCCAAGTATGAAGAGTTGAACGTCAGGGGCGGTTTGTTTTAGCTCTCGCGACAAGAAGAGGACGTCGCGGACGTCCGTCGCTACGATGCCAACTGCGTGGATGCCTTTATGGCGGACCGCGTCGAATATCCTTTTGATCGTCACCGCGACCGTGGGTGATGTCAGGATCGGTCTGAGGGCGGGCAGCTGGTCGGAGGGTGGCTTTGACTCCCGGAGGGACAAAGGCACGGCGGGCGCCAGACTGAACGTGACCGCGGTAGCGGGCGCGGCGGGCATGTCGTTTCGCAATTGAGAGACGTGCAACGGGAACCTGAAAATGTTCTCTCGGCGTCCGCTGGTGGCGTCCTCACCGTACGCGGTGTTGCTTTCGATCAACAGCGCCGTCCTGTCGGAGTCGAATCCCTTGCTACTCAAGAAGTGTTGCGCGGTCGCCAAAATGTCGGATGTCTTTGGAACGGTGGTCGCGTAGCGGATCTCCGCGGATCGTGCCAAGCTGGTGAACTTGCTGCGGTTGGCGTCGGCGTTGGCCGCACCACTGATGACGATGATCTTCGAGGCTGGAAAGTACTTCGTTCCCTCGCTTCCGACGACTTGGGCCAGTGATGGGACAGACCCAGAGAAGGTAGGCCCAACGATCTGCAGCCAGCCTGCGTCGTTCGATTTGCGGTTCCAACGGCCTACAAACTCCACTGCGTTTCTGAGCGCAACCGCGTGGATTCCCGCAGTCGCGGTCTCGGGCGCCAGTAGCACGACATAAAATTCGGTTATCGAAGCGTGAACGTCTTGACCAGTGTTGTTTGATAACTGCACCCGTCGGAAGATCAAGGCACCGGGCTGCCGCTCATGGGCGCGGCTCTCCGTTGCGGCGACGTTCGGCCGCGCTTCCGTGGGAGACCAGTCGACCAGCCTGAATCGGTCAAGGCTGTATCCTCCTCTACTCATCGCGTGTTGTATACCGCTCAGGACTGAATCGGCCATCCATCCGCTGTTCGAATCGGCGTAATCAGGTATCGTAGCGATCAGGAAACGGACCTTCGCGGCTGCTGGGGAGGATGATCCCGAATTCCCCGCCCGGAATAGGGCCATGAATAGTTCCGTGTTGTGCCGGTCTTGCACGGATCGTGCAAACTCGAGGCGTCCCAGATGACGCGTCCTATCACTTGCGTCGAGGGCATGTGGGTTCTTGAGTTCACCGAGCAATGCCAATGACAACCGGTAATCTGCCGATGTGCCAGCGGAGATCCCCAGTGATTCAGCCATCAGCTCCATCACTGGCCGGAGCTCCTGCAAGCCGACAAGAGGCTCATCCGGTGCCGACGCAGTGACGGCAGGTATTTGGATCGGCGTCTCCTGGATTGGCTGGAGCGGCTGCTTATCCGTGGCAAGGACGAGGGCAGCGACAAGGGCGCCAGGCAGAAAACCGATCGCGACGTGTCCTTCTCGACGCATGGAGAGTCTCACCATCAATTAGAGCCCGGGATGGCCATGTGATGCGTACGCTTCATCTACCGGCGTACGTTCACGGCTCCGAGCCGCCAACCAGCAAATTGTGCGGTATCGTCACGGCGCCGACGCTCTTCCAACTCGCTGGGAATACAGTTCCACGCAAAGTGCCATCGCTCGAGGTCGGTTTGGCCGAGTCTCCACGAGCGTGTACTTTCCTCTTGGCGGGGCAGGCCGTGCGCGAGATGATTCGCTTACCGCTGGATAAGCAAACGACCGTCCGCGCGCTCCCACCGAGGTAAAGCCTTCTCATGCGGGATCACTCCGCGTCAGGAACCGACGGTCTGCCGAGATCGCGGCCGCGACGACGATCAAACATGGGGTTCCCGCAAACGGCCCGGCGCGACTAGCGCTTCCGTCCAGGCTTCCCGTCAGCACCTGCTCGCGGTCTGAACTTAGCGCAAGACGTGGCCTCAGCGCTGTGGCGGATGAGGTCATGAGTCAGCTGTTCACGTTCCAGTTCCCAGATCTGGACCGCTGCGGCCATATGGCGCGATGATCCATCGTCGATCATTTGCGAGGATGGCGGCGCCGTCCGCAGGTCTTAGGTGTCAAATATTAGCGTTCGCAGCCGATCCGGGCTGCATGTCGCCGACCGCTGCGAGCGCGGCTGGTTTCGACTTGAGCACGTCCGCGTATAAGGCCCAGAACATGTCAGCGGCCTGAACTACGTCCGTACTGAACGCATCGGCTTCGGCCTTTGCCCTCGCTTGCGCATCTAGGTCCGCGGGCGCAGCAAGGGCCTTTGCCCGTGCCTCTTGGCATTTCGTTTCACGCTCACGAATCTTCACCAGCTTCTCGTCGAGCTCTGCGAATGGGCTTTTCTCCACCGCTTTCCCTCCGATGAAGATCGCCTGGCTCAATCCGAGTAGCCCCAGCAACTCGTCCGGGATTTCGAAGGTCGCCAATCCAGTTAGATTTGTGCTCAGTAACGCGGTCGCGACAACGACACTGAAGATCGCCATCTGAAAGCTGTAGATATCGAATTCCTTGTTATCGACGTCCGTGACCAGTTCGGCCCAGGTGGCCTGCGAGGCGATGTCCGATCGTCGTTTTTCGGTCTCTTCGTTCGGCAGCCATTGCTTTGAGCGGAGCCACGCCCAGCTTTCGAGGCTGATTCGCCGCTTCGCCGAGTACGTGTAGCGTGCGCCGGCTGTGCCAACGCCGCTGATGCCGAGCAGGAGCAGCACATCAGTCGACAGTCCGCTCAAGAGGCCATTGCGCAGCTGCGAGTAGAGGAGGAGACCGAAAATGATCAGGCTAAAGGCAAAGATTTGGAGTTTTGGCAGGCTTGCACGGCCATACATGTTGGCGGTGATCTGAACAGGATCGAGCTTCTTCCATAAGCTCGGTGTGGTGATCACATCTATGATCGTCTTGGCAGTCAGGCCACGATTCGCCCTTCGACGTTCTGCTCGCCACGCGATCATCGCGCATCCAGGATAGATAAATCCGACGGCGGCTAG
>Ga0075431_100006210_pt1 | contig 11865 bp, 7 predicted proteins | sample RhiMetdeltSRZDD5_FD_75297 | JGI IMG/M metagenome (GOLD analysis project Ga0075431, IMG submission 75297) | Populus rhizosphere microbial communities from Tennessee, USA - Rhizosphere MetaG P. deltoides SRZDD5 | ecosystem: Host-associated > Plants > Roots > Rhizosphere > Soil | place: USA... | reverse complement strand
CTCCAGTCGGCGCAGGCCGAGCTTGCAGGTCCGCACGCGCCCGACCTTCTCCGTGGTGACGAGCCCCGCCTGCTCCAAGACGCCGACGTGCTTCTTCATGCCCGTGAGGGTCATGTGGAAACTCTCGGCAAGGGTCGTGATCGAAGCTTCGGAACGTCCGAGCTGCTCCAGAACGCCGCGTCGGGTGGCATCCGAGAGCGCGGCGAACGAGGCATCGAGGCGGGCCCGCATATACTGAACCATATGGTTCAGTATATAACACGCGGATTGGCGGAATGCAAGGGGAGGCCGAGAGCGCCTGCGAGGGGAAAAGTAATATCGTTCAGTGCGTATAGAATGAACCGTATGGATCGCATTCTCGTCGTCGGAGCCACGGGCAATATCGGTCGCCAGGTAGTTTCTCAACTAGCGAACACGAGCGCGCAGGTCCGCGCGATGACCCGCAAACCGGACGTGGCAGGTTTACCACCACAGATTGAAGTGATGCGTGGAGATCTCGCTGTTCCCGATACGCTCGATAGATGTCTGCAGGGCATCGATACAGTCTTTCTAGTGTGGACCGCTCCACCCACCGCTGTTGTCCCTGCTTTGGACCGCATCGCCAGTCACGCACGGCGCATCGTGTTGCTCTCAGCTCCGCTCAAAACGCCCCACCCCTTCTTCCAGCAACCAAACCCACAACGAGTCATGTTTGAGCGAATAGAACAACTGATCGAGACCTCAGGGCTTGAGTGGACGTTCCTGCGGCCGGGGATGTTCGCTGCAAACGCTGTGGGCTGGTGGGCGTCTCAGATTCGCGCCGGCGACGTCGTGCGTTGGCCATATGCAGATCTTGCCACGGCGCCGATCCACGAAAGAGATGTCGCCGCCGTTGCGGTCCGTGCCTTATGCGAGAACGGACACACAGGGGCCGAATATGTTTTGACGGGGCCGCAAGCCCTGACTCACGCCGAGCAAGTATCCACTATTGGCCGGGCGATTGGCCGCTCGCTTCGCATGGAAGATGTCGCGCCCGGAGAGTGGCGGCATGAATGGCTATCCATCTGGCCCGCGCCTGCGCTGGATATGCTGCTCGGCGCCTGGGCAGCGGCAGCCGGCCATCCCGCATTTATGACCTCTACAGTCGCGGAGATCACAGGATCACCTGCACACACCTTTTTCGATTGGGCTAGCGATCACGCTGATGCGTTTCGAGCGTGACCGCGCAATCGATCACCAGATACGGACTCGATCTTCAGGTTTGATGAAGGCCTTGTCGCTTTCCTTGACGTCGAATGCGTCGTACCACGCATCCATGTTGCGCTCTGGGATCGAGCCGCGGGCAGCCGGCGGCGCGTGCGGATTCGTGAGGATGAGATTGCGCAGATCGTCCTCGCGCTCAAGTGAGCGCCACACCTGCGCGTGCGCCATGAAGAATCGCTGATCGCCGGTGAAGCCATCGATGACCGGCGCTTCCTTGCCGTTCAATGATTTCTTGTACGCCATGTAGGCCATTTCGAGACCACCGAGGTCACCGATGTTCTCGCCCATCGTCAGTTTGCCGTTGACGCACAGCCCTTGCAGCGGACAGAACGCGTTGTATTGCGTAGCGAACCGCGCCGTCTGTTCGAGAAACTTCTTATTCGTCTCTGCAGTCCACCAGTTGCGGATCTTGCCGGTCTCGTCGAACTCACGCCCCTGATCGTCAAAGCCGTGTCCCATCTCATGCCCGATCACTGCGCCGATCGCGCCGTAGTTCACGGCGGGATCCGCATTCGGATCGAAGAAAGGGGGTTGAAGGATCGCCGCAGGGAACGTGATCTGGTTCATGAGTGGGTTGTAGTACGCGTTAACTGTCTGTGGATTCATCTCCCATTCCGTGCGATCAACCGGTTGGTTGAGCCGCGCGACCTGACGGTTCCAGTCGAACTTTCGCGCGTTGCGTATGTTCTCGAAGATCTTTCCGGCGTCGATTGTGAGCGCGGAGTAGTCCCGCCATTTCACCGGATAGCCGATGCGCGGATCGAACGTTGCCAGCTTTTTCTGCGCTTCGGCCCGCGTTGCTTCGTCCGTCCATGAAAGGTTTTTCAAGCGTTCGCCCATCGAGGCACGCAGGTTGGCAACGAGTTCATCCATCTTGGCCTTATGGCCTGGAGGAAAATATTTCGCGACGTAGACCTCGCCGAGCCCTTCGCCGATATTCGCATCGAGCATCGAAACACCGCGCTTCCAGCGATCGCGCTGCTTCTCGACGCCTCGGATGGTTTTAGAGTAAAAATCGAAACTCGCCACATCGAAAGCCTTCGGCAAGTAAGACGCGTAATAGCTCGCGAGGTGGACGGCGAGATACTTCTTCCACGTCTCAACGGGCTGAGTCTCCAGCAGCTTCACACCGTCACGCAATGCGGTCGTCTCTCTCACCACGAAGTGCTGGACGTCGCCAAGACCGGCTACAGCAAGCATGGAATCCCAGTCGATGGCGGGAATCATTTTCCTGAGGCCGGAGCGATCGACCGGATTGTTGGTGGCCTGCACATCGCGTTGACGCTCCGGCGCCCAGTGAACTGTCGCGAGTTTAGTTTCGAGGGCGATCACGGCATCGGCGGATGCGGCTGGCTTTTCATCACCGATCAACTCGAGTAGCTTCGTGACGTACTTCTTGTATTCTGCGCGGTAAGCGTCGTAGCGATCCCCTTTGTTGAGATAGTAGTCGCGGTTTGGCATGCCGAGACCGGACTGCGACACATTGACCACGTATTTGGTTGGATCGGCAGGATCGGGTGTGATGTAAAGAGCTATCGGGCTGTAGTAATCGACGTTGCCGAACAGCTTGACCAGATCGGCTTTTGTCTTCGCGGCGTTGATCGCGTCAATGTCGCCCTTGAGCGGTTCCACACCGCGAACTTCGATCGCCTGCTCGTTCATCCACGAGTTGTAGAAGTCCATCACCTTCTTCTGTACGGAACCCGCGGCCGGCGGCGTTTTCCCGAGTTCCTCGAGCAGCGCACGGATGTCGTTCTCCGACTTCTCGATCAACTGCACGAACACGCCGTAGTTGGCCTTGTCCTCGGGAATCTTGAATGTCGCAAGCCACTTCCCGTTGACGTACTTGTAGAAGTCATCGCCGGGTTTGACGGACGTGTCCATTTGGGCCAGGTCAATCCCAAACTTTCCAATTGCAGGTTTCGAAGAAGCCGGGTTGGCAGCTGCGTCCGCCGGACCGGATTTGTCGGCGTTACTGCATGCCGCGAGCAACACGGCAGAAAACAACAGAACAAGTAGTATTTTCACGGTGTATAAATCTTAGCACGGCTCGACGATGCACAACTGACCGCGCACATCCTCGGGCGAGGCTAGTCCCCTCCTTCGCGAAGGAGGGGTGGCTGCGCCATAAAGAAAAACGACCCCGTTCCTTAGTTGGCGCAGACGGGGTAGTTGTTTCAAGCCACCGATTATCAAAACCGTTCGGGGATGAATAAGCGGTAGCTTGAAACAACTACCCCGTCCGCTCCTTTCAAAGGATGCTTCGCACCTTTTTCTTTAGGTCGCGTCCACCCCTCCTTCGCGAAGGAGGGGAATGTGCCTGCTCAACTATCACCCCCAACGACAGTTGACGGAAAGTAACGGCGGTTCTTTACCGCACGGAAAATCCAATCAGGAACTCGACTTGATCCCGTCGTCTTTTGGGCACTCCATTTGTATTTGTAGTATCCCACCGGGTGTATCTCACTTCCGGACGCACGACGACATGACTTGTGTCGAATTCGAATCCTGCATTAGCAATATAGGCGGGAAGCTGATTACTAAAGGTTCCGAATTGAAAGGATTGACGCTCGAGTCTTCCCGTGCTGATAAACATTGCCTGCGTTTCCGTCAAGCCGGACATAGTTTGACCGACCACGCCGCCTCCGCCGGCGTAGGGTTTCACCGTTCCATGCCGGAAGCGGTAATCGAATATGAGCGGGAATTCCCAGGACCCGCCTCGGGTGCTCCGACTGATGACGGCGACCGGCGTCGTATCATTTGTCAAGAACCGGATCGGCTTATACAAGGCATCGAACTGCACCAGCACGCGATCGTACACGACCACAGCAAACGTCGGCCCCACGGTGTAAAAGGGCCTTTTGAAGGATTCCTGACGCATAAATCCGAAGGCAATTCCGCTCGAATCCGATTCCAGCAATGTGTTCGTCGGAGCTCCCGCACGCAAGCCAAAATCAAAAGCGACGCGCTCCTGAGCGAAAGCTGTCACTATCGAGATGAAAAATGTAGCCGTAAGTAAAATCAAAGATCGCCGCATATCGCTAATGCTTCAATCCTCGAAACGAGAATCCAACCAGATACTCAAACTGATTTTCACGGCGGGCAACTGACGTCGATTGCGAAACGCCCTGCCAGCGCGTATATCGCAACTCAGGCCGGATAACGAGGAGCGGCATTCGCCATTCCAGACCGCCATTGATGACGAAGGCCGGCAGCTGGCTCTGGAAGCGGTCGGAGAATGTTTCGCCCAACAGGATACCGCTCCTCCAAAAGGACGGATTGGCCCTTTCAAGATCGCATAATCGGCGACCAGCGGAAATTCCCACCACGACCGCCGTGCGGAGGACGAGACAAATGTGGTTCCGTTGAAAAAGGAACTATTGATGGTATTCCTTTGATACAGGCGTCGAATTGGATGGCAATTCGGTCGTGGACAACAACCGCCAGCGTGGGACCAACTGTAACCGGCGGTCTCGAGAATGCGTAACTCGAGAACGTACTCGCCGGTCCCGTTAGTCGGGACTCAAATGGGACCGTGAATGGCACGCCGGCCCGCACACCGAAATCAAACTCGATTCTGTTCTGGGCTAGTGCAAATGGCGAGATCGCTAAGATAACAAGAAGACTGCAGGCAGTAGGAAATGTCATGAGCAGCAATGATAGTAAAGCGCGGCAGCGAGCGCGTTACAACTTGAAGAACGCGATGATTTCTTCTCCGCCGATGAAAAGCAGCGCAAACAGCAAAGCCGCCGGAATCATCGCGGCCAAAGGGTTGCCAAGCACAAAGATCCAGGCCAGCATTGCACCAACCATCGTCGCCGCGCAGGAGAGGATTCCGAGAACGAAGGTGCGAGGGATGAGGATCATGAGCCCGCCACCGAATTGCATTACTGCGCAGAGAGTCCGCAGCCACTGGCCCAGCCCGATCGCGGTGAATAGTGTGATCCAACTCGAAGTGTCCCCGAACTTGCTGTAGCCGAGAGCGATAAACAAGAGAGCCGCCGGTATTCGGAAAATCCACTTCTTAAGGACATCCGTCCGGCTGGCAGCGACCTTTTGCTCGACGAGAAGTTTCATGACTATTACGTTGGCCGATATAGTAGCACGCTTGTCAATCCCCTATCTCAGGCAGAGCTGTCCAAATTGCGAAATACGATTCGGGCGAGCGTATACCCCTCCTTTGCGAAGGAGGGGTGGACGCGACCTAAAAAAAATGCTGCGAAGCATCCATTCTGGAGCGGACGGGGTGGTTGTTTAAGGCCACGGCTTATCGAACCTGTTGGGTGTAGTACAAAAGGTGGCTTGAAACAACCACCCCGTCTGCGCCGTTAAAGGAACGGGGGCAATTCTTGATGGCGCAGCGACCCCTCCTTCGCGAAGGAGGGGTATCCGCCTGCTCAAACGACTTGTCTAATTTTTGCAGCTCTCCTAAGGTACGGGCTAGAGCATGGTTTTCCACATTGGCACATGATTAAGGCCGGGTGCGATCGACTGATCACGCGTGAAACCGCAGCGTTCGTAAAAACCGACTGCCTCCGGGTTAACGAAGGATCGAATGGCTTCCGCTCCTCGCTCGCGCGCAAACGCTTCAGCAAGCGAGAGCAGTACTTTGCCGTGGCCTCGACGCTGCATATCCTCACGAACGGCAACACGCCGGAAGATTCCGAGCTTACCGTCGATGTCGATGCGGATCACTCCGATCGGTTCGCCATGGTGAACCAGGACCTTCGGATAGTTGCCAGGCCGATACTCGTCCGGGTGATTCTCATCGTAGACTCCGAAAAGACCGCGATTCTCGAAGAGCACCGTGCGCCGAATTGCGTGATAAACGCGCACTCGTTGTCGTCCTGTGGCGATTTTAGAATGTACGATCCTTCCGTAATGTCACCTCCTAGCGAGGTGTGATGTTCACTTTCAGCCCGGGCGCCCAATTCTTCAATTCATCGGTGTAATACAAGTAAGCACGGCTGGCGGGACCGCTGTAAGAGCCAGGGATCGCAGCAACCAGGCTCAATGGCAGATCGAACTTGTCCCTGGCTTTGAGCACGCGCCAATACAGAATGACTTCGCGCCCCCTGACTTCGTACGTGTCGATCTTGCCCGACTTAACGAGTTCCTTGAGTTGATCGTGCCGCACCTCTAGACCACCTGGGATTCCAACGATTGCAACCGGAGTCGGAATCACCTGATCGCTCTTGTTCGTGATCGACACGACGGCTTCGGTGATGTTCCCCTCTTGAATCTGCGTATCACGCAAACGGACCTCAATGCCGACCTGTGCTTGCGCAGAGCTGTCCGGCAGAGTGCTGTTGTACTTCACGCCGATTGCGAACGGCATACTCGAGCCATCATCCATTTTGAGTACGACGGAGTGCTTGCCAGGCGCGAGCTTGCTGGCAAAGTCCGGCAGCACTAGTGCACCCTTCGTGTCGGCCGCGAAGGCGAGAGGAGCGCCGATTTCTTTGCCGTCCACAGAGAGAATCAACCGGCCCGGGGCTTTGGGCCGGGCATGGGCCGCATCATAAGCGACGATGGCGCGCAGCGCGAGAATCGTGCTTTGCGTCGAGCCGAAGCGGCCACTCTTGTTCGATTCGACGATCCACTTCAATCCCTTCTCGACGTTTACCGTATAGGACGGTTCGCGCATCCATGCCAAAACGGACAGGGCCGTGGTTTCGATCGCAAGCGCGTCGCCGCCAGAGCGGGTGATGCTGGTGACCGCACCATTGACCGTACCAGCAGCGTTCTGACTCTTAGCGAGTTTGTCCATGAGTTGACGCGCGCCGGGCTGGTCGCCGGCGGCACTCAGGATGTTAGCCGCCAGTGCAAGAACGTAGCTATCTTGCATCGCAGCCGCTGAGGCTTTGACCGCAGCGATCTCTTTATCCAGTCCCTTCATCCCTGATTCGGTCAGGGCCCACACAATGTACGCATTGGTAGTGTCCGCCGGTGCGCGACCGAAACTGTCGAGAGCTCTCGGATTCATGCTGAAACCGCCCTTGCCGTCGCGTCGCGACAGCAGCCAGTTCCGAGTGCGATCGAGCATCTCCTTGTCCACGCTGCGTACCTTTGCCATGTCCGTGAACTGCATCAGGCCATAAGCGGTCAGCGCTTCATGTCCAGGATCGGCGCCAAACCATTCGTAACCTTTACTGCGCGATTCGAAGCCAGTCAGCTTCTTGTACGAAACTTCGAGGAGGTCGCGCGCCTTTTCGACAATGGCGGGGTCCACACCGTTGTGGCTGAGGAAGTATTGCTGCGCCATCGTGATCGGATAGCTGGTAGAACTGGTCTGCTCGAAACAGCCGTACGGTTGCTGGAGCAACGATTGAAGCGCGTCAGTCATGCTGGCAAGAGGAGTGGGATACACCGTGATGCTCGATGCAATGCTTCCGCGAATCATCTCAGCCGGCAGCGTGAACTCGAAAGACTTGGCGCCATTGCGCTCCAACATGCCGCCCGTCGAAGTTTCATGCAGGAACCCTGGTGACTGGACATCGAGTGTGCGACGTACGGTGTCGCGATAGAGGCCGGCTTTGCCGTCGAATGTGAGGTTGGTTGCGCCGGAGAATTCGCCAACTTCGATCTGCAGCAATCGTCGCGCACGTTCTTTCGCGCGCAATACAGAAGAAGTGTCGCCGAGCATGCTGAACTTGAGGGCCGGGGCGCCATTGGCCGCGACATCCGCGTTCCGCAATTCCCGGGACGTGCCGTTGACGATGCTGACGGGAAGCTGGATCACATCGCCGCTCGTGATCTGAAGAGGCAACTTCGGTTCAATGGAGAACGGTTGCACGGACTCGATGTGGCTGATGCCGGAACCCAACGCGCCGTCGCGACCAAAGCCATCGGCGAGCACGCGGAACGCAGTTACCGAGTCGCTCAATTGAAACGAGACGGTGCCGACGCCAGTCGAGAGATCCGTCTTGATGCCCGCATTCCAGTAAACCGTTTCGGTGAAGTCCTGACGCGAGCCCGCGGTCCAATTTGGCTGAAGCGCATGCGCGTACTCGCGGACGGTAACGGTATTTACGAAGACTTCCTTTTTGGCTGCGTCGCGGGCGAGACCTATGCCGAATCGCTGTCCCTGTTGACCGCGTTGCTGTCTGAAGTCGTCCGCCGGCTGCGGTGCCGCGTCGAATTTGAACGCAGCCTTCTCGTCGAAGACAGCGACGTCGCGAATCCTCTCGTTCTCAATTGGTGCCGCAGCAGGAAGAACGCCACCGAGAACGCCACCCACCCTGAAGTTCATCGGCCGAGCCGCCATGACTCTAACCTCTTCAGCGACGGAGCCTACCGTTAGGCGAAGGTCCTGGCGGACGTTGCTTCTGAATTTCACGCGCACGTCCGATGCAGTTTCCGTCCGGAAGCCAGGCAGCGCCGCATTCACCTGATACGTGCCTGAACTGAGATCGGGGAATGCATATCCCCCACGTTCATCCGTAGCACGTTCCAGTACGGCGCCGGTCTCCTGGTTCACGACATGCACGGTGACACCGGGAATCGCCGCACCAGTCACATCTGTGATTACACCGTTGAGTGCGCCAGTTCCTGAATACAGAAAACGGCGCCAGCCTTGCGTGCCCAACAGCAGATCGGTTGCGAGCGGTGCCTTAGGATTGCTTTCATCCAGATAAACGTGCGCGTCGGCGAGATTTTGGACGTCATTCTCCAGCAGGACCATCACCGGCAGTCGCGGCGCTTGCTCTCGCTTTTCGATCATTTCAAGAACACTGGAGTCGGTGACGGTGAGCCCGACCATCGCGCCCACAGGCTTGCCGTTGTCATCAGTCGTGGTTATGCGAAGGTTTACTTTGTCGCCGGGAACGTAGTCCGTGCGATCCGCCGTGACCTGGACATTCAGGTGATGTTCCGGTTGGCGGAACACCAGGCGCTCGGCCAGTGGTGTGTTCTGCGCGTCGTAGATGGTGGCGACGATTACGCCATCCAGGACCCTCGGAACCGTGAATGCGACTTCTGCCGGCTGGTTCGCCGTGAGTGAGACGCGTTTCGAAGAGAACTCCTTGCCGTGCGCGGTGAGAACAACATCATAAGCTCCGCGCTCCGTGGCCGCGACGCGGACGACGACGTCTTCCAACCGCGGCACGACATCCGCGATCGAGGATATGACCGCACCGGCATCCTTGACGGCGGGCAGCGGAAAGAGTTTCTGAATTCCAGCGGGTTCTTTGACGCGGAGCGAATACGCTTCGCCTTTCGCTGGAGTGAGGAAGAAGCGGCCGCGACCGTCGTGCTCGCTGCGGAACGTCGCGACTTCCTTTCCGGCACGATTCAGGACAATTCCGGCAAGGTCTGCCGGCTTTTGCGCTGGTGTTCTGCCCTCGAAGTAAACGCGCGTCGGAAGACCAGCGATCAGATCGCCGCCTTCGGGGTACATCGCCAGATCTACTGTTTGCAAAAGAATCGGGATGGTCTTGGTTGCGGTCTCGACGCTGCCTCCATCCTGGATCGTCATCACCAGCACACCCTCGCCGCGAGCGATCGTGGCCGGTAGCTTAAAACTGGCGCCGGCGTTGCCGGAGCCATCGACCTTCGTGTCGCCACGCCAAGTTTCCTGGCCGTCCACGCGGGCAGCGATCGAAACTTTCGCATTGGCGGGAACGCCGCCTTCGGCGCGTTCGACGTGCAGACTGGCGGCAACCGTATCTCCCGGTCCGTAACCGTCGCGCACAAAAACGATCTGGCTCTTGAGACGCGGAGCACGATAGGTTCGAATATCGAACTTGCGTTCCGCCGGCGAGCTCGACGCGTGCCGTATGCGGACCGTATATTCCCCGCCTGCCTGACCTGCCGGGATTTCCCAGGAGAATCCAGCAACGCTGTCGAGTATTGAAGCCGCGCCCGAAGTGACGATGTCGCCTTTCGGTCCTTTGATTTCAAAGTTCGCTGTGCCGCCAGCGCTCATCGGGGAGTGATCCGTCGCACGGAGTACGACCCCACGAACATAAAGCTTCTCGCCGGAACGATAGATCGGCTTGTCCGTGGTGATGTGCACCTGATAGCGGTCGCTTGGGTCGCCGGGGATCGGTGGAGAACCCAACGGACGGCGCACCTGGCTGCCAAATACCAGCGCTGCAATGAACACTGCGCCGATCGCAAGGGTCAGAAAGGCATAATTGAATTTGGAGAAGCGGTGGATTCTCTGGTCCGCGGCGATAAGTTTCACAAGTACCCCCATTCATATACGACAACGACTCGCAACGCCCGTTCTTAGGCCGTTTGTAAACTTTTTGGGGGAGGGGAAGCGGCTGTTCCGAAAGCCGCTTCCGGCATTCGACGCAAGCAGGATGAAATTGTCACCGTCTACAGAAGAATTTACGACGCTTCTTCGTACCGCTTCGCTGCGGCAAGGTCCTGCCGCAGTTCAGCCGCTGTACGACGAGGTCCATAGCCTGGCGTATCGCGCTGGATTCGCCAGCTGTCCTTGACTGGCCCGCCATCGACGGTATCAAAACCGAACTCGTCGATCAGCTTAGTCACCGTTGCCTTGGCCGTTGAATCATCACCAAAGATGACCAGTGCGCGACGATTCTTGGAGCCTGCTGGTTGCCCGTCCGTGGTGAGCTCGTGTGCGTAGATGTGATTGAACGCTTTCACAACCTTTGAAGCCGGCAGGTGCGACTGCAACAGCTCCGAGGTTGTCTTGGACTCGTTGTCGAGTTCCGGGATATGACCGTCCCGCGCGGGATAGTAGTTGTTGGTATCGATAACGATCTTGCCCGCCAGCGGCGTCACCGGCACCTGGCGATAATTCTTTAGAGGGATTGTCACGACAACAATGTCACCGGCCTGAGCTGCTTCTGCGGGAGTCGCAGCGCGGGCTTTAGGTCCAAGCTCTTTCACCAGCGCAGCCAGAGTATCCGGCCCACGCGAATTGCTCAGCACGACGTTGTAACCGTGGCCGACGGCGAGCCGCGCGACCTGACTTCCAATATGTCCGGCACCAATCAGTCCGATAGTCTTCATGGCGTTTACCTCCACTGCTTCTTGAGGCTAATTGCTGCCAATCGAAAGACACAACCCGTAGAATTACGGTCCCAACTGGCGATGAGAGTCGACCTGATGCGTGCGCGGGCGCGCCGTCGAGCAAATTCCCCTCCTGGACAGGAGGGGCGGGGTGGTAGATAAATGAATGCACGCGTAGCGCTCCTTATTGATTTCGGTGCTTGAGCTACCGCAGCCACCCCTCCTGTCCAGGAGGGGAATTTTGCTCTCCGACATCCTCTCAATGCGGCCAGGCGGTGCCCCAGCGATCGGAATAGGCTACTTCTATCACCGGCCGGCGCTTGACCGGGCCGAACTTGTCCTCGGGATAACCGATAGGCATCAGGGCGTAGGTTGATACGCTGTCCGGAATTCCCAACAGGGTTTTGACCGCGCCCTCGAAGCGGATGTGATTCGTGGTGATCAGCGTGGCCAGGCCGAAGGCGCGGCAAGCCAGGATGATATTTTGCACGGCGGGATAAATGCTTGCGCCGCGGATTCGGTCGCTGTAGGCAACCTCCTCTTCATAGTTCAACTGCACTGCAGGTGGCAGGGACTCACGTGGTGGCACTGCGCGATCTCGCAGGCAGGGCACTAGCAGCACCGGCGCTTCGCCGA
>Ga0075431_100006208_pt1 | contig 11865 bp, 10 predicted proteins | sample RhiMetdeltSRZDD5_FD_75297 | JGI IMG/M metagenome (GOLD analysis project Ga0075431, IMG submission 75297) | Populus rhizosphere microbial communities from Tennessee, USA - Rhizosphere MetaG P. deltoides SRZDD5 | ecosystem: Host-associated > Plants > Roots > Rhizosphere > Soil | place: USA... | reverse complement strand
GCTTCTGGTAGATGCAGGCCTTCATGCAGTCGTTGCAGATCCGGTGGCCGGTCGCCGCGACCATCGGGTTGTCGACCACGATCATCGCGAGCGCGCCGAGGACTTCGCCGCGCGTCTTGACCATGTGGAATTCGGAGATCTTCTCTTCCAGCGGACATCCGGCGAGCGGAACGCCGAACACGGTCTTGCGGAATCCGCCCGCGGGCGCCTTCTCCTTCAATCCCTTCGAGCAGGAGTCCTTGCCTTGCTCGTGGCACCAGATGCAGTAATGCGCTTCGTCGAGCGCCCCGACGAGGTCGGTCCCGGCGTCGGTCAGCTCGAAGCCTTCGCGTCGCCGCAGATGATCGAGCGAGTGGCGCGCGTAGCCTTGCGATTCGTCGGTGCGCACCAGCACCAGCCGCATGTAGTCGAGCTTGCGCGGAGTCTTGAACAGGACTCCGCTGCGATGCTTCTCGCGTCCCTCCGGAGTGCCTGCGGCCCATGCGGCGTAGCGCGCCGCAAGCTCGAGCTTGTCGGCATGGGCTGCCTCGTCCTGTTGCCATTCGGTGACGCGCTGCGCGAACGCAAGCTCGGTGAACGGCGCGCCGAGAAGCGCGTCGATGTCGATCTGCGCGACATCCGACGGCTTGACCTTGTGCAAGGCGCGTCGCTGGACGAACAGGCGCTTGACGGAATACAGCGGAGCGAGCTCGTGGTGGCGCGCGGCAAGCGCTTGCACTTCGGCTTCGATGCCGAAAAGGCGTGAGATGAAATCGTCCAGGTGCGGCGACAGCGCGACGAGAAGATCGGATTCCTGTTTTGGCGCAAGCGCAGCGGGATCGGCGCGCCCGGCGAGCAGCCGATCGCGCAGCGCGGCGTCGGCTTCGCCCAGAAAGGCGACGAATGCCGCGTCGAGCCGCTCGAGACCGTCGCTCGAGTACAAATCCTCGAAGGAAAGATGGAAGGCGAGGCGCAACATCGCAGGGGGCGTGAATTATAATCGGCGCACCCGAAGTTCCCCCATTTCCCGATGGAGCCCACATGCAGATCAAGAACAGCGTTTTCCTGGTGACCGGCGGCGCGTCCGGGCTGGGCGCGGCGACCGCGCGCATGGCCGCTGAAAACGGCGGCAAGGTGGTGATCGCGGACATGCAGGCCGAGGCAGGCGAGAAATTCGCGCGCGAGATCGGCGGCCGGTTCGTAAAATGCGACGTCACCTCGGAAGCCGACGGCAAGGCGGCGGTGGCGCTTGCGCTGAAGGAGTTCGGTGGCTTGCACGTGCTGGTGAATTGCGCCGGCATCGCGATCGCCGAGAAGACGATCGGCAAGGAAGGGCCGCACGCACTGGCCTCGTTCACGCGCTGCATCACCGTGAACCTGATCGGAACCTTCAACATGATCCGGCTCGCTGCCGACGCGATGGCAAAGGCGGTGCCGAACGCGTCCGGTGAGCGCGGCGTGATGATCAACACCGCGTCGGTTGCGGCGTACGACGGCCAGATCGGGCAGGCGGCGTACTCGGCTTCGAAAGGCGGCGTCGTCGGCATGACGCTGCCGGTCGCGCGCGACCTCTCGCGCAACGGCATCCGCGTCTGCACGATCGCCCCCGGTATCTTCGAGACACCGATGCTGATCGGCCTGCCGAAGGAAGCGCAGGAATCGCTTGGCAAGCAGGTGCCGTTTCCCTCGCGGCTGGGGCGGCCGATCGAGTACGCGCAACTGGCGCGGCAGATCATCGAAAACGAGATGCTGAACGGAGAGGTCATCCGCCTCGACGGCGCGATCCGCATGGCACCGCGCTAGCGGAGATGCGACCGAGCGAGTCGCTGTTCTTCGACATCCGCGGGCTGCGCTATCACGTCCGGCATTGGCGTGGCGAGCCCGCGCGCCGGATGGTCCTGCTGCACGGCTGGATGGACGTTTCGGCGTCGTTCCAGTTCCTCGTCGACGCGCTGCGTACGGAATGGGACGTATACGCGCCGGATTGGCGCGGTTACGGCCTTTCGCAATGGTCGGGCGCCGACAGCTACTGGTTCCCGGACTACATGGGCGACCTGGATGCGCTGCTCGAGCGGATCCAGCCCGACCATCCGGTGAACCTGGTCGGGCACAGCCTGGGCGGAAACGTCGCCGGCTTGTATGCCGGCGTGCGGCCCGCACGGGTCGCGAAGTTCGTCAATCTCGAAGGCTTCGGCATGCCGGCAACGAACGCCGAGCAGGCACCGAGGCGCTATGCTCGCTGGATGGACGAATTGCGCGTCGCCCCGAAGTTGCGCACGTATCCCGACTACGCTGCGCTCGCCGACCGAATGCAAGGAAACAATGCACGGCTGACGCGCGAGCGCGCGGAATTCCTGGCGCGGCACTGGGGCAATGAAAGCGCCGACGGCGTCGCGTTGCGCAGCGACCCGGCGCACAAGCTCGTCAATGCCAACCTGTATCGGGTTGACGAAGCGTTTGCGTGCTGGAAGCAGGTCACGGCCCCCGTGCTCTGGGTCGACGCGGAGGATTCCGAGACGCTCAAGCGCATCGGCCTCTCTGCCGAGGAGCACGCGGCGCGGCGCGGCGCGTTTCGCGACCTGCACTACGTTACCGTCCCGGACGCCGGGCACATGCTGCATCACGATCAGCCCGAGCGGGTTGCGCGACTGATCGAAGAATTCCTGCGCCCCGGCGCATAGGCCGTGGCGCAGTACTTCCTCGTCCATCCAGTCAATCCCCAGCGCCGCCTGTTGCGTCAAGCCGCCGACATCGTGCGCGCCGGAGGCTTGATCGCGTATCCGACCGATTCCTGCTACGCGCTTGGCTGCCGGATTGGCGATGCCAAGGCGCTCGCGCGCCTGCGGCGCGTGCGCGCGTTGGACGACAAGCACCACCTGACGCTGATGTGCCGCGATCTTTCGGAGATCGCCACCTACGCGATTGTCGACAACGTCCAGTACCGGCTGCTCAAGGCGGCAACTCCGGGCGCTTACACATTCATCCTGCGCGCGACGCGCGAGGTCCCGCGGCGACTGCTGCATCCGCGCCGCAAGACGATCGGCGTGCGCGTGCCCGATCATGTTCTCGCCCATGCGCTGCTGGCGGAACTCGGCCAGCCGATGCTCTCGGCGACGCTGACGCTTGCCGGCGCGGCGACTCCCCCGTCGAGCGCGGTGGAAATCCGGGCGGCGCTCGAGCACGACATCGACCTTGTGATCGACAGCGGGACTTGTGACGTCGTGCCGTCGACCGTGATCGACCTCACCACCGACGTTCCGGTCGTGCTCAGGCGCGGCAAGGGGCCGCTCGACAAGCTGGGCGTGATTCCGGTCGAGAGCGCGGACGTGGCGCTCTGATAAAATTCTTTTCCAACAAAAGTCGTCGATGGACGTTACTCAGCTCGTTCAAACCGTCGCCATCTATGCGCTTCCCGTGCTCTTTGCGATCACGCTGCACGAGGCTGCGCACGGCTATGTCGCCCGCCATTTCGGCGACATGACGGCCTACGCGCAGGGGCGCATCAGCCTGAACCCTGTGCGACACGTCGACATCATCGGGACTCTCGTCGTTCCACTCGCGATCCTGCTGCTCTCCGGCGGCCGCTTCCTGTTCGGGTGGGCAAAGCCCGTGCCGGTGAACTACTCGGCGCTGCGATCCCCGAAGCGCGACATGCTGTGGGTCGCCGCCGCCGGCCCGGCGTCCAACCTGGCGATGGCTGTCGGCTGGGCCGTGCTGCTCAAGCTTGCCGTGCTGCTGCCCGACAACTCGTTCACGGTCCCGATGCGGCTGATGGGCGAAGCAGGCATCAAGGTCAACCTGGTTTTCATGTTCCTGAACCTGCTGCCGATCCTGCCGCTCGATGGCGGACGGATCCTCGCGAGCCTGCTGCCGAACCGCGTTGCCTGGCAATACTCCCGGCTCGAGCCGTGGGGCTTGCCCCTGCTCGTGCTGCTGCTGCTTACCAACGTTCTCGACATCGTGCTGATGCCGTTGATCGGGACGTCCGACGCGCTGATCCGGGCGCTCGTTTACTGAACGAATGTACGAAACCCGCGTCCTTTCGGGAATGAGGCCCACGGGCGCGCTGCACCTCGGGCACTACCATGGCGTGCTGAAGAATTGGGTGCGGCTGCAGGCGGAATACCCATGCCTTTTCTTTGTTGCCGACTGGCACGCGCTGACCACGGACTATGAAAAGCCGGGCGACCTGGAGCAAAGCGGCCTCGACATGGTCATCGATTGGCTCGCATCGGGGGTCGACTCGAACCAGGCGACGCTGTTCGTGCAATCGCGAGTTCCGGAACATTCGGAACTTTTCCTGCTGCTCGGCATGATGGCGCCGCTTGGCTGGCTGGAACGCGTGCCGACCTACAAGGACCAGCAGGAAAAGCTCGCCGATCGCGATCTGACGACTTTCGGCTTTCTTGGCTACCCGCTGCTCCAGGCGTCCGACATCCTGATCTACCGCTCGAAGTACGTACCGGTCGGCGAGGACCAGGTCCCGCACATCGAATTCGCGCGTGAAGTCGCGAGGCGCTTCAACCACCTGTATGGCCGGGAGCCCGGGTTCGAGGAAAAGACCAAGGCCGCGGTGAAGAAGGTCGGCACGAAGAAGGCGCGCCTGCTGAACGAGCTGCGTACCAAATTCCTGCAGCAGGGCGATGCCGAGGCGCTGAAGCGCGCCCACGCACTGCTTGACGAGCAGCAGAACCTGCCGAGGGGTGATCGCGAGCGGTTGTACGGCTGGCTGGAAGGAACGGGACGACGGATCCTGGTCGAGCCGGACGCGCTGCTGACCGAAGCGTCGCGCATGCCGGGGCTCGATGGCCAGAAGATGTCGAAGTCGTACGGCAATTCGATTGCGCTGCGGGAAGAACCCGAAGTTGTCGCGAAAAAGGTTCGCACGATGCCGACCGACCCGGCGCGCGTGAAGCGCACGGATCCGGGAAACCCCGATGTCTGCCCCGTCTGGCAGCTGCACGAAGTCTATTCGGACGCGCAGCGCAAGGAGTGGGTGCGCAAGGGCTGCACCACCGCCGGCATCGGATGCCTGGAGTGCAAGCAGCCGGTGATCGACGCCATCAACGCGGAACTCGCGCCGATTCGCGAGCGCGCGCAGGTGTACCTCGCGGATCCGACACTCGTGAAGAACATCCTCGCCGACGGTTGCGACCGGGCGCGCAAGCTCGCGACCGAGACGATTCGCGATGTGCGCGAGGCGATCGGGCTGCATTACGCATGAGCGACCAAATCGAGCGGCCGCAAGCCGTTGCGCCTGCCTACACGATCTACGGCGAGCCGATGATCGAGCTGCCGACGGATCTCTATATCCCGCCGGATGCGCTCGAGGTCGTGCTGGACGCGTTTCACGGGCCGCTCGACCTGCTGCTTTACCTGATCCGCCGCCAGAACCTCGACATTCTCGACATCCCGATGGCTCCGCTGACGCGGCAGTACCTCGAGTATGTAGAGGTGATGCGCTCGACCAACCTGGAGCTGGCCGCCGAATACCTGGTGATGGCGGCGATGCTGATGGAGATCAAATCGCGGATGTTGCTGCCGCGTCCCGCGGCGGTGGAGCAGGGTGAGGAAGACCCGCGCGCCGAGCTGGTGCGCAGGCTTCTCGAGTACGAGAAGATCAAACAGGCCGCGCACAAGCTCGATGCGCTGCCACAGGAAGGGCGCGAGGTCATTGCGATAGCGGTCTGGATCGAAAGGGAAGCCGCGACGCGCCTGCCCGAGGTGCGCCCGCAGGACCTTGCAGAAGCGTGGCGTGCGCTGCTGTACCGCGCCCGCCTGACGGCGCATCACCGCGTATCGCGCGAGGAGCTGTCGGTGCGCGAGCACATGAGCACGATCCTGCGGCGGCTGGGCGAGCATAGAGTGCTGGAGTTCGCCGAGCTGTTCGATCCCGCGCGCGGCGTTGCGACGCTCGTGGTCACGTTCCTAGCATTGCTCGAGCTCGCACGCGAAGCGCTGCTCGACCTTACGCAATCCGAAAGCTTCGCGCCGATCTATGTCAGGCTCGCACATGGCCGACCCCACTGAGGCAAAGCGGATCCTCGAAGCCGCGCTTTTGTCATCGCCCGAGCCCGTCTCGCTCGGCGACCTGAAGCGGCTTTTCGACGGCGAAGTCGGCGCGGACACGCTCAAGCGACTGCTGATCGACCTGCGCAGCGACTGGAACGGCCGCGCGGTGGAGCTCGTAGAGCTTGCCAGCGGCTGGCGATTCCAGACCCGGCCCGAGATGCAATCGTTCGTCGAGCGGCTGCAGCCCGAGAAGCCGCCCCGGTATTCGCGCGCCGTGCTGGAAACGCTGGCGATCGTCGCCTACCGGCAGCCGGTGACGCGCGGAGACATTGAAGACGTGCGCGGCGTCAGCGTGTCGCCGCAGATCATCCAGACGCTCGAAGCCAGGGGCTGGATCGACGTGATCGGGCATCGCGAGACGCCGGGCCGGCCTGCGCTCTACGCGACGACGAAGACTTTCCTTGACGATCTCGGGCTGCGCTCGCTGTCGGAGCTGCCGCCGCTTGAGGACATCGCCCAGACCCTTGCGCTCGAACCCACCCCCGCGCCGGCATCCCAGGAAGAGCCCGCCTCAGTCGCCTCGGCTGCCGTCCGCGCCGCAACGCACTGAGCCGCGCGCCGAGCGGATCCAGAAGCTGCTCGCCGCAGCCGGCTTCGGCTCGCGCCGCGAGATCGAGACGTGGATCGAGGCGGGCCGCATCACCTCGCAGGGGCGCCCGGTCCAGCTGGGAGAGCGCGCGGCACCCGGTGCAGCACTGGAACTGGACGGCAAGCCGCTCGAGCTCAAACCAGCCAATGTCCGACCGCGCGTAATCGCGTACAACAAGCCCGTTGGCGAAGTGGTAACGCTAAGCGACCCGAGCGGCCGGCGCACCGTATTCGAGCGCCTGCCGGAGTTGCGCGGAACGCGCTGGGTCGCCATCGGGCGGCTCGATCTCAACAGCTCGGGACTGTTGCTGTTCACCGATTCCGGTGAGCTCGCGAACCGCATGATGCATCCGCGCCATCGAATCGAGCGCGAATATGCCGTCCGGGTCTCGGGAGAGTTGAGCGGGCAGATCCAGCAGCGGCTGCTGACCGGGATCGAGCTCGACGACGGCGTCGCCCGGTTCGAGCGGATCGAAGCAGGCAACCAGCCTTCCGGACCTTCCGGAGTCAACCGCTGGTACCGGGTTACGCTCCTGGAGGGCCGAAACCGCGAGGTACGCCGGATGTTCGAGGCCGTCGGCCTGCAGGTGAGCCGGTTGTTGCGCATCCGGATGGGATCGGTGAGTCTTCCGCGCGACCTCAAGCCGGGGCGTTGGGTCGAGCTGGCGGAGGACCAGGTCGCGCGCCTCGGAATCGTTGTCCCATAAGGGGAAAGCTGTTAAACTTCAACAGTTTTTGCAGATGGGCTTCGGCCCATTTTTTGTTTGTGCGCGATACACGATGAAGGCGCTGGAAGAAATCTTGGAGCAGACGCTTCGCGGAATGGGCTTCGAGCTGGTCGACACACAGCGGTCGGGCGGCGGACGGCTCCTGCGCATCTTCATCGACAAGCCGGGTGGCGTCACGATCGATGACTGCGCCAGCACGACCCGCCATTTGCAGCGGGTCTTCGCCGTGGAAGGCATCGACTACGACCGGCTGGAAGTTTCCTCGCCCGGGCTGGACCGGCCTTTGCGCAAGCCGGCGGATTTCGCGCGGTTCGCGGGCAACCGCGTCGACGTGCGGATGCGGAACCCCGATGCCACGGGTCGGCGTCATTTCGTCGGCACGTTGCAGCGCGTGGATGGGAGCCTGGCGACCCTCGAGGTCGATGGGCTGAGAGTCGAATTGGACGTGGGCGCGATGGAGCGCGCACGTCTCGTACCGGACGTTTGAGAGGGCCGATCGAATGAATTTCGGAAGAGAGCTGCTGCTGCAGGCCGATGCACTCGCGCGCGAGAAGAACGTGCCGAAGGACATCGTCTTCTCCGCGCTCGAGATGGCGCTCGCTTCGGCGGCGAAGAAGCGCTACGCCGAAGAAGCCGACGTGCGCGTTTCGATCGACCGGACGACCGGCAACTACGAATCGTTCCGGCGCTGGAAGGTGGTCGCGGACGAGGCGGTCGAGATCCCGGCGGCGCAGATCCCGCTTTCCGAGGCGGTCGGCCGCAAGCCCGACGCCAAGCTCGAGGACTACATCGAGGAGCCGATCGAGCCGATCGACCCGCGCCGCATCGGTGCGCAGACCGCAAAGCAGGTGCTGCTGCAAAGGATCCGCGACGCCGAGCGCGAGCAGATCCTCAACGACTTCCTGTCGCGCGGTGACGAGCTCGTCACCGGCACGATCAAGCGGATGGAGCGCGGCAGCGCGGTGGTCGAATCCGGCAAGCTCGAGGCGCTGCTGCCGCGCGAGCAGATGATCCCCAAGGAGAACCTGCGGATCGGCGACCGTGTCCGCGCCTGGGTCATGAAGATCGACCGCGGTGCCCGCGGCCCGCAGCTGATCCTGTCGCGCACCGCGCCGCAGTTCATCATGAAGCTCTTCGAGCTCGAGGTTCCCGAGATCGAGGAGAAGCTGCTGGAGATCAAGTCGGCCGCCCGCGACCCGGGCGTGCGCGCAAAAATCGCGGTGCACACCACGGACAAGCGGATTGACCCCATCGGCACCTGTGTCGGCATGCGCGGCTCGCGCGTGCAGGCAGTGACCCAGGAGCTTGCGGGCGAGCGCGTCGACATCGTGCTGTGGTCCGGCGATCCCGCGCAATTCGTAATCGGGGCGCTTGCGCCCGCGGAGGTGAGCTCGATCCTGGTCGACGAGGAGAAGCACTCGATGGACGTCGTCGTCGACGAGGAGAACCTCGCGATCGCGATCGGCCGCAGCGGGCAGAACGTGCGCCTCGCCTCCGAGCTGACCGGCTGGACGATCAACCTGATGACCGAGGAAGAGTCGCAGAAGAAGCAGCAGGAGGAATCGGGCCGCATCCGCAACCTGTTCATGGCGAAGCTCGACGTCGACGAGGAAGTCGCCGACATCCTGCTGCAGGAAGGATTCGCGACGCTCGAGGAAGTCGCCTACGTCCCGATCAACGAGATGCTGGAGATCGACGCGTTCGACGAAGGTACGGTCAACGAGTTGCGGAGCCGCGCGCGCAACGCGCTGCTCGTGCAGGCGATCGCGAGCGAGGAAAGCATCGAGAACGTCGATCCGGAGCTGCTCAAGCTCGAGGGCATGGACAACTCGCTGGCGGCGAAACTCGCGGCGCAAGGAGTCAAGACGCGCGATGACCTCGCCGACCTCGCGGTCGACGAGCTGTCGGAGCTCACCGGCGTCGACGGCGAGCGTGCGAAGAGCCTGATCATGGCCGCGCGGGCGCACTGGTTCGAAACTGCGCCGGCCGATGCGACAGCGGACGCCCAGAAGGAGGCGCGGTAACGGATGGCGCATACGAGCGTCGCACAATTCGCGAGCGAGCTGAAGGTTCCGCCTTCGGTGCTGCTGGAGCAGCTGCGCGCAGCCGGCGTGGAGAAGCGCGTTCCCGAGGATGCGCTGTCCGAGCAGGACAAGTCACGGCTGCTCGAATACCTGCGCCGTGCGCACGGCTCGATCGAGTCCAAGAACAAGATCACGCTGACGCGCCGGCAGACGAGCGAGATCAAGAAAGCCGACTCGATGACGGGCAAGGCGCGCACGATCCAGGTCGAGGTGCGCAAGAAACGCGTGTTCGTCAAGCGCGACGCGCCCGAGCCGATGCCGGTCGAAGCGCCGCCGCCTGCGGTTGCTACGGCGGCTCCGGCGACTCCGGCCCCGGCGATCGATGATCGCGAGCTCGAGCTGCGCAAGGAAGAGGAGCGGCGCCAGCAGCAGCTGGCGGAACTCCAGGCGCAGGAACTGCGCGACAAGCAGGAGCGTGAGCGTAGGGAAGCCGAGCAGAAGCAGGCCGAGCGCGAAGCGCAGCGTGCTGCTGCGCCCGCCGCCCCAGGGGCCGCACCCGCGCCGGGAACAGAAGGCACGCTGCACGCGCCCAAGCCGAAGGAGGGCGAAGCGAAGGGCGACAAGAGGGCGAAGAAGGCGAAACCCACCACGATCCTCAAGGGCGATAGCGTGCGCCGCCGCACGATCAAGACGCGCGGCGATGTCGGTGGCGGGGTTGCCGGATGGCACGGCCCGAAAGGCGGCCACCGGAAAGCTGCGAGTGCGGATCAGCCCGCGTTCACGGCGCCGGCTGAGCCGGTGGTGCGCGAAATCGCGGTGCCCGAGACGATTACAGTGGGCGAGCTTGCGCACCGGATGTCGGTAAAGGCCGCCGAGGTCATCAAGGCGCTGATGAAGCTCGGTTCGATGGTGACGATCAACCAGGTGCTCGACCAGGAGACCGCGATGATCGTCACCGAGGAGATGGGCCACAAGGCCAAGCGCGCGAAGCTCGACGATCCCGAAGCCTATCTCGTCGACGAGCAGGAAGAGGGCGCCGAAGAGGCGCTGCCGCGGCCGCCGGTCGTCACCGTGATGGGCCATGTCGATCACGGCAAGACGTCGCTGCTCGACCATATCCGGCGCACGAAAGTCGCCGCCGGAGAGGCGGGTGGCATCACCCAGCACATCGGCGCGTACCACGTCGAGACCCCGCGCGGCGTCGTCACGTTCCTCGATACGCCGGGCCACGAAGCGTTCACCGCGATGCGCGCGCGCGGCGCGAAAGTCACCGACATCGTGGTCCTTGTCGTTGCCGCCGACGACGGGGTCATGCCGCAGACGATCGAGGCGATCAACCACGCCAAGGCGGGTGGCGTGCCCCTTGTCGTGGCGATCAACAAGATCGACAAGCACGAGGCGAATCCCGAGAAGGTCAAGCAGGAGCTGGTCAGCCAGGGCGTCATCCCGGAGGAATTCGGTGGCGAGACGCCATTCGTCCCGGTCTCGGCGAAGACCGGGGAGGGCATCGACGCGCTCCTCGAGCGGGTGCTGCTGCAGGCCGAAGTGCAGGAACTGAAAGCCGCCGTAAACGTGCCGGCAAAAGGCGTCGTCATCGAGGCGCGGCTCGACAAGGGCCGGGGCCCGGTCGCCACGGTGCTGGTGCAGTCCGGAACGCTCGAGCGCGGCGACGTCGTGCTTGCGGGTGCGGTGCACGGGCGCGTGCGCGCGATGCTCGACGAGAACGGCAAGCCGATCGAGTCGGCAGGGCCGTCGATCCCGGTCGAGATCCAGGGTTTGTCGGACGTCCCGCGTGCAGGCGAGGAGATGGTCGCCCTTGCCGACGAGCGCAAGGCGCGCGAGATCGCGCTCTTCCGGCAAGGCAAGTTCCGCGACGTCAAGCTGGCGAAGCAGCATTCGGCGAAGCTGGAGAACATTTTCGAGCAGATGGGCGAGGGCCAGAAGAAGACGCTCGCGCTGGTGATCAAGTCCGACGTGCAGGGCTCGCAGGAAGCACTGGTGCACGCGTTGACGCGGCTTTCGACGGACGAAGTGAAGGTCGTCGTCGTGCACGCGGGCGTCGGAGGCATCACGGAGTCGGACGTCAACCTGGCGATGGCTTCGCGCGCGGTGATCATCGGCTTCAACACCCGCGCGGACGCGACGGCGCGCAAGGTCATCGAGTCGGCGGGCGTCGACGTTCGCTACTACAACGTCATCTACGACGCGGTGGAGGAGATCAAGGCAGCGTTGTCCGGGCTGCTGTCGCCCGAGCGCAAGGAGAGCGTTCTCGGCCTGGTCGAGGTACGCCAGGTTTTCCGCATCTCCAAGGTCGGCACGGTGGCCGGCTGCTACGTGCAGGAAGGGCTCGTGCGCCGCAGCGCCCAGGTGCGCGTGCTGCGCGACAGCGTGGTCATCCACACCGGCGAGATCGATTCACTGAAGCGCTTCAAGGACGACGTGCGCGAGGTGAAGTCGGGCTTCGAGTGCGGCAT
>Ga0075431_100006205_pt1 | contig 11867 bp, 14 predicted proteins | sample RhiMetdeltSRZDD5_FD_75297 | JGI IMG/M metagenome (GOLD analysis project Ga0075431, IMG submission 75297) | Populus rhizosphere microbial communities from Tennessee, USA - Rhizosphere MetaG P. deltoides SRZDD5 | ecosystem: Host-associated > Plants > Roots > Rhizosphere > Soil | place: USA... | reverse complement strand
TCCTGATCATCCCGGTGTCGCTGCAGATCTTCTCGCGCTACACCGCGCTCATCCCGAGCTACATCTGGACCGAGGAGATGGCGCGCTTTTGCTTCATCTGGTCGATCATGCTCGGCGCCATGATCGGCATCCGCGAGGGCACGCACTTCGTGGTCGACCTCTGGCCGCCGCTCAACGCGCGCGCGCAGGCCCTGATCCGCCTCGTCGCCAGCGTGTTCGTGCTGGTCTTCGCGTTCGTGTTCCTGTGGTGGGGCATCGACTTCACCCGCTTCGCGCTCAACCGCATCTCGGAGCTCGCCGAGCTGCCTCTCTGGTACATCCATCTGCCCTGGCCGCTTGCCGGCGTGACTTGGCTGCTGTTCCTGGGCGAGCAGATGTGGGACGACCTCCGGATCATCGCGGGAAAGGCGGCGCCGCCGGCGCCCCGGCCGGCTGACGAGGTTCCCGGGAGCATCACGTGACCGGCGCGACCATCCTCGACCCGGGTACGGCAAGCATCATCATGTTCGGCGTGTTCTTCGCGCTGCTCGTGCTGCGCGTGCCGGTCGCGTTCGCGCTTGGCCTCGCCTGCCTGCCGATCTTCCTGATCGAGGACCGCTTCACGCCGCAGAACCTGGTGCAGGAGACCTTCAACGCCTACAACTCGTTCATCCTGCTGGCGGTGCCGTTCTTCCTGCTGACCGCGAACCTGATGAACGTCGGCGGCATCACCACGCGCCTGGTGCGCCTCTCGCGCGACCTGGTCGGCCATTTCCCCGGTGGACTCGCGCAGGTGAACGTCGTGCTGTCGATCTTCTTCGCCGGCATTTCCGGTTCTTCGACCGCCGACGCCGCGAGCCAGTCGAAGATCTTCATCGAGGCGCAACGCAAGGAGGGCTATGACGACAGCTTCTCGGTCGCGGTCACGGCGGTCTCGGCGGTGCTGGCGGTCATCATCCCGCCCTCGATCCTGATGATCGTGTGGGGCGGCCTGCTCACGGTCTCGATCGGCGGCCTGTTCCTCGCCGGCATCATCCCGGGACTGCTCATCGGGCTCGCGCAGATGGCGACAGTGCATGCATATGCGGTGCGGCGCGGCTACCCGACCTATCCCCGCGCCACCCTCAACGAGACGCTGAAGGCGATCGCGATCTCCGTGCCGGCGCTGATGACGCCGCTCATCATCATCGGCGGCAAGATCTTCGGCTGGTTCACCGCAACCGAGTCGGCGTGCATCGCGGTGCTCTACGCCGCTGCGCTTACCATGCTGGTCTACCGCGAAATGGACCTGAAGGGCCTGTATATCGCCCTGTCCGACACCGGGCGCCTCACCGGGGTGGCGCTTTTCTGCGTTGGCACCGCTTCGGCGTTTGGCTGGCTGCTCGCCTACTACCAGATCCCCAAGGCGCTGCTGGCCGGCGTCGCCGCCTGGGAAATGGGGCCGATCGCTACCGGCTTCTTCATCGCGGGCGTGTTCCTGGTGGTTGGTTGCTTCCTCGACGCGATCCCGGCGATCGTCATCGTCGGCACGGTGCTCGAGCCGCTCGCGAAGAGCGTCGGCATGGACCCGATCCATTTCGCGATCATCGGCATCGTCTCGCTCGCCTTCGGCCTGGTGACGCCGCCTTACGGCCTGTGCCTGATGATCGCGGCGCACGTCGCCGGCATTCGCCTGGTCGACGCGCTGAAGGACGTGATGATTTTTCTTGTGCCGATGCTTCTCGTCCTGGCGCTGATCATCGTCTTCCCGCAGATCCCGCTCTTCCTGCCGAGGCTGTTCCCACCCGGCACGCTGTAATGGACCTGTCTTTGAACACCGCGACGGTTCGCAAGCAGTGGAACCTCGCGCAGATCATCGACGGTTGCGCGCGCCACGGCATCCGCGGCATCGCGCCCTGGCGCGACCAACTTGGGGTCATGGGGGTGAAGGAGGCGGTGAAGGCCATTCGCGCCCACGGCCTCACCGTGACTGGCTTGTGCCGCGGCGGCTTCTTCTCGGCAAAGGACTGGCGCGACGACAACCGGCGCGCGATCGAGGAGGCGCACGAGCTCGGCGCGCAATGCCTGGTGTTGGTGGTCGGCGGTTTGGCGGCGGGATCCAAGGACCTGGCGAAATCCCGGGAAGCCGTGCGCGATGGCATCGCCGCGATCCTGCCGGAAGCGCGCAAGGCGGGCGTGCCGCTCGCAATCGAGCCGCTGCATCCCATGCAGGCGGCCGAGCGCGCGTGCATCAATACGCTCGAGCAGGCATTGGATTTGTGCGACACGCTCGGTGACGGGCTCGGCGTCGCGGTCGATGTCTACCACGTGTGGTGGGATCCGAAACTGGAATCCCAAGTGAAGCGGGCAGGGCGCCGCATATTCGCCTATCACATTTGCGACTGGCTGGTGCCGACGCGCGATCTCCTGAACGACCGCGGAATGATGGGCGATGGCGTCATCGACCTGCCGCGCATCCGCTCATGGGTAGAAAAGGCGGGTTACGCGGGCTTCCAGGAGGTGGAGATCTTCTCCGAGCTCGACTGGTGGCAGCGCGATCCGGACGAAGTGCTGCGCGTCTGCAAGGAGCGCCACGCGCGCTTTTGCTAGCATGAAGCTCGGCTATTTCACGATGCCGCTGCACCCGGTCGGCCGCGACTGGCGCAAAACGCTGGAAGAGGACCGGGAGGCGGTGCTGCTTGCCGAGCGACTCGGCTTCGAGGAAGCGTTTATCGGCGAGCACATCACCGACCTCGCCGAGACCATTACCTCGTGCCTGATCTTCATCGCGACGCTCGCGCGCGACACGCGCCGCATCAAGCTCGGCAGCGGCACGGTCAACCTCGCGAACCGCCACCCGGCGGCGACCGCGGCCGAAATCGCCATGGTCGACACGCTGCTCGAAGGCCGCTTCATCCTGGGGGTCGGGCCCGGCGGCCTGCTGTCCGACGCCGAGATGATGCAGACGATGGACGAGGACCGGAACGCGATCTTCGTCGAGGCGATGGATCACATCATCGCCTTGTGGACGCAGGAGCCCCCCTATCGATTGCGGGGGCGCAGATGGAACCTGACTACCGAGCGCACGTGGACCCCGGATCTCGGCATGGGCGGGATGCTGAAGCCTTTCCAGAAGCCGCACCCGCCGATCGTCATCACGGCGATTCTTCCGAGCTCGAACGGCATCGCCGCCGCAGCAGAGCGCGGCTGGACTCCCGTCTCGGCGAACTTCGTGCACCCCTGGGTAATCAAGACGCACTGGTCGAAGTACGCCGAGGGCTGCGCGCGGGGCGGGCGGGCGGCACGGCCCGAGGACTGGCGCGTAGCGAAGAGCATCTTCGTCGGCGACGACGACGCCGCCGTGCGTCGGATGATCAGCGCCCCGGGCAACCCGTTCGCCTATTACTTCCGCAACCTGCAGCGCAAGGCGCAACGTACGCGCGGCAATGCGTTTTTCAAGCATGACCCCGCGGTTCCGGACGAAGCGATTACGGATGACTACCTGGTCTCGCAGCTGCTGATCGCCGGAACCGCGAACGAGGTGGCTGACAAGCTACTCGCCTTCCGCGAGCACATCGGCCCCTTCGGCACGCTGCTCTATGTCGGCCACGACTGGTCCGATCCTGCGGCGATGCGCCGCTCGATGGAGCTGATGGCCGAAAAGGTGCTACCACAACTTCCGTCATGAGCCGGCTGCTCGGCATGCTGCTACTTTTTTTCGCAGCGGGCGGCGTAGCGGCGCAATCCCCCGCGGCGAAAATGCGCGCTTCGGTGGAGCGCGTGCTCGCGTCGCTGCCGGAGAAAAGCCGCGCGCAGGCGATGCGGCCATTCGAGGACCGCGACCGGACCGACTGGCACTACACGCCGCGCAGCCGAAACGGGGTTTCCCTGAAGGAGCTCGATCCGAAGGCGCGCGAGCAGGTCCATGGCCTGTTGCGCACCGCGCTGTCCGCCACCGGCTACCGCAAGGTGACCAACATCATCGAGCTCGAGATCGTGCTGCGCGAGATCGAAACCTTCGGCTGGATGCGCGACCCCGAGCGCTACCATCTCACCGTGTACGGCACACCCGATGCGGTGCGGCGCTGGGGCTGGCGCTTCGAGGGGCACCACCTGTCGCTCAACTTCACTCTCGCGAGCGACAAGCTCGCGGTCGACACGCCGAGCTTCTTCGGCGCCAACCCGGCGACGGTGGCGGCGGGGCCGCGCAAGGGGCTGCGCGCGCTGGCGGAGGAGCACGACGCGGGCTGGGCGCTGCTCGAGTCGCTCGGCGAGGCGGAGCGTCGGGAGGCGGTGTTCGAGGCGCGCACGTATGGCGACCTCATCACCGGCAACAAGGACAAGGTCGAGCCGCTCGGTGCGGTGGGGATCGCGGGCGCCAAGCTCGACGAAAAGCAGCGTGCGCTGCTCTGGAAGCTCGTCGAGGTCTACGCCGGCAGCTTCGAGCCCGGCCTGGCACAGGCGCGTCTCGTGCGCGCGAAGAAGGGCGGGATCGAGGCCATTCGCTTCGGCTGGGCGGGTTCGACCGCGCGCGGCCGGCCGCACTACTATCGCGTGCAGGGCCCGCTCTTCCTCATCGAGTACGACGCCTCGCAGAACGACGGCAACCACATCCACACGGTGTGGCGCGATTTCAGCGGCGATTTCGGGCGCGACCTGCTGCGCGAGCACTACTCGCTCGCTCGCGGCACTTCGCATCGCCACTAGATTAAAATCCGCTCCTTCAAGGAGCTTCCATGCAAGAGCAGAACATGGTGCCGGTGACCATCCTCACCGGCTTTCTGGGCAGCGGCAAGACCACGCTGCTCAACCGCATCCTCAAGGAGGACCACGGCCACCGCATCGCGGTAATCGAGAACGAATTCGGCGAGGTCGGGGTCGACAACGACATCATCGAGTCGGGCGACGAGCAGATCGTCGAGATGAACAACGGCTGCATCTGCTGCACGGTGCGCGGCGACCTGATCCGCATCCTCGGCACGCTCAAGGAGAAGCGCGACAAGGGCGACCTGCGATTCGACCGCGTGGTGATCGAGACCACCGGCATGGCGGACCCGGGGCCGGTGGCGCAGACCTTCTTCACCGACGAGGAGATCGGCAACTACTACCTGCTCGATTCCATCATCACGCTGGTGGACGCCAAGCACGCGCCGAAGCAGCTCGACGAGTTCCACGAGGCGCAGGAACAGGTCGGTTTCGCGGACCGCATCCTGCTCTCCAAGACCGACCTGGTGAGCGAGGACGAGGCCGACAAGCTCTCCAAGCGCCTGAAGAAGATGAATCCGCGCGCGCCGATCAAGAAAGTGCACTTCGGCAACGCGCCGCTCGACGAGGTGCTCGACATCCGCGGCTTCAACCTGAACGCGATCCTCGAGCTCGACCCGGAGTTCCTCACCAGCATCGCGCACGAGCACCACGACGAGGTCGAGTCGTTCGTGTTCAAGGCGGACAAGCCGTTCGACGGGCAGAAGCTCGAGAGCTTCCTCTCCGGCATGATCCAGGTGTACGGCCCGGACCTCCTGCGCTACAAGGGCATCCTGTGGATGAAGGGCAAGAAGGAGCGCGTCGTGTTCCAGGGCGTGCACATGATGATGGGCGGCGACGTCGGCAAGCCCTGGGGAAAAAGCGAGAAGAAGAGCTCGCTGCTGGTCTTCATCGGCAAGAAGCTGCCGAAGGACATCTTCCTCGCCGGCTTGGAGGAATGCCTAGCTAGGTGATTGCGGTCCGCGGACTCGCGCACCGCTACGGTGAGACGCAGGCACTGCGCCTCGCCGAGTGGAAGGTCGCGCAAGGCGAGCGCTGGCTGGTGCTCGGCCCTTCCGGCTGCGGCAAGACCACACTGCTGCACGTCCTGGCCGGGCTCATTCGGCCGACTGAAGGCGAGGTCGAGGTTTCGGGCGAGACTCTCCGCAACCTCGAAGGCGCCCGCCTGGACCGCTGGCGTGCCTCCACGGTCGGAATCGTGCTGCAGGCCCTGCACCTGGTGAAGCATCTCAGCGTGCGCGACAACCTGCGCCTCGCGCAATACCTGGCGCAGGTGCCGCAGGACGACGCGCGGATCTCGGACACACTCGGCGCGCTCGGCGTGGCGGCGAAAGGCGCGCGCCGTCCGAGCGAGCTCTCGCAGGGTGAGCAGCAGCGCGTGGCGATCGCGCGCGCCGTGGTGAATCGCCCCAAGGTACTGCTCGCCGACGAGCCGACCGCGAATCTGGACGACGCCGCTGCGGCCCGCGTGGTCGATCTCCTGTCGGAGCAGGCCGCGCGGCACGGCGCGACACTCGTGGTCGCGACGCACGACGCCCGCGTGAAAGGCAAGTTCCGGGAAAGGCTCGAGCTCTGAACCTCGCGACGCTTTCCGCAAGCTACCTGCGCGCGCGCCCGCTGCAGACCGTGCTCAGTCTGGTCCTGCTCGCGCTCGGCGTGGCCACCATCACGTTGCTCGTTCTGGTGGTGAGCCAGCTGGAGGAGCGCATGCACCGTGACGCGCGCAGCATCGACCTCGTCGTCGGCGCCAAGGGCAGCCCGATGCAGCTGATCCTTTCGGGGATCTACCACCTCGACGCGCCGACCGGGAACATTCCTCTGTCTTCCGTTCAGTTGCTTGCCAAGAACAGGATGGTCAAGCGCGCGATCCCGCTCGCCCTCGGCGACAGCTGGAAGAGCTACCGCATCGTCGGCGCGCCGAAGGAATATCCGCAGCACTACGGCGCCGAGGTGCAGTCGGGCCGTCTGCACGACAAGCCGATGGAGGCCGTGCTCGGGTCCGAGGTCGCCGCGCGCACCGGCGTCGCGGTCGGCGGCACGTTCGCCGGCGCGCACGGCGTCGGTGGCGAGGGCCAGGAGCACGCGGAGGCGCCGTACACGGTGGTGGGAATTCTCGCGAAGACGAACTCGGTGCTGGACCGGCTGGTGCTCACGAGCATCGAGAGCGTCTGGCAGGTGCACGAGGAGCACCAAGGGCCGCAGGACGAGGCGGACCGCAAGGCGCTGGAGGAGGCGCGCGAGGTGACGGTGCTCCTCATCCAATACGCATCGCCGCTCGCAGCCGCGATGCTGCCGCGGCAGATCAACTCGCAAAGCGAGCTGCAGGCGGCGTCGCCGGCGTATGAGACGGCACGCCTGTTCCGCATCGTCGGCGTGGGCGTCGAAGCGCTGCGCGCGTTTGCGCTCATCTTGATGCTCGCAGCAGGCCTTTCGGTCTTCATCGCGCTCTACACCGCGCTCGAAGAGCGTCGCTACGAGCTCGCGGTCATGCGCACGCTCGGCGCTTCGCGCGGCAAGCTCTTCGGATTGCTGGTGATGGAAGGTGTGGTGCTAGCGCTCCTCGGCGCGTTGACCGGACTCGCCCTCGGCCACGCCCTTGCCTCGATCCTGGGCGCCTGGCTCGAGTCCCAGCAGCAATATCCGGTCACGGGCCTGGCATGGCGGCCGGAGGAGTTCTGGGTGCTGGGCGTCGCACTGGCGGTGGGGCTTGTCGCGGCACTCTTGCCGGCCGTGCGTGCCTATCGGACTGACGTATCGCGCACACTCGCGCAAGGATGACAGGCATATACTTTCGCCCATGAAGACGATCGCTCTCTTGGCAGCAATGCTCCTCGCGCTTCCGGCATTCGCGCAGCACCAGGCGCCGCCGGGCATGGATCCGAACCAGTTCAAGCCGCTCCCGGACCGCAACGACGTCGTGTCCTGGAACGTGTTTTCTCAGGTCGAGCTGGTAAAGCAAAAGGATCGCTACGTACCCAAGTTCGCTCCTGCGGTCGCCGCGCTGGACAACAAGGACGTCAAGGTCCAGGGCTTCATGATGCCGCTGCAGATGGGCGACAAGCAGAGCCACTTCGTGCTCACCGCGATGCCGCAAACTTGCAGCTTCTGCATGCCGGGCGGCCCGGAGACCATGGTCGAAGTGAAGACCAAGGCGCCGGTGAAGTACACCTTCGAGCCGCTCGTGCTGAGCGGCAAGCTTGCGGTCCTCAAGGACGATCCGACGGGCGTGTTCTACCGCCTGACCGACGCGGTCCAGAGCAAGTAACCATGCGGTTCGTCGTGCTTGTAGCCGCCGTTGCGGTGTCGGGCTTCGCGTTCGCGCAAGCCAAGCACGGCACCAGGGAAGAGCAGGAAGACGCAAAACGCCATCGCACCATGGCAGCTGCGCACGAGGCGGCAGCGAAGTGCCTCGAGGCCGGCAAGGGCGAGAAAGCGTGCCTGGAGCAGCTGCGCAAGGACTGCAAGAGCGTCGGCATCGGCAAGTACTGCGGGATGAAGCACCAGCACTGACCTCGCCGCGGGGATTGCAATTCGTCCCTGCCGGCCTCATCTTTGCTCCTCTCGTCTCGAATTCCCCTATGGAACAGTTCCACGGCACTACCATTCTTTCCGTTCGCCGCGGGGCGGCGGTCGCGCTGGGCGGCGACGGGCAGGTGACGCTCGGCCAGGTCGTGGTGAAGGGCGGCGCGCGCAAGGTGCGCCGCCTCTACCAGGACCGCATCCTCGCCGGCTTCGCAGGCGGCACCGCCGATGCGTTCACGCTCTTCGAGCGCTTCGAATCCAAGCTCGACAAGCACCAGGGCAACCTGATGCGCTCGGCGGTCGAGCTCGCCAAGGACTGGCGCACCGACCGCGTGCTGCGCCGCTTGGAGGCAATGCTCGCGGTCGCCGACAAGGAGCGCTCGCTCATCATCACCGGCTCGGGCGACGTGCTCGAGCCCGAGTACGGCATCCTAGCGATCGGCTCGGGCGGGCCCTATGCGCAGGCGGCGGCGCGGGCCTTGCTGGAGAACACGCAAGCTTCCCCCCGGGAGATCGTCGACAAGGCGCTCGCGATTGCCGGTGACATCTGCATCTACACGAATCAGCAGAGATCGATCGAAAGCCTCGAGTGAGCGGCCTCGTTTCCGTCATGACGCCGCAGGAGATCGTGCACGAGCTCGACAAGTACATCGTCGGGCAGGGCCGGGCGAAGCGCGCGGTGGCCATCGCGCTGAGAAATCGCTGGCGCCGCCAGCAGGTCGCCGAGCCGATGCGCACCGAGATCACGCCGAAGAACATCCTGATGATCGGGCCCACCGGCGTGGGCAAGACCGAGATCGCGCGGCGCCTCGCGCGGCTCGCGGACGCACCCTTCATCAAGGTCGAGGCGACCAAGTTCACCGAGGTGGGCTACGTCGGGCGCGACGTCGACACGATCGTGCGCGACCTGGTCGAGATCAGCCTCAAGCAGACGCGCGAGCAGGCGATGCGCCGCGTGCGCACGCGGGCGCAGGATGCGGCCGAAGACCGGATTCTCGACGTGCTGGTCGGGCAGAGGGCAGGCGACGCCGACAACCCCACCCGCCAGAACTTCCGCAAGAAGCTGCGCGAAGGCGAGCTCGACGAGCGCGAGATCGACATCGAAGTGGCGCTCAGCCAGCCGCAGATGGAGATCCTCGCGCCGCCGGGAATGGAGGAGCTCACCTCGCAGATCCAGGGCATGCTTTCGGGGCTGGGCGGCGGCCGGCGGCGCCTGCGGCGCATGAAGATCCGCGAGGCGGCGCAGATCGTCACCGAGGAGGAAGCGGCGCGCCTGGTGAACGACGACGAGCTCAAGGCGCGCGCGCTGGCGAACGCCGAGCAGAACGGCATCGTGTTCCTCGACGAGATCGACAAGATCACCAGCCGCGGCGAGATGGCGGGCGCCGACGTCTCGCGCCAGGGCGTGCAGCGCGATCTTCTGCCGCTCGTCGAGGGCACCACGGTCTCGACGCGCTACGGCATGGTGAAGACCGACCACATCCTGTTCATCGCCTCGGGCGCGTTCCACCTCGCCAAGCCCTCCGATCTCATCCCGGAACTGCAGGGCCGCTTCCCGATCCGCGTCGAGCTCGACCCGCTCTCGGTGGACGACTTCGAGCGCATCCTGGTGTCGACCGACGCCAGCCAGGTGAAGCAGTACCAGTCGCTGCTCGCCACCGAAGGCATGACCGTCGACTTCCGCCCGCAGGCGATCCGGCGCATCGCCGAGCTCGCCTTCCAGGTGAACGAGAAGACCGAGAACATCGGCGCGCGGCGGCTCTACACCGTGCTGGAGAAGCTGCTGGAGGAGATTTCCTTCGAAGCCGGCAAGCGAGGGCCGGGCACGGTGACGATCGACGCGGCCTACGTCGACGCGCGCCTGGCAGATCTCGCGAAGAACGAGGACTTGGCTAGGTTCGTTCTTTGAGCTCTTGTTCGAGGCATGCGCGGCATAGGCACGCGCGGCCCGCAACTGGGGTCAGCGGCGGCAGGCTCGCGCACCAGCAGTCGGCCTCGTCCTTGCCACAGCGGAAGGGCGCGCCGCAGCGCGCGCATTGCTCAAGAGGCTTTTGATCCAAGCTGGCGCACGGCCCGGCGCAGGAAATCCATCTGCTTCTTGAAGTTGGTGCAGCCGTCGCAGATCGCGAGGTGCACGCGCAAGGCCACGCGCCGGCCAAGCGGCAGCCGGCGGTCAAGGCCCTCGGACACGAGGCGACTCGCTTCTTTGCACGAAAGCATCATCGCTTTCCGAACCATTCCTTTTCGAGGCACTCGCGCAACGCCATGCGCGCGCGATACAGCAGCACCCAGCAGTGCGTCGGGGTGACGGCGAGTTCCTTACAGATCTCCCCGGTTTCCAGGCCGAGGTGCTCGCGCATCAGGAAGGCCTGCGCGGTCTTTTGCGGCAGCCGCTCGAGGCAGGCTTCGAGCGCGGCAAAGAAACGCTTCTGCTCGAGCGAGGCGTCGGGATCCGACCACGCCCCGGGCGGATCGACCCAGTGCCCATCCGCGGCGAAGAGCGCGTCGAGCTCGTCGGCATCCGCGCCCGCCGGGAGCGCGTCGCGGCTCTGGCGCCGGATGGAATCGATGATCTTGTGCTTGAGGATCGCGGTGAGCCACGTGCGCAGGTTCGCGCGGCCCTGGAAACTCGCCTCGCCGGCGAGCGCGGCGACCAGCGTCTCCTGCACCGCATCCTCCGCCGCGTGCGCGTCGCGCAGCTGCAGGCTCGCGTACCGCAGAAGGTAGCTCCGCTCGCGTTGGATGCGGGAGCGAAAGTCGTCCATGGGGGCTGCCTTGGATTTTACAAGGGGCTTGAAATGCCCCGGCGTGTCCCTACCTTTCCGGTACGACTTAGCAAGGAGACGCAACATGGCCAACATTACCCGTTTCGACCCCTTCAACGAGCTGGTCGATGACCTGTTCAAGGGCTTCTTCGTGCGCCCGGTTTCCTACGACGGCCGCGGCGAAGCGCTGCCGCGCATGAAGGTGGACATCGCCGAGAAGAACGGCGCCTATACCGTCACCGCCGAGCTGCCCGGGGTCAAGAAGGACGACATCCAGGTCACAATCGACGGCGCCGAGGTCACCCTCGCGGCGCAGGTGAAGCGCGAGAAAGAGGTGTCGCAGGACGAGCGCGTGCTCCACACCGAGCGCAGCTACGGCAAGGTATCGCGCAGCTTCACGCTGCCGCAGGAAGTGGACGAGGCCAAGGCCGAAGCCAAGTTCCGCGACGGCGTGCTCGAGCTCACCCTGCCCAAGAAAGCAGCCGCGGCGCGCAAGCAGGTCACGATCCAGTAGGTTTTTCTGTAGCATAGGGGGCGTTCAATGAACGCCCCTTTCAACCATTCACCGGAAGCCGCCGAGAAGGCGCGCATCCTGGCCGAGGCGCTGCCCTACATCCAGCGCTTCCACGGCCGCACGATCGTCATCAAGTACGGCGGCAACGCCATGACCGACGAGGTGCTGAAAAGCTCCTTCGCGCGGGACGTGGTGCTGCTCAAGCTGGTCGGCATGAAACCGGTCGTGGTGCACGGCGGCGGGCCGCAGATCGAGCAGCTGCTTGCCCGGCTGGGCAAGAAGGGAGAGTTCGTCCAGGGCATGCGCGTGACCGACGCCGAGACCATGGACGTGGTGGAGATGGT
>Ga0075431_100006203_pt1 | contig 11869 bp, 7 predicted proteins | sample RhiMetdeltSRZDD5_FD_75297 | JGI IMG/M metagenome (GOLD analysis project Ga0075431, IMG submission 75297) | Populus rhizosphere microbial communities from Tennessee, USA - Rhizosphere MetaG P. deltoides SRZDD5 | ecosystem: Host-associated > Plants > Roots > Rhizosphere > Soil | place: USA... | reverse complement strand
AACGGATCGACTGCGCGGCTTCCGACACGAGTGGCGAGCATCGCGCTGATCCCGGCAAGTGCGATCACGGCGGCGCCGAGGCCAACGACCAGCGGGTCGCGCCATCGCGAGCGTTTGACACGCGGTTCGGCCCACTCGACCGTCGACGTCCCCTGGCCGGCGAGCGCCGCCGCGAACTCGGCGGCGGTCGCGTGTCGGTCCGCCGGGAGCTTCGCGAGTGCCTTGAGCGTCGCGTGCTCGACCGCGGGCGGCACGGTGTCCCGCACCGTGTGCAGGGGTGTCGGGCGCTCGGCCAGCACCTTCGCGACGATGGCCTGGACGCTCGTGCCTGTGAACGGCGGGTCGCCCGCGAGCATCTCGTACAGCACCACGCCTAACGCGTAGATGTCCGTCCTGGCGTCGATCGCCTTTTCGCCCATCGCCTGCTCGGGCGACATGTACTGCGGGGTGCCGAGCGACAGCCCGGTCTGAGTCATCCGCTGACCGCCGGCCTGCTGAACCGCGAGGGCGATCCCGAAATCGGCGACGAGCGCGTGGCCACCTTGCAGGAGGATGTTTTCGGGCTTGATGTCCCGGTGGATGATGCCGATCGAGTGCGCGTACTGGAGCGCGTCCGCCACCTCTCGCGCAATTCGGAGCGCCTCGTCAATGGAGAGCTGGCGCTCACGCGCCAGCCGGGTGCGCAGCGTTTCACCGGTGACGTACGGCATCGCGTAATACAGCAACCCGTCCGCGGCGCTGCCCGAATCGAGGAGGGGCAGGATGTGCGGGTGCTGCAGCCGCGCGGTTGTCCGGATCTCGGTGAGGAACCGCTCGCCCCCTAACGCGGCCCCAAGGTCGGGATGGAGCACCTTGATGGCGACGTCGCGGCCGTGCCGGAGGTCGTGCGCCAGGTAGACCGTCGCCATCCCACCCGAGCCAAGCTCGCGCTCGACGCGATAGCGGTCCGCGAGTGCCGAGGTCAGGTACGCGACGCCGACCGTCATGCCCTTCGGCCGAACTGGGACGCCGCCGCCCGCTCAGTCATCTCGGATCGTCCAATCCGACGGGCACACCGTCGGTTAGTAGGGTAGTTCCTTCGCGCCATGGAGGCAGCGAATATGCTCGTCGGGCCCGGCCGTAGCCACCGGCATTCCCGGAGTTCGAGCTCGGCGGCGGGACGCTGGTCCGTTCAGGGCACGCGCGCGTACCGCTGCGGGACGCGGCTCGGTCCCGGCCCCACCAGCAACTCACCGCTCGTGGTCACGTCCATGCCGTGGCTGCCGCTCGATGGCACCCATCCCACGATCTTTCCCGTCGTCGTGTCCACCTTGAGCAGCCACCCCGGTGAGAGATTCGGCTGCTGTACCGGCTGCGTCGCAAGCCACATGAACGCGCCGTCGACCTCGAGGCCGAACGTTTTGCCGTACTTCCACTCGCCCAGAAACTTGCCAGTCTGATCGAAACGCTGGACGCGTCCGTTCTCCCGGTCGGCGACGTACACCAGACCGGACGCGTCGATCTGAATCGAGTGCGGCAGCATGAACTGGCCCGGCTCCGTGCCCGACGTACCCCACTCGCGCACCTTGCGCCCGTCGGCCGAGTACTCGAGCACCCGCGCGTTCGAGTAGCCGTCGCTGATGAAGACGTGTCCGTTGGTTGCGAAGGCGATGTCCGTCGTGCTGCAGAAATTGTTCGGGCACGGCGTGGGTTGCCCGCCAACGACGATGTCGAGCAGCACCTTACCTTCGGGCGAGAACTTGATCACGTGCGAGCTGGCGGCATCCGCCGTCCACACGTTGCCTTCGGGGTCCACCCGGATGGCGTGCGGCATGATGTAGAGGCCCTTGCCCCACGACCGCAGCACGGTGCCGTTCCGATCCACTGCGATGACGGGATCGGCCTTGTCACCGCGCTGCAGCAGGTACGTCGTGCCGTCCCTGGCAGACGTCACCCACGACACCATCCCGAGTGCGAAGCCGGGCGCGGGGGGCGTCACCGGGAGCGGCGCCGCCTTGAAGGGGAGCTGTGGCGCCGCGGCGACGAGCGCGCGGAGCGCCTGTTCGGCGGCATCCGGGGGTTTCTGCGCGGGCGCCTGCGCACCTAACGCGGCAACCGTCCCCTGCATCAGTGCACCAACTATCAGGATACGCATTGTGGACCTCGGACTACTGGTTGAGCGTATGTGAGATGTTGATGGCAGGCGCTCGAGGCCTCGCCGCTCCGCGCCTGCCATCAACATCTCCCGCGCGGTCCACTAGCGGTTACGCTCGCACCCGCATGACCTCGGTCCGGCCAATCATATATGACGGGCCTTGTCCGGGCCACGAGAAGACCGGTGATCCGAATGAGTACGAGGCGTGGTCCACTTGAAGCCACCACGAGCTCGTCGCATTCAATGCGCGCGACCCTGGCAGCGATGTGGGCGTCATCGCGCTGGCTAAGGGCGCAACGAAGTCACGGCACCACGCCCGCGCCCCGATCGTCGACGCGAGGCGCGCGTTGCAGTTCGGCGGGATCGGTGTACAATTGCGTCGATGCCGGACGGTGCGGCGCCGGGTGCGCACCGCGAGCGTTCGGTCGTCGGGCGCCGAGGACGGTACATCTGTGACCGATATGGCCGACATTGGTCCGCTGAATCTCGTCGTCGTCGATGACGACGAAGACGTGCGTACGGCACTTCGGCGACTCCTTCGCTCGATGGGCCACGACGTCCGCGTCTTCACGTCGGCGGAGGAGTATGAAGCCTGTCCGGCTGAGGCGGACTGTCTCATTGTCGATCTCCGGCTGCCAGGGCTGAACGGCCTCGAACTGCGGGAGCGTTTGCGGCTGCGCGGCTCGTCGGTTCCGATCGTGTTCATCACGGGCGACGGCGGTCCCTCACCCGGCGATACGGCGGCTCGCGCCGGCATCCCGTCCCTCGCCAAGCCGTTCGACGACAGTGAGCTCATCGCGGCGATCACGCGAGCCTTGTCCCCTTGAACACGAATCGGCGGATGCCTGCCGTGATCAATCGGCAGCTCGCCGTGCGCCTGGCGGTGAGCCGCGCGCTCGGGCGGACGCGAGATCTCGACGGTGTCTACAGTGCCGCGCTCGATACGCTCGCCGAGTGCCTCGACGTCTCTCGCGCATCCGTCCTGCTGTTCGATCCAGACGGTGTGATGCGATTCAAGGCCTATCGCGGCCTGTCCAGCGACTACCGGGCCGCGGTCGAGGGGCATTCTCCCTGGACGCCCGATTCAGTGGACGCGGAGCCAATGCTCGTCCCGGATGTGACATGCGAACCGTCGCTCCAGGAGTATCTGCCGGTTTTTGCGCACGAAGGGATCGCTGCCCTCGGCTTCATTCCACTGGTCAGCCTCGGTCGTGTGATCGGCAAGTTCATGCTCTACTACGATAGGCCGCACGCGTTCGACGACGAGGAGATCCAGCTTGCAGCCGTCATCGCCGCCGCTGTCGCATTCGCCGTGGAGCGTGGCAGGGCCGAAGAGGTAGCTCATCGGATCGAGGCGTCGTCGGGATTCGACCCGAGCGCCGTCCCGATCGGCACATGGGAATGGGACGCGTCCTCTGAGGGCAAGCCCGAGGAACGACGTTACGCCCTTCCTTCCGGAACGTTGCGGCAGATGAGGCGGTTCAGCGTCGAGAGCAGCAGTGACTGCGTGAAGGTCCTCGACCTCGACGGCCGCTTGCTCTACATCAACCCGGCAGGGCTCCGGCAGCTGGGGCTCGAAACACCTCGTGATTGGCTGCACCGGCCATGGGTCGACCTGTGGCCCGAGAAGGATCGGGAAGCGCTTGGCGACGGTATCGCGCGGGCAAAGGCTGGTGCGATCGGCAGCTTTCAGGGGCCGTGCAGAACGGCGGCCGGCATCATGAAATGGTGGGACGTCGTGATAATGCCGATCGTGGACACGAGCGGCGCCGTCGTGCAGCTCCTGGTGGTTTCCCGCGACGTTTCAGCGCCGTGGCAAGCAGAGGCGTTCCAGGCCGGTCAACATCAGCTGCTCGAGATGATCGCGACCGACGCCCCGCTTGCAGAGGTCCTGACCCTCCTCGTGCACCTCATCGAGGATCAGGGCGAAGGGGTGGTGTGTTCAGTCCTGCTGCTCGACTCGGATGGTGTTCATGTACGGTTGGGGGCTGCCCCAAGCCTTCCGGACGAATACGTGAGGCGCGTCGACGGCGCGCCAGTGGGACCGCGCGTCGGATCCTGCGGCACCGTGATGCAGGTCGGGCGACCAGTCATCGTCACCGACATCCTCGGCGATCCGCAGTGGGATGCCCTGCGCGATGTCGCGTTCGCGGGCGGGCTTCGCGCCGGCTGGTCGACACCCATCCTGTCCCCGCACAAGAAGGTGCTCGGCTCGTTCGCGATGTACGGTGCGACGCCGCGCGGGCCGAGCCGGGAGGAGCTCCGGCTCATCGAGACCGCCGCGGACCTCGCCGGAGCCGCGATTGAGCATCACCGGTCCCAGGAGGCGTTGCGCCAGAGCGAGGAACGAAACCGCGCCATTCTTCGCGCCATTCCGGACTTGATGTTCGTCATGAACCGCGATGGCGTGTACATCGACTATCACGCGCAAAACCACGAAGATCTCCTCGTACCCCCCGAGGCCTTTCTCGGGAAGTCGATGCACGAGATCCTGCCATCGGGGCTCGCCGACGCCTATCAGCGCGCGTTCGAACGGGCGCTGGCCTCCAACGAGCCCGAGCGATTGGAGTACAGTCTGGAGGCACACCACGAGCGGCGCTTCTACGAAGCGTGCATCGTCCGTTGCGACAGCGACAGATTGCTCAGCATCGTGCGGGACATCAGCGATCGCAAGCGCGCCGAGCTCGATGCGGCCGCGCAACGCCACGAGCTTGCGCATCTGAATCGGGTGTTGATTCTGGCCGAGCAGTCGGGTGCACTCGCACACGAGCTGAGTCAACCGCTGGCCGCAATCCTCACCAACGCGCAGGCTGCGCGCCGCCTCCTGGATCAAAGCCCGCTGGATCTGGACGAGCTGCGCGCGGCGCTGGATGACGTCATCAAGAACGACAAGAGGGCCGGCGCGGTGATCCACCGCCTGCGCGAGCTTCTGAAGAAGAGCCACGCCGTCCTCCAACCCCTCGACCTGAACGAGGTCACCCGCGAGGTGCTCGACCTCACGCATAGCGACCTCCTCTTGCGGCGAATGCCGATCACGACAGCGCTGTCACCGGAAATTCCCCCGGTGCTGGGCGACCGCGTTCAACTGCAGCAGGTCATTCTCAATCTCGTCCTCAACGCGTGCGATGCGATGAGCACGGTCGAGCCGGCCGAGCGCGAGCTCACCCTAACGACCGTTGCCGACGACAAGTTCGTGCAGCTGGCCATCGCCGATCGCGGCGTCGGCATTCCCGATGGTCAGCTCGATTCCGTGTTCGATCCGTTCGTCACCCATCGAGCGCAGGGACTCGGCCTTGGCCTCGCGATCAGTCGGTCGATCGTCCTCGCGCACCGGGGACAAATCCAGGCCGAGAACAACGCCGGCCGGGGCGCGACGTTCCGCTGCTTCCTTCCAGTGGCTAACGGCGAGGTCTGACGTCGGGCGAGCGCCTGATGGGTGCGTCTGTCAGGCGCCACTGCGCGTGCTCATCTCGCGGTGCAGCCAAGCTTGCGCCATTGCCCAGTCACGCTTGACGGTACGCGGCGAGACGCCCAGCGCGGTCGCCGTTTCCTCGATCGTGAGCCCGCCGAAGAACCGGCATTCGACGACGTTGCTCTGGCGCGGGTCGACCTGTTCCAGCCGACGGAGCACTTCGTCGAGCGCGACGAGCACTTCCATCGGGTCGGACGAGACGTTGCTCGGTTCTGCGTTCGCGTGCGATGCGTCGAGCCTGACATGCGCGACCCCACCACCGCGCTTCTGCGCCCGCTGATCGCGCGCGTAGTTGCACAGAATGTGGCGCATCGCGCGCGCGGCGACCGCGAGGAAGTGAGCGCGACTCTCGGCGGCGATCCGGTCCTGGTCAACGAGCTTGAGGAAGGCCTCATGGACCAGCGCCGTCGTCTGGAGCGTGTCGTCGCCTTGCCATCGTCGCCGCTGTCGGTGCGCGATCGCCCGCAACTCATCGTAGAGGAGGGCGAATAGCGCATCCACCGCCGCGCTATCGCCGTTCGACAGGTCCGACAGGAGTTGCGTGACGCGCGTGCGTGTCTCGTCTGCCATGGGGCCGACGACTAGCGCGCGGCAACAAGCTCGGCGCTCGCGACGCGCACGCGCTCGAGCAACGCCCGGAAGCGCGGCTCTCCGCGCAGGCCATCGAGAAACCAATCGTGCCGAGCGAGGAACTCGTAGTTCAGCATACCCAGGTCGACCTCGCGCTCGAGCCAGTGTAGCGCGCGGTCATTCTGTCCGGCGAGCGCATAGCAGTGCGCGAGCTCCCGCGCGAACATCTCGCTGTTGCGGGCGGCGGCCTCGAACGCCGGAGTGATCGCGCGCACGGCCTCCTCGGCCTCGCCACGGAGCCCGTGCGCGAGTGACTTCGCCAGCGATCCAAAGACGGTTCCCGCGAATCTTGCGGCGGCGGTGTCGAGGGCGGTGACGGCCTCGTCGGTGCGTCGGTCGAACGCGAGCGCCCAGCCGAAGAACACGGCGGCAAAAGGGCTTTCCGGATCCATCTCGAAATTCCGGCGGTAGTAGGCGACCGCATCGGCGGGCCGTCCCTCGAGCACGGGGACCAGGCCCTGTACGGCGTTCGTGAGCGGAGTCAACGGGTCAACGTCGAGGGCGCGCGCGAACAACGCACGCGCATCATCATTGCGGCCAGCATGCGCATAGATGTAGCCGAGCAGCAGCAGCGTGTCGGCATCGTCAGGTGCCAGCGCAAGCGCGTGCTCGCCGGCGTGGATCGCGAGGCGCAGATCACCGCGGTAGAAGGCGGCCCAACTCCTGAGCCAATGGCCGCGTGGCGAGTCCGGGTCCAGCGTAAAGACCTGCTCGGTCAGCCGGCCGATCCGCTCCAGCGCGGAGCCACCGGGATCCATGCCTGCTTCCGCTTGCATGGCGGTGATGTGGCCGAGCGTGCTGTAGAGCAGCTCGTTTTCGCCAACGATCGCCAGCGCCGTTTCTATGTAGCGCGTCGCGCGATCGAGTCCGTCGCCCGAGAACCGCCATGCCTCGTAGCGGGCGCGCAAATAGCACTCGTATGCACGCACGTCAGGGATCGGCCGGTCCGCTAACCCGCGCTCTTCGCCCGGTGAGAGCTGGAGACGGAGCGCGTCGGCGACCGCGCGTGCCACCTGTTCCTGCAGCTCGAAGACATCATCCATCGTGCCATCGAGCTTGCGCGCCCAGAGGTGTCCATCGCGATGCGCATCGATGAGCCGCACGGTGATTCGCAGAGCATCACCCGACCGTCGGACCGCGCCCTCGAGGGCGTAGCGCACCCCCAATTCGCGGGCAATGGCGCGGACGTCCTTGTCGCTGCGTTTGAGGCGCATGGCCGACGTGCGTGAGATCACGCGTAATGAACGGATCTGCGAGAGGTCCGCGATCACCTCTTCCGTAAGGCCGTCGCTGAAGTACTCGTTGTCCGCGTCCGGACTCAAATTGGCAAACGGGAGCACGACGATCGACGGCTGCGGCGCGACTGCCGCGCGGCCATCGCGCAATGCGCGGAGGTCCGCGAGCAGCGCTTCGGCGGTCGCATAACGCGCGTCGCGATCCTTGACCAGGCACCGCTCGGCGATCCGGGCAAGCGCCGGCGGCACGTCGGATCGGAGCGTCTCGAGCGACGGAGGTTCGTCGTGACGAATGCCGTATACGACGCCTTCGTCTGCATCGCTGCGGAACGGCCTAACGCCGGCAAGCATCTCGTACAGCACAACACCCATCGACCACAGATCCGTTCGGTGATCGACGGGTTCGCCGCGCGTCTGCTCCGGGCTCATATAGGCGACCGTGCCGATCATCGTGCCCGCGCGCGTGAGCGCAGGACCAGCGCCCCGGGCGAGTCCGAAGTCCACGATCTTCACCTGCCCGCGGCTGGTCACGAGCACGTTGGCGGGTTTGATGTCCCGGTGCACGATCCGGGCGTCGTGCGCGCCCGACAACCCGTCGGCCAGCTGGATGGCGTAGTCGAGCGCCTCGCCCACCGACAGCGATCCACGGGCGAGCTTCGCGGCGAGTGTTTCGCCGTCGTAGTAGGCCATCGCGATGAACAGCCGGGCACTCGCGGGGTCACCGGGTGCCGGCTCGGCGGTCCCGATCTCGTGGACCACCGCGATGTTGGGGTGGTCGAGCGCCGATGCAGCCCTCGCTTCTCGGATCAGTCGCGCTCGGGCTTCGGCGTCGGTGACCAGGTGCGCCGGCAGGAGCTTCAGCGCAACCAACCGCTCGAGCGATGGATCGCGCGCCCGGTACACGACGCCCATCCCGCCACCGCCGATGCGTCCAAGGACCTCGTAGCGGCCGACGAATCGACCGGCAGGCAAAGCATCGTCGTCGAGCAGAGCGCCTAGCGCCACGGGGAGGACGTCTGCGCCGAGCCGGTCGAGGTAATTCGGCGCGGCATCGTGCGAGTCGAGGAGCGAAGCAAGCTCTGCTCGCAGGGCGTCGTCGCACTCCTGTTCCAGGAACGCGGCGCGTGCCGCGAGTGGCAGCGTGAGCGCGCGCTCGAAGAGGTCGCCGAGGCGTCGGCGATCCGCGCGAGGCCCATTGGTCATTCGCTGGCCTTCCCTCTCGTGCGTCCCAGTCTCGCTTGCCAGGACCCGCCAGAACATACCCGCCGGCCGCGGCGCTCTCAACGAGCCTCACAGCTCGTGGGCCGCATGCTCGCTGGCGGATGACCTCTCGTGGCCCTTTCGAAATCCCGTTCCGTGTAATGGCAGGTGAGACAGAGAACGGGCGTCGACCCCAAAGCGATGGCCACTTCGGTTCTACTCAACCAGCAACTGCCCGGTGATGCCGGCGCAGGGGGACCGCATGAGGACAATCAAGAGATGGCCCCGAGCCACGATCTGGATGGCGGCCGCAGCAATGATCATGGGTTGTGAGCGTGATCCGGTGCGCGTTGAACGAGCCAACGTGATGAGGCCGGCCGCAACTGGCAGCGCCGCGTCGTTGAAGACGACCGCCAGCGGAAGCTTTACTCAGACCGCTATCACGAGCCTCGACGTATCCACGGCGGGCGAGAACACGATTCTGAAGCAGACGTCCGTGGGCACGCTCAGCGGCACCCTGTCGGGGCAGTTCAACGACAAGCTACGCGTCGTGATCCATCCCAATGGGAAGTTCAACGCGCACGGCACGTTCACCTGCGTGTGCACGGTCGACGGCAAGCAGGGCGTGCTCGAGTTTGTCGGTGGAGACACCGGCGAGTTGGTCAGTCCGACGCTCGCCGTGTTTGCGGGTCGCGTCGTGATCAACGGAGGAACTGGTGCGCTGTCGGGTCTCCGTGGCGTCCTTCAGATCGAGGGCAGCGTCAATGTCACGACCGGCCTGGCCACGTACACCTACGCTGGTGACATCCATTTCGAGCCATGATGGGGTGCGATGGGCCGGTTATCATCTGTCGGCCCGTCGCCGCTCCCGTCCGAAGATCGGTCGTCATCGCCTCACGTCCTCGTGGGTGGCCCGCCGGACCGTAACTTTCCGCCGACCCACCCTCCAGGAGAAACGATGGCGCGGGTACTCGTGATTGGCGGAACCCTCTTCATCGGTCGCGCGCTCGTCGACCAGCTCCTCGAGCGCGGCGACGAGGTGGTCATCATGCATCGCGGCCGCGGAACGCCCTTCGGCCAGCGAGTCGGCGAGATCGTCTGCGATCGCAACGACACTGCGGCCGTGCGAGCCGCGCTCAGTGGAACGCGATTCGATGTCGTCTATGACAACGTCTACGACTGGCAGCGTGGCACGACCGCCGACCAGGTAAGCGCTGCCGCGACGGCGACGGCGAAAGGGCTACGCCGCTACGTGTTCACGTCCAGTGTGGCCGTCTACCGTCCAGGTGGCGAATACCCGGAGGATGTGGAGCTGGTGCCGTCGGACTATCCCAACACATACGGCGCGCACAAGGCAGACACCGAACGCACCCTCTTCGCTCTCGGCCGTGAGCAGGGCATTCCCGCGGCGACGCTGCGGCCCGCATTCGTCTACGGAGAGTACAACGCGATCGAGCGGGAAGCGTTTTTTTGGGACCGCCTGCTCGCTGAACGCCCGATCATCATCCCGGGCGACGGTTCCGCGACGATGCAGTGGGTGTCTTCGCGGGACGTGGCGCGCGCCGCGATACTCGCGTCGGAGAAGGACGTCGCGGTCGGCCACGCATACAACCTGGCCAACTATCCGCCCATCACGCAGATCGACTTCGTCCGTTTGTTGGCGCGGGTCGCCGGCACGGAGGCCGACGTCGTGCACGTCCCGCGCGAGCGGATACAACAGCTCGGAGGTGGAGTGCTCACGCCTCCGTACTACTTCGGCGTTTACCTCGACGTGCCACCGATCACGGTCCTCGGCGATCGCGTGCGGTCGGAGCTCGGGCTGGAGCTCACGCCGCTGGAGCAGGGCCTGCGCGAGACCTTCCGCTGGTACGAACAACAACAGCGGCCACGTGCGGACTTTACCTGGGAGGACAACCTGCTCGCATCGACCAGCTGACGGCCCGTCGGTCGCCTAACGCTTCCCGATCCCGCCGCTCCCGAGCTCACGATGGACGCGGTAGTGGTCGGCGAGCGCCGCCGCCAAGCGGGACATCTCGGCTATCCGACCACTGCCTCCGTCAGCTGGCGCCACGCGCCCTTCGGTCACGGGACCACGCCCATGGGCCGCTTCGCCTTGTTGGGGAAGGTCGCCGGTGGCTTTGCGGCTTCGACTCCCTTTGTCGCTACGAGCTTCAGCGCCTCCTCCACCGCGCGCTCGAGCTGTGGATCCCTGCCCTGCATGACGAGCCGGGAGTCCTGCCACACCTCGATGTCCGGATGCACACCCTCACCCTCGGCGATGAACCCGTTCGGCCCGAACACCGCGAGCGCCGGCGCCGTGATCGTCCCCCCATCCACGAGCGGATAGGGCACCGCGGCATTCACCAGCCCGCCCCACGTGCGCGACCCAATGAGCGGACCGACCTTCATCTGACGGAACACCCACGGGAAGTAGTCGCCGCCCGAGCCCGCGAGCTCGTTCGTGACCAACACCTTCGGACCGAGGATCCCACTTGCCGGGAGGCGCAGGTTTTTCGCGCCGGGGACGTAGTCGGTCACGCCGCCGACCGGCTGACGACTCATGATCGACACCATGTAGTCGTCGAGAAGCCCACCACCGTTGAACCGCTCATCGATCACCGCGCCCTTCCGGTCCTGCTGCGCGAAGTAGTACCGGTCGAACGCCGTAATGGCCGGGCGTCCCGTGTTAGGCACCCACACGTACGCGAGCGTACCCTTCGAGAGCGAGTCCACGCGCCGGCGGTTGTCCTCGACCCACGCGCGCTGACGGAGTTGTGCCTCGGAGCGCACCGGAACGACGGTGACGTTCCACGCACCCTCACCATTCGCGCGCTCGCTCAGTCGGAGCACGGTCTGGCGCTCCGCGGTTCCGTCCAGCGCCTTCCACGGCTCATCGCGCGTGGTGAGTGGCTCGCCGTTCACCTCGAGCACGTAATCGCCTACGCGCGCTTTGACGCCGGGCGCATCGAGCGGCGCACGCAGCCCGGGGTTCCAGCTCTCACTCGTATAGATGCGTGCGATGCGCCACCGGTCGCCATCCGCGACCAGATCCGCGCCCAACGCGCCGACGCGCGAGCTGTCCACCTGCGGATTATCGCCCCCACCCACGAACGAATGCCCGACCGACAGCTCACCGCCGAGCATGTCGAGGATGTACGTGAGGTCCGACCGGTGCTTCACGTACGGGATAAGAGGCTC
>Ga0075431_100006191_pt1 | contig 11877 bp, 8 predicted proteins | sample RhiMetdeltSRZDD5_FD_75297 | JGI IMG/M metagenome (GOLD analysis project Ga0075431, IMG submission 75297) | Populus rhizosphere microbial communities from Tennessee, USA - Rhizosphere MetaG P. deltoides SRZDD5 | ecosystem: Host-associated > Plants > Roots > Rhizosphere > Soil | place: USA... | reverse complement strand
CTACGCGCGCTTTATCGGTGATCGAAAAGAGATCGAAGCCAAAACCATGAGGTGGGATAGATTGATCGAAGATAAAACACCGGAGATGACGGTGTGGATCAAGGAGCTAAAAAAGATCGTCAACAACGGGGTTAAGACCTACGCTTTTTTCAACAATCACTACGCCGGCTTTGCTCCCGGCTCAGTAAAACAATTCGAGGACCTCTGGGAGCAAGCTTCTTAAGGTTGTCGGCGCCGATCTTCGCTTGTCTTGCTTTAACGAATCGTTAGGGACAGATTGCTGTTAATCGGAGGTGCTCTATGACCAAAGATCAGACTATGGACGACGCTCTTCATCTCGCGACCCACTCGGGCTGGTATCGTTTCGAGCGACAGGGCGACGGTTGGGTTCAAGCCGACCGCGCTCTCACCTTCTGGCAGATGAGCTGTATCCAGGTGGATCCCGACAACCCGCGGCGAGTCTATATCGGCACGGAACATTCCGGCATGTTTGTCACCGACGACGGCGGCAAAGACTGGATCCGAGCCAACCCCAACGTGCCCTGCCTGACTATGTCATCGATGCTCGCGTTGTCTGGCAAGCTCTTGGTCGGCACCATGCCGGCGGCCTTATATTGCAACGCGAATGGCGGCGGGTGGCAGGAGTTAAAGGGCGTGCGCCAAGGGGCCGTAGGCGGAGTGTTTCCGCCGAACCCGGATTTCCCGGCTCGTACGCGGGTTCTCGCCCAAGAAAGAAACCAAGGCGGCCGCCTCTTTGCCGGCATCGAGGTCGCGGGAATTCTCGTCAGCGACGACGACGGTCAAACCTGGCAAGCCACCAACGACGGGCTCACCGACCCCGACATTCATCAGATCTTGCCATCGAAAAAGATCCCCGGCCTGGTCGTGACCGCCTGCGGCGAAGGCGTTTCCCGCAGCACCGATCGCGGCGCTCATTGGCAGAAAGTAACGCCGTCCGGCAATCGTACTTACGGCAACGCGCTCGCCGAAGACGATAAAGGCAATATCTATTTGGGAATCACCCAGGACAGGCCGCGCACCTGGACACGCGCCGGCCGGGCAAAGACCGCGATCTTCAAATCCGCCGACGGCGCCAACTGGGAGATGCTTACGGAAAACATGTCCGGCGGCGTCATGGATGTATGCGCCGCGCCGGACGGCGACGGCGTGCTTGCCGCGACCGCGGACGGCGAAGTCGTTACCGTGACTTCATTCGGCAAAACGCGCACGATCATCGCAGGACTGCCGTGCGTCACGGCGATGGCACTGGGAGCCTAGTCGGTTTAGGGCTTCGGTTCGAGTTTAAGAATTTACGTTTTGGGTTTCTCCAAACCCGGAACTCGAAACACGGAACGCGAAACGGGGGTTTATCTACTCTGGCAGCCGCTGATATTTTCCCCTGAAAAAAAGCAGCGGCCGCTCGCCGGTGGCGTTTACACCCACGATCTCGCCGACGACGATGGAATGGTCGCCGCCGTCGTAGCATTGGGTGATTTTGCACTCGACGTAGCCAAGCGCGCCGTCGATGATCGCCGCGCCGTTGCCACCGGGATGCCACCGCAGGTCGGCAAATTTGTCGGCGCCTTTGGTGGCAAACCGGCGTGAAATGTCTTCTTGATCCTCGCTCAGAAAATTTACCGTAAAGCCGTTCTGCAACTCGAAACACGCGTAGCAGGTCGCGCCCTTGTCGACGCTGATAAGCACCAGGGGCGGATTGAGCGACAGGGACATGAAGGCGTTCGCCGTAAGTCCGTTCGGCGCGCCGTCTTTATCTTTAGTCGTAATGACCGTAACGCCCGTGGCGAAATGACCCATCACCCGGCGTAGCTCTTGCGTTTCGATCGGCATGTTCTCTCTCGAGCTCGGCAAATTTTCTTAAACAGGTAGCAGACGCGCGCTGACACTGTCAATCCAGGTGGACTAGTGAACGCGGAAAATGATAAACAATAATATCGAATGGAGGATGTTATGGCCGTACAAGAACATAAGGCGGAGAATTCGTTGGAGCGCTACATTGCGGAGGTTCGCGCCGCGTGGGGAGACGGCAAAGACTTGCAACTGCCATTTAAAGTCGCGGCGCTGATGGAGAAGCTCTTTGCTTCCACGAGTCCGGACGATCCCTGGATGGCCGAGCTCATTCGCGATGGCAAACCGTCGCGCGAGCTGTATCGTGATCCGGAATTGGGCTTCATCCAGATGGGACATATCCACAAACAGGGCCACGGCAACAAGCCGCACGATCACGGCCCATGCTGGGTGGTTTACGGCTCATTTAAAGGAGTGACTGAGATTACCAAGTACAAACGGACGGACGACGGCTCGCAGGAAGGCGTCGCAAAACTTGAACCCGATCGCCTCGACAGGCTCACGCCGGGCGTGGTTGTACCCTACCTGCGGGGCGACATTCATTCGACCAACGCCGTCGAAGGCCCTGGAGTAGTTTTTCGCTTCTTGAGTTACGATCTGGAGAAAATCGACCGCTATCGGTACAATCTGGAAAAACAAACGGTAGTGAAGGTGTGAAACCGCAAGAATAAGTGCGGAGTTTTGATGAGCGGTGAGGAAATTTTCTTTGAGCAGATTCGATCCGCGGGCTGTTTGTCTTATCTTCTCGGGTGCGCCAAAGAGAAGGTTTGCGTGGTCATCGATCCCGAGCTCGACAAGGCCGATGATTATGTCGGGTTGGCCGAGTTCTTAAAGTCCACAATTCTTTACGCCATCGACACGCACACCCATGCCGATCACAACTCCGCCTGTAAAGTGATGCGCGAAAAATTCGGCGTCAGAGTCGTCATGCATCGAGCCGCCGACGCGCCTTACGTGGATATTCGCGTCGAAGACGGACAAGAAATTCACTTCGGGCAGCAATCGTTGAAAGTCATTCACACGCCCGGCCACACCCAGGACGCCACCTGCCTGCTGTTCAAAGATCGCATTTTCACCGGCGACACGCTCTTGATCGGCGGCTGCGGCCGGACGGACTTGCCAGGCGGGAGCGCCGAAGCGCAATACCAAAGTTTGTTGAAGTTGAAGGCTCTGCCGGATGACGTCCGCGTTTATCCTGGGCATGACTATCGCGAAGCGGTGTCCTCTCTGGCCGACGAGAAACAGAAGAACGCCCGCCTGTTGATCCCGACTCAAGAGGAATTCGTTCAGTTCATGACCTCGCGCCATCCTCCCCTGCCGCGAAAAATTCAGGAAGCGCTCGAATGGAACCGCACGCCGATTCAGGGAACGCAGCGAGGCATGGGCGAAGGGATATAGCAGACCGCTGAGAAAACATAGGCTTGTTGCACTCGATCGCCCGCTCAACGTACTCGACAGTACGCCTGTGCTGAGCGCAGCCGAAGGATCGATCCTCGCGCGTGCTTCGTCTCCTTTATGAGTGATCTGCCTGCCTATTATTTACCCGGAAAAACATGAATCCATCCACCGACCGAATCACCGCCGGGATACTTGCCACGGTCCGCCGTTACTGGGGATATTCGGAGTTACGGCCGCTGCAAGAGCAAGCGATCAGAGCAGGCTTGGAACATTGCGACTCCCTGGTTGTCATGCCCACGGGCGGCGGCAAATCGCTTTGCTACCAAGTTCCCGCGGAGCTGGCGCAGCGCACCGACATCGTCGTCTCGCCACTGATCTCGTTGATGAAGGATCAAGTCGACGGACTGCGCGAGTGCGGTTATCCGGCGGCGGCGCTCTATAGCGGCATGAGTTCCAACGAGGTCGCGAAAGCGGAACGACAGATCAGCGCCGGGCGTTGCCGGCTGGTCTTCGTGGCGCCCGAACGGCTGCTGACTGCGCGCTTCATGGAATTTATCGAACGCATCAACGTGCGCGCCTTCGCTATCGACGAAGCCCACTGCATCAGTCACTGGGGTCACGACTTCCGCCCGGAATACCGCCAGCTCGCCGACCTCAAGAAACGCTTTCCCGGGGCGAGCGTGCATGCGTACACCGCCACCGCCACCGAACGCGTTCGTGCCGATATCGCCGCACAGCTCCGACTTAAGAATCCGGTCGTGCTCGTCGGTATTTTCGATCGCCCCAATCTTGTCTATCGCGTCGTTCCCCGCACCGACGCGCGCGCGCAGACTCTCGACGTGTTAAATCGCCATAAAGGCCAGGCGGCAATCGTTTATTGCATCAGCCGCAAGGACACCGAATCCATGGCGGCTTTTCTGCTAGCAAACCGTTTGCGGGCAGCTTTTTATCACGCCGGCATGGAAGCCGGCGAACGGCGCCGCACGCAAGACGCCTTCGCCGCGGAATCGATCGACGTCGTCGCCGCCACCGTGGCGTTCGGCATGGGCATCGACCGCAGCGACGTGCGCTGCGTCATTCACGCCGCCATGCCAAAATCCATCGAGCATTACCAGCAGGAAACCGGCCGGGCCGGCCGCGACGGATTGGAAGCCGAGTGCGTGCTCCTGTACTCGGCGGCCGACGTGCTGCGCTGGGAATCGCTGATCGAAAAGAGTGCTCTCGACGCCAAGGAACCCGCCGGCGTGATCGGCGCCGCGCGCGAGTTGCTCGAACATATGCGGCGCCTGTGCAGCGGGCTTCATTGCCGCCACCGTAAGTTGTCCGAGTATTTCGGCCAGGCCTACGCCAAGCCGAGCTGTGAAGCTTGCGATGTTTGTCTGAAGGAAGTCGAAGGCCTGGAGGACGCCACCGTTACCGCGCAGAAAATTCTCTCCTGTGTCGCGCGCGCCGGCGAGCGCTTCGGCGCCGAGCACATTGTCGATGTGCTGCTCGGAGCCAACACCGAACGGATACGTCGCTGGGGTCACGAAGAGCTCAGTACTTATGCATTGATGAAAGGCACTCCCCGGCCGACCCTCACCAACATGCTTTACCAGCTCATTGATAACGGCCTGCTCGAACGAACAGCGGACGAGCGCCCCGTGCTGCGTTTAAACGACGCTGCCCGAGAAGTCCTGCGCGGTAACCGTGCCGTTCAGCTTCTCCAGCCGAAAGCCAAGGTGAAAAAAACCCGGATCGACGAAAAATCCTGGGAGAGCGTGGACTCCGGTCTGTTCGAAACCCTGCGAAATCTCCGGCGCCAACTCGCCGCCGAGCGCGGCGTGCCCGCCTACGTCTTATTCAACGACGCGACCCTGCGCGAAATGGCGCGGGTCCGGCCGGGATCACCGAATGCGCTTCTCGACATTCGCGGCGTCGGCGAGCGGAAGCTGGCTGACCTTGGAGAACGTTTCCTTGAAGTTATCTCGACCTATTGTCGAGAAAATCGTCTGCCGTTGGATGTTTGACGGAGTGCGCGGAGAATTATCACACGTTTTGCTCTCCTCAGCGCGGCTGCTGTGAGCGTTGTATTTTCCTCCGACTTACCTTCCGTCTTCATCCTCATCCTTCATTTTTTTCAGATAGTACGCCTCCGGCGCCGGCTTGTACGACCGCGGCAGCCACAAGGGACGGCGCAGGTTATCGGGGCCAGGGGCCGGACGGGTTTTGAAAAGCCATCGTTTGTACACTTCATGGGCCTTGTCGGTGTCGACAAACACGTCGCCGTATTTGTCGTCCGCTCCTGGTTTGGTAACCCGGACCTTCTGATGCCAGCAGTGCTGGCCGCTGATGTAGTCGGGTTGCACCGGAAAAGTCAGGTTCTGATGGACGCCGCCATCTTCCCAGAATATTCTTTTCGAGTCGGGATCGTCGCTCTTGAAGGGCTTGATGCCGTGAATGGTGCGCATCAGCCATTTTCCCGCGCTTACTTGTTTCAGATCGACCAGCGCGGTCGACCAGCGTTCCCCCCCCTGCTCTTCCGCCAGCCGCCAGCGGCCCAGGTGATGGGAGCAGGCGACTACGCCGGGCTTGATGCCATCGGTCACCCAGACTTTGTCGATAAAGTAACCGATTTCGGTATTGATCTTTAAAAGATCCCCCGTTCTCACGTCGAAGTTCTGCGCGTCTTTCGAATTCAACCACAGCGGATTGCGATGGGAAATTTCGTAAAGCCACTTGGCGTTGCCCGATCGCGTATGGATCAAAGTCGGCAGACGAAACGTCGGCAGCAAAAGCATCTCGCCGGCAGCGACGTCGATTTGATCGGGATGAACGTGACTCTTGATGTAGCCGGGAATGGCGTGCTCCGGCCATTTCCAATCTTTCAAAGTGCGCGAAAAGAACTCGAGCTTGCGCGACGGCGTGGGAAATCCGACGCACGCCTTGCCGTCGATCTCGACGCCAAGCGCGGCGCCGTTTTTGAAAATAACGTTGCTGGCCGGATAGGTGGTTGCGTCGGTGAGATCGCCGGACTTGATCCCGGTCTCATGAACCTTGTAAACGTTATCCTCGACCAAAAACGCGCCGTACTTGCGCATGTATTCGAGCGGCCGCAATCCTTCCTTGGCCGCCGCCGCAGGCAAGCCGGGCACGCTGTTTTCGAAGATCCAGCGGTAGTAATCATCGACGGTCATTTTTTTGCCCGTCTCGTAGGGCGATTCGAAATGTTTACGGATACCGAGCGATCCGTCCGGATCGACGCGCCAGGATAGTTCGATCCAGAACTCGTCCTCTTCCCAAACCTGGCCGATGCCCGCGGCCTCGTGCGCTTCGTAAGTGGTCGTGAATTTCTTTCCCTGCTTCTCCAGCGCGACGCGCAATATCGGCTGGCGAAAGCCGATCCAGCGCGCCGCTTGCGTCTCCTGGCTCATCAGATCATGGCGCTCTGAACCATGCCCCATCGGCAAGACGTAATCCGCGAACCAGGCGGTTTCACTCCAAGTCGGGGTGAGACAGGCATGGCGTTCGACTTTGCTTTCATCGGAAAGCATTTCGATCCAGCTCATGCCGTCGGGATTGGTCCACACCGGGTTGTAGACCCGCGTGAAATACATCGCCAGCTTGCCGCGCCCTTCCTTGAGAAAATGCGGCAGCAAAAAGCTCATTTCGAAAAACGCCAGGGGATACTCCGGCGGTATCAGCAGCTCGTTCCAAACTTTGGCCGGCGGCGGCATGAGCGGCGGCGCCGGAATGTATTTATTCGCGGCGTTGGGCGCGGTGCCGCCGACTGTTCCGACCGCGCCGACCAACACGACGAGAAATTGCAGCGCCCGGGCAACTTGCCATCCGCCCAGGTTTCCCGCCGCGGTATTGCGCCAGACATGAGCGGCAAAGGCCGAACCGGCTTTGGCGATTTCATGCGCGACTTCAACAATCACTTTAGGTTCTACGCCGGCTTCCTTGGCGGCGAACGCCGGCGTATATCCGGCGTAAAGATTTTTGAGGATCGCGACGAAGGACTGAAAGGTTTGCGGTTCGTCCGAATATTGCTCGCGCAGAAACTCTTCCCAGTTGACCCACTGGCGCACGAATTGGCGGTCGAACAGCTCTTCCTGCAATAGGATGTTGCACATGGCCAAAAGAATCGCCGCTTCGCTGCCGGGCCAGGAGGATATCCAGTAGTCCGCTTTCGACGCCGTATTCGACAGCCGCGTGTCGATGACGCAGATTTTCGCGCCGCGCTCTTTGCCTTCGATGATTCTTTGCGCGTGCGGGTTGAAGTAATGGCCGGCTTCCAAGTGCGAACTGAGCAGCAGCATGAACCGCGCATTGGCGTGGTCCGGCGAAGGACGGTCGATGCCCGACCAAAACGCGTATCCGGCCCGCGCTCCCGCGGAGCAGACGTTGGTGTGGCTGTTGTGGCCGTCGATGCCCCAGGAATGGAGAATTCTCTGATGATAAAGCAGTTCGTGACCCGGGCGGCCCACGTGATACATGATTTCGTTGCGCCGCTCTTCTTGCAGCGCCTTGCGCACGCGCGCCGCGATGTCGTCGAGCACTTCGTCCCAGGAAACTCTTTCCCATTTTCCCTCGCCGCGCTTGCCGACGCGCTTTAGCGGATAACGAATCCGCTCCGGATCGGTTACCTGATTGAGGGTCGCCGGCCCTTTTGCGCAGTTGCGGCCGCGACTGCCGGGATGCTCGGGATTGCCTTCGAAGCGCCGGATGCGGTTGGTATCCTTCTCGACAAAGGCAAGCAGCCCGCAAGCCGCTTCACAATTGAAACAGATGGTCGGAATGATCCGGCAATGCTTCTCGACTTTGCGCGGCCACTGCGCTGTGTCGTACTCGACCCAATCGTCCCACTTTTCCACGGGTGGATAGCTGGCGAGGTCGCCGCTGTTCGGCTCCAACCGCTGCGCGTCCGGATGTAGAGGTTGTTTGCTGTCGCTCATCAAAGGTTCCTTCTTAGCTCAACGGAATGGCTTGGCCGGCCTTGATCCACAAATGCTCGTGCATCCACAAGCCGAACAGCGCCAGCAGCGACGCCGCCACGCTGGGGATGAGCGCATTCGCCTGCCATAGAATCAGACCTGCGGGAATGACCACGCCCAGGCCGACGACAAAAATCCAAAACGATTTGCTGAGCGGTCCGCTGAGGAGAAGCGCGCCGGCGCGCGTCGCTTCCTCCGAGCCGTGTTTCATGAAGAGATCGCCGCACACCATCGCTAAACCGGCGAGCAAGGATATGACGAGAATATGGACCAGGTAAAAAAACATCTGCGGGCTCATGAATTGATACGGCGTGATCAGTTCGAGCGAACCGATGAGAATCAGCACGGCCGCGCCGGCGTTGATCGCCTTGACGATCAGGTGCCAGAACAGCAGCGGGCTTTGCCAGAAATCACGGCCGCGCGCCTGAGCGAAAAGAAAAGCGGAATAACCCGCCGAAGCAATGGCAAAGAGCGCTGCCGGCCACATGACCCAGGGCGAGACCGTTCCTTCTCGGTACATCTGGGTCAGCCACACGGCCAATAACACGCCAAAGATCATGAGCACGTAGCCGCCCAATGTGAGCCAGGAGTTGAGATTTGGCTTAGTTAGCAAAAACAGGAAGCGTCCAGGTTTCTTGAGATCGAAGACCAGCAACGCCATGGTGGCGCCAAGAAAAACAATCGAAACCAGCGGCGCGATAAAGCCGAGCAGTATAACGTCCTGCTCGAAACCCATGTTTAAAAACAAAGCGGCTAAAAGCAGCACTCCGGCCGAGATCGCTTTGGTCCATAGATACGACGCAATCTTCTTGCCCCAGGGAATCAGATGGGGCACGTCATAAACTTCCCGCGCCACGCCCGGGATCGGACGACCCGGATCAATGCTTTTTAAAGCGTACAGATCTTCGCCGGGAGCTTTTTCGGCCCAGAAGTGAGCCGATTGCGGCTCCATCATCGTTGGGTTCAAGAGATCGCCTTCGACGCCAACGTAAAATAACTTCGGCTTGGTTCCCTTCTCCGCTTTGCGCACGCTGACTTTTTCGAGAGCAATGCGCTTGCTGACGGCGCTGTTCGGATCATCAAGATCGCCGGAGAGAATTGCTTGGGTCGGGCAGACGACTTCGCAGGCAGGCTTGTAGCCCATCTCGACGCGCGAAGCATCGAAGTTACATTTTGCCGCGGTATTGCGCTCCGGATCGATATAAAGGGCGTCATAGGGACACGCCTGCATGCACGATTTGCAGCCGATACAACGCTCGTTGTCGAAGTCCACGATACCGTCGGCGCGGCGAAAAAGCGCGACCGTCGGACAGATCTCGATGCACGGCGCGTCGTCGCAATGATTGCAGCGCAGCACCGCGAAATGACGCCGCGCGTCCGGGTAGTTGCCCTTTTCGATGTACTTGACCCAAGTGCGATTCACACCGAGCGGGATGTTGTGCTCTTCTTTGCACGCCACCGTGCAGGCATGACAGCCGATGCAGCGGTTCTGATCGATCACGAAACCGTAGCGCATTCCACACCTTTCTAATCAGGAAAGTTAACTAAGTAATACTCGCGAAAGTTTGCAATCTGATAGCAGGAAAAATCAGCTGGGGTCAATTGAATTGGGAAAATAAATTGAAGGATTCAAAGGGTGGAACCGCGAACAGGAGTTATCACCACCACGTCGTGATAACGTTGCATCTGTCAGCGCGGATCCGCGATCGATGCTCTCCCCCTTGACGGGGGAGAGTTAGAGAGGGGGCGATCGGCCTTGCTTCGAGGAGTCACCCCCATCTTGATCTTCCCCCATCCAGGGGGAAGAAAAACTCATTCCGGACGGCGCAATATATTTCCTACGGTCGGATGAATCGAATCTGAATCTAAATTTTTCTCGTCGGAAACGCTGGCGGAATGATTTGCTCCACAGTCCGGCTGTTCCAGTCGCGCGCCGACCAGTTGTCCCAAACGCGCGCCGCTCCGGCTTCAGCCTGGGCAAATAGCTCGTCATCGTTGATGCGCGTCGAGCGGCCGTTTTCGATGACGACTTCGCCGTCGACGATGACGGTTTCGACATCCGCGCCGCTGCCGTACTCGACCAAGGCGTTGATCGGATCGCGCGCCGGACCGTAGCGCGTAGTGCGCAGATTGATGACGACCAAGTCGGCCTTTGCGCCGGAAGCAAGCCGGCCCAAGTCGGAGCGGCCGAGCGCGGTCGCGCCGCCGATGGTCGCTGCGTTGAAAACATCCGCTGCCCGCGCACCCGCGGCGTTTCTGTCGACCAGCCGTGAAATCAGCGACGCGTAACGCATCTCGGCGACGATATCGAGCGGGTAAGTATCGGTACCCAAGCCAATGCGCACGCCCGCGCCGAGATACTGATCGAAAGACTCCATGGCGAAAGCCATCTTGGCGCACTTGTGCGGGCAGTGGCCGATGGTGGCGCCGCTCTCCGCGAGAATCTTGAGTTCATCGCCGCGCGGATAATCCACCCGCGAGTGGCCGCCGGTGATCGCCATGTGGCCGAGCGTGGTGCGCGGCCCGAGGATGCCGGTATCGGCGAGATATTCGGCGACCGGTTTGCGATATTTGTTCAGGATCTCCAGGAATTCGCGGAAATTACCGCCGGCGTGAATATGAATGGGCACGTCCAGCTCATTGGCGGCGGCGACGCTTTCCTTCAATAACGACGGTTCGCAAGTCTCGGCTTGCGCCGGATTCAATATTCCTTGCAGCCTGCCGTTGTGCGCGCCGTGGAATTTCTTGATGAACTCCACCGCGTTCCTCAGACCCGGACGGCCCTTGTCGGGCCGCTCCTCGTAGTAATGCCGGCCCTGCGCGTCGGTAAAAATATCGTGACTGCGAAACGGTGGGCTGAAATAAACCCGTCCGCCGGTCTGGCCGACAATCGCGACGTAATCATCAAGCGCCCCCGGTCCTCCTCCGGGATCCAACACCGTCGTCGCGCCGTTGCGCAGCGCGCTGTAAAGCGCGTATTTGCGGCCCAGGGCGACCGCCGGCGGCGGCGGGGTTTCGACCTTCTCCTTCAGGGGCGCGCCAAAAACGAACCAGTTTGCCGCAAGATAATCTTTCTTCGTGACATCGGTCAGCAGATAATCGCCCACGTTAAGCTGCGAATGCACGTGCAGATTGACAAAACCGGGACAAACGATCTTGCCAGAGGCGTCGATCACGCGGTCCGCGTTTTGTGACTTGTCCGCGCCTACCGACTTGACGGTGTTGCCGTCAATCAGAACCGAGCCATTCGGCACGATCTCGTGACTGGTCCCGGACCAACCCACGACTGTTCCACCGTCAATGCGAATACTCATGATGATTTCCTTCTTCGAATAGTTCGCTTCCTCTCTCACGGGGAGAGATTGATGTGCGGGCAAATTCCAGCGCAGAAACCCTCACGCCTCCCTGTCCCAGTGGAGGGTAAACTTTCGTCGCGCTAAAATGTCGGCAACGTCGGCGTGTCGTCGACCTTGCCGTGCAAAACATACCAATAGATGCTGTTCATGTAACGCCAGCGCCGCACCGTTGCCTCTTCGATCTGTTTTATGGAGAGCGCCTGCAGTTCCGGCGTGTCGCAGTACTTTTCGACGATCGCAAAGCCCTTGGAGCCGTGAACTTCGTCGGCATAAACATGCTC
>Ga0075431_100006185_pt1 | contig 11882 bp, 8 predicted proteins | sample RhiMetdeltSRZDD5_FD_75297 | JGI IMG/M metagenome (GOLD analysis project Ga0075431, IMG submission 75297) | Populus rhizosphere microbial communities from Tennessee, USA - Rhizosphere MetaG P. deltoides SRZDD5 | ecosystem: Host-associated > Plants > Roots > Rhizosphere > Soil | place: USA... | reverse complement strand
GGGCGCATCTGTGTTGACGAAATCATGAAACCAAACTGCTCCTAAAGTTTTATTGGGTACTCTGCGATTATAACATTCGCGCCGGTCTACCAATAGAACTTGAGAGCCAGTTGAATCTGCCGCGCCGAACCGGCATCACCCGACGGCGTACGTGTGTTGGCGATCGTGCCGAATGTCGTGCTCGGGAAGCTCAAGGCTCTGAGCGGCTGCGCGAAATTCGGATGGTTGGGCAGGTTGAAGAACTCGGAGCGCAATTGCGCCCGGAAACGATCCTCTTTACCGAAGTAGGTGTTCTTGAAGAAGCCGAGATCGATGTTGGCGTATCCGGGCCCAGTGAGGATATTCCTGCCGGTATTGCCGAACTGCCCTCTTGGCGGAAGCGCAAATGCTGCCGGATTGACCCACTGGCCGACCGTTCTTGGTCCAGTCGGATCGCCCACCAGATTGGGACGATCATTGAGCTCGCCCGATCCACTGTTATCGGTCGACAGCACGGGCTGGAATGGATTACCGCTCTGGAAACTGCCTGTAGTCGAAATCTGCCAGCCGCGAACAATCAAGGCTTTCCAGCCGGATGATCGAACAGGCAGCTCGTAGACCCAACTGAATACCATCCGATGACGCGCATCGAAGTCGGCGAGCGCTTTGTCGAGGCGCGTATTGCGAGGATCCTGGTAGCCAACCGTACCTTGCGTTACGGTGTCCAGGGAAATGTCGTCGATCGCCTTCGAAAAGGTATACGCGAGGAAAAAGTTGGAGCTCTTGTAATTACTGCGTCCGGTCAATTGGAATGAGTGATACGTCGAGTTCGAAGCTGACTCGCGCAGATTGATCATCCCCAGCGTAAGTCCGTCGGCCGCCCGCGGTATGGGCCGGGCGCCATCAAGGAATGAATTGACATTCCGGATGTGTCCGAGGCGCGTGCCTTTTGAACCGTACCAGCCGGCTTCCACGGTCGTGTCCTTGAAAACCTGCTGTTGGATGTTAAAATTGAACTGCTGAATGTAAGGAGTGCGAAAGTCCTTATTGATCGCGACGATGTTGGGTGTTCCGGTACCTGTGCCAAGCGGCGATGCCAGGGTCGTGTTCGTCGCAAGGCGATTGAAATTGAGCGGCGGGTTACCGGACAGACCACTGACGTTTTCCATCGAGAACTGGTCGAAGTAGACGCCATACCCGGCGCGGACGGCGGTTTTCGCCTTGCCGAACGGATCCCAGGACAAGCCGATTCGCGGACCGAAATTGTTGTGGTCGCCGTCATAGCCGGGCTCCGAAGTACGAGCGAGCTGGCGAGTGGCAAAATCAAAGACACTCAGGAAATTCCGCTCGTCGTACGGCACGCCGTTGAGCTCGTAGCGCACGCCGAGATTCAGCGTAAGACGCGGAAGCACTTTCCAGTCGTCTTGCGCGTAGAAATTCCAGTTGCTGCTGCGTAGCGCGACCACGCGTTCGGCAGTGTTCTGCGTCGTTTGTGCCAGCCGTCCTGCCTGGAAATCCGCCACCGTATTGAAGCGCAAAACCAAATTGACGTTCCCGTTCAACGAATTGAACCGGTTCCGGCGAATCTCGGCTCCGAATTTGAGTTGATGCTTCCCATGGGTCACCGACAGGTTGTCCTGGTAGGCGAATGTCGTAACCCGACGTCCCTGCGGCGTAAAATTAGGACTGCCGAAACGCAGAGCATTGCTAACCAGGAATATGTCCGGGACGCCAAAGGGGCGATTAATGCCAACCGGTATACCGAACGAATCGGGATTAGCGAACTCCACATTGAAAAAGTTGGGACTGTTGCGGTTGATCCCGGCGCGGAATTCATTCACCACGCGTGGCGAAAACAGATGCGTTTCCCCGATTACAGCGTTCGTGCGAAAGGCAGGAACGACGTCGCCGAAACCCGGAACCGTTCGCAGATTACCCTGGCTGAAAGGCTCGAGACGACGGTCGTCCTGAAACGTATAACGGCCGAAGATCGTATCGCGATCGTTGAAGCGATGATCGATCTTGACGGAGAATTGGTCCTGATCCCGAACCAGCGCGCTGGAGGCGGTGTAGTTGCTGCCAGTGACCGCGCCGGCGATATTCGGCTGCGGCAGCAGCTCAGCTAATTTCCTGGCCGCCGAATCGGTAACACCGGCTCGCTCCGCATCCGTGAGGACGCGCGTCGTCACGGTCTGATTTTCGCGCTGCCGCCTGGCCTCGTAATTCACGAAATAAAATGTACGGTCGCGTCCGCTGTACAGCTTCGGAACTGTGACCGGTCCACCCAGCACAAAGCCGAACACATTGCGTTTGAACGGGGCCTGAGGACGTGGCTTCGTATTAAAGAAATTGCGAGCGTCGAACCGCTCATTCCGGAGAAATTCGAAGGCGGCGCCGTGAAAATCGTTCGAGCCGGAACGGGTGACGATATTCACAACTGACCCGGCGTTCCGTCCATACTCAGCGCTGTAAGTATTGTTCTGGATCTTGAACTCCTGAATCACCTCGACGTTCGGCTGGAAAGTGATCTGGTTCTGGGTGACATCGTTGTTATTGATGCCATCCATGAGGAAATTGCCGGCATTCTCGCGCAGGCCTCCGGACACCAGGCCGAACGCGGTCCCAAGCCGAGCCGATGTATTGGGAACGTAAGTTCCCGGCGCCATAAAGGCGAGGTCGATAAAGTTTCGGCCGTTCAGCGGCAGCTCCATGACCCGCTTGTTTTCGATTACCGCACCAACCGACAGCCCGGTTTCCGTCTGTACGCCGGTGGCGGCGCCCGTGATCTCGACCGTAGTGGTGACCGCGCCGACCTGCATCGTGAAATCGACGCGTTGACGCTCATCTACCTGCAACACCAAACCCGTTTGCCGAATCGTCTCAAACCCGGCGGCGCTTACTTCGAGTTCGTACTCTCCCGGGGCCAGCAGGGCAAATAGATACCCGCCATCGGTATCCACCTGCGTGGCGCGTATCGCGCCCCTCGCGGTATCTTTCAGCTTGACTGTGGCGGCGCTGACCGATCCTCCGCTGGGGTCTTTGACAACACCACTCACGGAAGCAGTCTGTCCAGCAAGAGGTAAAGTTAGGACGGTCAAAACTACTGACGCAGCCAGGAAGATTCGAACGTTACGCATAGGCGGCCTCCCTTTGGATGAGCGGCGTGGACCCAAGTGTTCGACGCGGAACCTTGTCTGAAATATAACATGGGGAGACCCAAGCAGATTGTTAATAATCCCTCATTTGTTTATCCTTGAAACTCCACATTATGAGCGATATACGCGATAGTTCTCTCTATAATGAAGATCTCGCTCCGGTTCCTCTCGCCCGCCGGACCTGGACCATTTACAACTACGCTTCGCTCTGGGTGGCGATGAGCGTCTGCATTCCGACATACATGCTAGCCTCGGGTCTAATTGCCGGCGGAATGAGCTGGCGGCAGGCGATCGGCACGATCCTGCTCGGCAATCTGATTGTCCTTGTGCCGATGCTTCTCAACGCCCACGCCGGCGCGCGTTACGGGATCCCGTTCCCGGTTTTCGTCCGCGCCTCGTTCGGCGTGCGCGGCGCCAATGTGCCCGCGGTGTTGCGCGCCCTGGTGGCCTGCGGTTGGTTCGGGATTCAGACCTGGATCGGCGGCCAAGCGATCTTTACGATGCTGCAAATCATGTGGCCGGCGGCGAAGGATTTGCCGGCAATCATGTGGATCTGCTTTTTCTCATTCTGGGCGCTGAATATGTTCGTGGTCTGGCGCGGCATCGAGACGATTCGTTTTCTCGAAGGCGTCGCGGCGCCCTTCATGCTCATCGTCGGATTGCTGATGCTCTGGTGGATCACATCGATGGCGGGGGGATTCGGACCCGTCCTCAGCGCGCCAAGTAAGTTCCAAAGCACTGCCGAGTTCCTCCGTTTTTTCGTTCCTTCGCTAACCGGGATGGTGGGGTTCTGGGCCACGGTCGCACTCAACATTCCCGATTTCACGCGTTACGCGCGGTCGCAGAAAGATCAGATGCTAGGCCAAGCGGTCGGACTGCCGCTGGCGATGACGCTCTACTCGTTCATCGGCGTGGCGGTGACGTCAGCCTCGGTCGTGATTTTCGGTGAAGCAATCTGGGACCCCGTCGCACTGATTGGACGCTTCAATCGTCCCTTCGTCGCGTTCATTGCGCTGATCGCCCTTCTAATCGCTACGTTGAACACGAATGTTGCAGCCAACGTCGTCTCACCGTCCAACGATTTTTCGAATCTGAATCCACGCCGGATCTCCTTTCGCGCCGGAGGACTCATAACAGGTGTCATCGGAATTCTGATGATGCCCTGGAAGCTTCTCGACACTTTCAGCTCATATATTTTCGGATGGCTGGTAGGATACTCCGGTCTGCTCGGGCCGATCGCCGGCATCATGATCGCCGACTATTTTGTGTATCGACGCTGCCGCCTGAATGTCGAAGACCTATATCTACGCGGTCGCGAGTATGAGTACGCGAACGGCGTAAATCCACGGGCGATGGTAGCGCTAGGCGCAGGTGTGGCCGTGGCGTTGGTCGGATTGGTTGTTCCTTCTTTGCGATGGCTCTACAACTACGCCTGGTTCGTCGGATTTCTTGTCGCGGGCGCAGCCTACCTGGCTTTGATGCCGCGTCGTTGATGCTTAGTGCTCCATTACGCCGACAACAATCAACCCAATAGGAGTACCACCGAGCTTCGCGTGAAGCACCCAGTCGGTGTCACCCTCTTTTTTAATTTCAGGGAACGTCGTATTGGACGACGAGGACACGCTGAGGACCGCCGGATGCGGCGTGCCCGAGGCCTTGCGGCTCATCGCCACCAGTTCCTCAAAATTTGGCGTGGCAGCAGCGTTAGTGTCGCCGGCCGCAGGACTCAGAAGAAAAAAATCACGCTGTGTTGCGACACCCTGGTGGTCGCCGTTCACCGGATGCAGGCTGTAACGCAATGTGTAGAGACCCGGCTTAATAGGCTGGCCGCGCCGCTCTCCGCCGAGGACAGGAAACCGCACAGCTCCAACCAGAGCGCCCTGGGGTATAGTTGGCAGAGTCACTCCGTCTTCCGTGTTCTTTGGGCCGCTAGGAGCGGCGGAGCAAAGCCAAACGTCGAGGTAAGGGGCGCCCCCCTTTGTTACTTTCAAGCCATCTTTCTGCAGTTTTGCACTGATAGCTGCCGGTAGTTCGGAAGGAGGGGGGCCCGCCGGCTCAACCTTGTATTGCGAAAAGGCCGCGCTGGCTGCCATTATAAGAACAAAGAGTGGTTTCATCATTTCCAATCACCATTATAGGCGTCCGGACCGGCTACTCGGGTACACCCGGCGGCCATTAATTGTCATTCAGAATCATGCAGACGATTCTCGTAATCGATGACGACGAAAGCCTCCGCGACACCATCGGTGTCATGCTCGAGCAGGAGGGCTTCCGGGCCGAGCTGGCATCCGACGGGCGCAACGGCTACGATCGCGCCCTCGTCCTGAAACCAGATCTCCTGCTGGTGGACCTTCGCCTGCCCGGAATGAGCGGCGTCGAGATCTGCCGTCAACTGCGGGCGGCCCGCGTCAAAACGCCGATCATCGTGCTGAGCGCGGTCGGGGACGAAGTCGACAAGGTACTGCTGCTTGAGATCGGCGCCGACGATTATGTCGTGAAACCGTTCGGCTCCAGGGAGCTGCTGGCGCGGATCCGGGCGCTGCTGCGCCGAACCGCTCCCGACGCCCGGCAGGTGATCCACGTCGGCGACGCGGAAATCGATCTGGAGCGGCGCGTAGTGAGCCGTCGTGGTGAAGAGTTAAAATTCACTCCTGCAGAATACAATCTGCTTACTTACTTTCTGCAAAATCCAGATCGTCCGTTGACGCGCGACATGATCCTGAACTCGGTCTGGGGATACGAGTCATTTCCCAATACACGGACCGTTGACGCGCATGTGGTGAAACTGCGCCAAAAATTGGAACCTGATCCCAACATTCCACGTCACTTCTTGACAGTGCACGGAGTAGGATACCGCTTTCTCCCGTAGCCGGTGTATTCTGGGATCTAAAATGAACAAAACGTGGGTAATTCTTCCTGTTTTAGCGCTTTTCAGCGCCTCGGCTTTCGGACAAACGGCTACCCGGCGGTTCATTCGATCGTTCGGCGAAGGCAGCGTCTCGGTCACGCCCGACCAAGCCAAGATTCAGTTCAGCGTCGTTACTCAAGCCGTCACTGCGCAGGCGGCAGCGGATCAGAACGCAACGCAGGTGGCCGCGGTTCTGGCGGCGCTTCGCTCGGTACTCGGCCCCAACGCCGAGCTTAAGACGCTCAGCTACTCGTTGAGTCCGATCTACAGTTCCCCGCGCGACGGCAGCCAGCCGGTAATCACCGGCTACACGGCCAGCAACACCGTGGAAGCCACAGTGAACGACCTGTCGCTCATCGGCAGGCTCATCGATACCGGCATACAGGCGGGCGGAAATCGGGTACAAGCTCTGCGCTTCGGTCTCAAAGACGATCAACCTCAGCGCCTGCAGGCTCTCCGGCTCGCAGCCATTCAAGCCAAGGCCCACGCCGACGCGATGGCGGCGGGGCTCAATCTAAAAGCAGGGGCAGTCGTCTCGATTCAGGAAGGCTCGGTTGTCGTTCCGTTCGAATTTGCGGACACGCGGTTGGCCGCCGCAACGACGCCGATTGAAACGGGCCAGGTGAATGTCCGTGCGACCGTCACCCTGGAAGTAGATCTCACGCAGTAAAAAACAGCGGGCGCACCATTTCCCGATTCCGGCAGAGACCTCCCAAGGCCAGCTTAGCTTCGTTGAGTTTGCGGTCTAAAGCCCTTCTTTGCTGATCACCTAGTATGAGGAGCAGCTTTTGCGCCTCGTTGAAAGCCTGTTCCGCGCGCCCCAGCGACTCTTGAGCGGCGACGCGGTTTCCTTGCGACAATTCCACTTCCGCCGAGACGGCGAACTTCAACGCCACATCCAATTTAGAATGAATGAAGTCCAGAATCTGTCGATCTGTCTTCGCGCGTAGCTGGCTCAACTTCTCCGATTCGGGGGGTCTCATAAAAGCGGTCCGCGTTCCTTGCGTCATATTCGGTCTCTGGTAGTTAAGACGAAGGAATACCCCAAATCGATCGCAAAAGTTTTTTTAAAGCGGTGATATAATCCGAGGCGTTTCGCACATGCGACCTTACCCCCTGTTGATTCTGCTTGTTTCGACGCTTTCGGTGTTGCAAGCGCAGCACGGAAGCATTATTGGTAATCCATTCTCGACACCCGACGATCTGACGGCCGGAACCAAGTCTTTCCGCTCACAATGCGCCGCCTGTCACGGCCTGGATGGATCCGGTGGCGCCGCCGGCCCCGACTTGAGTACAGGCGCGTTCAAGCACGGCGCATCCGACGCTGCGCTTTTTCAAGTGATCACTAAGGGTGTCCCGGGAACGCCGATGGTCGGTTTCGCGTTGGAAGGCCGGGAAGTATGGCAGCTCATCACATTCCTGCGATTTCTGGGAATCGGCAAGGCCGCCGAAAAAGCCACAGGCGATCCCGCAAAAGGGATGCAGGTGTTCGCCGCCAACGGCTGCGCCCGCTGTCATACTGCCGGACACCCCGGTGGATTCCTCGGGCCGGACTTGAGCGAAATCGGCTCGCGGCGATCCCTCGCGCAGCTCATCAACGCCGTAATCGATCCTAATGCCGACGTGTCCACCGACTACTGGTCGCTGCGGGCCCGCACCAAGACCGGCCAAACTATTAACGGAATCCGCATGAACGAGGATATGGATTCGCTCCAGGTGCTCGAATCAGGAAAGCTGCGGTCATTGTGGAAAGCGGATCTGGCGAATTTCGAGATTATTCGCACGTCTCCCATGCCGTCGTTCAAAAGCAAGCTTCAGCCGGTCGAAGTCGAGAATCTGGTCGCTTATCTTGCCAGCCTGCGTACTCCAACAAAACCCAAGGAGGCAGCGAAATGAGACGCATCGCAATCGGTTTGCTCGTTGCCGTCACGCTTCCGGCGCAAGTGTCGTTCGACCGCCTCGTTCAGTCGGCCCGCGAGCCGCAGAACTGGCTTACCTACAACGGAAATCTGCACAGCACCCATTACAGCGCCCTGGACCGGATTAAGCTGACGAACGTCTCCACTCTCGATCTCAAGTGGGTATTCCAAGCCCAGTCGCTCGAAAAGTTCGAGGCAACGCCGCTGGTTGTTGACGGCGTGATGTATCTGACCGAGCCGCCGAACAACGTGGTGGCGATCGATACGCGCACCGGACGCCCCTACTGGATGTATCGCCATCCTATGCCCGAAGCGACATACAATTGCTGCGGAAATGTGAATCGGGGCTTGGCGATACTGGATGACACGCTGTTTCTCGGTACACTCGACGGGCAGCTTCTGGCTATTGACGCCGCGACCGGGAGAGTCAAATGGAAGTCCAAGGTGGCCGAGGCCACCCACGGATATTCCCTCACCGTCGCGCCGCTAGTCGTCAAGGACAAAGTGATCATCGGCACCGCAGGCGGCGAGCGCGGCATCTCCGGTTTCATCGCTGCTTATGACGCCAAAACCGGAAAGCAAGCGTGGAAGTTCAACACCATTCCGCAGCCCGGAGAGCCGGGTCATGAAACCTGGGCCGGCGACTCCTGGAAGACCGGAGGCGCCTCGATCTGGGTCACCGGCTCCTACGATCCCGAAACGAACCTGACCTATTGGGGAATCGGCAATCCCGGACCTGATTGGAATCCAGGTATGCGGCTGGGCGACAACCTCTATTCCGATTGCGTGGTCGCGCTCGACGCCGACACCGGCAAGCTCAAATGGCATTACCAGTTCACTCCCAACGATGAGTGGGATTTCGATTCGGTGCAAATTCCGGTGCTCGCCGATCTGACATGGAAGGGCAAGCCGACCAAGGCGATGCTGTGGGGCAATCGAAACGGATTCTTCTACGTGCTCGACCGAACCAATGGCGCATACCTGCTCGGCAAACCGTTCGTCAAACAGACCTGGGCCACCGGAATTGCGGAGAACGGCAGGCCGATCAAGGCGCCCGCCAAGGGTCCCAGTCATGGCGGGACTGATGTCTGGCCCGGCGTGCAAGGAGGCACAAACTGGTACGCGCCGTCGTTCAGCCCTCGCACGGGCCTGTTCTATCTCACCGCCTGGGAGGACTACCACACCACCTATTTCATGTGGGATCAGAAGTACGAGATCGGAAAATCCTTCACCGGCGGCACCGCGCGCGGCCCATTTCCATCCATCCAGAGGAATCCGTTTATCAAATGGGGTCCGGAGTGGGGATACGGCGTAGTGCGCGCTCTGAATCCGGCGACCGGCGAAAAGGTGTGGGACTACACGATGCGCGACGTCAGCGACGCCGGAATCCTGACCACGGCCAGCGACCTCCTTTTCTCGGGCAACCGCGAAGGATACTTCTTCGCGCTCGACGCTAAGACGGGCAAAGAGCTCTGGAAAAGGTATCTCGGCGGGATGGTCGCGGCCTCGCCGATCACGTATTTGGTGGATGGAAAACAGTACGTTTCAATCGCCGTCGGACATTCCTTGTTCACATTCGGATTACCCGGGCGCTAGAAATCGGCGTTCATCGGTGTTCCTCTGTGGCCACTAAGTTCAATATTTAGCCGCCAACAAAATTCGCAGAAAAATGGCCACAGAGGAACACCGATGAACGCCGATTTCTAGCGTGTCAGCCGCCGAAAATTTTGCCTGTGCCGTAGGAACCAAACACCTTGGATAGGTGTATACTAACTCCACTGATATTTCACTAAAAGAGGTGTGTCTATGGTAACCACGATTGTTAGGTCGCAGCGATTGCTTCCGCTTCTCAGCTTATTATTCCTCTGCACTTGGGACGCTGTTCTACACGCGCAAGGAACCAGTGGCAACATCACCGGCCAAGTGCTCGATCAAACCGGTCTCGGAGTGCCGGGCGCACGTGTCACGGCGACTAACGTCGAAACCAACGTGCCTACGTCGACCGCGTCGACCAGCAGCGGAAACTATAACATCTCTGTCTATCCGGGTAACTATCGAATCGCAGCGGAATCGCAGGGCTTCAAGCGCTACCTCCGCGACGGAGTCACTGTTACGGCCTCCTCGACCGTCCGCGTTGACCCGACGCTCGAAGTCGGTTCAGTCGCCGAATCGGTCGAAGTTTCCGGGGCGATGCTGAACGTGCAGACCGAGAATGCGAAAGTTACAACCTCGGTCGAAAACAAGTTTGTGGATCAGCTTCCGTTAGTCGTCGGCGGCACGTTGCGGAACCCCTACGACCTGGTGACGATTGCGGCGCAGGTAACCTCTACCGGCGGCGCCGAAATGTCACTAGGCGGAGCGCAATCCAGAACCTACAATGCAACTCTGGATGGCATCGCCATTACGACCAATCGCCCTGTCGAAGCGAACGAAATCGCCTACGCCGCGCCCTCACTTGAAGCGATTACCGAATTCGCGGTCGACACGGGAGGATTCAAGGCGGAGTACGGTCAGGCAGCCGGCGGCGTAATCACTTTCTCGTCGCGGTCTGGCACTAACGCATTTCACGGAACGGTCTATGAGTTCCTGCGCAACGAAGCGTTGGATGCGCGAAAGTTTTTCGAGTCCAAGCGATCGGTCTATAAGCAGAGTGACTTCGGCGTCGCCGGCGGCGGACCCATCGTGCTCCCGAAACTCTATAACGGTAGAAACCGGACATTCTTCTTCCTGACTTATGAAGGCTTCCGCAACCGCGTCGGAGCCAACTCCACTTTTTTCCACGTGCCTACTCCCGAAATGTATGATGGCAACTTCACTAACTGGGTGGACCGTAATAACAGGCAGCTCCCGATCTACGATCCGGCTACCACCAAAGCCAATCCCGCCGGTGGATTTATCCGCGACCCATTCCCCAACAACCAGATTCCCAAGAACCGCTTCAGCGCCTTCTCGCAAAAGCTCATCCCTTACGGCCAACTCGCGAAACCGAATCGCGGGGGCCAGCCGGGCACGTTCGCCTATATCAACCAGAATTTTGTGAATACCAGTGGAGTGGTCCTCGAACCGCAAGACAAAGGCAGCGCCAAGATCGACCACGCCTTTAACGACAAGCATCGCATCGGCGGCTTCATGAACATCAGCAGGTATCGCGGCGAGTTCGGCGGTAACGGAACGCCGGGTCTACCCCTGCCGCTTTACTCCGGCAGCATCGGGCTCACCGAGGCGCTGTCATACCGGATCACGCACGATTGGATCGTCTCCCCCACACTATTGAATAACTTCTCGTATGGGAAGAATGAGTTCTACAAAAACACCTTCTCGCCGAACTATCAGGGAAATTGGGCGGACAAGCTCTGCTTCAAGAACGCCGTGGACTGCAATGTCAACTTCCCCGTTGTAGGCTTCAGTGAATTCAGCGGTTGGGGAACCAGCGCCCGCAGCGGACACGAGCAGCCCACATGGTCGATCAAGGACGATCTCAGTTATTCACGCGGAAAGCATTCCTTCAAGTTCGGATTCCTGTACCAGATACTGCAGTCAACCGGTTTCGGCGAGCAGAATATTGCCGGCCAGGCCGGCTTCAGCTACCTAGGTACGGGCGTGCCCGGAAATACGAACTTCACTAGCGGTAGTTCGTTCGCTTCGTTCCTCCTCGGCGACGCCAATACCGGCGCGACCGAGACAGTCCGCGAAAACCGATTGATGTATCCCAACTATAGCTTTTACGCTCAGGACGACTGGCACATCTCGCGTCGCCTCACGTTGAATCTGGGTTTACGCTGGGATTTTGCCACGGCGCCGACCGAAAAGAGCGACTGGTACTCCGACTTCTCACCCACCAAGCCGAACCCGGCTGTCAATAACTATCCTGGCGCGCAAATCTACGCGGGATTCGGAGAGGGCAGGGAGAATAAGCGATCG
>Ga0075431_100006184_pt1 | contig 11882 bp, 10 predicted proteins | sample RhiMetdeltSRZDD5_FD_75297 | JGI IMG/M metagenome (GOLD analysis project Ga0075431, IMG submission 75297) | Populus rhizosphere microbial communities from Tennessee, USA - Rhizosphere MetaG P. deltoides SRZDD5 | ecosystem: Host-associated > Plants > Roots > Rhizosphere > Soil | place: USA... | reverse complement strand
GTTACTACGGCTTCGAGACACGCTTCTCGCCCGACGTGACGCTCGAGGAGGATCTCGCAAGGCGCGACCTCACGATCAACGCGATGGCACGCACGGAGAGCGGTGAGCTCGTGGACCCGTACGGTGGTCGACGCGATCTCGAGGAGCGCTGGCTGCGTCACGTGTCGCCGGCGTTCGTCGAGGATCCGCTGCGCGTGCTGCGGGTCGCGCGGTTCGCGGCGCGGTTCTCTCAGCTCGGGTTCCGCGTCGCTCCGGAGACGCTTGCGCTGATGCGTCGCATCGTCGAGGCGGGCGAGATGGCCGCGCTCGTCGCTGAGCGCGTCTGGGCGGAGACCGCACGGACGCTCTCTGAGGAACGGCCGAGGGAGTATTTCGAGCTGCTGCGTACCTGCGGCGCGCTGGCAGCCGTCTTCCCCGAGATCGACAGGCTGTACGGCGTGCCGCAGCCGCCGCAATGGCATCCGGAGATCGACACGGGTCTGCACACGATGCTCGCGCTCGAGACCGCTGCGGAGATCTCCCCGGATCCGGTCGTGCGCTTCGCGGCGCTCGTTCACGACCTGGGCAAGGGCACGACGTCGCGCGAACTCTGGCCCAGGCATATCGGACACGAGGAACGAGGCGTGGCGCTGATCGAGCAGCTCTGCGCGCGGCTGCGCGTGCCGACCGAGTACCGGGAGCTCGCGGTGCAGGTGTCGCGGCAGCACGCCAGGGTGCATCGCATGGCGGAGCTGAGGCCGGCGACCGTGCTCGAGCTGCTCGAGCAGGTCGACGCGTTCCGGCGTCCCGAGCGGCTCGAGCGGCTGCTGCTCGCGTGCGAGGCGGACGCGCGCGGACGAGGGCCGGAGCGTCGCCTCGCACCCTATCCGCAGGCGGGGCTGCTGCGCGCGGCGCACGAGGCGGCGTCGGCGGTGCGGCTGCCGCCTGAGGTGCTTGCGAGCAACGACGGCGCGATGATCGCGGAGCGGCTGCGCGCGGCCCGCGTCGCCGCGATCAGGGACCGGGCGGACCGACCCGGCTGAGCCGCGCAGCGAGGCCGACGTCGATCGGGCGCGAAGGAATCGCGCGGCGCGCGTGATCAGGACGCGAACACCGCGACGATCACCGCGGCGAGCGTCAGCCGGTAAATCGTGAAGGGCAGCAGTCCGATCCGCTCGATGAACCGGATCAGGAAATGAATGCAGGCAATGCCCGACAGCGCCGCGAACAGCATCCCGGTCACAATCGGCGTCCAGTCGACCGGCGCGTCGGCGCCCAGCACTTTCATGCCCTCGTAGACCCCGGCTGCGCCGATGCCGGGTACGGCGAGCAGGAACGAGAAACGGGCAGCGCCGGAGCGGGACAGCCCGAGCGCGCGACCCGCGGTCATGGTTACGCCGGAGCGCGAGGTTCCCGGCATCAGCGCCAGCGCCTGGGCGATCCCGATCGCGATCGCCTGCGGCCAGCTGAGCCCGTACTCGTGGCGCGTGCCTCGGCCGAATCGATCGGCGGCGTACATGAGGAGCCCGAACACCGTCAGCGTCCCCGCGACGAACAGCGGCTGACGCAGGTGCTCCTCGATGTAGTCGCCGAAGCAGAGACCCGCCAGACCCACCGGCACCGTACCGACGAGGATCTGCCAGGCGAGACGACTGTCGCGATCGTGCTTGCCGCCGAGCGAGCGCAGCCAGGCGACCGCCATAACCGTGAGCTCGCGCCGGAAGTACACCAGGAGCGCGACCAGCGTGCCCACGTGCACCGCGACGTCGAAGGCGAGCCCCTGGTCGGGCCAGCCGAAAAAATGCGGCACGAGCACGAGGTGGCCAGAGCTCGAGATCGGCAGGAACTCCGACAGACCCTGCACGACGGCAAGCACGATCGCTTCGACTAGACTCATCCGGACGAGCTCCTGAGCGGATATATCGACGGTCCCCGACCCGGCTACAGCAGGTGCCGCAGGTCGCGGACCGAGAACCCCGAAAGCGGCGCATCGTACCCGCGAGTCACACCCAGCGCTTTGAACCGCTCCCCCATTTCTCCCGGCAGCGTGAGCAGCATCGCCTGTCGCGACAGGTTCAGACGCTGTACGAGGTCGAGAGCGGCCACCTCGCTCATGAAGGTGCCGATCCCGCAGCCGATCAGGAAGTGCGCCTGGGTGGTGAACCCCGTGACCTCGAGCCCGGCCGCCTGGGCCGCACCGGCGACGGCGCTGAAGTCCACCCAGCTCCCGATGTCATGGAGCCCCAGACGACCGAAGGGGTCGTCGTGAAAGCGATGACGGTAGTGGCACAGCATCGTGCCGGTGCGTCGCTCGGCGGCGTAGTACTCGCGGCGTGGCAGCCCGTAGTCAATCGCGAGCAGGACACCGTGCGCGAGCGCAGTTGCGATGCCGCGGAACCAGGGCGCCAGGGTGAGATTCACCTCGGAGACGAAGCCGTCGGGCAGCGCGCGGCCGATTTCGCGCTCGATGTCGCGGACGGCGGCCTCGAGCGCGGCGCCGCCTCGTGCTTCGGACCACTCGAGCCGGCCGAGCTGCCAGGTCACGCCCAGCGCGTTGACCGTGCCGCCGCGGATCGCAAAGCGCTCCACCGGCATCGCGTCCAGCACCTCGTTCGCGAGCATGACGCCGGTGAAGGAGTCGGGCAGGCGGTCCAGCCAGACGACGCGATCGGCGAGCTGCGGGCACGCGTTGGCGAGCGTCGCCTGCTGCCGCTCGCGCAGATCAGCGCTCACGTCCAGGATGCAGTATCGCGCCGGGAGCGCCTCGAGCCGCGCAAGCTCCTCCAGCACGGTTGCCGCCATCGCGCCCGAGCCGGCCCCGAACTCGAGGATATCGGCGTCGCCGAGGGTCGCGAGCACTTCGGCGCACTGGCGCGCGACGCAGCGGCTGAAGACCGGCGCGACTTCCGGCGCCGTCACGAAGTCGCCGGCTGCGCCCAGCTTGTGCGCGCCTGCGCTGTAATAGCCGAGTCCCGGCTCGTACAACGCGAGCTCCATGAATCGCGCAAAGCCGATCCAGCCATCGCGCGTCTCGATCTCGACGCGGATGCGGTCCTCGAGCGCCCGGGCGTGCGCCGACTCGTCGGGCGTGAGCGGCGGCAGATCCGCTGGCAGGCTCACCGCCGCCGGTCCCGGGAGGCGACAGCCCGCGCCGCCTTGGGTATCGTCGCGTGCGACCGCGCGCGGTTCGCGCGGCAGGCGGGATCGCTTGCATGCATGCTCAAACGCCGCTCGACGGATGCTGCGTTCTGGTGACCGGAGCCGCGCGTCGCATCGGGGCGGCGATCTCGCGGCGGCTGCACGCGGCGGGCGCGTCGGTGGTGGTGCATCACCGGCATTCCGCGGCGGAAGCCGCGGCTCTGGTCGCCGAGCTCAATGCCGTGCGCCCCGGCTCGGCCATGACCGCGGCCTGCGACCTGCGCGAGCTCGACAGGCTGCCGTCGCTCATCGACGCGGCGGTGCAGCGCTACGGGCGGCTCGACGTGCTGGTCAACAACGCGTCGACCTTCTACCCGACGCCCATCGGCAGCATCACGGCTGCGCAGTGGGACGATCTCGTGGGCAGCAATCTGCAGGCGCCGCTCTTCCTGTCGCAGTCCGCGGCGCCCGCGCTGCGCGCTGCGCGCGGGCTCATCATCAACATGGTCGACATACATGGCGCCCGGCCGCTGCGTGAGCACACGGTGTACAGCGCCGCCAAGGCCGGGCTCGCGATGCTCACGCGGTCGCTCGCGCGCGAGCTCGGGCCGGAAATCCGGGTCAACGGCATCGCACCCGGCCCCGTCCTCTGGCCAGAGGGCGGACTTCCCGAATCGGTCAAGACGGAGATCATCGGCAAGACCGCGCTCAAGCGCATGGGCACACCGGAGGACGTGGCGCAGGCGGCGCTCTATCTCGCCGCCGATGCGCCCTACGTCACCGGGCAGATCATCGTGGTGGATGGCGGCCGCAGCCTGTGACGTGGTCATGGCTCGCGCGCTCGGGATCGGGCGTCGAGGTCGATCGCCTGCATCGGGTGCGCCGAACGGTCAAAGCGCTCCCACAACTCTCGCATGGTGAGACCGAGCGTCGGATGAAGAAGCTCCGGGGCGAGCTCGGCCGTGGGCCCCAGCATGTAGGCGCGGCGCACCAGATCGGGACGCGGCAGCGTGAGCCCGGGCTCGTCGCTCACCCGGTCGCCGTAGAGGAGCACGTCGAGATCCATGCTGCGCGGCGCCCAGCGTGGCGCGTCGCGCGCACGGCCGCACGCGGCTTCGATTCCATGCAGCCGCGCGATCACGGCCGGAAACGGCTCGTCGGTTTCGAATCCGACGACCAGGTTGACGAAGTCGTCGCCTTCGAAACCTACCGCGGCGTTGCGCCAGGCGCTCGAAGCGCGCAGTCCCGGATACGCCGCGCGAAGCATGACGAGCGCGCGGCGCAGGTTGACGACGGGCTCGACGTTGCTGCCGGCCGCTACGAAGACCTCAGGCAACTCGCCGCCCCGCTGCGTCCGGCGGTCTCACGACGTGCGCCCGCCGTAGTCCTTCGAGCTGCGCTCGATCAGGATGCCGACGTCGCGGGAGCCACGGATCGCCCCCTGCTTGTTGAGACGCACCCGCACCCAGGGCACGGCGAACTCGGTGATCACGAGCTCAGCGATGCGCTCCGCGAGTGTTTCGACGAGCTGAAACTGTGAATCACCGATGAACTGCAGCAGCCGCTTCGCGACCCGCTTGTAGTCAAGCGTGTCGTCGATGTGATCGGTGGCCGCCGCGCGGTGGATATCGGCACCCATCTCGAGATCGAGCACGATCTTCTGCTTGACGCGCCGCTCCCAGTCCCAGATGCCGATGATGCATTCGCTGGTGAGGCCGCTCAGGAAGATGATGTCCATGGATTCTCGATGTGCGCTCGCCCGGCCCGGGCTCAGGCCGCCGCGTGTCCGGCCCTGGGCGGCTGAAGCTCCGACATCGGCCAGCGTGCGCGTACGCGGATCACGAGGTCATCGTGCTCCCCGGCACCCAGGCGCAGGCACCCGAGCAGCGCGATCATTGCCGCGTTGTCCGTGCAGAACTCGGGCCGCGGATAGGCGACACGAACGCCGAGGCGCTCCCCCAGGGCACGCAATCCCGAACGCAGCCGACGATTGGCGCCGACACCGCCGGCAACCACCAGCGTCTGCGCGCCGGTCAGCTCGAGGGCGCGCGCGCACTTGACGATCAACGTCTCCGCCACAGCGTCCTCGAAGGCAAGCGCGGCATCGGCGCGGGTCTGCTCGTCGAGCACCCGACCGCGGAGCGCGACGATCACCGCGGTCTTGAGCCCGCTGAAGCTGAAGTCGAGCCCCGGTCGCTCGGTCAGCGGTCGCGGGAAGCGAAACACCCCGGGGCGGCCGCGCTCCGCTAGCGCCGCGAGCTGCGGCCCGCCGGGGTATGGGAGGCCGAGCAGCTTGGCCGTCTTGTCGAAGGCCTCGCCCGCCGCGTCGTCCAGCGTGTTGCCAAGGATCTCGTACCGGCCCAGGCCAGCCACCCTCGCGAGCAGGGTGTGGCCGCCGGATACCAGCAGTGCCACGAACGGGAACGCGGGTGGATCGGGCTCCAGCAAGGGGGCGAGCAGGTGGCCCTCCATGTGATGCACGCCCAGGCAGGGTACGGTCAAGGCGTACGCGAGACTTCGGGCGACCGCCGCCCCGACCAGCAGCGCGCCCACGAGTCCGGGCCCGCTTGTATAGGCGATCCCCGACAGCGCCTCTGCCCCGCCCTGCTCGTCGGTCAGTTTCCTGAGCAGCGGCAATAGCTTACGCAGGTGGTCGCGGGACGCGAGCTCCGGGACGACGCCGCCATAGGGGGCGTGCAGATCAACTTGGCTATAGATCTCGTGCGCGAGCAGGCCGCCGCCTAAGTCGTAGAGCGCGACCGCGGTCTCGTCACATGAAGTCTCGATTCCCAGCACCCGCAACTTTGCAATTCCTCACCGGCCTCACTAAAATTCGCGACCCGTTTTTCCCGGCGGCGGTGCGGCCAGGCTGCCGACCGCCCTAGCAGTCCGACGAGGTCTAGATGCCCAGCGTCCGCGTGCGTGAGAACGAGTACTTCGATGCCGCCCTGCGCCGGTTCAAGCGCGCCTGCGAAAAGGCCGGCGTGCTGACCGAGCTGCGACGCCGGGAATTCTACGAGAAGCCCACGCAGGAGCGGAAACGCAAGAAGGCCGCCGCCGTCAAGCGGCATCAGAAGCGCAGCACCCGGGACATGACGTCGGCTCCCCGCGCACGCACCTACTGAGCCTCGGTTCGTGACGCTCAAGGAGCGCATCACGGAGGACATGAAGGCGGCCATGCGGGCTTCCGAGAAGGAACGTCTCTCGACCATCCGCCTGGTTCAGGCCGCGATCAAGCAGCGTGAAGTCGACGAGCGCATCACGCTCGACGACGCACAGGTCCTCGCCGTCCTCGAGAAGATGGTCAAGCAACGCAAGGAATCGATTGCGCAGTTCGAACAGGGCGGCCGCAAGGATCTTGCCGACAAGGAACGCCGGGAGATCGAGCTGCTGCAGGGCTACCTTCCGGCGCAGATGTCCGCCGCCGAAATCGACGCGCTGATCCGCGATGCGGTCGCCGCCACCGGCGCCGCCTCGATCAGGGACATGGGCAAGGTGATGAGCGTCGTGAAGGCGAAGGCGGCGGGTCGCGCGGACATGGCCGCTGTCGGCGCCCGCGTCAAGGCCGCGCTCGGCGGCTGACAGCCGGCGGCTGAAGGGCTGAAGGGGACGCCCCTTTTTCGCCTGCGAAAGCCGTCTCCGGAAAGGAAAAAAGGGGAGCGTCCCCCTGGGGTTCGCATGGCCGGCCGCATCCCACAGCACTTCATCGACGAGCTGGTCGCACGGACCGACATCATCGAGGTGATCGGGAGCCGTGTGCAGCTCAAGCGCGCCGGACGCGAGTACAAGGCCTGCTGCCCGTTCCACGACGAGAAGACACCGTCGTTCACGGTGAGCCCGGACAAGCAGTTCTATCACTGCTTCGGTTGCGGGGCGCATGGCACGGCGCTGGGCTTTGTCATGGAGTTCGACCATCTCGGCTTCGTCGAGGCGGTCGAGGAGCTCGCAGCGCGCGCCGGGCTCGAGGTCCCGCGCGAGGGCGGCGATGCGGCGGCCGCACGGCCAAACGAGGACCTGTACGTCGCGCTCGAGCGAGCGGCGCTGTTCTTCCGCCAGTCACTTTCCGGCGAGCAGCGCGCCCGCGACTACCTGGCCGGTCGCGGCCTGACCGCCGACAGTCTCACGCGTTTCGGCATCGGGTACGCGCCGTCGCGCTGGGATGCGCTGATCGAGCGCTACGGAAGCACGCCGGGCGAGCGGCAGACACTCGCGCGCGCCGGGATGGTCGTCGAGCGCGTCGAGGGCGGCACCGGTCACTACGACAGATTTCGCGACCGCGTGATGTTTCCGATCCGCGACGTGCGCGGCCGGACCATCGGTTTCGGCGGACGTGTGATCGACAAGGGCGAGCCGAAATACCTGAACTCGCCGGAGACCGAGCTCTTCCATAAGGGTCGCGAGCTCTACGGCCTGTACGAGGCGCGACAGGCGACGCGCAATCTCGCGCGGCTGCTCGTCGTCGAGGGGTACATGGACGTGGTGCGGCTGCACCAGGCGGGAGTGACCTACGCGGTCGCGACGCTCGGCACCGCGACCACGCCCGAGCATCTGCAGCGCATCTTCCGGCTGGTGGGCGAGGTCGTGTTCTGCTTCGACGGCGACCGGGCCGGGCGCGCCGCCGCATGGCGCGCGCTCGAGAATGCCGTGAGCGAGGTCAAGCAGGGTCGCCAGCTGCGATTCCTGTTTCTCCCCGAGGGTCACGATCCGGACACGCTCGTGGGCGAGGAAGGTGCCCAGGCGTTCGAAACCCGTATCGGCGATGCGGTCCCGCTCTCGGACTACCTGATCGGCGAGCTTGCGTCCCGCTGCGACGTGGCGAGCGTCGACGGCCGGGCGAAACTCGTCGAGCTTGCGCGTCCGCTCATCCAGCGGATCCCGTCCGAGGTGTACCGGGAGCTCCTGACCGCGCAGCTGGCGTCGGTGGTCGGCATGCCGGCGTCACGGCTCAACGAGCTAATCGCCGCATCGGGGAACGTCGCTGCGTCTGCCCCGTCCGACGGTAGCCGGCGGAGCATGCCGCGGCGGCCGTCCTCCGGACCGGGCCTGGCGGGACGCGCCAACCTGGTCCGGCAGGCGGTGAGCCTGCTGGTGCATCACCCCGCCGCGGCGAGCGCACCGGTCGATCTGGAGGCGTTGTCCATGGTCGAGCGGCCGGGGGTCTCCTTGCTGCTCGAGCTTCTGACCCAACTTCGGGAGGACCCTGCCGCCAACCAGGCGGTGCTCCTCGAGCGATGGCGGGAGCGCCCCGAGCATGTGTCGCTATCCAAGCTGGCCATGACCGAATGCCTGGTTTCCGACGCGGCCGCGGCCGCGGCCGAGCTCGGCGCGGCGATCGCCCGGCTCATCGCCGAGGACACCCCGTCGCGGCGTCTGGACCAGCTCCTGGCCCGAGCCCGTGAGACCGAGCTCTCGGACCCGGAAAAGCAGGAACTTCAGGCACTTCTGCGAGCCCGGGGCGGTGCCGGGCAACCGGCGAAGTAATAACGGGTTCTGACTGGTCAAATGGTATACTTCCGCTCTTTTTTATCACCCCTTTCCCCATGAGGCGCCAATCTTGAGCAAGACGGTACGCAAGCAGGTCCGGAAAACAGCAGCTCGCAAGCCCGCCGCCGCGGCGCCGCGCAGGGCCAGCGCCGGCAAGCCGGCGCATGCGCGGACGGCTCGTCCGCCGGCGCGCGCAAAGGCGGCGCCGGCGCGGAAGGCTGCTGTCACCGCACGGCCCGTGGCGCGACCGGCCGCAAAGCCCGGCGCCCGCCCCGCCACTCCTGCACGTGCCACCGCCAAGGCGCCTGCCCCGGCCAAGACCGGGATCCCGTCCAAGGTCGCGGCGGCCGCCACCGCCGGCGACCCGAAGATGAATTCCGTTGCACCCGGCCGCAAGGCGGGCAAGCAGGTGAAGCCGGGCGCCGAGAAGCTCGAGATCCGGCTGCCGCCTACCACGCCGGAGGATCGCCAGTCGCAGCTGAAGCTCCTGATCGCGCGCGGCAAGGAGCAGGGCTTCCTGACCTACGCTGAAGTCAACGATCACCTGCCGTCCGAGATCGTCGATCCGGAGCAGATCGAAGACATCGTGCAGATGATCAACGACATGGGCATTCCGGTGTACGAGAAGGCGCCGGATGCGGAAGCCTTGCTGCTGCGCGAGCCGGTGGTCGCCGACGAGGAAGCGGCCGAGGAAGCCGCCGCGGCCCTGGCGACCACGGTCGATGCCGAGTTCGGCCGCACCACCGACCCCGTGCGCATGTACATGCGCGAGATGGGGACGGTGGAACTGCTCACCCGCGAAGGCGAGATCGCGATCGCGAAGCGCATCGAGGAAGGTCTCGACTCCGTGCGTCGTGCGCTCTCCTCCTATCCGCCGACCTATGAGCACGTCCTTCGCACCTACGAGCCCGTCAAGTCCGGCCAGGGGCGGCTGATCGACATCATCGTCGGCTTCCACGACCCCAACGCGCCCGACGTGATCGCGGAGCCCATCAACCCCAAGCTAGCGGCCAAGGTCCCGGTCGAGGAGGAGCTCGAGGATAGCGACGAGGAAGCCGCCGAGGACGAGGAGCAGATCGAAACCGGTCCGGATCCGGAGGAAGCGGCGCGGCGGTTTGCGTCGCTCGCCAGGCTCCAGGTCCAGGTCATCAAGGCGCTGGACGAAAAGGGTGCGCGCGAGCCGAAGACCGCGCGCGTGCGCAAGCGCCTCGCCGATGAGTTCATGGAGCTCCGGCTCTCGCCGCGCATGTTCGACGCGCTCATCGTTCAGCTGCGCGAGCACCTGAACGAGATCCGCGGCATCGAGAAGGCCGTGATGCAGCACTGCGTGCGCGACGCCGGCATGCCGCGGGGGGACTTCATCGAGACCTTCCCGCGCAACGAGACCAACCTGCGCTGGCTCGACAAGCACATCCGTGCCAAGCGCAAGCACTCGGGCCCGCTGGCCCGGCTGCGCGAGCAGATCGAGAAGCAGCAGCTGCGCCTCAAGGACATCGAAGCCCGCTCGCACCTCTCGATCGCCGAGATCAAGGAGATCAACCGCGAGGTCGCCGTCGGCGAGGCGCAGGCGCGCCGCGCGAAGAAGGAGATGGTCGAGGCCAACCTGCGCCTCGTGATCTCGATCGCCAAGAAGTACACCAACCGCGGGCTGCAGTTCCTGGACCTGATCCAGGAAGGCAACATCGGCCTGATGAAGGCAGTGGACAAGTTCGAATACCGTCGCGGCTACAAGTTCTCGACCTATGCCACCTGGTGGATCCGGCAGGCGATCACCCGCTCGATCGCCGACCAGGCACGCACCATCCGCATTCCGGTGCACATGATCGAGACGATCAACAAGCTGAACCGCATCTCGCGGCAGATGCTGCAGGAGATGGGTCGCGAGCCGACGCCAGAGGAGCTCGCCGTGCGCATGGAGATGCCTGAGGACAAGGTCCGCAAGGTGCTCAAGATCGCCAAGGAGCCGATCTCGATGGAGACGCCGATCGGCGACGACGAGGATTCGCATCTTGGCGACTTCATCGAGGACACCTCGGTCGAATCGCCGATCGACTCCGCCACGACCGAGTCGCTGCGCGAGACGACGCACTCGGTGCTGGCCGGCCTTACACCTCGCGAGGCCAAGGTGCTGCGGATGCGCTTCGGCATCGACATGAACACCGACCACACGCTCGAGGAAGTCGGCAAGCAGTTCGATGTCACCCGCGAGCGCATCCGGCAGATCGAGGCCAAGGCGCTGCGGAAGCTCAGGCACCCGAGCCGCAGCGAGCAATTGCGGTCGTTCCTCGAAGACTGAGCCGTCCCGACCGATGGTCGAATCTGAAGGGCCCCGCGAGGGGCCCTTCTTCACTGATGCTCGGTACCAGCTCAGAGCAATCTTCGGGTGCGGAACGATGAGGGCGTGATCCCCACCTCCCGACGGAAGAATCGCGCGAAGTACGCCGGGTCCTCGAACCCGAGGCGATCGGCGACCTGCCCGGCGGTGAGATCGCTGTACAGGAGCAGCCGCCTCGCTTCGAGCGCGATACGCTCGCGGATCAGCCTGCTCGCGCTCGTCCGCAGTCGCCGGCGACAGAGCGCGTTCAGGTGTCCGGGGCTGATTCTCAAGCTGGCGGCGTAATCGGACACTCGATGCCGGCGCGCGAAGCGCCGCTGGACGAGCCCGACGTAGCGCTCCACGACGTCGCCTGGCGGCGCGGTCGCGACCTCGCCGTACTCCTCGGTATAGCAGCGGTTGAGCAGGACGAGGATCTCGTAGAGCTGCGCGCGCACGGCGTCGGCGACATCGCTTCGCAGCCGGGCGATCTCGCGGCGCATCGAGGCGAACCGTGCCAGGAACTGCCGCCGCGCCGCCGGCTGCAACATGAGCGACGCGGCGGGTCTGCGCCAGGAAAAGAACGGGAAGCGGTCGAGAAAGCGCGGATCGCTGAACACGTCGGCGGTCAGCTCGCGCGTGAAGAACAGGCACGCGCCCTCGAGACCGCCGTCGAGCCGCCACTGCCGCAGCTGTCCGGGCGTCGTGAAGAGCGCGACGCCGGGTGCTACTGCGTTCGACTCACCATCGAGAACGAAGCGTCCGGATCCGGCGGTCACCAGCAGGATGTCGTGGAAATCGAGCACGTGCGGCACGCCGTTTGCCCGTATGAAACCAGGCATCTCCCGCAGGTAGGCCGCGTCGAGGAGCAGCTCACGGCCATACTTGGTGCGGTGAAATGCCACGCGTCGCATCATCGAAAAGTACCAACGCCGCTGCGATGCGTCCATTCCGCCCCTGCGCCGCT
>Ga0075431_100006181_pt1 | contig 11885 bp, 10 predicted proteins | sample RhiMetdeltSRZDD5_FD_75297 | JGI IMG/M metagenome (GOLD analysis project Ga0075431, IMG submission 75297) | Populus rhizosphere microbial communities from Tennessee, USA - Rhizosphere MetaG P. deltoides SRZDD5 | ecosystem: Host-associated > Plants > Roots > Rhizosphere > Soil | place: USA... | reverse complement strand
GCAGCAGCTTGAACTTGAAAAAGATCAGCCAGACGATGAGCGCGTAGATCGCGAGGAGCAGGACTTCCATGATCAGTGCTTTCCTGGCAACGTGCCGATTGCAGCCAGACTGGCTTCGCTCTGCACCTCGTGCGCGTGATCGTCAGGAGGCGGCGCCGCAGGCTTGGCGTGCTCGACGCTGTCGGTGCCATACGCCATCTTGTAGAACACGGGCTTCGAGTACGCCCAGAGCCACGCGATCGGCCAGAGCAGTCCTCCGAACACGAGCGAGAGCAGACACAAGGTCTTGATCGCGTCGGCCTGTGGATGTCCGCGCCGCTCGGCGATCTTCTCCGGCAGGATGTGAACCATCCAGAAGACGTAGATCAGCAGTGCCGGCACGAAGACCAGGACGAAGATCGCGATGTAGTCGGCTAACGTGTCGACGAACTCTCCAGAGTGCATGTGCGGGCCCTCCGTTATCGGCCAGCATCCCCGATGGGTGTCCCGATGATCTCGCCGGACACCACGAGCTCGACGCGCCGGTTCTGTTGGCGGCCTTCACGCGTGTCGTTGGACGCGACCGGATGGCTCGGGCCATAGCCGCGGCTCGTCACGCGGTCACGAGGGAGTCCCTGCCCGACCAGATACTCGGCAACCGCCATCGCCCGCTGCTGCGACAAGCGCTCGTTGACGGCCGCCGTCCCGGTCGAATCGGTAAAGCCCTCGGCCTGTATGCCGAGACCCGGGTGCGCGAGGACGATGCCGGAGAAGCGCGCCAGCTTCTCGCGTGCCGCTGGCCGCAGGTCGTAGCGTCCGGTTTCGAAGAGCACATCGCCGACGTTGACGATCAGGCCGCGGGTGGTGTCGCGCGTCTCGAGGACGGCGTTGAACTGCTGGAGCAGTGTCGCGCGCAGCGCGGCCTGGTCCTGTTCCGCCCTGGCCAGCAGCGACTGCGCGCGTGCGGTCTGCGCCTGCGCCTCGGCCTGTGCGCGCTCGGCTTCCTGCCGCGCTTCGTCGGCGCGCCGCTGTTCCTCGGCGGCTTGTCTGGCGGCCTGCTCGGCGCGCTGCTGTTCGCGCGCGGCGTCCTGTGCCGCCCGTTCGGCGCGCGTGCGCTCGTCCTCGGCGGCGCGCCGCGCCGCCGCATCTCTTGCCGCCCGGTCCTGCGCCGCCAGCTCCCGCGCCGCTGCTTCGGCGCGCGCCGCCTCCGCTTCCTCGTCGATGCGGCGCTGGACGGACTGGAGACGCGCTTCCTCCGCGACCTGCACGGCGGCACGCGACTGCGAGATGATGTCGCGCTTCGACTCGTTGCGCGCCACGAGCTGTTCGATCTGGCCGAGGAGACGCCGCGCCGTCCCCAGTTCCGGCGCCGCATACTTCTCGGCCTGCGCCAGCTCGGCGATGGCGACGGCGTTGCGCGCTTGCTGGACGTCCGGCGGCGCGCGGCGATTCGGCGCCGGCAGCGCGTAGTTGCTTCCCGCCGCGGCGACGTAGGCGCCACGCGGCACGATCTCGTACTGCAGCGTCGCGATCGACGTGCGGCCGCGTGTGTCCTGCCGAACGGCGGTCTCCATCACCACGACATCACTCGGTGTGGTCACCGCGTAGTACGGCTCGGCCGTCACGATGAGTGCAAACGTCTGCACGTCGGACGTGACCTCGAGCTCGGCCCGGCCATCGTCGAGGCGAAGCTCGCCGAGGTTCTTCGCTCGGCCCTGCGGCGGAATCACCCAGAACACGAACGTCAGATACTCGGGTCCGAATTCGGCCGGCGATGAGAGGTCGCGAACCTTGGCCTTGATTCGTACCGGCCCGGCGGATTCGGTCTTCACCTCGGCCTCGCCGCGGGCCCGGGGCAGCAGCGGCGTGCCGATCAGATCGACCGTAGTCGTGCGCCGCGCCTCGTAGGTCACCGCCGGCGTCCGCCGTGAGGGCAGTCCCGCGGGTCCCTGAGCGGCAGTCTGCTGTGACGCGAGCGCCGTCACGGCACTCGCCGTCGTGACGACAGCAGCGGCGATCACCAGCGCAAGACGATCAACGCGCATGACTCTGTGGCTCCGCAATGGTCCGTTTCCGGAATCGAATGGCGTGCGAGTGATACCTGTGCCCGGCGAGCGCGGCGCGGGCGGCGGCGATGAGATCACGCTCCAGATCGCGTGTGGCGACGTAACCGAGAGCGCCGGCAGCATGCGCGGCGCGCACGATCTCTGGCGAGTCGTGCCCGCTCACGAACACGATCGGCGCCTCACACCCGGCCGCGCGCACCCGCGCCGCGGCTTCGACTCCGCGACAACAGGGCAGCGGAACGTCGAGCACGATGAGATCCGGTTCGGCGATCGCCCAGCAGTCGAGCAGTGCTTCCGCATCGCGGACAAGTCCAGCCACCGTGAACTCCTTCTTCATCAGACGCTGGACGTGTTGACGCATGGAGACATGCTCGTCGACGATGAACACGCGCGGGCGGTCGGCGCGCCGTGTACGCGGTTCGCCTCTCGGCATCTCCCGCGCGACGCCGCTCCGACGGCGAGACTTCATGCCGCCTCCTCGGGCCTCGACCCGGCGGCCTCGCGGAGCGTCCGCGACGGAACCTCGCCGAAGGCGTGGCGGTAGCGTCCGGCGAAGCGCCCGAGCTCGAAGAACCCGTAGGCCATGGCGACATCGGTGACGGTGGTCGTGTCGGGATCGGCGGTACTGAGCGCCTCGCGCGCGGCGCGAAGGCGTTGCGCGATCGCGTATTGCTTCGGACTGAGCCCGATGACGTCGTGGAACGCCGCGCGAAGGCTGCGCTCGCTGACGCCCGCCATGCGGCTCAGATCGCCAATCTTGATTGGATCGCTGAGGTGGTCTCGCAGCATCGCCAGTGCCCGCGTCACGAGCTCCCGGCGTGGGATGCGCTGCGACGCGCGAGACGGCGCGATGCCCCCGGACGCGTTGACCGGCCGGGGAAAGTCGTGATGAGAAGGCGCTGTGAGTGGCATGCGGACACCCTACGGCGATACCTGTCCGCATGGAACTCGACGAAGTACGGGCTCGCGACGAAATAGTTGCGCGATTGTCTACTGGTACTTCTGCGAGATCCCTGTCGCCCGCCGGCGCCCGGCACTCGCATGAACACTCGAATGCGCAACACCGGTTTGGCATAGCGCCGGACCAGTCGTCACGCCATCGTGGGCCTCAGCACCCCCACCCGGTGGTGACGAAGGAGCGTGTGTCATGACGTGGGTGAAAGTAATGTTGACGACCGTTTCACTACTGTTCGGCGTGGTCGCCACGGCGTGGTCACAGAGCAGTGACCGCCGCCCGGCGACGACCACGCCATGGGGCGACACGGGACTCTGGTTCGTGCCTACCGCAGAGGTGCTGCCGAGTCGCGACGGATCCTTCTCGGTTCAGCGCACGGAGTTCGACTTCAAGCAGGGCAACACCAACGTCTCCTTCTGGCCAGTCACCGGGGCCGTCGGCATGCGCGGACTGGAGATCTTCGGTGTCATGCGCATGACGAGAATCGATCGGGATACGTCGCCGTTGTTGTTTGCCTCGTCCGACAACAAAGCCGGAGGTCTCGTCAACGAGTTCCCGGCGGTGCACGAGAGTTGGACGGGCACCAAGCTCGGCGACGTGTTCCTCGGCGGCAAGCTGAATCTGATGTCGCAGGAGCGCGTGCAGCCGTTGGCGCTCGCCTTTCGCGCCACGGCCAAGTTCCCGACCGCGGACAAGGACTCGGGAGTCGGCACCGGGGAGTACGACGGCTTCTTCGATCTGATTGGCAGCCGCGAGTTCCGCGGCGTCGAGCTCGCCGGGTTCGGCGGGCTGGCGTGGCGCGGTGATCCCGACGACGTCAGCATCTCCGACGGAATTCGCTGGGGCGCCGGCGCCGAGTTCCCGACGCGACGGAACCTCCGCGTGACGACGGAAGCGCACGGCGAGTGGTTGTTGGACGATGCCGTCAGCGCCCCGGTCGGTTTCGTCGTCGGCAGCGACGGCTCGCTCTCTCCCGAGTCGTCGTTGATCCAGAACGAGATCAACACCGTTCTCGGCCTGACATGGCAACACTCGAGCGGCGTGTTGCTGGGCGCGGCAATCCACTACCGGTTCGGCCTCGGCGCCGATACGCCGCTCCAGGGGGGCAGCCGCAGTCACGATGGGTGGGGCCTGCACTTCAGGCTCGGATTCCACCGTGGCGTGAAAGTCTATGTGCCGCCGCCGTCCCTCGCACTGGCTCCCCAGCCAGCGCCCGAGCCGTTGCCCGCGCCCGCGCCCGAGCCACCACCTGCACCCGCGCCTGCACCGCCGCCAGCCAACCGCGGACCGAACGTTCGGGCGTTGTGCGATCCCTGCACGACCAGGATCGGGCAGACGGCGATGCTGCGTGCCGATGCGAGCGATCCCGATGGTGACGCACTCAACGTCAGTTGGCAGGTGAGCGGCGGCACCCTTACCGATACGCGTGTGGCCGCGACGTCATGGCGCGCGGAGACGGCGGCCGGGTTGATCCATGTCACGGTGACAGTCGATGACGGCCGAGGCGCGTCGGCGTCCGACAGTCTGACGATTGAGGTCACCGAGCCCGATGCCATCGAGTTCGAGGATGTCCGCTTCGACTTCGACAGCCACAGGCTCCGCCCCGAAGCGCTGGCCCTGCTCGACTCGGTCGTCGCGACGCTGAAGCAGCAGCCGCACATGCAGGCGCGGATCGAGGGCTACACCTGCGACATCGGCACCGTCCAGCACAATCTCACGCTCGGCGACCGGCGCGCCCACGCCGTGCGCGACTATCTGGTGAAGCACGGCATCGATGCGAATCGTCTCTCTACGGTCAGCTATGGAGAGGATCGGCCGACGCACGACAACGCACGGGCGAAGGAAAGGCCTCTGAACCGCCGCGCGGTGCTCGTCGTCCGGGCGGACGACGACAGTCAGTGACGCGCGTCGCGTGAGTCCCGGGTCCTTGGTCCTTCGGGGACCAAGGACCAAGAACTAAGAACCAAGGACCAAAGATGCTCAGACGAGCCCTTCGCGTATGGCGAACTGAATCAGGGCCGCGGTGCTGTTGACGCGGAGTTGCTCCATGATCCGGTACTTGTGGAAGGCGACCGTCCGCGGTGACACGTGCAGAACGGCTGCGGCCTCCTTCATCGAGCGGCCTTCAGCCAGCAGCTGGAGCACTTCACGCTGTCGTGCGGTCAGGTCGTAGACCGGCTTGCGGGTTTCCAGATGGCGGACGAACCGTCCGACCAGGTCCTTGGTGAGGAGTGGCGTGATGTAGTAGCGGTGGCTCATGACTTCGCGAACCGCCAGCGGCAGCTCCGACGCAGTCGAGCGCTTCAGGACGTAGCCGGCGGCACCGATGCGGAACGCTTCGGCGGCGACGTCAGGATCTTCGTTCATCGTCAGGAAGATGATGCGCACGTGTGGGAGAAGCCGGCGGAGCTCGCGGGCCATGTCGAGCCCGTTCAGCAGCGGCATCGACACGTCGAGGATCGCGACATCGGGCTTGATCTGCACCACCTCGGCCAGGAAGGTCCGCGAGTTGTTGTAACTGCCGATCACCTCGCACTCCGGCTCGAGCAGTTTCCCGCACGCTTCGGCCAACAGGCTGTGGTCGTCGACGAGGACTACGCGTGGCTTCATCGGTCGTGTTAGTGGGCTGGATTATATAGTTCCGGTCCGATCGGCCGCGACACGTCCATCCAGCCCGGCTGTCGGCGCGTACGGTCCGTCGCCCCTACCTCGGCGTCACTCGTTTGTGTCTGTCCAGCGCCGCTTGCGCGTCATCGGCTCGCGGTCGCGTCGCTCCTGCTCGCGAGTGTTCTCGCATTGTTGACAGTGCACCGCGTACGGCATGGCATGCAGCCGGGCGTCGGTGATCGGGTCGTGGCATCGCACACATCTGCCATATCGACCGGCGTCGAGGCGTTCAATCGCGCAGTCGACGCGGCGCAGCGTCGCGGCGACAATCTCGAGAAGACTGAGATCGAGATCGTCGGCATCCGCGGGATCGGGATCTTTCGCCGGGTCGATGACGCCTTCACGAATCCGGGTGATGCGTCGCTGAACATCCTCGGACAGCCTGCGCCGTCGGGCTTCGAGCAGCTCACGAACGCTCTGAGACTGGCGATTCTCGTCGTCATGCCGCCATGTTTCACCGATGAACATCACCGCCTCCTCGCTGTGCGTGAAGACCGCGCGGTATCCCGCGGTGCCCGATCAACGCCGTCGTCCGCCGCCCGCCCTGGCGCCGCCACTCGGACGGTAACTGCTCGTGCGAGGCGAGCTCGACGGGGCGCTCCGGGCGGTGGACGCGTCGCGCGTCCGCTGCGCGCCGTCGCTGCGTGTCACGGCATCGCGGTTCAACTGGCCCATCGTCGCGGCATCGGTCCCCGATTGCGTGGCGCGGTCGGAGACGCGTGTGCCCGCCGGTTCGGAGCGCGGCGTGGGCTGATTGACGCCGTTCCAGCTGCCGTTGCCGTACTGCTGCCAGGAGTCGCCCTGCTTGCGGTAGACGTTGCCGTCGCGCCCGGCATACACGTCGCCGCCCGACGTGCCGACGAATCCACCGCCCTGGGGTCCGCGGCGGCTGATCGCGGCGCCCTCATCCGTCCGCGTGACGCGCGTCGTCGCGCCGGTGACGTTGTTCGTGACACGGGACGTCGCGGCCCACTGATCGCCGCGCCGGACGGCGGTCGAACCCCAGCTGCCGTACACGCCAGCGCCTTGCCGCGTCGCGGCGGACGTACCGGTTCGCGGGTTGTACGCCCGCGCGTATCCGCGCGCGCCGTACGGTCCATAAGCTGCGGCGCCCCGCGCGTAGGTACCCGTGCGCGGGTTGTATCGAGCGCCGACGCCCGCGCCGCCGTATGGTCCATAGATCGCCGCGCCACGGCCGTAGGTGCCGGTCCACGGGTTGTACCAGGCGCTGTATCCGTAGGTCGGGTAATAGGGAAAGTACGCGGGATAGAATCCTCCGTACCACACGTACGGCGGGTAGTAGTACCCAGTGCCCCACACGGCGCAGCCCCACGCCACCATCACGCCGCTGTATGCGGCCGCCGTCGCGAACACCGCCCATTCATCGTCGTCGTCTTCGACGGTGACGTAGGTCACGTTGTGCGCCGGCGAGCTGACGGGAATCTCGTAGATCTGTTGTGGAACCGAACCGGTGACTTCCCACGGCCCGCTCGGTGTCCTCGACACGAACCACACGCCCTGGAAGCACATGTAGTACAGGTCGCCGACTTTGATGATGTCTTTGTCGGTGTTGGTGGCGCGTGCGACGGTCGTCGAGGGGATCGATTCAAACTGCGGATCGCCCTGGTAGGTGACTTCCGGCGCCTTCATGGTCTTCTTGTTGACGCGCGCAGTCTCGGGAACGCTGGCGAGCAGGACGGCTTCGGCGGCCTGCACCGTGCCTGGCACCGATGCCAGCACGCGTGATCGCTCGTGCTCGAGCGGTATCTTCGCGAAGTCTGCGGGGAGGGTTGGTGTGACGAACGTCCACGGGCCGGTAAAGTCCCGGGCCGAGAACCAGCGGCCGGCGACCAGGTAGTACACGGGCCCCGTCGACTCGAGGCGGAAGAGATCGGACTCGGTGTTGCGAATCCACAGCAGCTTCGTACCCGAGATCGGCTCGTACTGTGCCGCGCCGCGGAGGAGAATCAACTCGGCGGGCGTCGTACTGACGAACACCGTCGGGAGACTCGATGCGGTGGCGGCGCGTCCCGGCAGTGCCGAACGCACCCCCATCCAGTTGTCGTCGGCGGGCAGCTTGCCGAAGCTCGCCGGCAGCGTGCCGGCGGCGCCCCAGGGGCCGCTGATGCTCGACGCTTTCAGCCACAGCGTCTCGTGCCGCAAGTAGTACGTCTTCGACGGCGGGTGCTCGAAGAGATCCCAATTGGTGTTCACGGCGAACCGCAGATCGTTGTTCTGAATCGGACTCCAGATCGGGTCGCCGTCGATGTTCACGATGATGGCCGGCCGCGTACTGAAGAACACCCGCGGCGGGTCCGCCTTCACGCCCTCGAGATTCTTCGGACGAATGGTGCTCGCGTCGACCTGCGCGAGCACGCGGTCCAGTGCGAGCACACGCTCTCGAATCGGCATGCTCGCCTTGATCGCGGCAGCGATGTCACTGGCCTGTTCCCGCGACGCACCGGGGAAGTTCGAACGCGTGATCCCGAAGCTCGAAAAGTCGACGAGTCGTTTCTCGACTGACACGCGGGTGTGGGCCTCGGCGATGATCGTGCCGAGAATCTCCTGTTCGGTCGCCTTGGGCGTGTATGACACCGCCGCGTGCAGCGTCAGGAGCTTCTGATCCCGCCAGCTGGCGACTTGCGGCTCGTGCACGACGATGAGCGCTCCGTCGGGCGCGATGTAGCGACGCGGCCACTCTCCATCGGGAGCGGCGGGCGTCGTTCCGCGATTCGCGCTCGGCGCCTGCGCTGCCGGCGATCCGCCCGGCACGCTCAGCAGGAGTACCGACAGATAGACCAGCGCAGTGCGGCCGCTGGATGTGCGGATGCGCATGGGACGCTCCTTCAGTGGCCTCAGTCTCTGGCGTCACGCGTGGCGCCGCTATGCGGAAGCGGCGCGTGAATCTGGACCGGATCTGCATAGAGCGCGCGCGTGGTGGCTGGCTACGCTGCTGTCAGCATCGCGCGACGTACGCCCATGTGGGTTGTCGAGCCGCGAAAGGAGCACGACATGAAGACACTGTGTTTCGTAGCGTTCCTGGTGATTGTGGCCGCGGCCGCACCGGCGCGCGCGCAAGGCGATGGTCCCGTGCACGTCAACATCGGTGGCGGGTTCACGACGCCCGTATCGGACGTCGGCGAGCGATTCGGCACCGGCGGAAACTTCACCATCGGGATGATCATCGAGCCCACGCCGATCTTCGGGTTCCAGGTCGAATACGCGTACAACGGGCTTTCCGGGAAAGACAAGGAGATCCCGCTGTATCTGCCGACGCCGAACCTCATTCAAGACGGCAGCGCGTTGATCGAGTCGCATCACAACATGCAGTACATCGACTTCAACGCGATCCTCAAGACGCCGGGCGACGCGAAGGTCGGGTTCTACGGGATCGGCGGAATGGGCGCCTACTACCGGAGCGTCAGTCTGACGACGCCGAGCGTCGGCTACACGACGTGGTGCGACCCGTACTGGTACGTCTGCTATCCCACGCTCGTCGAAGTCGATCGCATCATCGGCGATCGATCGTCATGGGATCCCGGCATCAACATCGGTGCCGGTGTGACGTTCAAGCTCGGTGACGCGGCCCTCTTCTACGTCGAGTCGCGGTGGCATTACATGTGGGGACCGGAGTTCACCGACGCCGAGGGCGCCACGCAGAAGGCCAACGGCCAGTACTTCCCGGTGACGTTCGGGTTCAAGTTCTAGAGCGCGTTTCAGATCGATGGAGTGTGCCGGTCAGGTCGACCAGCGATCGTCCAGGTGACGGAGCATGCGGAGGACACGGTCACACACGGAGCAACGGCGCAACGGAGACGCACGGAGGCTGACGGCCGCGTGCAACCAGCAACTGCGGCGGGCCCGCCACAGCACTCCGTTTATCTCGGTTGCTTCGTGGCTCCGTGTGGAGCCGTGTGCTCCGCAATCTCGGTTCGCGACACTGGAGTGAAAACGGCTCCACCCGGTCTTGCCCATTGGCATCGCGCGTCGACGGTCATCACTCGCCGAGTCGTGTCGATCTCACAGTGACGGGAGCCAGGACCGTCACTGTGGATGTGGCGTACGCGGCCTCGAGCCGTTGACCAATCCGGCGGTGGAATTCCGCGCGGCGGTCGAGCGGCAACGCTTCGTAGAGGATCACCTGGTAGAGCGCGTGAACGAACCCGTATCGGGTGCCGGTGGTTCCGTCCGGCCAGCGATGCGGAAGCACGTGCGTGCGGAAGAGATGATGGACCTGGCTGATGACGTCGCAGCGGGCCTCGACACTCTCGACCGGCTCGCCGAGCGCGGCGGCGAGCTCGCGGGTATCGAACGTCATGCCTGCGACACTCGCCACGTCGAGCACCGCGCGCTCGGACGGCCGTGCGAGATTCAGCTGGCCCTCGAGCGCGTGGCGCAGCCCGTCCGGGATGTCATTCACCAGATGGGCGTGACTGGCCACCGACCACCGGTGGCTGCCGCCGATTCCTCCGCCGGCGGCCAGCAGGTGATCCACCAACGCTGCCACGAACAGCGGGTTGCCTTCGGTGCGATCGTAGATGAGCGCGGTGATCTCGTCATCGACGATGGCGAGGCGGCGCCGCACATAGTCAGCCACGTCGGCGGGCGGCAGCCCGTCGAGCGCGATATGTACGCCGAGACGGCGCTCCTGAAGATGTGCCATCGACCGCGCAATCGGGTGCTGCTGTGCGCTCGCGTCCGTGCTGCGATAGATCCCGACGAGCATCAGCCGTGCCGGCTCCGGCCTTTGCGCGAGCATCCCGAAGAGATCGACCGTGGCGACGTCGCTCCACTGCAGATCGTCGAAGACGAGCGCCAGCGGTTCGTCGGCGGCGATGACTTCGACGACATTCGCGAACTCGCGAAGCATGCCCTGTGGCGTCGTTCCTTCGCGCACGAGCGGCAGCCGCGCCGCGTCGTCTGGCGCCTGGAGCCGCGGCATCAGTGCCAGCCAGTGCGGGGCCACGTCGCGCAGCACGGATGCCAGCATCATCGTGGGATGACGGCTCAGGCTCTCGAGCGCGTCGAGCACCGGACGAAACGGCTCGCGGTCACCGGGTGGCTCGAGGCACGTGCCCCAGCCGACGCACAGATTCGGCGTGGAGGCCAGGCCCGAGAGAAGAAGCGATCGCAGCAGCGAGGTCTTCCCCGCGCCCGTCTCTCCAGTGATGAACACCACCTGACGCTCAGCCTGCGATGCTCTGCCCAACGTGGCTGTCAGCGCTGACAGCTCGCTGTCGCGGCCGACGAAAAAAGCGTCGCCGCTCCTCGTCGACGGCGCGACCTCGACCGGATCGGCGCCGTGTTCAGCGAGCGGTGCAATGAAGCGGAAGCCCCTGCGATGAACCGTCTGAATGATGCGTGGTATGCGCGAGTCGTCGCCGAGCGTGTGGCGAAGTTCGGCGACGGTACGGGTGAGTGCGTCGTCGGATATCGCCTGCCCCCAGACCGCGGTTTCCAATTCGGGCTTCGACACCAGCATGCCCGGACGTTCGGCCAGATAGCGGAGCACGGCCCACGTCTTCCGCCGGAGCGGCACCGATTGCCGATGCCGCCATAACGCCCCCGCGGCGAGGTCGAGTCGAAATGGTGGGAATTCGATCATGTGTGTGTCGCGCGCCGTGCGCGTCACGCGCGCCCCGCAAACCGGCCGCTCTCTCGCCGATGCCCTCACGCGAGGGACGCACCATCGTGGCGTCTCCGGGCCACTCGCGCGAGGCGCGTTCGACCTCGCAGTCCTGTCGGGCTGCGCCGCATGAGAGACAGGCTGCGATGCGTGCGATGCTGCAGCGCCCATGCACCTTGGGCCGTCGCAATGTGGAACGCCGTTCCGAGGCAGGCCAGCGCCTCGTCGCGATCCGCCTCGGAGTGTGGGAAGCGTTTGCCCGCGCGCACGAACAGGAGCTCGCCCTTGAGGCGCCACAATTCCGACTCGAAGAGCTGCTCGACTGTCCGATGACACAGGTGCAGGCCCCGAGCGACGGCCGTCAGCCCGGCGTCGTAGTCTCCGAGCTTGAGGTGAACGCTCGCTTGCAGTGCCATCGCCAGCGTGACGGTTCGGCAGAACCCGAGATTGTCGAGCCTGTCGAGTCCTTCTCGCATGTCGCGCAGTCCCTGCTGCGGCTGTCCCTGGTGGGCGATCGCCAGCCCGTGGAACATGAGCACGACGGCTGTCCAGAGCGGAAGCTCATTCTCTCTCGCGAGCGTGAGCGCACGAG
>Ga0075431_100006180_pt1 | contig 11887 bp, 8 predicted proteins | sample RhiMetdeltSRZDD5_FD_75297 | JGI IMG/M metagenome (GOLD analysis project Ga0075431, IMG submission 75297) | Populus rhizosphere microbial communities from Tennessee, USA - Rhizosphere MetaG P. deltoides SRZDD5 | ecosystem: Host-associated > Plants > Roots > Rhizosphere > Soil | place: USA... | reverse complement strand
CGGTGACCCTGAACAACGTCAGAGAGCTGGCCGGGGAATCTCACCTATATGCCAGGCGTGGATGCGTCATCCAGGTGGTGCGTGCCTCGACAACGAGCAGGTGTTCCTTGCCGAACACGGTGGCCAGTGGAGCTACCTCACCTCGGGCACCGGGATCGTTTGTGAAGCCGACGACGACTTGTTCCCCGCCCTGCTGGCCGCTTGCCGAGCCCTCGGCCTGCGCCCCTAACCCGGTGACCACGTTGCTGTTGGTGGTGCGGGCGGGTCGGCTCGTCCCAACCGGGCCCACCCGCCCGCACCGGGCAGGTCGGACTATGCGGTGATCGAGACCAGGGTCTCGCCGATCTCGTCCGCGCCGTCGTCATAGGCCACCGAGCCGAGGTATCTGGTGTCGGCCGTGAGCCCTGACCAGTTGAGGTCGACGGTCGCGGTCGCTCCGAGCGTCGCGGTGGCCGGGGCGCTCACTGTGAGGTTGCCTTCGTCGGCGTCGCCTACGAGCCAGGTGAACAGGTCGTAGATGGCGTCTGGGCCGTCGGTCTGCCATCCGTGGACGACCAGCGTCCAGTCGCCGGCGTCGGGCGACGGGGCGTCGACCTGTTCGGCCGAGGTGGGCGTTCCGCTCGCGTCGACGAAGTCGCCGTCGGGATCGAACAGGTACAGGTCGATGTCGTCGTTGCCGTCGGTCGCTTCGTCGAACAGCGAAGCCCGGAGGTGGCGGGTGCCGGCTGTTACGGGGATGGTCACGACGTCGATGCCGACGCCGGTGGCGAGGGCGACGTTGATGTCGTTCGCGGGGTCGTCGGCGACGGTACGCGTCTCGACCGTCGCTGGGACGAGGCCGTGGACCGTGGTGTTGAACGGACCCTCGTAGCCGAACGTGACCTCGTAGCTGGTGGTGCCGTCCGTTCCCGTACCCGACACCTCGTCAGGGGCGGCGAGGGCCACGGGGCGCACCGCTACGGGGCTACGGACGTTATGGGCGCCGTCGCTCCAGGTGAGCGACCCGAAAGCCCACTCGTCGATGATGGCATCGGTCGTAGTCGTGAAGGTCACCGTGTAGTCGGCTGACTCTCCGGTCGCCAGCGTGAGCGATGCGGGCGACACGTCGGCGTCGATCCCGGGGGGTGTGTCCACCGTCGCCGTGTAGGTGCCGGGGGCGCCGACGTTGGTGACGGTGCGGCTGACGGTCTGGATGCCGGCGAGCTGGCCGATGCCGATGGTGGCCTGGTTGAGGTCGCTCGGATCGATGGAGCCGAACGAGCGGCAGGTCCCGCTGTTGGGGTCGAGCTGGCCGGCGCCGCAGAGGAAGGCGAGGTAGTCGGCGAAGCCGGCGTCGTACACGAGACCGGGATCGTTGGCGGGCATGGGGGCGATGAGGCCTCCGCCCACGTCGAACGGGTCGACCGGTGTCGTACCGTCCTCCTTGACGAGGTCCTGCACACCGGTGGTCGTCAGTGCCGAGCGGACCATCGCCGGTGACCAGTCGGGGTGCGTCCCGCGCAGCAGGGCGCCGACTCCGGCGACATGCGGGCTCGACATCGACGTGCCCTGGATGGCCTGGAACAGCTGGCCGGAGGCGCCGAGCCACGGGTTGGGCGAGTTCCCGGCGAGGATCTGCACGCCGGGCGCGGTGACATCGGGCTTGATGATGTCGTCGACCGCGCCGTTCGGGCCCCGCGACGAGAACCCGGCCATCTCCGGCGGACCCGGCCTGAACGTGGCACTGCCAGCGGTCAGCGTGGCCGTCGCGGCCGCGCCGGCGGACTCGATGTAATCCGCGATCGCCTCGCCGTCCGCTGGACGCACGTGCGACGTGGGCACTGTGTGATTGTCGGTCGGTGTGACGTTGGGCTGCGGCGGGTCATAGAGGATCATGCCGATGCCACCGGCCGCCGCCACCCCCGCGCTGTGGCTCAGGCGGGCGACGCCCACGACGCGCAGACAGAGCACGATCGCGCCGCTGACCTCGGACGGATCGAGGCCATCGGGGCAGTCGTCCTCGCCGTCGACCAGCCGTGCGGGGCCGACGCCGTGGGTGACGCTGCCGCCGATGTAGGTCGCGCCATCGCCGAGCGTCACCGTGTTGTTGAAGACCCGGCTGTGGTAGTTCGCCCCCACGGTGGTCACCCACGGCGCTGCGGCCGGCGACCCGACCGTGCCCGGCCCGGGCCCGGCGTTCCCGGCCGAGTTGGCCACGAACACGCCGGCGTCGGCGGCGAACAGGAACGCGACGGCGTCGGGGGACAAGACCGCGGGCGTGGTGGACCCGATCGAGTAGTTGATGACGTCGACGCCGTCGGCGACCGCAGTGTCGATCGCGGCGACCAGGTCGCTGACCACACAGCCCGCCTCACCGAAGCAGCCTTTGTAGGCGGCGATACGGGCGCGGGGTGCCATCCCGGAGATCGTTCCGACCCCGAGGTCGCGACCGAAGATGCTCGGGTCGACGCCCTGGTTGCCACCCGCGGTCGACGCGGTGTGCGTCCCGTGACCGTCCCGGTCGCGTGCCGACAGGTAGTCATCGGGATCGACGCCCTGGTGGGTGAGGCCCTGAATGAAGTAGCGGGCGCCGATCAGCTTGTTGTTGCAACTGTTGCGCGACCACTGCTCGCCGGCCTGACAGACCCCATGCCAGTCGGCGGGCGGCGGACCGTAGACGCGGAGCGCATCCCCGGACCTGCCGGGCCGGTAGGCGAGGTCCGCCTGATCCGAGAAGCTCGGGTGCTCGGGCCAGATACCCGTGTCGATCACACCGATGACGACGTCCTCGCCCGTCCCGGCCGTCTCCCAGAACCCGCCCGGACCGCTGAGTCCCAGCTCGCCCGGCGTGTTGTCGGTCAGCGGCTCGCGACGCTCGTCGACGGTCACGGCCACCACACCCGGCTGACTCGCGAGTCGCGCCGCCTGGGCCGGCGTGAGCACGGCCGCGAACCCATTGAAAGAGAAGCGATAGTCGTAGAACCGCGCGTCCGTCGGCGCCCCCGCGGCAGCGAGGGCGGCCGCATGGCGGCCGTCGAGGAACGAGGCGTACCGGCGCACCGCCGCGCTGTTCGGGTTCACATGCTGCCCCGCCCCGGGCTTGGTGGCAGCCAACCCCGGCTCACCACCGTCGTAGGCGACGACCGGATCCTCGGCCATCTGCACCACGTAAACGGTCGCTTCGCCCTTCGCGGCCTGCTCTCGAAGGGACGTCGGATCGGGCTCAGCGCCGACCGGGGCGCCGGAGCCCGCCGCCAGCACCGCCACGAGCGTGAACGCACCCACCAACCGCCTGGCCATCACACGACGCAGACCACGAGCCATCTCCCGTCCCCCTCTTTTCAGCCGGTTCACCATCGCGAGCGACCGCCACACCGATCACGAACCCCCGGCGCCCCAAGACCGCGCGGAGCAGGTGCGCCGTTACAAGCGGGTACGCCCTGACGTCGAGGCACGTGGCGTCACCGGCCATGGCTTCGGCGACACGGCATCACCCCGCCCTGACTCGCTGTCAGCCCTTGCTGGGTGCGCGAGGCGGGCAGAAGCGCGCGATGGCTGGTTGGACGAGGGAGGTCTTCTCGCCGCTCTGCGGCCTTGGGTCGATGACCAGCGCCGGGCGGCGTGGCGGCCGGTCGTCGTGCCAAGCGACCGGCCGAGACCCGCTCGAGGTTCTGCGGTGTGCTGTGGCTGACGCCGGGCGAGGAGCCGCCTACCTGCCGGGAGGATCGTCGCGGCTTGCGGCTGTTCGTCCAGCTCGACCTCGCCGCCGTGCCTGAAGATCTCGGCGAGGTCTTCGGCTCAGGATTGGGGGCGCCGTTCAGCGCCCCCAATCCCTTGTCGGGCTACCTGCCAGTAAGGCGGATGGTCGATGCGACCGAGGCCGAGTGGCAACTGAGCTCGCATCCGGATGCGTTCACCGTGACGTTGGCAGAACCAGCTCCGAATCTTCCGTTGTCGCCGGTTACGGACGTGGACCAGCTGGTCGACGGCGCAGTGCAATCAACGTGCGTCGAGAACGTCCCGCTGATCGTGACGCGCCTCGCGAACTGCTGTTGGAGCGTGCCGCTGAGATCGACCGAGATCGGCCGCGAACATGTGACCGTGCCCGAGATCGTTGCCGTCCCGGTCCGAGCGCTCACCGAACCACGGCTGTTCACGGTCAGGTCCAGTTCGAGGGGCGCAAAGACTTGGACGAGGAAACTTCCGGTGGCGACGTTGCCCGAAGCGTCGGTCGCCTGGCACTCGACGGTTGTCGTCCCAACGGGGAAGAACGAACCCGATGAAGGGCTGCAGCTCACGGTCGGGTTCGGATCGCGATCGTCGCTGGCCGTCACCGAGTAGTCGACGTTCGTACCGGATGCGTCTGGCGCCTCGACGCTGATGTCGCCGGGCAGGTTGAGCGTCGGCGGCGTCACATCGGGCGGCGGCGGCGGGTTCTCGATCCTGATGCGACCGAAGAGCGCTGGATCTCCGCCCTCGCAGTGTTGCTCGAAGGTTGCGTCGAAGACGAGCAACTCGCCGGTCGACGCGTGTGAGATCTCGTCCACGTCGAACTGACCCGTAAGCGTGTTGCACCCGCGCCCGTCACCGGAAACGCTGAGACCCGGGGCATCGTCGTTGAACGGAAAGCGCAGCGCGCCGGTGTAGGACCCCTCCACGAGCGGCTCACCGGGTCGCGCGGCGATCTCGACGAACCAGAAATGGTCGAAGTTGCCCTGGATCACCGAAGCGCTGAATAGGCCACCGCCCTGCGGTAACGATCCGTTGATGGTCGAATCGTCCGACGTGTACAGCTGCTCGATGCCCTGACCGATGAAGTCGCCGGGCTCGCTGTTCATGTACAGAAATGTCCCCGAGCTCGGGACAGGGATCGACCCGGGCGGAAGTGTGACCTCCGCCCCCGCCGAGGGCACATTGCCCAGCGCGATCACCACCGCGACTGACGCCGCCACCAGCGCTCGCGACCGCATTCGCCACAAGACCTTCATGACCCCTCCCTCGCGTGTGCGCTCTGAAGCGCGGCGGAGGCTACTGCCGCCATCGACATTGCGAAGGTCACCCCAACCCCCACGGCCACGTCTCCTACGTCCACCACATGACCGGCCCATTCGCTGCAACCAGCCCGCTCACCATCGTGCGAACCAGCGGCCGAAGTGCAGCGATCTGACTCCACACCACATAGCCCTCGGGTGGCCTGCGATCCCGCAGATCAGCACTGGCGGAGGGCGATCTACCTACGGATCAGACGTGCAGTCCTGCGCCAGCGTCTGGAGGTTCGGCATCGCGGCCGCACCCGACGCCACCCCCAGGGGTGACGGGTTGTGACGGCAGCGCCTCGGCATGAGACGCGGCACGGGCCCACGGCCCGCCGGTGACGACGTTCGGCGTCCGCGGGCCCGTGCCGGGTCGCGTCACCTGGTCACAGCAGCGAGGGCGTCGATCTCGCCGGAGCCGTAGAAGCTGTTGTGTGCCGTTCCGCCCTGGCACGACTGCGGTTCGCCGCTGTTCTGCGGGAAGTCGGCATAGATCGATGGGTCGGGGCAGGGCAGCGGGTTGGTCGCCTGCTGCAGTCGGGCGGCGACGGTCCCGGCCTGCAGGTCGGGGTGCTGGCTACGAATGAGAGCGGCGACGCCGGCTACGTGGGGGCCGGCCATCGATGTGCCCTGCAGGTAGCAGTACGTCGCCCCCTGGTCGACGACCGGCCGGAGGCACGGCCGGTACGACGGGTAGGTCGACAGCACCCGGCCGTTCACCGCCTCCGGCGTCACCTGGAGGATCGAGTCACCGCCGGGTGCGGCGACATCAGCGGTGCTGATCCCGTAGGACGAGTAGAAGGACTTCAGGGACAGATCGCCCGTTGCGGTGACACCAACGACGCCGGGTACCTCGACCGGGACGACCGCGCAAGCGTTGGTGATCTCGCGCTCCTGCTCACTGCCCGGGGGGAAGTCGGGACTGATGACGTCGACCTCGGGGTGGGACAGGTCCGTGCTCTCGTTGCCTTCGGAAGCGACGACCACAACTCCCTGCGACATGGCGTAGCGGATGGCGCGCCGCTCGGCGGTCCAGATCGCACGCTGCTCGGCGTCGTTACGGCAGTTGAACAGCCAGGGATCGGCGAAGTAGCTGTTGTTGGTGACATCGATTCCGTTCTCGGCCGCCCACAGGAACGAACAGACGACCATCTCGGGGAAGAAGAAGCCCTCATCGCTGCTCGACTTGATCCCGGCGATCGACACCCCAGGAGCGACGCCCGACAAGCCGATGCCGTTGACCGCGGCGGCGACGATGCCGGCGGTGTGGGTGCCGTGGCCGTTCTGGTCGTTGCCTGGGAGCAGTGGCTGCGGTGCACCGCTCGAGCAGTCGGCGCTCCGGGCAGCGTCGTAGTTGGGCGCAAGATCCGGGTGCGTGAAGTCCAAGCCGGTGTCGATGTCACCAACCACCACATCGCGGCTGCCCGTAGTGATCTCGTGGGCGAGCGAAGCGTTGATCTGGCGCATGTTCCACTGCAGGCCTGCGAGCGGCTCTGACGCCGAAGGCGCCGCCGTCGCCGTGACGGTCTCATCGGTCTCGACACCCTCGACGTGGGTGGCAAATGGTGCGGTGGCTGACACTCCCTGGACGCCACGTACCGCCGCGATCGCGTCGGCGAAGCCCTGGTTGGCCGAGCGGGCGACGACGACCCCGATCTGCCGGTAGTTGGCGACCACCTGCCCACCCGCAGACGAGACAGCCCCCGCCGCGCCGGCGCTCGACGCTCCATTCGCGTACACGATCAAGTAGGTCTCGACGGGCCCGTTGGTGCTCGCGGTGGTAGCGGGCGCCGCCTCCGCCGGACCGTTCACCACCGCCAGGCTGGCGAAGCTCACCAAGCTGACAACTGCCGCGACGAGGCGCCGCCGCCCGAAGACACGATTCATGGGATCCCCCTTCTTTGCCACCGTGAACCGAGGCCACACCTTCCAGGAAGATCGCGAGCCGCAGCCATCCTGTTACAACCACCTTCGACGTTCCGCCTCATCGTTGGTGGCCATCAGGCGCTGCGCCATGCCTCTGCTACCAGGCCGTCTGCGATCAGTCCATCCCAACAGCTACAGGCTGACCGCTAGTCGTCCTACCTCAGCTCACATCTTCCCTGAGCCGCGCGACCCGAGGCATCAGCATGTGTCGTGGCCGCGCCGCCCGATCAGCTGTCGGTCTCGGGGCCTGGAGCTAGTGCGGGCGCCGGACCTGGTAGGCGAGGTGCAGGACCCGATCGCCTTGGATCACCACGCGCGGGTCTTCGAAGGGATCGAGGGTCAGCACAGGCGCCCTATGGGCCGCCATGCGTGCAGATGTCGTTGATCGCTGGTCGGTCGCCATGCGCACGCCCCAGGATTGCGGCCATGGCCACGACCCGACGAGCCGGTGGCATCAGTTCGTTGCCGCGGCCGGAGGTCCAGTAGGTCTCGAAGACCTGGTCATCGTCTCGGAGATAGCACGCCAGGATGCCGAAGTACCGGTCTGCGATCAGCCGGTCCACGGAGTCCGGTGGTACCGAGTACCAGGGAACGGGGTAGCCCATGAACTCGCGATACCGCGAGCTCTCCTCGTACGGTCCCTCAGAGAGGACCGCGTAGCTGACGTCGCGTGAGTGCAGGTAGGCCAGCTCGGTGATGTGGGACGTGTTGAAGGTGCAGCCCTCGCACTGCTACGCGGCGGGTCTGCCGGTGTGCCACATGTCGAAGTAGGCGATCAACTGGGACCGACCGTCGAAGATGTCGATCAACGAGACCAGACCGTCCGCTCCGGAGAGCGGAGTCTGCGGATCGACTTCGACCATCGGGAGGCGGCACCACGGCTTCTGGAGAACCAGTTCCGCCGGCTCGCGGATGTCGTCCCGGTCGCTTGCCACCGCAGCCGCAGGACGACCCCCGCCAGCCGGCGATCGGGGGACAACGTGCTACCGACGGAGCTGCGTACGCATGGTTGTGAAGAGGGGCGAGGCAGAGGCGCTGACTGGCAGCCGTTCGTAACCGCAGGCGGCATAGAAGGTCTCGGCATTCCGGGTCGCGTTCACACGGATCTCTGTATCGCGTGTCGACCGTTCGATCCCCGCCTCGACGTGTCGAACCAGCCGGGTTCCAATCCCCCGGCGCTCGAAGCCGGGGCGGAGGTGCACATGCCGGAGGTAGCCGCCCGCCCAACCAGCCGTGCCGACAAGCGCCCCGTCGCTCTCAGCGACGAACAACCATCCGTCGGCCGTCATGGCCTCAAAGGCAGCCTCCTCGACCTGCCCGAGCAGCTCCGCGACCTCGCGCTCCGAGTAGGCGGCCGGAGCGTGGCAGGCAATGGCTGACTGACGGATCGAGGCCACCTCGTCGAGATCACTCCCACCTGCCGGACGGATCATCATCTGCACGCCATCGTCGCGCCTGGCAGTCCACATCCCGATGTGCCGTTCTGGGCGCATGTGCCAGTCGTCCGGTCCGACACCTTGGTCGGGTAGAGGGTTCTAGGCGGAGTGTCGGAGTGTCGCCCATCACCTGGACCCGAAACGTCAAGCATCAGGTGAAGCCATACAACGCTACGGCGACGCAAGACTGGACGTCTGATCCGTCGGTAGATGAGCCTCGCCCATGTCCTCACCTGCACCTTCGCAGGACAGGAATCCCGGTGGTCGAGAAACCCGCACGTCGGCAGGGCTAGCCTGGTTGTCACGCTGTGGCATGGCTGGGGCCATCGCCTCCAGCTCTGGGAGGTGGCGCGAATGGGCCGAGCGACCAGGCTGTTGCTAGTCCTCATGCTGCTGGTGACCGCCGCCGCGGGGGTGGCGGACACGAGCCGAGCCGGGGGTGCGGAGCCGACGGCGCGCCCCGTCAGGCTCGCCGGCTTGCAGGCCGCGGCGCGAGTAGCGCGCGATGGCAACGGCATCGCGCACGTCTTCGCCGGGAACGAACACGACGCGATGTTCCTCCACGGTTGGATCCATGCCGAGGACCGGCTGTTCCAGATGGATCTCACCCGGCGGCAAGCCAGCGGTACCGAGGCGGAGCTCGTCGGCCAGAGCGCGCTGGCCTCCGACGTCGAGGTGCGCACCATCGGTTTGCGTCGGGCTGCCGAACGGTCGCTGGCCGTCACCTCGCCCGAGGCGATGGCCGCTGTGCAGGCCTATGCCGACGGAGTGAACGCCTGGGTGGAGAGCCATCCGCTGCCCTCGGAGTACGCCGAGCTGTCCCTCGACCACTTCGAGCCCTGGACGCCGCTTGACTCGGTGACGATCGGCAAGGCGATCGCCTTCTCGTTGTCGTTCGACCTCGATGTCGACCCGACACTCGACTACCTCGACTACCTCGGCGCCGGCGCCGCCGGCGGCTTCGACGGCAACGCCCTGTTCTTCGAGGACGTCTTCCGGTCGGCGCCGTTCGACCCCGCTTCGACGCTGCCCGACGCGACGGCATCCGGGGCGTCCCAGAGTGCCGGGGAGGCGAGCAACGGCCGCGGCGGTGTCAGCAACGTCGCCGGCGCCCGCCCGCACCACCTGGGCGCCCGAGCGGAGAACGCGCTCCGCCAGTGGCGGCGCCGCATCGAGGACGTACCGCTGGTGGCGTCGACGCTGGATCGCGAGAGCGATCGGGGGTCCAACGAGTGGGGTGTCGCCGCGTCGCAGAGCGCTTCTGGCCGGCCGATGATCGCCAATGACCCCCACCTGTCCCTCGACGCGCCGTCGACGTTCTACCCGATCCACCTCCAGGCGGGATCGATGGACGTCTACGGCGAGGGGTTCGCGGGCGTGCCTGGGGTCATCCTGGGCCACAACCGGTTCATCGCCTGGGGAGCCACCACCAACCCGATGGATGTCACCGACACGTTCATCGAGCAGCTCGTGGCCGATCCGTCGGCACCGAGTGGGCTGGCGACCGTGCATGAGGGCGTCCGAGAACCGGTGGAAGCCATCCCGGAGACCTTCCGGGTCAACACTCTGGGGTCGGGCGTGGTGGAGGTCCCACCCGGCGACGGGATCCCGGAGGCCACCTTGATCGTCCCGCGACGCAACAACGGGCCCTTGGTGCTCGCCGACGTCGCGGGTGGGATGGGGGTGTCGGTGCAGTTCACGGGGTTCAGCGCCACTCGCGAGCTCGAGACCTTCCGCATCTGGAACAGGGCGCGCAACTTCGACGACTTCCGCAGCGGCCTGGAGTTCTTCGACTTCGGTTCACAGAACTGGGCTTACGCGGATGTGCACGGAAACCTCGCCTACTTCACCAGCGGTGAGATGCCGCTGCGTGAAGACCTGGAGGCGGGCACGGTGGATGGCCTCCCGCCCTTCTTCGTCCGGGATGGCACCGGCGGGAACGAATGGCTGCCAGTCAGCGACCCCCAGCCGAACCAGGTGCTCCCTTACGAGATCCTGCCCGCTGACGAGATGCCGCACACGGTGAACCCGACCGGCGGGTGGTTCGTCAACGCCAACAACGACCCAGCGGGGACGACACTCGACAACGACCCACTGAACCAGTTCCGGCCCACCGGAGGCCTCTATTACCTCAACCCGCGATACGACGGCTTCCGTGGCGGCCGTATCACCGAGATGATCCGCGCCGAGCTGGCCCGTGATGGATCCATCTCGTTCGACGAGATGCAGGCGATGCAGGCCGACGTGACCCTCCCCGATGCCGAGGTGCTGGTCCCCCATCTGCTGGCCGCCTTCGATCGTGCTAGTGGCAGTGCCACTCCTGAACTGGTAGCCCTGGCTGCTGATCCTCGAGTGGCGGAAGCCATCGAGCGGCTACGGCCGTGGGATTTCACCACTCCGACCGGGATCCCCGAGGGCTATGACGCCGCCGACAGCGACGGGACGTTGACGGCGCCCTCGGACGACGAGATAGCCCGGAGCATCGCCGCCACGATCTACAGCGTGTGGCGCAGCCGCGTGATCGCCAACACGATCGACGCGACGGTCGACCGCTTGGGATTGAGCCGGCCGGACAGCGACGTGGCCATCGCCGACCTGCGCCACCTTCTCGAGAACTACGCCAACGACCACGGGCTCGGTGCCTCGGGGGTCGATTTCTTCGAGGTGTCGGGCGCGGCGAGCCCCGACGATGAACGTGACGTCCTGCTGCTCCGCAGCGTCTCCGAGGCGCTCGACCGCTTGGCGGGGCCATTGTTCGCGGCGGCCTTCGGCGGATCGACCAACCAGGACGACTACCGGTGGGGACGGCTGCATCGCATCGTGTTCGACCATCCGCTCGACGGCGATCGTTCGATCCCCCCGGCCGGAGGTGCCTTCCCCCAGCCACTGCCAGGTCTGGCGGGTATCCCGACCGACGGCGGGTTCAACACGGTCGACGCGTCGGGGCACAGCGGCCGTGCTACGGACGCCAACGGCTTCATGTTCGGTGGTGGCCCGGTGCGAAGGTTCGTCGGCGAGATGCGGCCGGGGCAACGGTCGCGTACCGAATCCGCTCTGCCGGGCGGCACCAGCGGCGACGTCACGACGGGCCGGTACCTGACCCTGCTGCCGGCGTGGTTGACCAACGAGTCCTACCCACAGCTGCTCAATAGGGGTGCCCTCCGCCGGACGTTCGTCGACGAGACCAGGTACACGCCCAGCCGCTGAGCCGCGTCGCCCGCTCGCCACGAGAGCGAGGGTTCACGTGGTTCGCCTAAGGGAGGATTCGGGAGCGGCCTGGTCATCGAGACCGCCTGAAACAGCCGGCGTCGCAGGACCGTTGCTGGCGCGAGATCGAGGCTGCCGCCCGGGTCGGCGAACCTGGCGGCCTTCGCCTGCGCGAAGCCGGCGTGATCGCCGAGGTACAAGCCGGGATGCGCTGGATTCGCCGGCACGCGATGAATTGGACCAAGGCGTTGACCAGCGCTTCGTGCCTAGGGCGTGTCCGGTAACCCGGTGTGCGGTGGCTGCAGG
>Ga0075431_100006176_pt1 | contig 11890 bp, 5 predicted proteins | sample RhiMetdeltSRZDD5_FD_75297 | JGI IMG/M metagenome (GOLD analysis project Ga0075431, IMG submission 75297) | Populus rhizosphere microbial communities from Tennessee, USA - Rhizosphere MetaG P. deltoides SRZDD5 | ecosystem: Host-associated > Plants > Roots > Rhizosphere > Soil | place: USA... | reverse complement strand
TGTCCACCGTTTCAAACTTCAGCCCCTTGACCACGGTGTTCAACAACGACACGAACAACAGCGCGGGACAGGGAACCGGAACCAACGCCGAGTACGCCGAGTCGAGCGCGGGCAAGACCATCACCTTCGGAGCTGTCACGGCCCGCTACGTCCGGCTGTGGTCTAACGGCAGCACCGCCAACACTTACAATCACTACGTGGAGGTTGAAATTTACCAGTAAGCCTTCGCTGATTTCTGAATAAAACAAAAGGTGCACCGCACTTCTAAAGTGCGGCGCACCTTTTGTTTTATGGCTCTACCGACTTTGGCAGAAGTATCATCAGGTAGGTCACGCTTGCAGCGTGACCGCTTCACGGCTCTGTCACGCTACCAGCGTGACTTTTATCCCGCGCGTTTATAGAGAAGTGGATTGAGCGGACTCGCGGCTAAGTCGCCCGGGCGCAAGCCGGGGAACCAGCGCTTCAAATCTTCCTCACGATTTTGATGATCCGGCTCCAGGATGTGCGCCCCATCGGCTAAATAGATGATCGTCATCACCTCGCGCATGACGCCGGTCGAATTCCCGTCAGCATTGTGCAGCGTCCAGCCGGAGTGAAACGTGGCATCTCCGGCCGCCAGGCCGTCATGACAATCTAAAGACAACCCGCGCTCCGCAATCAACTGCTGGAAGACTTGATCTGATTCATCTGAGATTTTGAACTTGCCCAAATAACCGTGTCGCTGAGAACCAGACGCGAAGGACATCACGCCCATTTCGACCGAGACATCCACCAGCGGCATCCACAGCGTGATCGTATGCGGCGTATCCATCGGCCAGTAATATTGATCTTGATGCCAGGGCGTCCGGCCACCACCCGGTTCCTTGAAGAGCGCCTGATCGTGATAGAGGCGTACGCCCTCCACCCCCATCAGGTCGGCCGCGATTTTGGCAAAACGCCGCGCCATAACAAAGCGGCGAACGGCCTCGTCCCGTTCCCACAGGTTCGTCACTTGCAGGAAGGCTTTGCCATACGTGTCGCGTTCAGCCAGCGGCCGGGTCTCGGTTTTATAGCGCGCAACGGCCTCCGCCAGGATCGGGCGGTAAGCGGCGACTTCCTCCGGCGAGGCGACGCCCCGCAGCGCCACATGCCCCTGCTGCTGATAACTTGCTACTTGATCGGCGGACACCGAATAATCTGCTGAGAGCTCAGGCAGAACGGTTTGAGACGGAAGCGACATGGTCTTCTCCTTTACACTTGTAAATTCAACTACAGAGCGCGCAAAGTTCGCCGACAGTCCTAAAATCTACCACCCAGGCACACAGAAAACTTAAAGATTCCTTCGTGACTTCGTGTCTTGGTGGTCACTAAAATCTCTGCGCTCCACTTGCCCCGGCGCTAACGCGCGAAGCGGTGCAAGTGCCGGGGTCTGCGAACTTTGCGGTAAAAAAGCTTTTTGCAGACGTCAATCGCTTTAGAACTTAATCAGAATCGCCGCGGTGCCGGGGATCGTGAAGGTGACATGCCCGTTATTCAGTGACGGGCTGCCGACGACCGCATCCATGTTCCCGGAACTGAACTTCCACATCGTCCCCGTGCCGCTCGTGATCAGCGCCGAAAGATTCGCATCCACCGTGTAAGAAGCGCTGGGCGCATTGTTGGCGACGAGCAAATAGACTTTGCCGAGCGCATCTTTGGTAGTGAGGGCGACCAAGTTAGTATTGCTGCTCGTCGTCTGATACGTGGTCTTGCACCCTTGCAAGCCGCGGATTGCCAGACGCATTCCGTAGTAGCCGGCCCGCTTCGTTTGGTTAGGCCCAATGAGGCCTGATTTGAAAGTGCCCCAATCGTAGACTGAGAAGATCTGGTTTCCGTCCATATGGACATCGCCCGGCTGCGAGCCGTAGATCAAGTTGGTGATGAGCACATTGACGATGAAGGTCAACGTATCGTACTTATCCTGATGCCAGGATCCCCACTCGGTGATCCACATCGGTCGCGTGGCATAACCGGTGCTGGTCATCCAGCCATGGATCTGGGCATCATAGGTGCGCATATCGGCGTCGTAGTTGTGCGTGTCCACAATGTCAAAGTAGCTGGGAACCTGCTGAAGAACATGCAGCGGCCATTGGGCGGCGGCGACCGGCGCATAGACATGCGGGGTGCGGCCCGGCAGATAGGTCGCGTACACATATTGAATAGCGTCATTCGTCTGCCGGACAAACTCCCAGTAATCGGCCTCGCTACCGCCCCAGCCTTGGGTGGCGTGATTAGGCTCGTTGTGTACCTGCCAATCATCCACCATGTAATTGTTGCGGACGTTGAACCAGTAGACCGTGGCAAACACGTGCTCCCACCACTCGTTCCAATCTTCGGGGGTGTTCGGCGGGTTGAGCGCCGCGGCCCAAACCGGGTTGCCGGCATTGTCCACGTTCCGCAGCGTTACGACCGGTCGAATGCCGTTGTCCTTGAGCGCTTGGAACAATGTGCGGGCATTCCCCATCCAGATCGGTGTGCCACCTGACCACCAATAGTCCGTTCCACTCGGCGGGTTGGTCATCACGTTGTCCCACCACGCCCAGTTGATGGAGTTAACGTTGGCTTTGATCGTGGCAATGCTCGGCGAGCCGTACACGCCATCGTCATCTTGAGCTTCCCAGCGAGACGTGCCGCCGTAAATGCGGTATGTGTTCATCCCCATATCGGTTAAGTCGGCGACGTTGAAGTCTGCGCTGGCTTCCACCCCGCCGATATTACACGTGCTCACGCCCCACGGCGTCCCCGAGACGTTGAGCGTGTTACTGGCCGCCGGGGTGGCCGTTGGGTTACCGCCGGGCGTGGGAGTCGGGCCGCCGGGCGTGGCCGTGGGCGGCTTGCCTGCTGCCGTCCCCGTTGAAGTGGAGGCGCTTATGTTCAACAGGAGCAGAAGCATGACGAGCCAGAAGCTGATTAGCGAGCTAAATTTGAGAGAGGTCTTCATGGTTATTCTCCTAGATTAAGCCTTCAGTTAAGTGGAAGTGTTGGCGTTCCGCATTCATTATACAGTTCCACCTCGGCTAAATTTCGCACTGAAGCGACCATTTTTCGTGAGTATTAAACAAACAGGCTCCGGCAAGTGAACTATCTGCCGGAGTCTGCCAGCGTGTCTAAAAACGCTCCTCAATAACGGACTAGCCCATCCGATCAATGCCGTCCTTGATCGCCGCATTGATGTCGGACTCCAGAGCGCCCACTAACCCGTCAAAGTCCAGAGTCCCGCGCAGCGCCTGATCCAGGTTCTTAGCCCAACTATCCGCCACGGTGTTTCGCCCAATGAACGGATTGTATTGGAAGGTGGCCTCGCTGTACGGCATCTCACCCATGAGCACTTTATTGGCCTGCTTTTGGAAGTCGCTCTCGGTGGGCATGAGGTTGTACATGGACTTCAACCCTGGCACGCCCCACCCGCTCTTGGCGCGATCAACGGCCGGCGCCAGCCCGTTGTACCACTCAAACACCTTCCAGGCCGCGTCCGGTACCTGGCTCGCGGCCGACATGATCATGCCAGTGGCGGTGATGGTTGGGTCGCGGCGCTGCCCGGCCCACGTCGGCGCCGGCAGCATCATCACTTGCCCCTTGGTCACATCACTTTCGGCCATGGCGCTGAACCAATAACCCCACTGCACCATCGCCAGCGTGCCCTTGGTAAAGTCTTCGCCGTTCCAGCTCGGGCTGGGATTCACCGGGTTGGCTACCAAATTGTTCTTGGCCAAGTCAAAGTAATACTGAATCACTTTCTTGGCATTGTCGCTGGCTTTAAGATTGATCCGGGTGTAGCTGTCGGCGTAGAGATCCTCACCCACCTCGGCTAAATGGTTGATCCACAGCCGATCCACCTCGGGGACGTGCCCATAGCCCCAGATCGCAATCCGGTCGCCCTCGAACTTGGCTGCCTTCGCGGCCAACTGAGAAACCTCGTCGTATGTCAGGGGCTTGGTGTCATCTGGGATCGCAGCCCCGGCCGCGTCGAAGAGCGGTTTGTAGATAAAGATGGTTTCATCCGGCGACCAGTCTTTGACCATCCCATAATATTTCCCCGCTCCAATGTCCAGCGGGCTGTTGGCTTTGTAGAAGTTGTTGGCCGGCGCCAGGTCATCCGGCTTGAGGGCGGTGCTGACTTCAAAGTACGGAGTCAAGTCATACAGAATTTTGCGCGCCAGGAACTGGGGAATGCCGGCGGCCTGGGTGCGGAGCAGATCCGGCGGCGTCCCGGCGGCGTACATGGCAAAGAAACGCGTCTCGTCCGCATTGATGAAATTGATCGTGATGCCGGGATTGTCAGTCTCGAACTGCGCCTCCTGGTCTTCAGACAGTTCATTGCGCTGGTGCATGATGGTCACTTCACCTTGCGGCGGCGCTGCGGTTGGGATTTCCGTGGGCGCGGGGACGGCGGTGTTGGCGGGGGCCGAGGTGGGGGGAACAGCCGTCGGCGCGGGGGTGGTGGCTGGAGCGCAAGCGGCCAGCAGGGAGCCGGCTCCCAGCGCGCCCGAGAGTTTGAGCATCTCCCGACGGGTCAAGCGCTTTGACGAACTTTTGTGTGCGGTCATTAGATTCTCCTCCTTAGAGATACGTGGATCAGAATATCAGGCAAGCCTAAAGGGACTTTCAGTCAACGAGATAGCAGACGGAGCGGCCGCTCTTCGACTCGACGATCCTTCGACTTCCGCACGAACTTCGATAAAACTCCTTTCATATCCTTCGGCTATAGGGACGATTGCACAATCTCGATTCTCCCCTCGCCCCAGCCTTCTCCCCTCCGGGGAGAGGGAGATGCTCCCCTCTCCCAGAGGGAGAGGGGCCGGGGGTGAGGGTGACATCGGTGACTTCGGCGCCTCTATATTAGCCGCTCTACGGATAAATTTCAAATTCAATCAACCAGCAGCGCTCGTTCGCATTGCTCCAGAGGGTCGAGTCCATTTTGACGTAGCGCGCCGAGGTGGGGCTGAAGGTGAGGCTGTCCGTGCCGCCATTCTCACCGGTTACGGTGGAGACCGTCGTCCAGTTGGAGTTGTCCGGCGAGACCTGAAGTGTGTAACGGGTGGCATAGTTGTTGTTCCATTTCAGGACCACCGAGCTAACGGAGGTGCTGCTGCCTAAATCCACGGTAATCCATTCCGAAGGCGCAGAACTGTGTTTCTGATTGCGCCAGTAGGTAGTGACGTTGCCATCCACCGCCTTGTTTCCAGTCGTTGAGCTGTTTTCGGAGGATGAAACCACGACGGGCTTGTTCAACGCCAGGTTCGTCCCGCCGCTGGCGGTCGCCGTGGGTGTGGAGGTTTGCGTCGGTGTGGCTGTCGGGCCGCTGGGAGTGTTCGTACGCGTAGGCGTAGCGGTTGGGGTGCTGGTGCGAGTTGGAGTCGCCGTCGGACCGCTGGGGGTATTTGTGGAGGTGGCTGTTGGGCCGCCACCGGACACGCCCCACGCGCCGGTCACGACGTCAATCGTCCATTGCGCGTACCAGTCCATCGTCACCGTCGTGCCATTGATCGTGAGCGGCAGCCAGACATAGACGGAATCACCAAAGCAGCCCTCACACCAACGATCACCCATGAAGACGTAGGTGGTTGTGCTGCTGCCCTGGATGGGTTGGATAAAGGTGGTCTGCGAGTTCCAGGTGTTGTTGCTCCCCGGCGTGAAATCGCCTCGATTGGTCCATGGCCCGCCGATGGCGGAGGCGGTGTAGTAAAAATTGTCGTTCGACGCCCACCAGGTTTTGTTCGAGGTGAACAGATAATAGGTGCTGCCAATCTTGAGCATGGCCGGAGACTCGCTACTGGTGTTGCCGGCGGCGACGACCAGAGACTGAACACTTAAGTAATCCGGCGTGAGGCGGTAGATGTTCAACCGATCACCGGAGATCAAGTAGCCCACACCATCCGTGTCTTTATACAACGTCATATCCCGGCTGTCATTCCCCAACGGTTTGAAGCTGCCTAAATATGTGTAATTGCCGCAAACGGTCGAACTGGTCGCGACGCCCACTCGCGCATCCTTGTAAGTAGCGCTGTCAATATGCATGTACATCACATACTGCCCGGTCGAATCGTTATAGATGACCTTCGGTCTTTCGACCACGCGGTTCGGGCCAAGGTCGCCGCTGGCCTGCTGCGTAAGCAGGTTGTTGACGAACGTCCAATGCACAAAATCCGTGGAGGCGTAACAGGTATTGGCGACGAACGGCGCTGTCTCATGTCCCATGGCCGATCCCATGGTGTGGTCATTGTCTTTATATTCACCGATCCAGTAATAGGTGGAACCTACTTTGATGATTCCACCGCCGTGCGCGCTGAGGAGATTGCTGGAGGTGTCATACCACAGGACACCGGGCGTGATCGTCTCCGGCGCGGCATAGGTCGTGGGGCCGAGGATTGCCAAGCTGAGGCTCGCGGCCAAGGCCAAGGAAATCAACCATCTTGAAAAAGACAAAGGACTTCTTCGGATGAGGGGAAAGTTCATTTTCTATTCTCCTTAATGTCATTCCCGCGAAAGCGGGAATCCAGGGCGCAGGGAATTGGATTCCCGCACCCTGAAGGGTATCTGCGACCTTCGCGGGAATGACTGTAGACAAATAACGGGGAGCATGGCTGCTCCCCGCGTGACCCCATTCAAAACCTAAAGATTTAGGACTTTCGCTTGCCCGAAGTCAGGAGCCCCGCGGGGGTGCTTCGCGAACTTCGGACTCCGTAAAAGCGAAAGTCCTAAGATTTACTTGATGATCTGGCGAATGGTGTCCTTCGCAATTGTGAAGGTCACGATCCCCCCGCTCAATGTGCCGGTTCCAACTACCACATCCTTGTTCGTCGCGCTATACTCACGGTACGTGACGGTTCCCGTCGTCGCATGCGCGCTGAGGTTCAAGGTGATGGTGTGTGATTGTGCCGAGCGATTGAAGACCTCGACGTACAACGTTCCCGTGCCTTGATCCTTGGCCGCAATCGCAGAGACGGTCACGTTCGCTGGAATGTTGTGCGTGATGGTATAGCCTTGCTTGCCGCCATTCAAGCCGCGGTTCATTATCCGGAAGGCCCAGAACGCATCCCGCCGCGTCCCATCCTTGGCCACCAAGCCCGTCATGGAGGTCGTCCAATCGTAGAAGGGGAAGATTTGGCTGCGCGCCACGTATTGGCTGGGCGTGGTCTGCGTGCTGTGATCCCGCAGGTAGCCCGCGTAGTTCATCGCATCTCCAAAGCCGTACTTGCCGCGATACGAGCCCCATTCAGAGATCATCAGGTCTTCGATCTTGCCATCGGTGTTGTACTGGTTCACCCAGCCATTGATCATTTGGGCTTCGCTGGCCGGTGGGCCATAGCGGTGCCAGTCCACCACATCCACGATGCTATCGTTGCTCTGCAAGGAGGCTGTGATCCAATCATTCGCGTGCGTCGAGACCGGCGCGTAAATGCGGTGCGGCCGATTGGCGAGATAGGTGGTGTAGACATAGTTGATGGCGTCCGCGGTGGTCTGGGTAAAGGCGATGTAGTCTGCCTGCGTCCCCGCCCAGCCTTGTCCGGCATTGTCCGGCTCATTGTGGACTTGCCAGTCATCCACCATCAAATTGTTGCGCACGTTGACCCAATAAACCGTGGCGAAGACGTGCTCCCACCACTCGTTGATGTCTTCCGGAGTGTTGGGCGGGTTCATGGCTTGCGCCCACGCCGGGTTGTTGTTGTTATCCGTGTTCCGGACTGTGAGGACGGGGGCCACCCCGCTGTTTTTCAGATCGGTCAGCATCTGAGTCAAGCTGACTTGTGCCCCGCCGAGGCCGGTGCAGGTGCCTGACCAGAAGTAGCCGTCGGTGCGGTTGAAGGCATTATCCCAGGTCGTCCAGGGGATGAGGTTGATGTTGGCTTTGATTTGGGCAATGCTCGGCGAGCCATAGACGCCGTCGTCATCGGAAGTTTCCAGGCGGCTGGTGCCGGCATAGATGCGGTAGTTCTTGAAGCCGCCATCCACCAAGTCGGCGACGACGAAGCGGTCACAGCCTTCGACCGCGCCGATGCTTTTCTCGGTGAGGATGCTGGTGGTGCCGGTGACGGTGATGGTGTACGCCGCCGCCGAGGCTGGGCTGAGCGACATGATAACCACGAGGAGAACCATTATTCCACTGACGAGGTACGATTTACGAGCTAACATGTTTTTTCTCTCCTATTCTCTAAACTGGGTTTATGGGCGGTTCGGTTGCTTCTCAAACTTCTCACGTTTCGGCTAAACGATGGGTTGAGGCTTTTTCCTTTCTAGTCCAGTTTTAGTCCAGCGGACCATTACTCTGTTGTGTTATAGAAACAGAGCTGATGAGGAAAATCAAATGGGAGGCAAGCGAGGTAGTCATAAAATAAGAAGTGATTGACTATGATGATCTTACTCCTACCGCTTTGGCAAAGCATGCACGGGAGCGACTATTTATTCGCACAATTCAGTCAATTAAAGACAAAACCTCACAGGTCTGCGAGACCTGTGAGGTTTGTGTTTCAAAAACTCAGATAGAGACTTCGCTGCCTCCCTGACGCCGGTAGTCGCTCGGCGATATTCCGACTTCCCGGCGAAAGACTCGGCCAAAATAATTACTATCGGAAAAACCCACCGCCATGGCGACTTCGGTCATGCTCTTGCGCCCGGCGACCAGCAGTTCCTTGGCCCGGCTCACCCGGTAGCGGTTCAGGTACGCCATCGGCGTCACCCCCAACTCCTGCCGAAAACACCGGGTCAGATAATCTTCACTCACTCCCACGTACCGCGCCAACGTCTCCCGCGTTAATGATTCCGCATAATGCTCATGCACGTGCGCCATCGCCTTCCGCACCAGCCGCTGCGCCTCACTCCCCAGTTTCCGGTTCCGTTCCAGCGCCGCTTCCACATGCCCCAACGTCTCCTCGGCGTTGAACACTCCCTTCCCTAAGACCGTCACCACGCCTCGGTTCAACCGCGTCATATCGTCTTCGCTCAAGACTTGCGCCGTCAGCACAACGACCGGCACCTCCCGCATCCCCACCCGCTCCCGCATCGCCTCCAGCACCCCAAAACCATCCAGTTCCGGCATCATCAAGTCTAACAACACCAAATCCACGCGCTCCCGCTCCAGCACGCTCAGCGCTTCTCGTCCATTCTTGGCTTTGACCACCCGATAGTCCGGCGCTTGCATCTGCACCATCCGCGCGTGCATATCCAGAATGCCCGGTTCGTCGTCCACAATCAGAATTGTTTTCTTGTCGGTTTCATCGCCGGCCTCAAGCCCTTGCCGCGCCAGCGCGCGCGTCAGGTCCGCGGCTTCAACCGGCTTCATCAGGTAGTCCATTTCCAAGACGGCGCCGCTGTCCTGTTCCTGAACTAAAGAGTAAAAGAGGACCGGCAGATCGCGGGTGCCGGGATGTTCCTTGAGCACTTTGAGGATATTCCAGCCGCGCTCGGAGGCCGCGCCGAGTTCGAGGACGACCGCGCCCGGTGAAAGCTCCACGACTTGCGGCAGCCACTCGCCATCACTCATCAGGGGCCGCACTTCCACTTCAAATCCCTGGTGTTGCAGATGTTCGCGCAATTGTTCTCCCTCGCCCGCGCGCTCAACCAAAAGCAAGACGACTTGGGAACGCAGCCCTGCTACGGCGGAGGTAACGTCTTGATTCCGCAGAGGCAAAGTGAAATAAAAGGTAGAACCCTCCCCTTCCGCGCCGGATGAGGACACGCCGATCTCGCCGCCATGCAACTCGATCAACCGTTTACAGATGGCCAGCCCCAACCCCAGGCCGCCGTACCCGCGCGCCGTCGTCCGCTCCGACTGCTGGAACTCGTCGAAGATCGCTCGTTGCTCATCCAGGGGGATGCCCGGTCCAGTGTCGCTGACGAAGACGATCAGTTGTTTCTCGCGCACTTCCACTTTGAGCGCGACTTCTCCCTGCTCCGTGAATTTGATGGCGTTGCTGACCAGATTAAGCACAATCTGTCTCAGCCGCGTGCGGTCGCCCCAGACGCGGGGCAACTGCTCCGGAATCTCACTGCGCCAGGTCAGCCCTTTATCGCGCGTCAACTGCTCGCCGGTTTTCACCACAACTTCCAAGACTTGTCCCAAGTCCAGGGGTTCACGCGCCAGTTTCAACCGGCCCGCTTCACTGCTGGACAGATCCAGCACGTCTCGAATGAGGCCGCTCAAATGTTGGGCGCTGTCATGGATGCGCTCCACATCCTCGCGATAGGGCTGGGAGGCTTCAGATTGAGACTGCTCCCGTAATAGTATTTCGCTGAGCCCGACGATGAGATTGAGCGGCGTGCGCAGTTCGTGACTGACGGTAGAGAGGAAGCGATTCTTGAGCCGATAGAGGCGCGCACTTTTCAGCGCCGCCGCCAACTGGCGCATCACGGTGGCGCAGGGCACCAGATTCGTGGCATCAAAGGCGACGAAGCCCAGCGCCTCGGCGTCAACAATTAAAGGCAATAACGCCAGATGGAAGCGCTCGGTCGGGGCATACAACCCGGGAGGCGGAAATTCCCGGGTAGGGAAGTGACGAGTTTCTCCTTCCAACATCACCCCCCCGGCAACCAGATCATCTTTTGCCGGTTCGAAGAAAACAACCTGCGCCGCTCGAATCCCGACGCGGGGCAAGTATTTCGCCAGCGCCGCCAGAATTTGGGTTTCATCAAAGGCGGCGAGCAAGTGATCGGTCATCCAGCCAAGTTGATCGGCCACCGAGGCTTGCCGGAGGCGATAGCTGCTGTATTGCCGCCGCGCGCTCTCGGTGATGGCGATCTGGGCCCGGCGCAGCATCTCCTCGGCCAGATGGTCGGCGGCGGGTAACACTCCAGCCTGCGCCAAAAGGGGCCGGCCGCCCTGAAGCGCCCAGAGCGCCGCTTCCCAGATATGGACATCTTCGTCCACCGTCTCCGCCTGCCCTAGAACTTTTTTGAGCGCCCCTTGAAAGCGAGTGGGCTGACCTTCTTGGAGACTCATCACGAAGCCTTCTACCAGAAACCGGCAGTGCCACTGGATGTCATCTGAACTGAGTTGCCGGGCCTCGGCGAGCACTGGCTCGATCATCGCGCGGATGAGTACTTGGACCGCCTCGACACTTTTCACCGGCGCCTCGCCGGAAATGACCCGCCCGGGTCGGCTCCCCGGTTCATTGGGTTGAGGCAGATTCTCCCCTAAAGCCAAAGGGACGCCGAGTGACAGGCCCACCAGCTCGCCACCGGGCTGCCCCGCTGGCGTCATGTCCCCGATCCCGCGTCCGAGAGACGCAGGATCGAGGATCGCGGGACCAGCGGGATCCCCACTCCGCTGCGCTTCGGGGGACTTGTTGCGCTCCGGCAGCAAGAGGCTGCCGGGCTGGCAACCACAGGATTCGCGAACGACCAGGCGCAAGGGAATCCGGGCAATCTCCGAGCTGGTCACTTCCCCATCAATATGTTTAATCATTAACTTCAGCGCTTGGTAGCCCGTCTCAAAGATGGGATAGTGAACACTCGTGAGGGGCGGAGTCTGAGTTCGGGCGTTCAACCGATCATCAAAGCTGACGAGGGCGATATCCTCCGGCACGCGCCGCCCGGATTCGGCGAGGACTTGCATAGCGCCAATGGCCGAATCATCATTGCTCGCTAAAACGGCGGTGAAGGCGACGCCTAAATCAAGGATCTGTTGCATCGCCAAGCGCCCATCGGCCTGGTTATGATTCCCATAGGCCACCAGTTGCGGGTCGGCTTCCAACGCATAGCGTTGAACAAGTGCTTGATAGGCCTTCAAGCGAATGAGGCTGTCATCCTTACCTTGCGGCGAACCGGCAATAAAGGCAATCTGCCGATGACCGTGTTCGATGAGATGGAGCAGCGCTTGATGGATGCCGTCTTCGTTGTCCGGGACAACCGCCGGCACGCCTTCGCCGGTGCCGAC
>Ga0075431_100006173_pt1 | contig 11893 bp, 12 predicted proteins | sample RhiMetdeltSRZDD5_FD_75297 | JGI IMG/M metagenome (GOLD analysis project Ga0075431, IMG submission 75297) | Populus rhizosphere microbial communities from Tennessee, USA - Rhizosphere MetaG P. deltoides SRZDD5 | ecosystem: Host-associated > Plants > Roots > Rhizosphere > Soil | place: USA... | reverse complement strand
GTCACGGGCTGCCTGCAGAACGTGGACGCCTACGGCAGCGAAGCCCCCACCACTCCGACCGTGTTCGAGTGCTTCCGCAAGGAGCGCGGCCTGCCCCCCGAAGCGGCGTGGGTGGTGGCGAGCAACAAGAGCTTCGGCCTGCTCGGGGGAAGCAAGCTCCGGGACTGGGGGGATCCGTGCGCGGCGAACGTGATCCTGCCCAAGCACTTTCTCGTGCAGGCCATCCGCTCCGCGGTCGCGACCAGCGCCGGCCCCGGCGTGGAAGACCGCGACGCGCTGGCGGAGCGGATGGTGTCGGCCCTCGACGAAGGCTACGAGGGGTTCGGCTGGAGGGTGCACGACACGGGCCGCGCCCTGACCAAGGAGGTCCGCACGACCCTGGCCCGGTCGTTGCTCGACTACTTCAACGATCCGCTGGTGCCGACCAGCGGCGACGAGCTGACCTTCTTCATGACGAAGGAGATCATGAGCCGGCTGGCGCCTCCGCTCCTGCTCGTCAACTTCTGGGACGTGGACGTCGCCCACTTCGGCGCGTACTCGCTGTACCTCGAGGCCATCCGGCGCACCGACCGGCTGGTGCACGGCCTCTGGCAGCACGCCCAGTCGCTGCCGTCCTACCGCGACCGCACGACCCTGATCGTGGTTCCGGAGATGGGACGCGACGGCGATCCGAGCGGCAACGGGTTCCAGAATCACCGCAGCGGCGACGAGTCGTGCCGGCGGCTGTGGCTGCTGGCGGTGGGGGCGGGAGTGCCGCGAGGGCTCGTGTCCACGCGGCCCATCCGTACCCTGGACGTGGCGCCCACCCTGGCGCGCGTCCTCGGCTTCAAGATGCCGGAGGGCGAGGGGCGCGCGCTCTCTGAGCTGGCCTTCTGAGGTGAGCGTGGCCAGCGCCGCCGACGCCTCGAGCCTCCTTCGGCAGCACCGCGAGCTGCTGGCGCGTCTGCCGGTGACGCTGCGCGCCTTCATCGGCCTGGAGGCGGAGAAGTGGCCGACGTTCTTCGCCCCCGAGAAGGCCTACCTGACCGCGCTGCTCGAAAGCCTGGCCTCTCCCGCGGCCGCTGCGGTGCTCGCGGGCGTCACCCGGGTCGAGACCGAGGCCGGGTGCGGCGACATCAAGGAGAGCGATCCGCACCGACTCCAGGACGCGACGCAGTCGCGGCTGCGCCGCCAGGGTCTGCTTCCCCGGTGGCGGAAGGAGATCGACGAGCTCTTCCAGGCGCTGCAGCCGGGGATCGATCAGAGGCTCCATCCCGAAGGCGCGCCCCGCCGCGTGGTCGTCATCCTCTACGGCCAGGGCATCGCCGTGCAACGGGACAAGTTGTGGGCGCGGCTGCGCCCGCTCGGCCGGCGTGTTCCATTGCGCCTCGACGGCGCCACCGCGTCCGAGCCGTTCCTGCGCGAGCTGCTGGGAAGCCGCGCCAGCGGCATCGCGTCTTTCGGGCTCGACGCGGGCGATGCCTGGATCGTCGAGGCCGGGCAAGCGCTGCACGCGCTGTGCGAGGAGGGGAAGACGCGCGCGACCGGCCTCAGCTACGATCGCCTCCGAACCTACCGCGAGACGCTGGCCCGCTCGCTGTACAAGAGGGTCCTGGAAGGGGTGTCCGGTCCCCAGGAGCTGGCGGCCTACGTGCGCGCACTGGACGTCGCCCCGCCGGAAGGCGCGCTGCTTTCGTCCGACGGCGTGCTGCGCGCGTTCGTGCGGGACGTGCTCCTGGGGGGGAACGGGTCCCTGCTCGTGAGCAACACCTTCGTCGAATGGTCGGCGGTCCAGGCCCTCAAGCGTGCCCAGCCCCGCCTGCTCGTCGCGCGCTTCGGCGTGCGCGACAAGATGAAGCCGTTCAGCAGCCTGCTTCTCTTCTCCACCCCGCGTCCCACCGACCAGGTCCCGATCCTGGAAGACCCGCTGGGCTCGTTCGTGGACGTCGAGCAGCTGTCCTACTACGTGTGGCTCAACGCCGAGAAGAGCGCGGCCTACCGCGGAAAGACGTTGTACCTGCTGCTCGCGGAGGGCGTCGACGAGATGCTGGCCATCGGGCCGCATCCGCCCGCGGCGGGTGACCCGCCCGCGGCGACGCTGGCCGAGGTCGCGGCCACCATGGCGGGCTGGCTCGGCGTCGCGCCCGGGCCGGGTGCGGCCCCGCCGATCGCGGCCCTCGCCGGCTGACTCCGCGAGGGGCCTCGGCGTGAGCTCGTTCGTGAAGGGTCACGAACCGCTAGTCCATCAACGTCGGCGTAAGGATCAGCGCCACGTGCTGCTCGGTGAGGGCCTTGAACATGTCGGGATCGTCGACGCCGGCGAGGGGAGCGGGCGGCGGCAGCTCCAGCCGCAACGTCTCCCCGGGCCTGGCACGAACTCGCTTCTGACCGTGCGCCGCCGTAGCCCAGTCCCCCTCGCTCGGCCGCGCCTCGCGGTGCGCCGCGAGCAACAGCTCGATCGAGCCGTCAGGTTGGATCCGGCTTCGGATGGAGCCGGACACGATCGTCTCCAGGAGTTCGCTTCCCTTTTCGCCTCGGGAGACTACCGGCAATCTCGAACGGAACATGCCGTAGTCGAAGGCGACGCTTTCGCCCTGCTTGCCGATCAATTGCAGCCGGCGCGTGAGGCGCTTCCCGTGATCCTCGCTGACCAGCCAAAGGTCGTACCCGACCCGCCGATCCTTGAACGAGGGATCCTCCGGAAGGGAGGCCGCCAATTCCAGAGCGACGTTGCGATAGCACCCGGCCGAAGCCTCGAGGGTCGGCACGAAATCCAGGAGCATCCGCCCCCCCTCGGTCAGCGTGGCTTCCCCCTGATCCGAAGCCTCCGTTGCCAAGCCGGTCCCCGATGCCGAGCGACGCTTCCATGCGAACGCGACCTTGATGTTGTCCATCTCGGCCCGCCGCACCGTTCCTTCGATCTCCCACAGCGGGAAAGGACCATCGGGTGGTGTCGCGGACGGACTCCCAGACACCGTGACGCTGCTCTGGCACGGCGAGCTGTCGGTGGCGGGAAACAGCTTGACCTGCATGGTCGTCTCCGTCGATCCCCCTTCCTCGAGCGGAGGACCGATGAAGGAACCGACGGCGTGCGTGGCCACTCCCGACGAAGTGGCCAGCACACGGAACTCCAATCTCGCCTTTCGCCCGGCCACCACGTCGTCCCCGGTCACGTGGCCGGCGGTCGTCGCGACGAGTGCCGCCAGCACCGCGCCCGCCTTCGCCCTACGCATCCTCATTGCGGACCTCCTTCGTGCCAATCGACGCCGGGTGTGAACTGGATGACGCGGGTGGCTGGCGGCGGTTCGTTCAAGCCGCGATCGTTCAGGCTTGCCCTCAGACTCACCACGCCCAGCGTCGCGAGGGTGAGGACCACAAGAGACGCCGCGATCTGCAAGAGGCGCCATTCCCGCCGCACGTGATCGCGCCGAGGTCTCGAGACCAGTTCCATGGTGCGGTAGAAATTCGGCGAGGGAATCGACTCGTCGGCGGCGAGCTTGGCCCTCAATCCGGCGAAATCAACGAGAGCCTCGCGCGCACGCGGTGCGAGCAGAGCCGCGGCCAGTACGTCGGGCGCCACCGCCTCGCCGTCGATCAGCGCGGAAAGGATCTCGAGCGGGTCCGGGGTCATTTCGAAACCTCCTTGGGAATCCTCGTGACGATTGAACGAGATGGCTGGAGCTCTTCCCGGAGGGCGAGACGCGCGCGATAGATGCGCATGCGCGCAGCGTCTGGCGTGACCCCGCTGACCTCGGCGATCTCGCGATAGCCGAGGCCGCCGACCTCACGCAACAGGAAGGCCTCGCGTTCCTCTTCGGGTAGACGGCTCAACGCGTCGTCGAGAATGGCCGTCACGACCTGGGTCGCCGGCCGTGAAACGACAGCGGCTTCGTCGATCGACGCGTCCCGTGGCGACCTTGCTCGTGCCCGATGGCGATCGATCATGAGGTTGCGCGCGATCCGAAAGATCCACGAGACCTCGCGTGAGCGCTCGTCGTACGCGTCCAGCCCACGGACGACGCGCAGGAAGACTTCCTGGGTCAGGTCCTCGGCCAGGCTGGGGTTTCCCGTCATACGACGCAGGAACCGGAAGACCGCGAGATGGTGACGCTCGAACAATCCGGCGGCGTCGGGCGCACTCATGGTCGCTCCACTGTCCTAACAACTGCCAACGACGGCGGGGGCCGGGGCTCTCGCGTGGATGCGGCGCTTCGAAGCGTCCACCGGGGGGCTGTCGGAAGTTAAAGGTCGTCGGAGCGTGGGCTGACGGTCACCAATCGCCCAGACACTCCTCCGCTCAGTTCGGTCCAGAAGTCGCCGCGGGCAGCGCCGACGTGATCGCGTCGAGCCCGACGCCCAGGGCCTTGCGCGCGATCGCGTCGAGGGCGGCCTTGTCCCCCACGACGTGGATGGTGCGATGGCGATGGACCAGCGATCCGCCCGCGGGCAGCGCGGCCGCGGGCGAGGACGTCTCCAGCTCGTAGAAGGGCCCGAGCGGTTTCGCCCCCGGGGCGGGCGGGCCGTCGTTGTAGCTGTTCACGACGTCGCCCGCGAACGGCTCCTTCTGGATCTCCCACATCGAGTTGACGTAGTCGCGCGCGTCCGCGGGCCGGTCGAACTGCACGAGGGTGAGGACGGCGTCGCGAGCGTCGTAGCTCCCGAGCACGGGCCGCACGCGCACGGGTGAGAGCCCGATCTTGCTCCGATAGCGCCCGTCGCCCCGGAAGAACACCGCGCGCTCGCCGACCACCAGCCGCTCCGGCGGGACCTTGCCGAAATAGGCGGAGTTCACGATGGGGCCCATCGACGCTTCCGGTCCCGGGGCGAAGGGCACCACGATGGTCGTCTGCGGTGAGGGCTTGAACATGCCGAGGATCCAGATCGAGAGCAGCCCGCCGTCCTTGCGCCACGGCTGCGTCCCCACGTTCGTGATCCGGTTCTCGGACTCGAAGGCCACCGCCTGCACCGGCTCCGTGCCCGCCAGCCCCAGGTCCTTGAGGGCCTGCGCACGCGGAACGAGGCGCACCACACGACGCAGGGCAACGTCGAAGACCGTCCCCGCCCGGTTCGTCAGGGTCATCTTCTTGGCGAGGGTGACGCGATCGGGCGCGTGGAACGTGACCGGGTAGGGCTCGGTGTCCACGGCGGCGGGCGTGTACCAGTGCGCGAGATCGAAGGGATCCCCCGGCTTGAAGAAGACGGCGTATTGGCCGCCTTCCGGCCCCAGCCAGAAGCGGTCTTCGCCTCCGTAGGCGTTGAAGTGCGGGTCGCGCGTGGACGACGACACGACCTCGCGATTGATCCAGCCGTAGGCCGCTCCGGACTCGCCGCGGGCGGAGGAGGTCATGACGCGGCCCTGGAGGGCGGGGCACACGGCCACACGCATGCCGTTGCCGTCCGTCAGCACGACCACCGGCGTGTGCTTCTGGAGGAACGCGACCTCGTCCGCGAAAGTCTGCGCGGTCGCGGGCGCGGTGAGGAGGGATGCGACGAGCCCGGCGATCGAGAGGCGGGCGAGGGTCTTCATGGGACCGAGCATAGGACGTTCACCGTGGATGGCGGAATCGCGTCACCGCATAGGGCGTGAGGTCCACTCCGGGCGGACGGCCGAGGGCGAGGCGGGCCACCGCCTCCCCGGCCAGCGGCCCGAGCAGGATGCCGTTGCGATAGAGGCCCGCGGCGTGGAACAGGCCGCGCAGGCCGCCTTCGCCCAGGACCGGCCAGCCGTCGGGCGTGCCCGGACGCAAGCCCGCCCAGCTGTCGACGACGGGCACGTCGAGGAGCCGGGGCGCGATCTCGAGCGCGATCTCGAGCACGGCGCGCAGGCCGCCCGCGGTGACGCTCTTGTCGAAGCCCGCGTTCTCGAGCGTGGTGCCGGCGAGCAGGCGGCCGTCGGCCCGCGGCACGAGGTAGCCGCGGGCGGACCACACCACGTGGCGGAAAAGGGCGGGCGCGACCACGAAGGTCGCGATCTGGCCGCGCACGGGCTCGACGGGCGGCGGCTCGGGATCTCCGGCCAGACGGCCCGCCCACGCCCCCGCCGCGTTGACGACGATCGGAGCGCGCAGGACTTCCGCTCCGGTGCGCACGCCGGCCACGCGACCTCCCTCCACCAGGAGCGCCGTCACCGGGCGACCGCAGAGGAGGGAAGCGCCGCGCGTGACCGCGGACGCGGCCAGGGCGCGCACCAGCCGCACGTTGTCCAGGCGGCGGTCGCCGGCCAGGAGCGCCCCCGTGCGGACGGCGGGATTGAGGTTCGGCTCCGCCTGGAGGATCTCCTCCGCCGTCAGCGTCTCCACGGGGAGCCCGTGGCCGCGCTGCCAGGCGATGCGGGCGGCGAGCGCGCGCTCGTCGGCGTCCGTGAAGGCCACGTCGAGGGCGCCCAGCGCCGAGAGCTCGACGGAGATGCCGGTCTCCGCCTCCAGCTCGCCGGCCAGGGCGAGGTGTCGATCGCGCGCGCGGAGGGAGAAGTCGAGCAGCGGCGTGTCCGCGTCGGCATGCACCTGCGGCGCCAGCATCCCCGCCGCGGCCGAGGAGGCCTCTTCGCCCACGCGACGGCGCTCCACCAGCACGACGCGCGCACCGGACGCGGCCAGCTCGCGCGCCGCGGAGAGGCCGACGATTCCGCCTCCCACGACGATCGCGTCGAGCGTCATGCGCGCATCCGAATCATGTCGTCTTTATATCGCTTCGTGCTATCCTCGCGCACCCTGCCGCACCGGCGGGCCGCGGGGTGACCTCATGGCCGAAGCGGTCCACAAGCTGCGCTGCGCGAACTGCCGGTCGGAGATCGCGGTCCCCGACAGCTACCAGCACGGCGACCACGTCAAGTGCGGCAGCTGCGGGATGCGCCACAAGGTCACCCGCGGTGAGGGCACTCCCCGCCTCGTCATCGCCGACGTGGGTCCCTTGCGCGACGCCCTCCAAGCCAACAAATCCCTGGTCGACCGCCTGGAGGCGGAGCTGCGGCATGCGCGCGGGAGCTTCGGGGTGGGGATCAACGGGCTGGGCATGGCCCTCGCCTATGCGCTCTGGCAGATCCTGCGCAACGACCACGTCATCGACTCCGAGCTGGCCTGGGAAGCGGCGGCGGTCGCGATCTTCGGCGGGCTGGCCCTGGAGGCGGCGAACTTCTTCTTCCTGGCCAAGCGGCAGCGGATGCGGCGGCTCGGCGACGAGATCGATGAGGCGCGCACCGAAGGCCGCGCCCTGGAGCAGAAGATCCGCGAGGCGAGCCGGGTCTAGTCGCCTACCGCGTCCCGGTGGATCCACGTGAAAATGCTCCGGTGGAGCGCCTGCGCTCGCGCGTTCGCGCCTGGACGCTGTTCCTCATCGCCGGCCTCGTGATCAGCGGCGCAACCGCGCTCCCGATCCCGACCGAGGTTCGGCTCGGCGCGCGCATCCTGGGCCAGGACTTCCGAGGCGGAGGGGCGGTGCCCGAGGACGTTGCGCGCTGGCTGCGCACGGTGCGCGACGCGGTGGAATCGACGGCGACGACGGCGCCCTTGATGTTCTACGGGACCGATTGGCTGGCCTTCGGCCACTTCGTCATCGCCCTCGCTTTCGTGGGCGCGTTCCGCGACCCTCTCCGGAACCGGTGGCTGTACCGCTTCGGCATGCTCGCCTGCGCGCTGGTCCCGGTCTGGGCGCTCGTCTTCGGAGAGATCCGCGGCATTCCGCTCTGGTGGCGCCTCATCGACGCGGCCTTCGGCGTCGTCGGGTTCGTGCCCGCGTGGCTCTGCGATCGATGGGTGGGCCAGCTCGAAGCGGGCGGCGCGGCCGCCCGGGTCTAGGCCGGCGGAGGCTGCTGCTGCGCGGCCAGGGTCTCGAGGAAGTGCCGCACGCTCTGGTCGCCGTTTCCGGCGAAGGCCTCGAAGCGCAGGCCGATGTGCTCCGCGACGGGCGTACGCACCACGCGGGCCCGGCCCTCGACGGGCTTGCCCAGGCCGGGTATGGGAAGGCTCAAGGTGACGTCGTCCCCGGGATGGATGGGCAGGCCGGCGCACTCGACGAGGAGTCCGCCCGCGCTGATGTTCAGCACGAGCCCGCGATGCGCGCCCGGCTTGGCCCGCAGCATGCTGACCACGTCGAAGCGGACGTCGAAGCGCGCCTGCTTGCGGGTGGGCACCTGGAGGACCTCGACGAGGCTCTCGTCCCAGGCCGGGCTGGCGGGAAGGGAGAGGACGGTGTCGACGGCGCTGGAGGCCTCTTCGTTGTCCGCGGCGTCCGCCGGATCGTGGCTGAGGGCCACGATGGAGACGGGGTGCGGGAGGTGCGCATGGCGAAGTCCCATGATCAACCGGTCGGCGCCCGCGAGGGCGAGGTCGACGACGACGATATGGGGCTCGGTGGTGAGGGCGAGCGCGCCCGCGTCGTCGGCGCGATCGGCCACGTAGCGCTCCAGGTCGTCGCGCCAGAACAGGGTGTGGTTCAGGTCCGACTCGACCTCAGGTGTGGCACAGACAAGCACGGTCGTCATGCGGATTCCCCTTTGTGCTGAAACGGTCCAGGGTTCCTAGAGGAACATAGCAGAAGATGACGCCCGCGCGACCAGGGTAGTCGTGTTCCGCATCACGCGCCCGTAACCCCAACGAATTGCTGGGCCTACGAAGTGGGTGGGGAGGCCGCTACTCGATCTGGCCCGTCTCGATGAGGGTCAGCATCGTCTTGTAGACGGCGTACGAGCACCGCGGCACCGTCTGCTGCAGGTCGTTCGTCGACGCGCCCTTCTTGAGGCGCGACCAGACCGCGGCCGCCAGCTCGACGGTGTCCGCCTCTTCCCACTGCAGGTGGGACGCCTTCTGACGGAAGACGCGGGCGGGGTCGCCGACCTTGGCCTGCAGGAGCGGAAGCTCGTCCTGCAGGCGCACCGATTCCATCAAGAGCGAGATGGCGGGCATGGTGATGTCCGTCTGCACCTCTTCTTCCGCCACCGTGCGCCCCGTGAAGGAGAACTCGCCTTCCAGCGGTGACTGGAAGAGCTGGAAGACGGCGTCGTCGCCGCTGAGGTGCCGCACGCGCGCCTTGGCGATGTTCCCCTTGAAGAAGAAGATCTCCGCGACCTTCTGCTTGCCGCCCTCCTGCGTCACCACGAGGCTCCCGGTCTGGTGCGAGCCGATCAGCGTCTGGATCACGGTGGCGAGGTCGAAGAACTTCAGGTTGCCCTGGAGCTGCTTGGACGAGGTGCGCGGCACCTTCAGGGTCGTGGCCTCGAGCCGCTTGGCGAGGACGAGGCAGAGGTTGCGGCTGAACGGGGGCAGCGACTGCATGAGGTCGAGGAAGACCGCCTTCTCGAGCGTGAACAGCTCGGCCCGCTCCGGTGAGCGCGCGGTCGCGGTGCGCGGCGATCCCGTGAGCAGCGCGAGCTCGCCCAGCACCTCACCCTTCCCGAGATAGGCCACGGGGACGGGATCCGCGGCGTCGGACGGCGCGGCGAGGATCTCGAGGACGCCCGTCTTCACGATGTAGAGCTTTTCGCCCTGGTCGCCCTGGCGGAACACGATCGCGCCCGGACCGTAGTCCTCCACGCTTCCCTGATCGAGGACCGCGTGCAGCACCTCGTCCGGCTGGTTTTCGAAAAGATCGGAGGAACGCAGGAAGCCCGGGTCGATCCCGCTGGCCATCGCGCGGAATTATATCCGCTTGCACGCGCGCGCCGGCGCCGGACGTGGGCAGGGCCGGGCGCACAGCGCGTCGCGGGCGATATGCTAATATTCGACCACTTCCGGGCGGGCTGCCCGAGCACATGGTGGCCAAGTACCTGATTCGACAGACTTTGCCGGAATTCGACCGAGGGATGACGTAGGTTCCGGCTTCCAGCGCTTCCCCCTCGTTCGAGTACTCCAGAAACGGGAGCCCCATACGGTCATGACCACCATAGCCGCCGCGCCGATCGCGCCCGCCGACGTCCATCGCCTGCTCGGCCGCCACATGCTCGCGGACGGCCTCGACCTCGTCTTCGATTACGAGAAGAGCCACGGCTCGTGGCTCTTCGACAGCCGTCACGGCCGCGAGTACCTCGACTTCATGACGTTCTTCGGCTCCACGCCGATCGGCTACAACCATCCCAAGATGAAGGACCCGGATTTCCTGCGCGTCCTCTCGCGGGTGGCCCAGCTCAAGCCGTCGCTGGCCGACGTGTACACCGTCGAATACGCGTGGTTCGTGGACACCTTCGCCCGCATCGCCATCCCCGCGCACCTGCACTACGCGTTCTTCATCGAAGGGGGCGCGCTCGCCGTCGAGAACACGCTGAAGGTCGCCTTCGACTGGAAGGCCCGCCGCAACCGCGCGCGGGGCGTGGCCGGCGAGAAGGGACAGCAGATCCTGCACTTCCGCGAGGCCTTCCACGGCCGCAGCGGCTACACGCTCTCCCTCACCAACACCGACCCCAAGAAGACCGACCTCTTCCCCAAGTTCCGCTGGCCGCGCGTCGAGAATCCCAAGCTCCGCTTCCCGGTCACGGCGGAGGTGGAGAAAGACGTGGCCGCGGCCGAGCAGCGCGCGATGGAGCAGGTGAAGAAGGCCTTCGAGGACAACCCGGACGACATCGCCGCCATCATCATCGAGCCCATCCAGGCCGAAGGCGGTGACCACCACTTCCGTCCCGGCTTCCTCCAGGCCCTGGAGCGCTTCGCCGACGAGCACGAGTGCTTCTTCATCGTGGACGAGGTGCAGACGGGCATCGGCCTCACGGGGAAGATGTGGGCCCACGAGCACTTCGGGCTGACCCCGGATGCCCTCGCCTTCGGCAAGAAGATGCAGATCTGCGGCTGCCTGGTCGGCCCCAAGGTGGACGAGGAGCCGGAGAACGTGTTCAAGGTCTCGTCGCGCATCAACTCGACCTGGGGCGGCGGCCTCACCGACATGGTCCGGTCCGGCCGGTTCCTCGAGATCGTCCAGGAGGACCGCCTCGTCGACAACGCGCGCGTGGTGGGCGACCACCTCCTGCGCGGGCTGCAAGCCGTGCAGCAGGAGCTGGGGGGGATCATGAGCAACGCGCGCGGGCGCGGCCTGATGATCGCCTTCGACCTGCCCACTCCGGAGCTGCGCAAGAAGGCGCATGAGACCCTCATCGCGAACGGGCTGCTCCTGCTCACGTGCGGTCCGCGGTCGATCCGCTTCCGTCCGCCGCTCAACCTGGGCGCGGCGGAAGCGGACACCGCCCTGGACATCGTGCGCAAGAGCCTGAAGGCGCTGTAAGAGGCGGAGCCGCTGAAAGGGGTGCCCTAATGATCGAGCGCGAAGCCGGCATCAAGGTCTACAACGAGACGCTGGGAGCGAAGGGGGCGAAGGGCCGGCTGGTCCGCGTGTCGCCCGATGGCTTCTACGAGGTGACCCTCGAGTCCGGCGGCAAGAACTTCACGACCCTCCTTCCGATCCAGTCCACGGTGATCCTGGCCGCGGACGCGGAAGAGGAGGTCGCCACCCTGGAGGTAGAGCGCTGAAGACAGAAGAGGCGGAGACTCCGGCCCTCCGGAGGGCCGGCTAGATGGCGCGCACCCTCAAGGTCGTCCACATCGGCCTGGGCCCCATCGGACAATCCATCGCCCGCCTCACTCTCGATCGCGACGGCCTGCAGGTCGTGGGAGCCACGGACCTCTCCGTCGACCAGGCGGGCAAGGACCTCGGCGTCGTGCTCGGCCTCGGCCGCAAGCTGCGCATCAAGGTCGACGGCAACCCCGACAAGTTCATCCGCAAGACCCGGGCCGACGTCGCCGTGCTCTGCACGTCGTCCTCGCTCAAGACGATCAAGCCCCAGGTCCTCGGCCTCGTCCAGCGCGGGATGCACGTGGTCACCACCTGTGAGGAGCTGGCCTTCCCCGTCCCCGAGCAGCAGGCGGCCTGGCGCGAGATCGACAAGGCGGCGGCGGCGAAGAAGGTCTCCGTCCTGGCCACGGGCGTCAACCCCGGC
>Ga0075431_100006172_pt1 | contig 11893 bp, 13 predicted proteins | sample RhiMetdeltSRZDD5_FD_75297 | JGI IMG/M metagenome (GOLD analysis project Ga0075431, IMG submission 75297) | Populus rhizosphere microbial communities from Tennessee, USA - Rhizosphere MetaG P. deltoides SRZDD5 | ecosystem: Host-associated > Plants > Roots > Rhizosphere > Soil | place: USA... | reverse complement strand
CTTTTCAGCGCGGTGGGCGGACGCGAGGCGAAGAGCGAGGGGAGGTGTCGCGCCAGCGACACCGGACCCGTGCCCGGCGAGCGAAGCGCAGGGTGCCTCAGACTAGGATTGCCGCGTCCGATCTCTGCCGTTGACAGCGTGCGCAGGCCGCCGCTATAATCGCGGGCTCGTCGCCAAGCCAGGACCGAAGTCGCAGGGGATCATCCGTGAGCTACGCCGTCATCAAGACAGGTGGGAAACAGCAGAAGGTGGCCGTCGGCGACCAGATCCGCATCGAAAAGGTCGAGGTCGGCATCGGCGACAAGGTGACATTCGACCAGGTGCTGGCCTTGCACACCGGTGACGGGCTCCAGGTCGGCAAGCCGGTCCTGAAGGGGGCCCGCGTGGTCGGCCGCGTGCTGGCCCACGACAAGGCCAAGAAGGTCATCATCTTCAAGAAGAAGAAGCGCAAGCAGTACCGGCGCACCCGCGGGCACCGGCAGACGTTCACGGCGGTGGTTGTCGAAGAGATTCACGCCGGCTGAAATCGCGATCGGCGAGGTGACGGAATGGCCCACAAGAAAGCCGGAGGCAGCTCGAGGAACGGCCGCGACAGCAACTCCCAGCGCCTGGGAGTCAAGCGGTTCGGCGGCCAGTTGGTCACAGGCGGATCCATCCTGGTCCGCCAGCGCGGGACGCGATTCAAGCCCGGCCACAACGTCGGCCTCGGGCGCGACGACTCGCTGTTCGCCCTGATCGACGGCGTCGTGAAGTTCCAGGACCGCGGGCGGATGGGCAAGTTCATCAGCGTGCTCCCCGCTCCCGCCAGCCCCGCAAGGCCATAACGATTCCAATCTGGACCGCCGTCCTCCCGGCGCATGCTCCCAGGAGACCGGGCACGGGCCGCGCCCCCCAGTCGTTCCGCTTCCGGCCATTCCTTGAAGTCATGCGCCGTCCCGGGGACGGCGATCGGAGCCACGTCACGTGCTGATCGATCAGGCGGCCATCGTCGTCGTCGGAGGGCAGGGAGGCAACGGCTGCGTCAGCTTCCGCCGCGAGAAATTCGTCCCCCGCGGCGGGCCGAACGGCGGACCGGGCGGCGACGGCGGGTCGGTCTACCTGGTGTCCGATCCGTCCCTCAAGGGGCTCAACGCCTTCCGCTACCGCCGCCGGTTCGAGGCCGAGCGCGGACGCCACGGCGAGGGGAGCGACCGGGCGGGCCGGGACGGCGAGGACCTGCTCATCAAGGTCCCGCCGGGAACCGTGGTCGCGGACGAGACCGAAGGGGTGCTCGCGGACCTGGCCGAGGCCGGGGCGCAGGTGCTGGTGGCGAAGGGGGGGCGCGGAGGGCGCGGCAACGCCTCCTTCGCGACCTCGACGCACCAGGCCCCCAGGGAGTCGGAGCCGGGCGCGCCGGGCGAGGAACGCCATCTGAAGCTGGAGCTGAAGCTGATCGCCGACGTCGGCCTGGTCGGCTTCCCCAACGCGGGAAAATCGACGCTCATCTCGCGCATTTCCTCGGCGCACCCGAAGATCGCGGCGTATCCTTTCACGACCCTGGAGCCGAACCTGGGGGTCGTCGATCTCGGCCAGTATCGGACGTTCGTGGTGGCCGACATCCCGGGCCTGATCGAGGGGGCGCACCACGGACAGGGGCTCGGGATCAAGTTCCTGAGGCACATCGAGCGGACCCGCGTCCTGGTGCAGCTGGTGGACGCTTCGGAGATGTCGGGGCGCGATCCGGTGAGCGAGATGGACATCGTCCACGGCGAGCTCAAGGCCTTCAGCGACGACCTGGCCGGCAAGCCGCGGATCGTGGCCGGCACCAAGATCGACGCGCTGTCCGACCGCGGGCGCCTGGAGGCGCTGCGCGTCCGCTGCGCCTCGGAGGGGGTCCCGTTCGTCGCCGTCTCGGCGGTGAGCGGCGAGGGGATTCGCGATCTGCTCGAAGAGGTGTGGTCGACCCTGAACGCGGGCGCGCCGGTCCCGGCGGGCGCGCCGCCGGACGTGGACGGCGCGCGCCGGGAAGGAGGGGCTCATCCTACTTAAGAAGAAAATCTCGCTCGCGCTCGAGGCCGCCGCCGATCGGAAGGCGGAGGACCCCGTGGCGCTGTCCCTGAAGGGGATCGCCTCGTTCACCGACGCCTTCGTGATCGTCGGCGGCGCGCAGAGGCGGCAGACGCAGGCGATCTGCGACGCCGTCGTCGAGCGCCTCTCGGAGAAGGGGGTGCATCCGGGCCACGTGGAGGGGTACGATCTCGGCGACTGGATCCTGATTGATTTCTCCGATCTCGTGGTGCACGTGTTCACCCGGGAGACCAGGGAGTTCTATAACCTGGAGGGACTCTGGGGGGACGCGCCGAAAGTGGCGCTGGGGAGCGCTCAAAGCCGCAGGAACAAAGGGACTTCGGCGGCGCGCAAGAGTTGACTTTGCCCGGGGCGATCCGTACATTACCCGCCTCACTGGCGGAAGGATTCCCGCGTGAACGCCATCGCCTCCGACGTTGCGGCGTTTCCCCTGGTGCACCGGTCGGCGCTGATGGCGCGGGTCGTCGCGCTGGCGCGGAAGGTTGCGACGAGCGACGCGAGCCTGCTCCTGGTCGGCGAGAGCGGCACCGGCAAAGGGATCCTGGCGCGCTTCATCCATGACGTGAGCCCGAGGCGCGCCGGGCCGTTCGTGACCATCGCCTGCGCCAACGTCGCGGTCGACCTCCTCGAGAGCGAGCTCTTCGGTCACGAGAAGGGGGCGTTCACCGGCGCGGCGGAGCAGAAGAAGGGGCGCTTCGAGCTGGCGGACGGCGGCACGATCCTGATCGACGGGGTCAGCGAGCTGGCCCCCTCGCTGCAGGGGAAGCTCCTGCGGGTCGTGCAGGAGCGGTCGTTCGAGCGCCTCGCGGGAACGAAGACCTTGAGCGTGGACGTGCGGATCCTGTCCTCGACGCAGGCCGATCTCGCGCCCCTGGTGACGGCGGGGAGCTTTCGCGAGGACCTGTTCTACCGGTTGAACGTCATCCGGCTCGAGATTCCTCCCCTGCGCGATCGGATGGAGGACGTGCCGGTCCTGGCGGATCAGATCCTGCGCGACGTGGCGAGGAAGCAGGGGGGCGCCGTGAAGGCGCTGTCGCGCGGGGCCCTCGACCGGATGATGCGCCACTCGTGGCCGGGCAATGTCCGGGAGCTGCAGAACGTGATCGAGAGCGCCACGATCATGGAGAATGGCAACGAGATCGGGCCCGACGTCGTCCGCATCCTGGGGGATCCCGTCCCCGGGCTGACGGCGGGGGCGGCCGAGCGCCGGCTTTCCCTCGCCCAGGTCGAGGAGCAATATATCCGGGATGTCCTGCGGGTCACGGGAGGCAACCGGAGCGAGGCGGCGCGCATCCTCGGCATCAATCGCAAGACCTTGCTGGAAAAACGCAAGCGCTACGGAATACCCTGAGGCAGGAAAGGAAGCCCCCTAATGGCCATGTTGAAAAAGCAGCTCGAATCCTACAAGAAGCGCCTCCTCGACAAGAAGAAGAGCGTGGCGGAGGCTTACAACAAGAACAAGAACTACGGCCGCATGACCGAGGACGAGGGGACGCAGGACCTGGCCGACAAGGCGTCGAGCGCCTACACCAAGGAGTTCCTGTACTCCCTGTCCAACACCGACCGCGAGGTCCTGCAGAAGGTGGACGAGGCGATCCACCGGATCGCCAAGGGGAAGTACGGCACCTGCCTCGAGTGCGAGGAAGAGATCGAAAAGAGGCGCCTCGAGGCGGTACCCTGGGCGAGCCACTGCGTCACCTGTCAGGAGAAGGTCGAGAAGGGGCTGCTCTAAGGCTCCCGGCGGGACAGCGATGAAAATCCGGACCTTCCTGTACCTGATGTTCGGGGGCCTGGTCGTCTTTGTCCTGTCGGTCCTGTACGTCACCAACCAGGCGGTCCTCGACAGCCGGATCGTCCTGAGCCGCGGCATCCAGGTCCCCGTCTGGTTCGCCCTGCTCGTGGCCAGCATCGTGTCCATGGTCGTGCCGCTCCTCTTCGGCGTGCTGCGCGACCTGCGCCGCATGCTCGGCGACCTGACCGCGCGCCGCCAGGCCCGCTCGCGGAAGGAAGCCGAGGAGCACTACCTGCGCGGCGTGGAATCGATGCTGAACGGGCGCGAGGAGAGGGCCCTCGAGCACTTCGATGCGGCGCTCCAGATCGAGTCGAACCATTTCGACTCCCTCATCAAGGGGGGGGAGGTCCTGCGGGCCTTGCGGCGTCACGGCGAGGCGATCGAGTACCACCGCCGCGCGGCGCGCGTGAAGGAGAACGACCTGCAGCCCCTCTACTCCCTGGTGGCCGACTACGAGGAAGCCGGGGCGATCGAAAACGCCAAGGCGGTCCTCAACCGCATCATCGAGATGAACCCCAAGCGCTCGCTCGCCGCCTGCCGGAAGTACCGCGCCCTGTGCATCAGCGGAGGGGAGTGGGAGAAGGCCTGGGAGATCCAGCAGAGCATCGAGAAGCAGCTCGTCGAGATGGGCCGCTCGGCCAAGTCCGAGAAGAAGCACCACCTCGGCATCCGCTACATGCTGGCGCAGCGCCTGCTCGAGCAGAGCCGGACGCGCGAGGCGATCGGCATCCTCAGGCGGCTCGCCGGCATGGAGCCTTCGTTCGTCCCGGCCCCCCTCGCCCTGGGCAAGGGGCTCCTGTCCCTGCACCAGCCCGAAGAGGCGGTCGAGGTGTGGGAGAAGGCGTACGAGGCCACCGGCCACCCGATCTTCCTGACGACCATCGAGGACCACTACCTCTCGCTGGAGCAGCCGCGCCGGGCCATCGAGGCGCTGAAGGCGGCGATCTGGAAGAGCCAGAAGGACATCATTCCCCGTTTCTTCCTGGGGAAGCTGTACTACCGCCTGGAGATGATCGACGAGGCGCTGCAGCAGTTCTCGCAGATGAAGGGGCGGGTCACCTACTTTCCGGCCCTGCACTACCACCTCGCGAAGCTGATGGAGCGGCAGGGCCACCTGCGCGAGGCGCTGAAGGAGCTCGAGCTGGTGCTCCGGCAGGCCGAGGTGTTGAAGGTCGAGTACGCCTGCGCCACCTGCTCCCGCAAGTATCCCGCCTGGACCGACTGGTGCGAGCGCTGCGGAGAATGGAACAGCGTCCTCGTCGACTTCCAGGAGGAGCGCCCGATCGAGGAGCTCGGCATCAGCACGGCGCCCGTCTACACCGCCGAGACGGGCGAAGTGTAGCGTCGCCCGATGCCGCATCCCCTTCCCGCTGTCCTCATCGTCCTCGACGGCTGGGGACACGGCGCGACCGGCCCGGGCAACGCCATCGCCCAGAGCGCGCCGCGCTTCATGGAACGGCTCGGCCGCACCTACCCGACGTCCCTCCTCGAGGCCTCCGGTGAGTCGGTCGGCCTGCCGCGGGGCGTGATCGGCAACTCGGAGGTCGGCCACCTGTGCCTCGGCGCCGGGCGGGTGGTCCCGCAGGATCTGTCGCGCATCAACCGCGCCATCCGCAGCGGGGAGTTCGATCGGAACGAGGTCCTGGCGGCGGCCTTCGAGACGGCCCGCCGGCCCGGGGCGGCCCTCCACGTGATGGGCCTCCTGAGCGACGGCGGCGTGCACAGCCACATCGATCACCTGGAGGCCGTCGTCCGGTCCGCGGCCGCCTCCGGCGTGCGCCTCCTGTTCCTGCACGCGTTCATGGACGGACGCGACACGGCGCCCAGGAGCGGCCTGGAGTACGCGCGGCGCGCCGGCGCCCTGCTCGCAAGCGCGGGCCTGGGACGGATCGCCACCGTCTCCGGCCGGTTCTACGCCATGGACCGGGACACCCGCTGGGACCGCACCGGGAAAGCCTGGCGAACCATCGTCCGGCGCGAGGGACCGGCCCACCCGACGGCCGAGGCGGCGGTCGAGGCGGGCTATGCCGGAGGCGTCACCGATGAGTTCCTGGTCCCCTCGATCGTCGAGCCCGGCCCGGCCGGCGCCGTCCCCCGGGCCCCGGCCGCGGGGGCGGATCGGGACGCGCGCGTCCGCGACGGCGACGCCGTCGTCTTCTTCAACTTCCGGGCCGACCGTGCCCGGCAGATCACGCGCGCCTTCACCGAGGACGATTTTCGGGAGTTCTCCCGGGAGTCGCGTCCCGCGCTTTCGACCTTTGTCTGCTTCACGACCTACGACCGGACCTGGCGGCTGCCGGTGGTCTTCCCGCCGCAGCACATCCGGGGCACCTTCGGCGAGGCGGTCAGTGTCGCCGGCCTGCCGCAGCTGCGCATCGCCGAGACGGAGAAGTACGCCCACGTCACCTACTTCTTCAATGGCGGCGAGGAGCGCGCGTTTCCGGGCGAGGAGCGCTGCCTCGTCCCCTCGCAGCGCGGTGTCGCGACCTACGACCAGAAGCCCGAGATGAGCGCCCGGGAGCTGACGGCGGAGGTCCTGAAGCGGATGCGGGCCAGGCCGGCCCAGGCGATCGTCCTCAACTACGCCAACGCCGACATGGTGGGGCACACCGGGTGTCTCGAGCCGACCGTCGCCGCCTGCCGGGTCGTGGACGGGTCGGTCGAGGCGGTGGTCCAGGAGACCCTGCGCCTCGGGGGGTTCGCCGTCGTGACCGCCGACCACGGCAACGCCGAGCAGATGTTCGACCCGAAGAGCGGCTCCCCCCTGACCGCCCACACGATGAACCCGGTCCCGGCCCACGTCGTCGCAGCCGGGCTGGAAGGGAAGCGGGCGCGACCGGCGGGCCTGTTGTCGGACGTGGCGCCGACGATGCTGTCGCTCATGGGTCTGAAGGCACCCGACGAGATGGAGGGCCGGTCCCTTCTCGAGGAGCCCCTGGCTCCCTGACGGGTCCGGTTGCACGGATCGCTGCGCGCGGTCGGGCGCCTCACCGGGGCGCTCCTCGCGTCGCTGTTCCCCGCGGATTGCCTGCTGTGCGGGCGCATCCTTCCCTGGCGGCAGGAGGGAGGCGTCTGCCTCCCCTGCTGGCAGGACCTGCCGTGGGCCCCCGGGTTCCGGCCCGCGAGCGGCCCTCTGAGGGCCCTGCTCTGGGCGGCCGACTACGAAGGCCCGGCGGGACGCCTGGTGCGCGCCCTGAAGTTCGAGGACATGGATCGCCTGGCCGTTCCCCTGGGCCGGGAGACCGCCGCCCGCCTCGCCCCCCTCCTGGCGCTTCTCCGCGTCGACCTGGTCGTGCCGGTGCCGCTGCACTGGTGGCGGCACAGCCGCCGCGGCTACAACCAGGCCGCGCTCGTGGCGCGCGCCCTCGCGCGCCGGGCGGACCTCCCCCTCTCCACCGGGGCCCTGGCGCGACGCCGGGCCGGGCGCCGCCAGCTCGGCCTGTCGCGGCAGGAGCGGCTGGCATCTCTGGCCGGCTGCTACGCCGCCCGCGTCTCCCGCGTGCGCGGCCGGACGATCCTGCTGGTGGACGACGTGGTCACGACCGGCGCCACGCTCGAGGCGTGCGCGCGAGAGCTCCGTCGCGCCGGCGCCGCCGGTGTCGTCGGCTGCGCCTTCGCGCGCACCGCAAGGATCACGTGACACGGCGCGTCACCGCGGATCGACGATTCCGTCAAAGTCCTTGCCTGGTGCGGTGTCTGGTCGTATATGGATGCGCACTCGGAGAGTGCGATCATGTTCTGCTCTGGATGCGGCGATGCGATGTCCTCGATCAAGTACTTCACGATCCCGATCGACTCCTGCGGCGGCTGCGGCGGCACCTGGCTCGAGGAGGGACGCCTGAAGTGGATCATCGAGATCGGCCCGAAGTCGCTGCCGAGCGATCGCGTCAAGGAATTGATGGCCTTCAGCCGGGTCGCCCCGTCCTACCGGCTGGGAGACGACGAGACGCGCCGCATCGTCAAGTGCCCCTACTGCATCGGCATCATGCGCCCCGTCAATTATTCGGCGAATTCCGGCGTCGCGATCTACAAGTGCATCAACGATCACGGAGTCTGGGTCCCGAAGGACGGCATCGACCGCCTCGTCCTGTTCATCGACACCTGGGACCGGATGCTGAAGGAGAACGGCCCGTACTACGCCCACCTGGCCCAGCTCGAGCGCAAGCGTTTCCTCCGCAAGATGACCCTCTGAGGTCCCGCCCCTCCCGAGGGACCGGCCCTCAAGCGCCGGCCCGCCGGGGATCGCTTGGGGCCCGTGGCGTTTGACAGTCCCCCGTTCCTGTCGTAGCATCTTCATGGCCGCGCGGCCCTGTCGCCGCGCGTCGTGCTTTATGGGGCCGCTCCGGGAGGCCCCACCGATTCGCTCCCCCGGCCATCGAACCGGTTGATGCAAGAAGAGGTGCGCGACATGACAGCCTGTCCTCTCGAGGTGCGCAAGGGTCCGTCCGCAGGGCGGGCCCGCGTTTCGGGTCTCCTGTCCCTGGCGATCGCGGGATCGCTCCTGGGCCTTTCCACGCCGGCCAGGGGCCAGGACGGGCCGAAGCTCTACGTCCACCTGGAGACGCCGGGCCGCTTCCAGTATTCCGGGGACCCGGTGCAGATCTCGATCCTCTTCAAGAACGAGGGGAAGGCCCAGTGGGTGAACCCGGGCATCGACATCGAGGCGGGCCTGCAGATGTTCGGCAGCGACGGGGCCAAGCTGGAGAAGGCCAAGATGCCGCCGGCCAGCAAGGACGGACAGCCGAAGCTCCTCGATCCGAACGCCTTCTTCGGCAAGATCATCAACCTCAGCCAGTACTTTCCGAAGACGACCGCGATCGGCACCTACCGGATCACCTGGTCGGCGCCGGACATCCCCGAGCAGAGCCTGGCGACGCGCATCATCAAGAAGTACGACGCGACGCGCGACTACCAGGCGGTCATCGACACCGACTTCGGCAAGGTGGTCATCGAGTTCTACCGGGACCTGGCCCCCTTCCACACCAAGAACTTCATCGACCTCGTGAACCTGGATTTCTACCAGGGGCTCCTGGTCCATCGCATCGTGAAGGGGGAGATGATCTTCGCCGGCTCCCCCACGGGTGACGAGCGGGGCTCCCCGGGCTACAACATGCCGCAGGAGCCGAACGGCCTGAAGGTCCTGCCCGGCGTGGTCGCCCAGGTGCGCAATTCCCAGACGGGGGCCGACGAGTCCGGCAGCATCATCATGATCGCCGCCACGGCCCAGCCCGACCTCGACGGCCGGGTGACCGTGTTCGGCCGCGTCGTCGAGGGACTGGACACCGTGAAGGCGATCAGCAACGTCCCCACCACCGGCGGCCAGGCCCGCGCCGCCAGCCGTCCGATCAAGGACGTGACGATCAAGAAGATCGAGATCCGGGAAAAGAAGCCCGCAAAGAGCTCCTGAGGCAGAGGTGAAGCGATGCGCGGATGGCGTGCCGCGCTCCTCGCGGCGGCGCTCCTGGCCGCCGCCGGCGGCCTCGCCGCGACCCAACGGGCCGCGGCGGGCGCGGAGGAGCGCCGCTCCGCGGCGCCGGCGGCCAGGAAGCCTCCCGACTACGACGAGCCGGTCGAGCGCTGGCGCGAAGGCCCGGTCCGCTACCTTCTCGGCAAGGACGAGGACGACACCTTCCGGGCCCTGACGACCGACGAGGCGCGCGCCGGGTTCATCCAGACCTTCTGGGCCCGCCGCGATCCGATCGCCTCCACCCCCGAGAACGAATACCGGACCCTGTTCTATGCCCGGGTGGCCGACGCGAACCGGGTGTTCATGGACTCCACGAAGCCGGGCTGGAAGACCGACCGCGGCAAGATCTACATCCTGCTCGGTCCGCCGGACGATTTCGAGCAGCCGCAATCCAGAAACGTGTTCGCGCCCGACGCGATCACGTGGACCTACCGCAACCGCCGCCTCGTCGGCATCGACGCCCTGCCGATCATCCGATTCGTGAAGGACGCGACGGGCGAGTACCGCCTCTCCGACAACCTGGTCCTGAGCAGCATCGAGAACCCCATCTCCATCGCGTTCCAGACGCAGGCGATGCAGATGAAGAGCCTGCCGGAGCCGACGAAGGTCCTCGACACCATCGTCAGCACCCGCACGCTGTTCGACGCGAGCCCGTTCCGCACGCACAGCGATTTCCTCCGCGCCACGGACGGCGGCACGTTCGCCGTCCTGACGCTGGGCGTGAAGCCCGACCTGCTTCTCCAGGCCGCGCGGGAGAAGGCGGCCGGCGCGCCGGCCGGGGCGGCCCCGGGGAGCGTCCCCGGACCGCAGCCTGCCGCGGCCGGCGCCCGTTTCGAGGTCGTGGCCCGCCTGGTCGGCGGCCGGCCCGACCTGCCGACCTACGATTTCGCCGGGTCGTCCGAGCTGCGCGCCGGCGCGGAGGATTCGGCGCGCGACGCCGCCGGCTACCTGCTCTTCCAGGGAGGGCAGGTCGTGAGGCCCGGCCCCTATGCCGCCTACTACGGCGTCGTCGATCGCCCGACCGGCGAGGTGTTCAGCTTCAAGGAGCAGGTCGAGGTGCCCGATCTCCACGAGGAGCGCTTCAGGCTGAGCGCCCTCACGCTGGCGAGCCGCCTGGAGAGGGTCGAGCGGACGGCCGGAGGCTATTCGACCCCCTTCGTCCTGGGTGGCCTCAAGGCGATCCCCCGGCCCGACGACATGTTCCACAACGGCGAGGACTTTGCCTGCTACTACCAGATCTACGGATCGGAGACCGACCCGATCGACGGTCGCCCCGACCTCGATCTCGAGTACCAGTTCTACGCCGCGCGGGATTCGGGGCCGGGCGGGCTGGTCTTCGCCCCCCTGGGGAAGCCGATCCGGCTGACCCGGCAGAGAAGCCAGGTGCAGGGGTACGCCATTCCGATCAAGGATTGGCAGCGCGGCACCTACAGGCTGCGGGTCCAGGTGACCGACAACGTGGGCGATCGGCAGACCACCGGGGAAGTTTCATTCCGCGTTCTGTGAGCAGGTCCAGGGTCCCGCGCGGGACGCACCGGTTCCCCTCCGGGCTCAGGGTCGTCGCCCTGGGCGGCGGGACGGGGCTGCCCGTGGTCCTGCGGGCCCTGAAGCGGGAGATCGCCGCCTGCGACGGGACGCTCACCGGCATCGTCACCGTGACCGACGACGGCGGCAGCAGCGGGCGCCTGCGGCGCGACTACAACGTCCTCCCGGTCGGAGACATCCGCAACTGCCTGGTGGCCCTGTCGGAGAACGAGCCCCTGATGTCCGCCCTGTTCCAGTACCGCTACCGGGGGCGCGGCGGCCTGGCCGGGCACAGCGTGGGGAACCTGATCCTGACGGCCCTGGCCGACTGCCGGCGCTCCTACCTGAAGGCGATCGAGACCTCGGGAGAGGTCCTGGCGATCCGCGGGCGGATCCTCCCGTCCACACTGGAGAACGTGGTCCTGAGGGCCCGCCTGGCCGACGGACGCATGGTGAGCGGGGAATCGCGCATCTCGGCGAGCCGATCCCCCATCGTCCGGATCGCGACCTCGCCTCCGGCGCCGAAGCCGGCCCCCGGCGTGCTGGCCGCGCTCAGGGAGGCCGACCTCATCGTCCTCGGCCCCGGGAGCCTGTTCACCAGCCTCCTGCCCAACCTTCTGGTGCGGGGGGTCGCCCGGGCCATCTCCCGATCGCGGGCCCTGCGCGTCCTGGTCGGCAATATCATGACCCAGCCCGGCGAGACCTCGGGGTTCGCGGCGGAGGATCACCTCGAGGCGATTCGCCGCGTCGCCGGGCCGGGGCTGGTCGACGTCTATCTCGCCAGCGGAGGGCCGATCCGTCCGGCCCTGCGCCGGCGTTACGCCCGGGATCGGGCCCATCCCGTCTCCTGGTCCCCGGCCGCGGTGAGACGCCTCGGCGTGACGCCGGCCCTGCGCGACCTGGTGCAGGAGGATCCGCACGTGCCCAAGGTGCGCCACCATGAGGGGAAGCTGGCCCGCGCCCTCCTGTCGCTCCTGCGCCGGCGCGCCTAGGAGCCTGCCATGCGACTGAACCTCAGCGACGAGCCGCTCACCGCGGAGCTG
>Ga0075431_100006171_pt1 | contig 11894 bp, 12 predicted proteins | sample RhiMetdeltSRZDD5_FD_75297 | JGI IMG/M metagenome (GOLD analysis project Ga0075431, IMG submission 75297) | Populus rhizosphere microbial communities from Tennessee, USA - Rhizosphere MetaG P. deltoides SRZDD5 | ecosystem: Host-associated > Plants > Roots > Rhizosphere > Soil | place: USA... | reverse complement strand
CGGCCGGCACGGCCGCGGCGAGCGTCGCGCCCGCGACCGGTTCGGCGACGAAGGCCGCGACGTTCTCGGCGCCGGCCTCGACGATCGCGGACTCGAGCGCCGACGCGAGCGCGGCGCCGCACCCGGCCGGATGTTCCGGCAGCCGGCACCGGTACTCGTAGGCCTCCTCGACGTGCTCGAACCGTCCGAGCCACGGGGCGTACGGCCGCCGGAGCGTCTCCTTCCCGCCGAGGTCGAGCGCGCCGAGGGTGTTCCCGTGATACGAAGAGCGCCGACCGAACACGATCGTCCGCTCCTCGTCACCGCGCGCGAGGTGGTACGCCCGCGCGAGCTTGAGGGCGGTCTCGACCGCCTCGCTCCCGCCCGAGACCGGGTAGATCCGCGGTTCGTCCATGGGCAGGATGTGCGCGAGATCCTCCGCGTAGGCCTCGAGCACCTCGGTGGTGAACATCGTCCCGTGCACGTAGGGGATCACCGCGGACTGCGCCGCCATCGCGTCGACCAGGGCCCGATCGCCGTGTCCGACGTTCACGACGACGGCACCGCCCGCGCCGTCGAGGTACCGGCGCCCGTCCTCGTCCTCGATCCACACGCCGTCGGCGCGGACCGCGCGGGGCAGCTCGCGCGTCAGCACGCGGTGGAAGACGTGGCTCATGTGTGGTCACCCACGACCGGTCGGGCGTCGTCGACCTCGAGGGACCTGGGGACGATCCGCGCCTCGTCGATGGATCGGTCCCGCACATCGACACGGTACGCGGCCACATCCTCCCTTTCGGCCACCGCCTCGACGAGCTCGGTCCCGACGAAGTGAAGCGCGACGCCGTCGTCCGCCGCGTAGCCGGGTGCGAGTTCGCCGGCGGCGATCGCCCGTTGGAACGCGGGTCGCCGTTCGGGCTCCACGTCGTAGTGCGGGCAATTGCTTCCCGGAAGGAGTCCGAGTCCGTCCGTGAAGTTCCGGAGTGCTCCGAACGAATCGGTCACCCCACCTTCGAACCAGCACAGCGACCCAGCGGAGATCCCGCAGAGCACGACGCCCGTCTCCCAGGCGGTCCGCAGGGCGACGTCGACGCCGTGCAACCGCCAGACGGCCAGCATGTTGGCCGTGCTCCCACCGCCCACGTACACGAGATCGTTGTCGACGACGTCGTCCGGGAGCGCCGGGTAGGGCGGCTGGAACAGCGAGAGATGCGACGGCGCACTTTCGATGCGGGTGAACGCCGCGTAGAAGCGCTCGATGTACGGCGTCGCGTCGCCGCTCGCGGTGGGCACGAAGCACACGCGCGGCCTCGGGCTGCCGGTCAGAGAGAGGGCGAATCGATCGAGTGGCGTGACCTCGCGACGATCGGAGAAGCCCCCGCCCCCCAACGCGACGATGTGACGATCGGCCACGTCGAAGCCTATGAGGTGTAGACGCCCTCGGGGTCGAGCTCGGAGCGGATCAGCCGCAGTTCCTCCTCGCTCGGCGGCGGGGTCTCCCCGACCGGCTCGGACAGCCGCGGATCCCAGCCCATGTTGGCTCGCACGTCGTCGATCGAGACGCCGGGATGCAGGGTGAGCAGCGTCATCTCGCCGGTCTCCTCGTCGAACCCGAACGTGGCGAGGTCGGTGACCACGCTCGTCGGCCCGCTGCCGAACCACCCCCGAGCCCGGTCGCGCGCCGGGTCGCCCGAGTGACCGGGCGAGGTCCGGAAGTCGAGCCGCTCGACGAACGACCGCGTGGCCTGCCGCATGATCACGAGGATCCTGCGCGCGTGGATCGCGATCTCGCACGCACCGCCGGAGCCCGGCAGGCGCACCTTCGGCGCCCCGTAGTCGCCGATGACCGTGGTGTTCAGGTTCCCGAACCGGTCGATCTGCGCGCCGCCGAGGAACGCGGCGTCGATCAGGCCAGCCTGGAGGTAGAACGCGAACAGCTCGAACATCGACGTGACCGCCGTCGAGCCCGACACGAGCGTCGGATCGCCGATCGAGAGCGGGAGCCGCGCCGGCCGCGCGCCGAACACGCCCGCCTCGTACACGAGCTGGAGCTCGGGCGCGACGGTCCGCTGCGCCAGGTTGCACACGATGTTCGGCAGGCCGACGCCGACGAAGCAGTTGCGCTCGCCGGCGAGCGTGCGTGCGCTCGCCGCGATCATCAGCTCGTTCTTCGTGAAGCCGTGCTCGCTCACGAGTAGTCCCCGTAGTTCACCTCGCCGGACGAACGCTCCCCCGGTTTCAGTTCGTCCCACCGGTCGCCCATGCGCTCGACGTACTCGGCGTGGTTCTCGAGCCCGTAGACCCACTCCTTCAACCAGCCCTCGAGCGCCTCGGGGTCCTTCGAGATGCGCTCCCACTCGAGGTAGAAGGCGTTGTCCCGGTCGTAGTAGCCCTGCGCGTAGCTCGGGTGGCAGGCGAACGGCTGCTCGACGACCGCGTCCACCACGACGCCGGGGATCACGGTCCGGTTCGGGTCCCGGCGGACCACGGCCTCCTCGACGACCTCCTCGCACACGACGATCACGCGTTCGGCGGCGAACGCGGCCTCCTTCTGACAGCCGAGCAGGCCCCAGACCTGCGTGTCGCCCGTGGCCGTCGCCCGCTGCGCGTGGACGACCGTCACGTCGGGCCGGAGCGGCGGGACGACGTAGACCTCGGTGCCGTCCTCGTACGGGGAGCGCATCGGCTTGATGTTCGGGTTCACGTTCGGGATGTCGCTCTCGAAGTAGGAACGGATCGGGAAGAAGGGGAGGTTCGACGCGCCGGCCACGTACCGGCACACCATCCCGAAGTGCGAGTACTCCTCGATCTCGAGCGGGGCGGGGTCCGACCCCTCGATCCGACGGCGGACCGCGTGGAGCGAGCCCACCCCCGGATTGCCGAGCCACGAGAAGACCAGCTTGCGAGCGACGCCCGCGCCGATCATCTGATCGTAGATCACGTCCGGCGTGAGGCGCGCGAGCGTGAGGTCGCGCCTGCGCTGCCGGATGATCTCGTGCCCTGCCGCGAAGCAGATCAGGTGGGTGAAGCCCTCGATCGCCACGGTGTCGCCGTCGCGGACGAGCTCGGCGACGGCTTCGCGCATCGTCGCGACCTTGCTGGTCATCAGGCGTCCTCGCCCGGCGGCGACCACCCGTCCTCGGGCCCGCGGAGGACGCAGAACTCGTTTCCCTCGGGATCGAGCATCACGGTCCAGAAGCTGCCGTCCTCCTCGACGAACCGATGCTCGCTCGCCCCGAGCGCCTTCATGCGTTCGACCTCGGCCGCCATCGAGTCGGATGGGCGGAGGTCGAGGTGCAGGCGGTTCTTCACCGACTTGCCCTCCGGGACGATCTGGAAGTAGAGCGACCAGCCGCGGCCGCTCTGGTCGGACAGGTACGCGCCGTCCTCGTCCTCGTCCTCGTCCTCGAGTTCGTAGCCGAGGGCGGCGGACCAGAAGGCCACCATCGTCTTCGCGTCGGCGCAGTCGAACGTCAGCGTGTCGACGGTCGACGTCATCGGTCTCAGGCGCCGTTCGCGACGTCCGCGATCGCGTCCTCGAAGATCTGCAGCGCGACGTCCGCCTGGTCGCGCCGGACGACGAGCGGGGGACACATCCGGATCACGTCGTCGCCGCACCCGAGGACCAGCAGCCCGCGCCGGAACGCCGCCTGCTCGACCGCGGCCATCGTGTCGTGGTCCACGAACGCCACGCCGATCATCAGGCCCAGCCCCCGGACCTCGCGGATCGAGGGCTGCCGGGCCTGGATCTGCCGCAGCCCGTCGAGCAGCACGCCTCCGACGTCGCGGGCGTTGTCGATCAGGCCGCCTTCGATCAGCTCGAGCGTCGCGAGCGCAGCGGCGCAGGAGAGCGGGTTCCCACCGTAGGTGGAGCCGTGCGCGCCGACGTCCCACGTCATCAGGCGTTCGCGCGCGATCAGCGCGCCGAGCGGGATCCCGCTCGCGATGCCCTTGCCGGCGAGCACGACATCGGGTTCGACGCCGAAGTGCTCGGACGCCCACATCCTCCCGGTCCGTCCCATGCCCGACTGGACCTCGTCGGCGACGAGCAGGATCCCGTGCCGGTCGCAGAGCTCGCGCAGGTACGGCAGCCAGCCGTCGGGCGGCAGGACGTACCCGCCCTCGCCGAGGATCGGCTCCACGACGATCGCCGCGACCTCCTCGGCGGGCACGAGGCGCTTGAACACCACCTGCTCGAGGTGCTCGAAGTCGCCGAAGGGCGTGTGGACCACCCCCGGGAGCAGCGGCCCGAACCCGGCGTGGTACCTCGCCTTGCTCGCGGTGAGCGAGACGCTGCCGTAGGACCGTCCGTGGAACGACCCGAGCATCGCCACCACGTACTGGCGCCCCGTGGCGAACCGGGCGAGCTTGATCGCGCCCTCGACCGCCTCGGTGCCCGAGTTCGTCAGGAAGCTCCGCGCGTCTTCGCCGAACGGAGCGATCCGGTCGAGTTCCTCGCAGACGTCCGAGTAGATCGGGAGATAGAAGTCGCTCGCGGAGTAGTGCAGCAGCTGTTCGGCCTGCCGCTGGATCGCGGCGACGACCTGGGGATGGGCGTGGCCGGTCGAGGTCACCGCGATGCCCGCGTTGAGGTCGAGGAACCGATTACCGTCGACGTCCTCGACCACCGAGCCCGCGCCGCGGGCCGGGACCAGGTCGTAGGCCCGCGGCAGCGAGGGGCTCGTGACTTTGCGGTCGCGCTCGATCCGCGCCCGGGCGTTCGGGCCGGGGATCTCGGTGACGAGCCGTGGCGCCTGGGCCTGCGCGAGGTCCAGCGTCTCGGCCGTGCTCACTCCTCGATCACCGTCCTGGACTGCTCGCGCAGGTACTGCTGGACGTAGTACGGGCCGCCGCCGGCCTTGCCGCTCGTGCCCGAGCCCTTCCAGCCGCCGAACGGCTGCACGCCCGGCCACGCACCGGTCGTCGCCCCGGCGCGGCGGTTCACGTAAACGACGCCCGCCTGGATCCGGTCGAGCCACTCGTCGATCTCGGCGCGGTCCTTGCTGAAGAAGCCCGCGGTGAGCCCGTACTCGGTGTCGTTCGCCTGGTCGATCGCGTCGTCGAGCTCGTCGAACGGTCCCACGGTGACGAACGGCACGAACAGCTCCTTCTTCCAGAGCCAGCTGTCCTCGGGCGCCTCGACGATCGTCGGCTGGACGAACAGGCCACGCCCGAGGTCGCCCTCGACGAGGCGCTCCCCGCCGGAGACGACGTTCCCGTTCTTCTTCGCCTCCGCCGCCGCCTGCTCGAACGTCTCCATCGCCGCCTCGTTGATGATCGGCCCGAGGAACGTGTCGCGCTCGAGGGGGTTGCCGACCTTGATCCTCTCGGCCTTCTGCTTGAGGAGGCCGAGGAACTCGTCGTACACCTCGCGCTCGACGTACACGCGCGAGTTCGCCGAACACTTCTGTCCGCCGAATCCGAAGGCCGAGCGCAGGACGCCGTCGGTCGCGACGTCCAGGTCGGCGTTCTTCGTGACGATCGCCGGGTTCTTGCCCCCCATCTCGCAGATGACGGGCTTGGGGACGTCGCTCGCGAAGTGCTTGTAGATGTCCATGCCGACCGGGTACGAACCGGTGAACGTGAACCCCCCGACGTCGGGGTGACGCCAGAGCGCCTCGCCCGCGACCGCGCCGCGGCCGATCACGACGTGGAGCGCGCCGGGCGGGACGCCGCCGTCGCGGAAGCACTCGTAGAGCTTGTAGCCCATGAGCGCGCCCTGGTTCGACGGCTTCAGCACGACGCAGTTGCCGGCGACGAGCGCGCCCGACGTCGGGCCGCCCGCGAGCGCGAACGGGAAGTTGAAGGGGCTGATGACGCCCCACACCCCGTACGGACGCATCACGTCGTAGTAGTCGCCCGCGGCCCCGAGCCCCGACATCGGGGTCCGGAACCCGTCGTGCTTCTCCATCTCGTCGCAGTTCCACCGGATCAGCTCGGCGGTCTCTTGGACGTCGCCGAGCGCCTCGAGCCGGTTCTTGCCGACCTCGTAGGCCATGAGCGCCGCGAGGTCGAACAGCCGGTCCTCCATGACGTCGGCGGCGTTGCGCAGGATCCGGACCCGCTCCCTCCACCCGAGGCGATCCCACTCGAGCGAGAAGGACTTCGCGGCAGCCACGGCGTCCTCGACGTCCTGCGCGCCCGCCTGCGAGAACCGCCCGATCACGATGTCCGAGTCGATCGGCGATGGCTCCTCGTACTTCTCGTCGCTCCACCGCTCCTCGCCGTTCACGACGAAGGGGTACTCCTTGCCGAGCTGGTCCTTGGCCCGGACGGCGGCCTCGTCGTAGTTGCGCTGGAGCTCCTCGTTGTCGGCCGACATCGTGGCGTAGGTGATGCGGAACGCCTGCTGTGCCATGGATCGCCTCCCGTGCGGAAAGAACGTTCTGGCCCTGATGGTAGCCGTGGCGCGGCCACCCTCCCAAGTCCGGGGGGCCGCGCCAACTGGTTCGCGGATCGCGAGATTCCGGGGCCGTGCGGGCGTATCATCGGCCTCCCTTGAGGCTCGTGACCTTCGACCGGAGGGGGCACCGGCGACTGGGAGCGCTCCTCGAGGGGAAGGTCGTGGACCTGCCGGCGCTAGTCGGCCACCCCGCCTTCCCCGAGACGATGGAGCGCCTGGTCAGGAGCAACGGGGGCACCGTGCTCGATGCCGCCCGTGCAGCCCTCGAGCGCGACGAGGCGGACGCCTTCGTCGTCGATCGACCGCGCCTGCTCGCCGCGCTGCTCCCCGCGTCGCTGCGATCCGCGGACGCCGCGGAGGGGTCGCGGCCCGTGTTCGGACCCGGGGAGACGATCCCGTGGCCCGAGGGCGCCGGATGGCTCGAGTTCCACCCGAAGATCGCCGCGGTCCTTCGCCGCCCGGTCGGCGATGCCCTGGGTCCCGAGGAGGCGGCCTCCGCCGTCTTCGGCTACACGCTGGTCGCCGACTGGCTCGCGCGGAGCGCGAGCGGCGACCCGATCCCCACGCCGGCGGGCGTCCCGCTCTCGATCGGCCCCTGCGTGGTCACGACCGACGAGATCGACCCGCAGACCACGTTCGTCACGGTCCGCGTGGACGGCGAGGAATGGGTGAAGGGCAACCTGAACGGCACCGCGCTCGGGCTGCTCCGCGACGTCGCGCGGGCGTCGGTCCACGAGCGGCTCGAGCCCGGCGAGACGTTCGCGTCCGGGCCGTTCGAGATCCCGGGGTTCGAGCAGCGGATCTGGCCGGGCGCCGAGGTCGAGCTCGAGGCCGAGGGGATCGGCCTGCTCCGCAACCGCCTCGGCCGCTGACCGCCCTTCCCCTACTTCTTCGCGGCCTTCCGGCCGGCCGCGCGCGCGGCGGCCTTGCGCCGCTCGGCCTGCTTCTTCTTCCGCGCGCGGTCGTGCGCCCAACGCACCTTCGTCCGGTCACCCCGCCCCATAGGTCTCCCTTCGGTCCTCGTCGTCTTCGCCACCCTGGGCGAGCTCGGCGCTGCGGTGCCGCGCCGCGTCGATCGCGTTCAGGAACGCCGCCCGGACGCCCGCCTCCTCGAGGTGGCGGATCGCCGCGATCGTCGTCCCGCCAGGCGACGTCACCATCTCGCGGAGCTCGACCGGATGCCTGCCCGTGTCGCGGAGCATCTTGGCCGACCCGAGCATCGTCTGGATGATCAGCTCGGTCGCCACGTCCCGCGAGAGCCCGAGCAGGATGCACGCCTCGATCATCGCCTCGGCGAGCAGGAAGAAGTACGCGGGGCCGCTGCCCGAGGTCGCCGTGATCGCGTCGAGATGCGTCTCCTTCAGCCGGATCACCCGCCCGACGTATCCGAGCAGCTCCTCGGCCACGACGAGGTGCTCGTCGGTCGCCCGCGCCCCGGGGGCGACGACCGACATCGCCTCGTCGACGAGCACGGCCACGTTGGACATCACGCGGACGACCGGGACGTCGTCGGGCAGGTGCTTCTCGACGAACGAGGTCCGGATGCCCGCGGCGAAGCTCACCACGAGGTGGTCGGTCGTCACCTGCTCCCGGATCTCCGACAGCAGCGCCTCCATGTCCTGGGGCTTGACGGTGAGCACCAGGACGTCGGCCGCCGACACCGCCTCGACGTTCGATCGCGTGCTCGTCACCGGGTAGCGCTCGGCGAGCTCTCGCACGCGCTCCTCTCGCCGGCTCGTGACGGCGATCTCCGCGGGCTCGCGGCCGCCGGAGCGGATCAAGCCCGAGACGAGGGCCTCACCCATGCGGCCGCCCCCGAGGAACGCGACCCTCCGATCTCCAGCGTCGGCGCTCACGCCCTCACCCTCTCACGCCCCGGCCTCCTCGCCCGGCGCCGGCGGTTCCGGCTGGGGTCCGAGCGGGGCCGGCGGCGCTGCCCCCTCCGCGGCGATACCGCCGAACAGGAGCTGGATGAACTCCTCGATCCTGGTCTCGCGCCGCGCGGGGTCGAACGGCTTGCGATGCACAAGGCCCGGGTCGAGGTCGGCGCTGCCCAGCGCGTCCTGGAACCGCTCGGCGGCCCAATCGAGCACCGAGGCGATCATCTCGACGTCGACGTCCCCCCGGATCTCGCCGCGCTCCACGCCGAACTCGACGAACTCGAGCGTCCCGTACGGGTCCTCGCTCCGCATGAGCCGATCGATCGGCCGGCGGAGACCGAGGCCGGTGTCGTAGCGACCGATCATCGCAACCCTGTTGGGGACCCAGGCCTCGGCCACGAGCTCCTCGGTCCGGTGGAGCCAATAGGAAAGGACCGCCCAGAAGCCCTGGTCGAGGACCTCGACCGGGGCGTCGAGCCAGGCGGGGAGCTGCCGGACGGCCTCCTCGTACGCGGCGAGGAACAGCCCCTCCTTGCTGCCGAAGTGCAGGAATACGGTCCCCTTGGCGACGCCGACCTCCGAGGCGATGTCCTCGATCCGCGCGCCCCGGTACCCCTCGTCCGCGAAGTGGTGCATCGCGACCGCGACGATCTGATCGCGACGGGAGCTCGACCGGGTGCGTTCGGCGGCCATCGGTCCGAAACCTAGCCGAAAGGAAGAACCCGAGGGACCTCCGGCTCGCCGGAAGCCGAAGCCTCCAGCCACCATCGGCCCCTCGGGCTCAGGTGCTCCGAGCAACCTCTCACAGCCGTCTTGGTTTCCGGGCCGTAAACCCTTTCGTTGGGCTTTGGGGCCTCCCGAGCCTCCCCACCCGCACAGCTAGTTAGCTGTCCCAACCGTACGAGCAGGTGCGCCCAGTCGACCTTACGGCTTTCCCAGGGGTCCCGGCCTGCGGTTCCCTGACTCGGCCGCTCCGGCTGCTCGGAGCGAGGCGAAATGTACCGGCGCCCACGGCGCGGGTCAACCCGACGAACGTGCAGGTCACACGGCATATGCGCAGGTAGAAGCGTCGCGACAAAGAGTGACAAGAACACGTCGACGTCGCGAACGCTCGAGGACCGAGCGCTGCGAACCACTGCGGCGCAAGGTGTTCGGAGGACCGACCTTGGTGAACCGTCACCGTCGTGCGTTCGCCGGGGCCGGCGCGAGGACCTCTCGATACACGGAGAGCATGCCTCCGGCGGTCGCCTCCCACGAGAAGCGCAGCGATCTCGCGACGCCCGCCTCGCCCATCCGGCGGCTCGCGGCGGGATCGCGGAGGATCGAGAGGATCCGTTCGGCGTGGTCGCCGGGGTCGTGACCCTCGACGAGGTGACCCGTCACGCCGTCCTGCACGACGTACCGGAGCCCGCCGACCCCGGCCGCCACCACGGCCGTCCCCGAGGCCTGCGCCTCGAGCGCCACGAGGCCGAAGGACTCCGAACGCGACGGCACGTGCACGACGTCGGCCGCGGCATAGAAGTCCGCGAGCCTCGACTGGGGCTGGGGCGGGAAGAGCATCACGCGCTCCCCCACACCAAGATCGGATGCGAGGTCCATCAGCCGCGCCACCTCGGCGCCGTGGTCCGCGCCGCTCGGCCCCCCGACGATCGCGAGGACGACGTCGCGCGTTCGCGCCGGCTCCCGCGCCACGGCCTCCGCGAGGGCGCGGACGGCGACGTCGGGGCCCTTGTGCGCCTGCAGCCGGCCGACGAACAGGAGCATCTGCACGTCCGTGAGGTGCAGGCGCGCCTTGGCGGCGTCCGGCTGCCGGGGGAAGAACAGCTCGTGGTTCACCCCCGGCGGCACGACCCTGATCCGCCCGGGATCGGCCCGGTACAGCCCGACGAGCTGCGCCGCCTCGGCGGGGGTCGCCGCGACCAGGCGATCGGCCTCGGCGATCACCCGCTCCTCACCATCGAGCCGAACCGTCGGCTCGGGTCGTTCACCGCGCGAGAGGGAGTAGTTCTTGACCTTCCCGAGCGTGTGGAACGACGCCACGAGCGGCACGCCCCAGATCTCGCGGGCGCTTCGACCGACCCAGCCCGAGAGCCAATAGTGCGTGTGGACGAGGTCGTACCCTCCGCCCTCGTCCTCGGCCCGGCGGAGCACCCCGCCCAGGAACTCGGGCAGGAACCTGGGGAGCTCGTCCTTCGGTACCGGGGTGGAAGGACCGGCGCGAACGCGGATCAGCCGGGAGCCCCCTCCGAGGTCCTGGACGTCGGGGGTCCGCTCGTCGCGGGAACGGGTGAACACGTCGACGGCCACGCCGCCCGCGTTGATGCGTTCGGCCGCCTCGCGGATGAACACGTTCATCCCGCCCGAGTCGCCGGAACCCGGCTGGTCGAGCGGCGAGGTGTGGACGCTCACGACGGCGACGCGGGGACCGTCCGCGGTCCCGTTCGGAACCGATTCCTGCATCGAGGAATCGTACGCGAGGGCCGCGGAAACCCCCGGGTGTTCAAGGCCGCACGCGGTGCAAGCGGAAGTCGGCCTCCAGCTCGCCTACCGGCCGTCCGCCGCCGATCACCGGGGGACGCACGAAGCCTCCCAGGTGCTGCCGCTGCTCAGACGAGAGCGCGCCGAGCAGCTCCAGGCTCCGCAGCAACGCCGGCGCGGCCGCCCGGTCGGCCCCGTCCGCGATCTTCACCGCGACGCCGAGCCCGGCGCTGGCCACGCCCGCGCAATGGAGCCCTTCGGCCCCGACCTTGCACACGACGTCCGGCACCTCGCTCATGATGACCGTGTCGCTGCGTTCGCGGCCCGCCACGAGGTAGGGCTGCGAGCGCATCGCGGAGACGGCGATCTCCGCCGTCGCGGCCAGCGGTCCGAGGCGTTCGGGCCGGACGAGCCGGGCGAACAGGGTCGCAAGGCCCGACAGGGGCAGGCCGTGGACCGGGGCGCCGCAGCCGTCCACGCCGACGACGGGGCGGTCGACCCCCGTGGCACGTTCCACCGCCCGCGTGATCTCCCGCTGGAGCGGGTGCGCGGGCAGCATGTATGAGGCCAGGTCGAGGTCCGCCCGCTCGCAGGCGACCAGCATCCCGGCGTGCTTGCCCGAGCAGTTGTGGTAGATCGGGCGCCGCCGCTCGACCTGCCGGCGGTCCTCGGTGCGCCCGGGGAGGTCGGCCGGACACCCCAGCCGGTTCTCGGCGACGCCGCCCGCCTTCAGCAGCGCCTGGACGGTCCGAACGTGCACGGGTTCCCCGTTGTGGGACGCGCACATCACCGCGACGAGGTCCTGCGCCGGGAGCTCGTCGCCCATGCGGCCGAGGGAGACCGCGGCCTGCAGCGGCTTCATCGAGGAGCGCGCGAAGAGGGGATGGTGCGGGTCGCCGATGCCGCCGAGCAGGCGGCCCTCCTCGTCACACACCGCCACGTGGCCGGCGTGGACGCTCTCCTCCAGGCCGGAGCGGATGACGCGGACGAGCGGCGCGGCCGCTGACATGCGGCAAGCCTAGGCGAGGCGGAGGGGGCGGGCGGGGCGACGGTCAGTCGGCGTGCCGGAGCGCGTGCGCCAGCTCCTCGTCCTCGGGAGGGTCCTGCTCGACCATCCCGACGAACACGCGCACGATCTCGGGGTCGAACTGGGTCCC
>Ga0075431_100006164_pt1 | contig 11898 bp, 6 predicted proteins | sample RhiMetdeltSRZDD5_FD_75297 | JGI IMG/M metagenome (GOLD analysis project Ga0075431, IMG submission 75297) | Populus rhizosphere microbial communities from Tennessee, USA - Rhizosphere MetaG P. deltoides SRZDD5 | ecosystem: Host-associated > Plants > Roots > Rhizosphere > Soil | place: USA... | reverse complement strand
CCCGAAAAACTGAGAGGGTTGACAGGTCGCGCGCCGCCCGGGCAATCAGCGGGCTGGTGCCGAAGTCCGTGAAGTTAACGTCACGCGCGAGTGCCATCCAGTAGAGCTCCACCATCTCGCCGGCTTGCTCGGCGCTGTCAAAACGGGGCGGCGGCGTGAGCCCTATGTGGTGCGAGTCCGGTCCCTGTAAATCCATGGCCAGCCCCGCCTGCGGGCTGGTCATCGGGCGGCCGAGCCCGAGTGTCACGGCCTCAAAGGCCGCCGGGTTCTTGGTCTGCCGCGCCTCGGCCAGTGTGGCGTACGCGGCCGGGTCCACCTCGCCGAGTTGATTGTGCGGCAACCCCTTGGTGTAATTGGCGATCTTGTTCTCGTAGCGCTCATCATCGCCGTTGCCCGCGTGCCAGACGACACGCCGGTCACGGGCCATCTTCGCCATACTGAGCCGGTAACTGTAGGACTTTTTGCACCGGTTCGAGGCGAGTGACGGCAATTCGTGGCCGAACAATCCGTCATCGTCACACTCACCGTCGGCGAAGGCGGCCGGGCTGGCGACACTTGCGGCTAGGGTCGCAGCGGCGCCGCTACCAGCCTTTTCCAAAAACTTACGCCTACTGGCGGAGCCAATTTTCTTCATACAATTCCTTCCGACTGAGTCTGGGGCACCAGCACTGACTTCGGCAGAACAATCAACCAGGCTTAGGCCGCCAGGATACGGCAAGTTGAGGAAGCGAACAAGTAGCTTTTGCACACTACTGGCGCGCTCACCACCGACCGGGCTCAGAAGCTCAATCAGCAGGACCAGACGTGGTTTTCTATGCGCCGGGCGCGCCGCGCGGGGCTTGGGGCGGAATCCGGCTCAAGTCCTGACCACGCCCCCCGGACGCCGGCGTTCCGCCGCGCGCCTGCGGCGGCGGCTCTTAAGCCGGGAGTAGTCCTTCTATTTCTTGCCCGTCTCCGACAGATTCAGAATCGCAGCCAGCTCCTTGCCGGCAATCCCTTCCATCTTCAACCCGAGCAGGGCCGCGATGGTCGGCGCGACGTCCACATTTTGGATCACACTCAGGCGTTGCCCACCTTGAATACCGTAGCCCCAGGCGATGAAGATCGCATCCATGTCGGGGTCAGTGCCGAGGTACCCGTGATTTCCGGGATTCGAACCTTCCCCGACATCGACAACCGGCGGGCCGGTGTTCGAGCTGGAAAAACTGTAGCCGTCTTTCGCAACCAGCACCAAGTCCGCCATTTGATCGTTTTCGTCCGGTGTCGGCATTCCGAGTTTGTGAAAGTCCGCCGGCTCCAGCACGCCCGCCACGCCTTCGAGCGCCAGGAAAGCCTCCCTTATCTGCGGGACTAGCCGCGCCCGGTTTTCGGGGTTCGTGACGTAGGCCATCGCCGTCCCCCCTTCGGGGACCACGTAAGCATCGCAGGCCAGATTGGCGCCTTCCCCCGTCAACAGGCCTTTCTGGCGCAGCGCAGCGTTCGCCCGGATCGTGCGTTTGGCCGTTTTGAATCCGTGATCCGAAACGATCAGGATCGTAGATCGCTCCAACAGATCCGCCGACGTCAGTGCGTCCAGGACCTGCTGGACGCGAGTATCAATGTAGGCCTGCGCGGTATACCCGGCGGCGGTCTTCGGCCCGTATCGGTGATGCGTGGAGTCCAGGTTCAACAGGTGAAACAGGAGCAGATTCGGCTTGTGCTTTTTCAAGATGTGAATGGCCGCGTTTGTCCACACCTGGTCACGCCAGATCGAGTTGTTCTTGTCGAAGCCCTCCACCTCTTTGTCGGTCAGTAATCCTTCGGCGATCATCTCCTTTTCAATGGCACCCTGTACCTTCGGGCGTTCGCCAAACTCCCAAGTGATCGTGCCCGGGTTCTGAATGGCGACCCAGTCCACCTGCGCGGTCGTCAGCCCCGCCTTGTAAGCCAAATCGTAGACCGTGGGAACGCGCACCATCTCGGCCTTGTCGCGCCAAGGCTCTACCCTGGGCGGCCGGTTGGGACCGCCGCGCACCAGGATGCCGTTGTACAGCACGCCGTGTTTGTCCGGCTGAACACCCGTGACCATGCTCGTGTGATTTGGCCACGTCACGGACGGGTTCGAGACCTTCATACGCTGCGCCACGACACCTTCCCGGGCCAACCGCCGCAACGTCGGCGTCGGCAGTGTCGGGTCATCAAACGTCCAGGCCGGAAAGCCGTCAAGGCTGATCACCACAACGATCCGATCCTTCGCCCGGATCGGCCCTGCGGCCGGCTGGCGCTGGGGGGAGGCGGAGCCGCGTGATGATGCCATTAACAGACCGAAAATCAGCAATACGGCTAGACGACGCATAAAAGGCCCTCGTTTGCGATTGAAATCTGGACGTGCGGGCAGTTCTACCCGATCTAATCAGAGCCTCAAAAGGCTGAGGTCGACACCGGCGGGTAAGATCACCGGACCCTGGTCGCCGCGCCCCGCGTCAGCCGGCCAGCGCCCGGAACCTCGGATCTTCGCGCAGACTCTCGAGGTCCGGCTCGCGCCGGGCGCGCTCGACGGTGAAGCAGCGGCGGCCTTCGGCGGCCTTCTCGAGCGACTCCAGCGCGCGCGCCGTCTCCCCCGCCATGGCCGCGGCGCAGGCGACGTAGTAGCGCGTGAACGGGTCGTCGGCCCCCATCCCGAGCCGCGCCTCGAAGCCCCGCGTGACCTGGTCGTAGGCCCGGCGCGCGTCGTCATGGTTGCCCTGCCGGACGTAGGCGCTGCCGAGCTTCTGGTGGACCTCGATCGACATCCGCTCGCGCTGGCCGTGGTCGGTCTGGCGCAGGAAGACGAGCTCGCGGTAGTACTCGGCGATCGCGTCGTCGTAGCGGCCCTGCCGGTAGTAGATGTAGCCGAGCCGCGCGAACGCCCCGACCACCTGCATCCCCTCGCGCCCCGAGAGGTACTTCTCCTGGAGCGCGATCGCCTGGCGCGCGATCTGCTCGCCGCGCTCGTACTCGCCGAGGTAGGCGTAGCACTGCGAGAGCTGGAGCGCGACCCAGCCCGCCACCGGGTTGGCCCCGAGCGCCTTCTCATACTCGGCCGCCGCCTCGCGGAACTTCCCCTTACCGATGAAGTAGGCGCGGGCAAGCGCCGAGCGCGCCATGAAGTCGTCGGGCGCGAAGGTCAGCGCGCGCCGGATCGCCCCGATCGCCTCGTCATCGCGGCCGAGCGCGAGGAAGGCCAGCCCGAGACCGGCGTAGCCGTCAGCGAGCAGCGGGTTGAGCTCGATCGCCTTCTGGAACTGGGCGATCGCCCGCTCCGAGAGCTCCGGCATGGTGAGGATCGACGCCTTGAGGTCGAAGGCGAAGCCGAGCGCGGCGTGCGCCCGGGCGTAGCGCGGGTCGAGCGCGATCGCCTTCTCGAAGTGGACCGCCGCGCGGTCGAGAGCCTCGCGGCTCAGCGCGCGTAAATTCATCATGCCTTTGGCGAAGGCCTCGTAGGCTTCGATGACCTGCGTCTCCTCCTGCTCGATGACCTGCCGCTCGCCGCTCCGCAGACTGAGGTCGAGGTCGCGCGAGAGCTCGTAGACGATCTTGTCCTGGAGCGCGAAAATCTCGCCCATGCCGCCGTCGATCTTGACCGTCTTGACGACCTCGCCCGTCTCGACGTCGACGAAGCGCGCCGTGATCCGGAGCATCCCGCCGAGCCGCTGGTAGCCCCCGGTGACGATCCAGCGCGCCCCGATCTCGCGCCCGACGCGCGTCGCCAGCTTCTCGTCCGGGTCCTCCCGGATTCCCGGGCCGAGCTGGCGGACCGCCTCGTGGATCCGCTCGCGCCCGATGATCGTCGCGCCCTCGATGCTTTTGAGGTCGGCCGTCACCGTTTCGGCAATCCCCACCCCGAGCCAGTCGTCGGCCGCGTCCTGGGTGATGTTGCTGAAGGTCATGACCGCGATGCTCTTGCCCGCACGCGCGCCAAGCGTCCGCGGCCCCGCCGTTGTCGTCCCCCCGGGCCCGAAGAGCCGCGTCCCGTAGCCGCTGTTGGTTGCGCCCGAGCCAGTCAGCTCGCCCCGTGCCGCGTCCAGGTCGAGGTAGACCTCGCGCAGACTCTGGTAGCGCCGGCCCCGGTCCTTCTCGAGCATCTTGCGCACGATCCGCTCGATCTCCGGGGTGACCCCAGGGTTGAACCGCGCGAGCCCCGGAGGGTCGGCGTGGAGGATCGAGTCCACCACGGCGAGCGTCGTCCCCCCGGCGAAGGGCGGCCGCCCGGCGAGCAGCTCATAGGTCAGGACCCCGAGCGAGAAGATGTCGGCGCGCTGGTCGACCTCCCGGCCGAGCGCCTGCTCGGGCGACATGTAGGAGTAGGTCCCGAGCACCGTGCCGGGTACCGTCTGGAGGAGCTCCGTGTGGTAGAAGCTCGCCGTCTCCCCGTCGACCGGCGGCAGCGGGGCGAACTTGGCGATCCCGAAGTCGAGCACCTTGACCCGGCGGCTCTCGCCGATGATCACGTTCGAGGGCTTGATGTCGCGGTGGATGACGCCCCGCGCGTGCGCCTCGGCGAGCGCGTCGGCGATCTGCATGACGATCTCGAGCGCCTCACTCAGCCCGAGGCCCTGCGCCTGCTCCTTGAGCGTCCGCCCGGCGACGTACTCCATGACGATGAAGTTGAGGCGCGCGCCGTCGCGCTCGACCTCGTCGATCTCGTAGATCGTCGCGATGTTCGGGTGGCTCAGGGCCGAGGCGGCCTGCGCCTCGCGCAGAAAGCGGAGCCGCGCCTCCTCGCCCCGCAAAGCGTCCGCGACGAGCAGCTTGAGCGCCACCGGGCGGTGCAGGCGCGTGTCCTCCGCCTTGTAGACTTCGCCCATCCCGCCCGCGCCGAGGCGCTCGAGAAGCCGGTAGTGGGAGATCGTTTCGCCAACCATCATGAGACCCGCCGTTGCTAACGCCGCCGGCGCGCGGAAGGTTTCAGAGAAGCGCTCGGCGGTCAGCTTTCAGCGCTCAGCCAGGCCAGGCGACCCGGTCTGGCTGACGGCTGAAAGCTGACCGCTGACCGCCTTCATTGTCATCGATCGGCGGGATTTTTTCTAGTCGGGTCGGGCCGGGGCGGGGGTCTTCAGCCTGGAGGCAAAAAAAGCGGCAGGCCTCGCGACCCGCCGCGTCAAAGAGTCCATCAACTAAGCACCAGCTACGGAAGTAACTCGAAAGGCGGTCGGCTCTGTCTGAGAGCTCAGCGCCGACCGCTGAAAGCTGATTATTGCCCGCGCGAGCTGATGAAGAAGCTCATGCCGACGAGCAGCGTGTTCTGCGCCCTTACCGTACGGCCGTAGGACTTGCTGAAGAAGTCGGTGTCCGACCAGTCGCGACGGAACTCGAAGCGCGTCAGCAGGTTGTTGGCCAGCTTCAGCTCCTGCGTGAGCGTCAGCCCCTTGAGCGTCTGGGCGACCCCGGTCCGGTAGCCGTCGTGGTCGTCGAAGACCTCGAAGCGCGGCGAGAAGGCGAGCTTGTTGGTGAAGGCGTATTTCAGGCCCCCGGCGAACCCCGTCCAGTGCACCTTCCGGCCGTCGATCAGCTTGTCCGCGCTGTAATTGTAGTTGCCCAGCAACGTCAGCTTGTCGTTCGCCACGTAGGCCACCACCGTGTCCGCCGTGTGCCGCCAGCCCTCGTTGTAGTCAGTCTGCTCGGGCCCGCCGAGGTAGGTCTGGGTGATCGCCAGCCGGCTCGTCGGCGTCAGGCTGAGGCTCACCCCGCCGGTCTTCGCCCGGTTGTTGTCGAGGAAGGTGTCCCAACCGTTGACCAGGAAGCCCGTCAGCGCGACCTTGTCGTTGAAGGCGTATTTCGCCCGGAAGCCCGTGTGGGTATAGGGCCCGTAGGTGAAGAGGAATGAGCGCGTGTAGTTGAAGTTGTCCTTCGTCTCGATGACCTCCGACCCGACCGGGGTGTAGAATTTGCCGAAGTCGACAGTCAACCCCTTGCCCACGGGGACGACGTAGCTCACGTAGGCCTGGAGCACGTTGCGGATCGCGGGGCCGTTGAACTGGTCCGGGGCGTTGACCAGGTCGACGGTCGGCCCGAAGCCGAGGTCGAGCTTGAAGCCGAGCGGGCTCGAGAGGTCGTTCTTCTTCTCGAGCGTGAACTTCGCCAGGTTGAGACTGAAGCTGTTGTCCCGGACGTCGAAGGCCCGGCCCGTGTTGATCCCGCCGTCGGGGTGGTTGAAGTTGTAGCTGTAGTAGCCATCCACCAGGCCGCTCACCTCGACGTCGCGGAAGAAGCCGACGAAGCCCGAGTTCTTCTTGGCGTCCTCCTGTATGGCGACGACCTCTTTCTTGATCTCGGCCACCTCATCCGCCTTCGTCGGCGCCGCGACGGGCGCGGGCTTCGCCGCCGCCCCGGCGGGCGCGGAGTTTGGCGCCGCCTCGCCCTCGGACTTGGCGAGCTTCGCCTCGAGCTGCTTGATACGCTCCTCGAGCGCCCCGATCGTCCGCGCCAACTCGGCCGGATCCACCTTGGCCTCGGACTTACCCTCAGGGCCCTCTTTCTTCACCGCCTCTTTAGCCGCCTTGCCGGGCGTCTCGTTGAGCGCCTGGAGCTGCTGCGCCCTGACGGCGGCGCCGCACGACGCAAAGATGATCAGCGCGAACAGCGTCCTGGACATCATGCTTGTGCCTCCTTTCGCCACCCGTGGGTCCAGTGCGCGCGAGCGAAGGCTTGAAAAGGCTCGAACCGGCGTTTTACACTCATCGCTGCCGCCTCACGGGTAACTCTCAATCGTTATCAGTGTGGTGTGGAACGGGGCCCTCCGCGGCGGCGTGCCAGCGCCACCGGTTAAACGGGGGCCCCGTTTTACGTCGCGCCGCCCCTCAGACGGCGTTCTCCCCGTGCTCCCCGGTGCGGATGCGGATCGACTCCTCGACCGGGAAGACGAAAATCTTCCCGTCGCCGAACTTCCCCGTCCGCGCCGTCTTGATGATCGCGTCGACCGCGTTCTCGACCAGCTCGTCGTCGACGACGACCTCGACCTTCAGTTTCGGCACGAATTCGACTTTGTACTCGCTGCCGCGGTAGACCTCGGTGTGACCCTTCTGCCGCCCGAAGCCCTTGACCTCGCTGATCGTCATGCCCTGCACGCCGAGCGTCTGGAGCGCGTCCTTGACGCCCTCGAGCAGATGCGGCCGGACGATAGCTTCAATCTTCTTCATGTGCGCGCCCTCCCTGAGAATCTCAAACGTGAGCTTTGAGATTCGAGATTATTTTTCGACCGGGCTTGCCACCGCCGAGAACGAGTGCGAGCCGCCGGAGGGCGCCGCGCCGCCCATCGAGACCAGGTCGAGGTCGAAGTTGTACCCCTCCTCGCCGTGCTGGCTCAGGTCGAGACCCTGCATCTCGTCCTCGCCCGCGACGCGGACGCCGATCGTCAGATCGACGACCTTGAGGATGACGACGGTCGCCACGACCGCGATCCCGACCGAGAGGCTGACGCCGATGAGCTGGTTGAGGAGCTGCGCCCCGTTGCCCTCCAAGAGCCCGACCGGGAGCGGGTTGCCCGCCCCGTCCTTGAAGACCGGGTTGATCGCGCTCGTCGCGAAGACCCCGGTGAGCAGCGCGCCCAGCGTCCCGCCAACCCCGTGTACCCCGAAGACGTCGAGCGAGTCGTCGTAGCCGAGCCGCTTCTTGACCTCGGTCACCGCGAAGAAGCACCCGACCCCGGCGATGAGCCCGATGATCAACCCCGAGAGCGGGGTGACGAAGCCCGAGGCCGGCGTGATCCCGACCAAGCCCGCGACCGCCCCCGAGATCGCCCCGAGCACCGTCGGCTTGCCCTGCCGCAGCCACTCGGCCACGACCCAGCCGAGCGTCGCCGCCGCCGCCGCGAAGTGCGTCGCGACAAAAGCGCTCGTCGCCAGCGACCCGGCCGAGAGCGCGCTCCCGGCGTTGAAGCCGAACCAGCCGACCCACAACAGGCAGGCCCCGATGAAGCTCAGCACCAGGCTGTGCGGCGGCGTGAGCATCTTCGGGTAGCCGATCCGCTTGCCGAGGTAGATGGCGCAGACCAGCGCCGAGAAGCCCGAGGAGACATGGACCACCGTCCCGCCCGCGAAGTCGAGCGCCGGGACGCTGCCGCCGAGCACCGCGTTGAGGAACCCGCCCTTGCCCCAGACCATGTGCGCCAGCGGGAAGTAGGCGAACGTCGCCCAGAGGACCATGAAGGCGAGCATGGCGCTGAACTTCATGCGCTCGGCGAACGCCCCCGTGATCAGCGCCGGGGTGATGATCGCGAACATGAGCTGGTAGACCATGAAGGTTTGCTGCGGGATCGTCGCCGCGTAATCGGCGTTCGGCGCCGCGCCGACGCCGTTGAGTAGCGCGTAGCCGAGGCCGCCGAAGAACGGCGTCCCCTCGGCGAAGGTGATGCTGTAGCCGTAGAGCGCCCAGAGCAGGGTGACCACCGCCATGAGGATGAAGCTCTGCATCATGGTCGCGAGCACGTTCTTCTTGCGGACCAGCCCGCCGTAGAAGAGCGCCAGGCCAGGCCCGGTCATCATGAGCACCAGCGCCGCGCAGGTGAGCATCCAGGCGTTGTCCCCCGCCGACTGCGCGGCGCCCGCCGCGGCCTCCGCCTTGGCCAGCCGCTCCTCGAGCGTCGGGGCCGCCGCCTGGCCCCAGGCCGGGGCCGCGAGTAGTGGGGAGAAAAGCAAGCCGCAGGCCGCCGCTTGCCACTTGAGTCGTAGATGATTCATCGTCTGGCTCCTTATTCTATAGGGATGATTGGGCCGCGCCGTGGCCGGCCCCGCATGAAATCTCTCACTCCTCCGCCCGCGCCTCGTCGAGCGCTCGGCGGATCTCCTGCCCGACGGGCGGCAGGTCCCCGTCGCGCAACTTCTCCCCCGCCGCGTCGGTGACATAGAAGACGTCGAGCGCGAGGTTCTTCTCCGTCGCCACCTTGGCGAAGACGATGTCGAGGTTGAGCCCGGCGAGCGCGCTCGCGATCCGGTAGGCGAGCCCCAACCGGTCCCCGGCCCGCACCTCGAGGATCGTGCTCCGGGCCGACGACTCGTTGTCCCAGGTGATCCGCGTCGGCGCCGCCGGCAGGGCGCGCCGACGCCGGAGGTGCGAGGTCTGCCCCCGGAGCCGCTTGGCGACCGCCGCCGCGACGTCGCTCTCGCCGCTCAGCGCGCGCCGGATCTCGGCCTCAAGCTGCTCCCACCGCTCCGGGTCCGTGATCGGCTCGCCGACCGTGTCGCAGACCTTGAAGGAGTCGACCGCGATCCCGTCGGCGCGTGTGTTGAGGTGGACGCTGAGAATGTTCACCCCCTGCGCCGTGAGCGTCCCGGCGAGGCTCGCGAAGAGCCCCCGCCGGTTGCGCGCGCAGAGGTGGAGGTCGGTGCACCGCGCCTGCGCGTTGACCCGCCAGCTGAGCCTCACCGGGCGCGAGTTGAGCGCGTTGGCCAGCCGGATGTGCTCGATGATCACCTGCGGCGCGGTCGCCCGCGCGTAGTCCTCGGGGAGCAGGTCGAAGTGGGCCCGCACCTCGTCGACGCCGACCTCGCTCGAGAGCATGAGCGCGATCCGCTGACGCAGCGGCTCGATGGCCCGCTCCGCCGCCGGCTCGGGCGCGAGCACCGCCCGCGCCTTGAGGTGCAGCTCCCAGAGAAGCGCGTCCTTCCACTCGCTCCAGACGCCCGGGCCGACGCCGCTGATGTCGGCGTAGGTCAGGAGCGTCAGCATGTTCAGGTTATCGAGCGTCCCGACCGCGGCCGCGAAGTCGGCGATCACCTTTTCGTCCGCCAGGTCGCGCCGCTGCGAGATGTGCGACATGGTCAGGTGGTGGCGCACGAGGAAGGCGACCTGCCCGGCGGCCTCGCGGTCCAGGTGCAGCCGCGACGTGACACGCTCCGTGATCGCCAGCCCTTTCTCGGTGTGGCCCCCGCCAAGCCCCTTGCCGATGTCGTGCATGAGCAGCCCGAGGTGCAGCACCGCCGGGTCCCTCACCTCGGCGTAGACCTGGCGGTAGCGCTCCATGGCGCGGCTCCGCGAGTTGGCCAGCTCGTCGAGCACTCCGATGGCGCGCAGCGTGTGCTCGTCGACCGTGTAGCGGTGGTAGAGGTCATGCTGCACCAGGCAGGTGATCCGCGCGAACTCCGGGAGGTACTTGCCGAGGAAGCCGAGCTCGTGCATCTGGCGCAGCGCCGCTGCCACCCGCCCCTTGACCCGGAGCATCTTGAGGAACGCCCGCGCCGCCTCAGGCGCCGCGCGGAACTGGCGGTTGACCGCCGGCAGATGCGCCTGGACGAGCTCCTGGAGGCCGCTCCCGAAAGTCGCACCCGTGGCCTGGCCGTAGCTGAAGGCGAGCAGCAGACGGTCGCCGTCAAGCGGCGCGGCCCGGTCCTCGAGCTCGAGCGCCCCGTCGCGCATGACAAACCCGCCGAGCGCCGCGACGTTCCGCGCGCGGCTGAACCAGCTCGCCTTCTCCGGCCGCCGCGCCGCCCGCTCGAGGTGCGTCAGCGTCAGCCGGTGCAGCCGCCGCGCGTGCAGGAAGTAGTCGCGCATGAAAATCTCGGAGGCCTGGAGCTCCGGCGTCTCCGCGTAGCGCAGATTGCGCGCGACCTGCGGCTGGAGGTCGAGCGAGAGCTGATCGGCTCGCCGCCCGGTGAGGAAGTGCAGGTCGTTGCGCACCCGGAGGTGGAAGTCGTAGGCCGCGGCCATCGGCTTGGCGTCGCGCTCGGGCACAACCCCTGCCCCAACCAGCCCCTGGAGCGTCGCCTTCCCGTAGGCCGCGCGCCCCGCCCAGAGCAGCGTGTGGAGGTCGCGCAGGCCGCCGGCCGACTCCTTGATGTTTGGCTCCTGGAGGCAAGCCACCTCGCCGAACTTGACGTAGCGTGTCGCCTGCTCGGCGAGCAACTCCTCGAGCACCGCGCCGCGCCGCGGCTTGAAGACCTCCTCGTCGAGCCGCCGGACGAGCGTGCCGAAGAGGTCGGGGCTGCCCCAGACCAGCCGCGCGTCGATGAGCGCGTTGCGCGACGTCGTGTCGTCGCCCGCGATCGCGAGGCACTCCGCCAGCGAGCGGCAGCTGTGCCCGACCGTGAAGCCGACGTCCCAGAGCAGGTAGAGGATCGCCGCGCTGAGCGTCGCCCCGCGCTCGGCGTCGCGCTTGCCGAGGTGGAGGAAGAGGACGTCGATGTCCGAATAGGGCGCCAACTCCTGCCGGCCGTAGCCGCCGAGCGCGACGACCGCGAACCGGTCGGCCGCCCCCGCCGCATGCTCCTCGATCGCCGCGCGCGAGATGCGCTGGATGAAGAGGTCAACGATCAAACTCCGCGCCGCGACGACCTGCCCGCCCCCGACCCCGAAGCGGTGGCGCAGCCGCAGCCGCTGGCTCTCGATCTTGAGGAACTTCTTGAGCCCCTCGAGCCGCGCCTCGGCGCTCGGCTGGCTCTCGATCCGCCGGAGCTTCTCCCCGGCATGCTGCTGAATTGTCTCGAAATTGATCTGCATGTCGCGCGGAACTGGAGCGGCCCGGCGGCGGCCCGCACCCGGGCGCCCCAATTGCAAGCCGGGTGCCAGAACCCGCGCGCGGCGCGAAAACCCTGTCCGCGCATACCTTCCCGCCCCCACCCCACCCCAGGGCCCTCCCCGGCCCCCCTCTTCGATCCGACAAAAATGTGGGTAATAGACCAAGAGATCACAATCTTGTGCCGACGTCCAAGACGCCCGGGCGGCGGCGGGGCGGCGCCCCGCATCCCCCTCAGAGGCGGCGGCGGCGCGCGGCCCGGCGCCGCGCCGCCCCAGATAGTTTTGGATAATTTTGTCGCCATAATTCCCGGAAGCTACAGCATTGTAGGTTAGAGCTTCGCCCCGGGCGCGGGGCGGGGCCGGCGGAAACGTCAAGTGAGGGGCCACCAGCCGATTGTCCGGCACCGGCGGGCGGGGTATGACCTTCCA
>Ga0075431_100006162_pt1 | contig 11898 bp, 13 predicted proteins | sample RhiMetdeltSRZDD5_FD_75297 | JGI IMG/M metagenome (GOLD analysis project Ga0075431, IMG submission 75297) | Populus rhizosphere microbial communities from Tennessee, USA - Rhizosphere MetaG P. deltoides SRZDD5 | ecosystem: Host-associated > Plants > Roots > Rhizosphere > Soil | place: USA... | reverse complement strand
GACCTCAGCGTGCCGCAGCCCCGCCGCAGCCGCGCGCTCCAGATAGGCCGTCGTCATGTCGGCGAAGTCTTCGGCGGTCCGCAGGACGTCTACGTTGGCGTAGCACAGGTCCAAGAACGACTGCAGATCGGTGAAGGCATAGCGTGCCCGCAGTTGGTCGATGTCTGAGTACGGCAGCGCGATCTTGTTCCGCTCCGCGAGCGCAAAGATCGTCTCGGGTTCGAGGGTGCCCTCGAGGTGCAGGTGTAGCTCTGCAGCCGGCAGCATGGAGGTATGTCTATCACCCTCCACGCCTCATAACGTGTGCCCGCTCATCGGCAGATCCGTGCGTTTAGGCCGTCGTTGATGCACTCGGCCCGTCCCAGCGGTACGCGGCAAGCCCGGCTCAGTCCGGGATGTCGAACGTGAACGACCAGACGAACCGGCTCGCGGCGTGCACTCCCTCGGCGTATTCGCACACGTTGCCCTCCGCAGTACGCGTGGTCCGGTGAAGCTCGACCACGGGCTCGCCGCGCGCCAGCTCGAGGACGCGCAGCTCGTCGGTGGTGGGCATGCGTGCGAACAGCTCTTCGGTGATCTGGTGCGGCTCCTGGCCGTGGTCGGCGAGGATCTGAAACCCGCCGGATTGCCCAGCGATACCTGGGCGCGGGTCGGTGAGTGGTGTCTCGTCGACAATCCCTGGCGGATACCACGAGGTCATTGTGTGCGTCGGAACTTCCGAACGTGTGACTACCCTCGCCCGCTGCCAGACACTCCGGCCCGCCTCGATCCCGAGTGCTTCGGCTACCTGCTCGCTCGCGGGTACGAGGTCGACGGCCTGGGTCTGGCTGCCCTGCTGCTCGACCTTGTCGCTGTCTTCGCGATCATCTGCGAATGCCTCGACGGTTGTCCGCTGCCATCGGCTGCGCGCGTAGCGGTCCGGTCCGAGGCGGCGGATCGGATGCGACTCGCGCACGTACGTCCCGGAGCCCTGTCGCGTGACGACCAGGCCCTCATTCGCAAGCTCAGAGATCGCACGCTCGACGGTCGCCCGGGCGACTCCGTAGCGCTCGGCGAGCTCGCGTACCACCGGGAGCTTCCCACCCCTGGGAATGCGCCCACTGGCGATGTCGGCGCGCAGGTCATCGGCCACCCGACGCCCGCGATCACGGCTGCTGCCTGTCACGTTTCCAACTCTATCTAAGTGTCCTAGACCAAAGTGTCCTGGGTCATTGACATCTGTCTGCTATGGTGGCAAAGTGTCCTAGGACATTTGGCCTATGACATTCGTCACCAGAGGGGAAGTGCGGATGATGCAGAGCGCAACTCCGACGATGAACGGCCCGCTCGCCTCGACGTTGGTGGGTGGTCCGGTATTCCGGCCGCTGCGGCTGAACTTCGCGCAGGTGTGCTACGTGTGCGGCAACCGCTGGTGCGCGTCACCCCGGTGCGTGGCGTATCACGAGGCGGCGACGTGGGCGGTGTGCCTGGACTGCGACGGCTTCGATGACGCGTGCCGCTGCTACGGCGGTCTGGTCGAGGTCGAGCCGGAGCACATGGCGGCGTTCTGTCGGTCGCTACCGGCCACTCCTCCGCCGGAGCCGGTCTACCGGGTCACCGCCCGGCCCGTGGTCGACGCACCGTGGGGGTACGCCGAGGGATGAGCACCGAGTCGAGAGTCTCGCCAGTCGTCCCCGACGAGCTGCTGCGGCACACCGCCGAGCGGGTCGGGATCTGTGTCCGGCCGGTCATTCGGCGGATCATCGACAACGAGACTGGCGAGCTTGTCGCCACAGTGCCGCTGCCGTGTGGGTCGACCCGCGAGCGGGCGTGCAGGCCGTGTTCGACGAAGGCCCGGCGGCTGCGGATGGACCAGTGCCGGGCGGGCTGGCACCGCACCGACGACCCCGCAGACCTGGACGACGACCCCGCCGACCAGACCGACGACTCCGACTCTGACCCCGCCGACCCCGACGACAGCGACGGGTCCGATACCTCGGCTCCGGTGCATCGCCGGTCGACCCGGCGGCTGCCGCAGTTCCCACCGCTGCCGGTCGTGCCGATGGAGCACCGCACGGTCGGCCGCGAGCTGGCCTCCCCGAACGGCAAGGTGTACCGGCCGTCGATGTTCGTCACGCTGACCCTGCCGTCGTACGGCCCGGTCCACAAGGACGGCACCCCCAAGGACCCGGCGGCGTACGACTACCGGCGTGCCGCGCTCGACGCGATCCACTTCGCCAAACTCATCGACCGGTTCTGGCAGAACCTGCGCCGCTGCGCGGGCTACAAGGTGCAGTACTTCGCCGCCGTCGAACCGCAACGCCGCCTGACGCTGCACACGCATGCTGCCGTCCGAGGCGTCGTCACCCGTGACGTGCTGCGCCAGGTCGTCGCCGCCACCTACCACCAGGTCTGGTGGCCCCAACATGACGAACCCGTCTACCTCGACCGGCTCCCGACCTGGGATGAGCGTGCGGAGGCGTACGTCGACCCCGACGACGGCGCACTCCTGCCGTCCTGGGAGCAGGCGACGGATAAGACCTACGAGCCCGATGCGGAACCAGCGCATCTGCTGTGGTTCGGCGAACAGATCGACTCGCAATGGTTCATCCCCGGCTCCACCCGGACCGATCGGCGGATCGGCTACCTGTGCAAGTACCTCACCAAGTCGATCGCCGAGGTCTACGACCCCGACGAGATGTCGCCCCGCCAACGCCGCCACCTGCGTCGGCTCCATGCCGAGGTCCGCTGGCTGCCCTGCAGCCCCGAGTGCCCCAACTGGCTCCGCTACGCCATCACCCCGAAGGACGCTGAGCCCGGCATGCAGCCCGGCCACTGCCCCCGACCCGCCCACGCACTCGAGAACCTGGGCCACGGCGGACAGAGGGTCTTGACCTCCCGCGACTGGTCCGGCAAGACCCTCACCGAACACAAGGCCGACCGAGCCGCCATCGTCCGCGTCGCCCTCGCCGAGGCGGGCATGGAGCCACCCGCGACCAACCGCTGGGCGGCCGACCAAACCGACGCAACCGGCGCACCCCGCTACCGCTGGGAGCCCGCTGGCATCGACCCCGGCTCCGACCTGGAGACCTACCGCGTCATCTTGCGTCGCCAGCTGGCCGAACGGCGGCGCTGGCAACACGAATACGAGACCGCCAAAGCCAGCCTTGCGGCGGCCAGACCACCGAACGACACCCGTTCGGCAACCGCACCCGAGCCCGCCCTGAGCGGGACCTGAACCCGGAAGGAGGCAACACCCGATGAGCACCACCACCAACAACGTGATCGACCTCGACGCCTGGCTCGGCCGCAAATCCAAGCCAGGCGCCGACGACCAAGACGACGAGGCCGAGTACGTCATCGAGGACGACCGTGCCGTCTACACCGTTCGGCAAGTCGCCTGGCTGCTCTCGCTGTCGCGCGGGACAACGTACGAGCTGCTACGGGCGGGCGATATACCAGCGACCCGACTCGGCAACCGCTGGATCATCCCGCGCGAGCGATTCCACACCTGGCTGGACTCCTGCACCGAGGGGGCGAGCTGATGGCGCACATCTTCCGAACCCCGGCTGGCACATGGCAGACGAACTGGCGTGACCCGACCGGTCGTAAACGGTCCAAGACCTTCAAACGCAAGCGTGATGCCGAGCGGTTCGTCGCCGAGCTCGAATCCGCGAGGAACCGCGGCCTCTACATCGACCCCCACGCCGGCAAAGTCAAGTTCGCTGACTACCTCGCGACCTGGGTGGCCGGTAGGAACCATGAGAAGACGACCACCGCACGAGATCAGTCGATCATGCGGACCCATGTCGTGCCTCGGTGGGGACAGACGCCGCTGGTCAAGATCGACCACTCGTCCGTCCAGGCCTGGATCGCTGACCTCTCAACGCGTCGGTCGCCAGCGACCGTGCGCGAGTGCCATCGTCTGCTGTCGTCGGTACTTGGCCTCGCCGTCAGGGATCGGACCATCGGCCACAACCCGTGCGAGGGCGTGAGGCTGCCTCCACGCCGCCGCACAAGTCCCTACGACCGGACGATCACCCGCGATACGTTCGTTCGGCAACTGCTACCGGCGATCCCCGATCGGTATCGCGCCCTTGCCGCCCTCGCGGGTGGCACCGGACTCCGCTGGGGTGAGTGCGTCGGCTTGCGCCTGGACTTCCTCGACCTCGACGGCGGGTGGGTCCACGTGCGCCGCGTAGCTATCGAAGTCGCCGGTCGCGTGACCTCGAAGCCGTACCCGAAGACCCATCATGGTGGGCGCTCGGTCCCGCTCCCCCGGTTCGTGGTTGCCGCCCTGAAAACTCACACCGACGCCTACTCGCCGACGCGAACGGGTGAGGTCTTCGCCAACGAGGCTGGCGGCCCGCCACGTCGCACTCTGTTTCGCGCCCGTGTCTGGCGGCCAGCGCTCGTCCGTGCCGGACTCCTTGGCAAGGTGATCCACGAGGGTGACGAGGCGTATCGAGCCGTCTGGCAGGACATGACCGGGCTCGAACACACCGCCGTCTTCCGCTCGGAACGCGAGGCCTTGAAGGAAGTCGCACACAAGGCGGCAGCTGGCCTCCGATTCCACGATCTGCGGCACTCCCACGCGACCTGGCTGGTCTACGACGGCGTCCCGATCAACGACGCTCAGAAGCTTCTCGGCCACTCTCGGCCGTCGACAACGCTCGACCCGTACACACACTTCCAGCGCGACCTTGATCCTCGCGTCGGCGACCTGTTCGCCGAGTTTTCGCCGAGTTCGGACGACGACGAGGACGACGACGGTCCGGCCGTAGCTGGGGTACCTGCTCGTTGACCTGTGGGGATGTGTGGTGGGCGATACTGGGTTCGAACCAGTGACCTCTTCGGTGTGAACGAAGCGCGCTACCACTGCGCCAATCGCCCGGGAGAACGGCCCGACGGTGTCCATCGGAGAACGTCATCGGAAACCCTAACGCATGCCGCTCGGGACCGGTCCGCGACGCCCGGACGGAACCTACTCCACCGTAAATTATCCCGACACGGGCGTACTAGACATCGAGGGATGTTCTTCGTGCCCTCTGGTCACCGATCGTGCAGGGGTGCACACTAGGCGTGATGTGGCGCTGTCTCGGGGCGTCGCCGGTCTCGAAAGGGATGAAATGACAGAGCCGATTCGGGAGGTCATCTGTCCTATCACCGTCGACATCCTCGTGGGTAGTGGTCCACCGCCAGCTCTTGAGTCCGAACTCTGTTACCACCCGGACGACCCCCTGGCGGTCACCATCCGGCTCGGCACCGCCGACTACGGAGTCTGCTGGACCTTCGCCCGCTCACTCCTCCTGACAGGCATGTTCGCATCGACCGGAGAAGGCGATGTGGTGATCAGCCCGGGAGTGGATGACGACGGTCATGCTCTGACCTATGTGGAGCTCTCGTCGCCGGATGGAGTCGCCATCTTGCGTACGCGGAGCTCTCAGGTCGCGGAGTTCTTACGCCAGACTGAGCAGCTGGTACCCATCGGTCAGGAAGGTGATCATGTCGACATCGACGCCGTGATCACGTACCTGCTGGAAGAGAGCACCGCCTAAGGACTAGAGCGCCTTGCGGTCGTGGTCGCACACGCGGTCAGGATCGCAAGGCGCTCGCCAATTCTCAGGGGTCGATGTCCGCCGCGGCGCGCGTGGACCAGATCTCCTGCACCGCGGCCGTGACGGGTCCGGGTGCCACGAGCTCCCGGCCGTCACAGCAATCGACCGCCTGGACGTCCCGCGTCGTCGACGCGAGGAAGATCTCGTCGGCCGACTCGAGTACGTCGAGCGGCTCGTCGACCTCCGACACCTCGCGGTCGAGGGTCTCGGCGCACCATTCGAGGACCAGCGCCCGGGTGACGCCTGCCAGGCAGCCGGACTGCAGCGTCGGCGTCAGCAGCCGGCCGTCGCGTACGTAGAAGACATTGGAGCCGGTGCCCTCGCACAGCCGGCCCGCCGTGTTGGCGAAAATCGCCTCGGCGGCACCGCGCTCACCGGCGTACGCCAGCGCGATGACGTTGTCGGCGTACGACGTCGTCTTCAGCCCCGCCGTCGCGCCCAAGTCGTTGCGCCGCCATGGCACGGTCGCGATCGTCGTCGTGGGAGGCCGGCTCGTCAGCGGACCGGCGGCGACCACGATCGTCGGTGGCCCACTCCCCCGCTCCGAGCCCAGTGGACTCGGCCCGGCGGTCAGCGTGATCCGCAGCCGGCCCAGTGGCGCCGGCGGCCCCCCGAGAACCGCGGCGACTGCCTCGCGTACGAGCTCCAGATCCGGATCGGGCAGTCCCAGCCCCTTCGCCGACGCCGCGAGCCGCTCGAGATGCCGTCGCAGCGCGAACGGCCGCCCGTCCACCGTCTTGACCGTCTCGAAGACGCCGTCGCCGACCGTCAGACCGTGGTCGAAGACGCTCAGAACCGGCTCGGTCGCCTCACCCAGGATTGTGCCGTTGGCCCACACGCGCATGGCCCCCAGGCTACGGCCAGAGTGAAACCGGCGGCGCGTACGACTCGAATGGGGGACACTAGTTGGTGAGCTGGCGCGCATCGGCTAGTGTGTGCACTCGCCCGGGTTCCCCGGAAGCGAATTGCGGACGTGGCTCAGTTGGTAGAGCATCACCTTGCCAAGGTGAGGGTCGCGGGTTCGAGTCCCGTCGTCCGCTCGGAGCGGGTCCGCAGGCCCAACGCTGGTGGAGTGGCCGAGAGGCGAGGCAACGGCCTGCAAAGCCGTCTACACGGGTTCGAATCCCGTCTCCACCTCGAAGTACTCGCGAGGGCGATTGGCGCAGTGGTAGCGCGCTTCCTTGACACGGAAGAGGTCACAAGTTCAATTCTTGTATCGCCCACCAATAGGGCCAACTCTGACGGTCCGGAGCGAGGCCCGTCGGCAGAAAGTCGGCAGCGTACCTGAGAGCAACGACCGACAAGGCGCATCAGTCGACAATCACACCGCGTGAGCCAGCTACGCCAGGCACGCATCGACGGCTACTGATCACGAGGAATCACGTTCGCAACGAGGTGGTCAGGCGGCGCCAGCAGGACGCGCGTCGCGCATCGCGAGGACGGGCGGCACCTGACGACGTTGGTCGGGGTCGACTGGCCCGACGATGGCGATGCGGCCAGGACGTGGAGCAGCCGAGCTAGATGCCTCCGCCGCCGCCGTCGAGTCCGCCCATGTCGACACCGCCACCCATGTCGACACCGCCACCACCGAAGTCTCCGGCCGGTCCGCCGTGGGCAGAGGAATCGACCGGCGCGATCGCGATCATCGCGACCGCCCCATAGCCAGCGCCGGTCCAGTTGCCGACGAAGTAGCCCTTCGAGTACGGCGCGAACGCGCTGCCTGCCTCCCAGTAGGGCACCTGGCGGCCGCTGATTGCCACGTAGCGGACGTCCGGTCGTTCGCCGGCCGCCACCCGAGCGGCGTCTTGCCCACAGGCCGGCACCTGTCGCGTGCCCCTCCCGGGTCGCGTCCACATGACGTCGGTGACCGACGGACCGTGCTGCGGGTTGAAGAAGCACGGCACCCGGCGTGCTGGGATCGGCTCGCCGGCCAGTCGGGCACGCACGCAGACCATCGCGTAGCGGCCGTTCGCCAATGTGTCGGCCACCGTACTGATCTCGTCGACGTCCTCGAGCCGATCGACCGCACGCTGCGCGGACTCGTAAGCGTCGAGGGCCTGCTGATAGTCCAGGCGGACGTCTTGGTCGAGATCGCGACCGTCAACCTCGAGGCCCAGCCGCTGAAGCTCCTCGCCAAGCAGCGTCACGTCCTCACCGGCGAACCGCCGCACCTGTTCGAGGTCGCCGGACGACTCCGCACGCTTGCCCCGCCGGAGCCACAACCGCTGCCCGAGCACCGCACCACCAGCACCAAAGGCGACGAAGATCAGCCACTCCATCAGGCCCTCCCCAGCCGATCGACCCTTCCGTACAGGCTAGCCGGATTAGGTACGGCGGTCGCGGCTTCCGCGAGCGTCAGCAGGAAGTCAGCACGAGGCCTGGACTCTAGCGACCAGCATCCGCCACCCAGGCCGCGCTGACCTGCACAGACGAACACTCAGCAGCAACCGACCTCACCGTCAGTCAGTATTGACACGGAAGACGTCACAAGCTCAATTCTTGTATCGCCCACCAACAAACCCCCACGTCAGCGGCCGCCCCGGATCAACCTCCGAGTGCGAGTAATCTGTATTGGCGCGCTGCCGGTCTAACTGCTGGTCTACAGGGTCGGTCTTGGGCTTGGGTTTGAAGACAATGTCCATCGCTTCCGCACCGCGTGTGAGAACCGGGCGCAGCTCGCGGGGCCTCCCCGACTTCGGCTTCAACCCGGCCTTCCTGACGACATTACGGAACGACCGCCGAACGTTCGCGGCGTCGAGCTCGGTGCCAACACGGGTCGAGAACACGAGGTCGTAGTCCTGCCACCGCTCCCCCGCTCGATCACGCAACTCGGATTGCTTCGCTCGGTGCCGCTTCAGGACAGCGACGCATCGAGTCGGGAGCTGCAGTGTCCGGCATGAATTCTCGGTCTTGGTGTCGCCGTCGGCGCATACTGACCGCCACACCTGGATTCATCGACGTCTTCGGCCGTCAAACTCGCGAAGCCTGCGACGACCATGGGCCGGGATCACATGCGTTCGCAAGGATCAACGCGTAGCGGTCTGACGTCCCCGGTGCGACACTGTTTTGGTGTCGCAAGGGCTCGACCGGCAGCCGATTCATGCCGAGTTGGAACGTGTGCGGGTCGACCTTCATCAGCTTGTGGCGCACGCGACTGCGGCCGGGCTTCGTCGCCGCACGGATGGGACCAGGTGGACGAACGGACAGTTGTTGTGGCACATGGTCTTCGGCTATCTCGTCGTGCGGCGCCTGCTCCCCGGTGTGCACGTGTTCGGTCGACTACCTGACGGGTACAGCCGCCGGTTCGCTGCGGCGCTGAACGCTGGCACGCGACTCTTCCATGTGATCAACTACCTCGGCGGGTGCGGCGGCGCGCTCGTGTTCCACGGGCCCCGCCTGACCCGGCTGTTCGACCGCACGGTCGCCCTACTGCACCGCCGTCTCGACGCCGAAACCGAGGAGTCCCTGGGAAGGCGCATGCACTTCCCCATCAGGTGGGACCCGTTCTTCGCCGACACGATGACCGTATTCGACGTCTACCACTACGGCACCCAGCACTACGACTTCCATCGCGCCCAGCTCACCCTCGACGGTCGTGCCGCCAGACCTTGACCTCCGACACCAGGAGCAAGACGACGTTGTCTTGGCTGTAGCGAGCGAAGCGACCAGCATGGTCGGCAAGGCGACCGCCAGCGAGCGGCTGCCTGCGGTCTTGTTGTCGACGGCGAACAGCAACACGATCGTCGGGATCACAGCCTGGAGCGCGACGAACCCGAACAGCCCGACCCACAACGGCAGCCGAAAACTCCGCACCACCCAGCCCGATCATCCCGCCCAACACGCCAACAGCCGCACCAGCCAGCGCCGCCCCCGGCGGGCCGTACCGAGTCGACCGAGGCTCAGTCACATCAGGCCGCAGCATGCCGACACCGTAAGCCCGGCTCGAATCGTCAGCAGAAAGTCAGCAGTACATCCGAGGTCAAGGAATCGCGAGGCTCAACGATCGACATCCGCGCCCGCGTAGATCGGTCACACACGCCATCGGTTGACACGGCCTGATGACGCAGAATCGCGTTCACACAGGAGAGGTCAGCGATCGCGCTTGTCTGGCTGTCGGTCGGTCATCATTCCGAGGTGCGTGAAGTAGGCGGTCTCGGCGACCCGGTAGCGGCGAAGCACTGCCCGCTGCTCGTCGGTGAGTCTGGTACTGGTCAGCGCCCTACCCTTCGCGACCTGCGTCCAGGCCCGATACGCGGCGACCCATTCGCGCCGCTGTCGCGCAAGGTCGTGATCAAAGGGTCCTTCGCCCCGCGAGTCGATCATCCGCAGCTCCCCGGTGAGCCCTTTGCGGGTCGGGAGTCTCACCGATTACAACGAAGCGTCCCACATATGGTTACGGGCAGCCAGCTGAACACCAGAGCTCGAAGCACATCGACGCCCAACAGACCGCTCGACGCCTGGCCGCAGAACCCGGCGACCACGTCTCCCGACCCGTCGGCTATGCCCAACGCATGACCGTCCGCGTCGACCACCCCGACGACCAGGTCCCTAACGCGATCCTGCGCGACATCGACCCCCTAGCCCGGCAGGTTCCCGGTCCACCCAGCCTCAGCGCCCGTAGACGCCATTCGATTTGGGTCGTGCCACAAACGTGCCACAACGAGCCGGTAGCAGGGGGGAGTCGGGGGCAAACAACGGCCGGGCCAACACCTAATCCCCCTATGTACGTGTGAACGCTAAGCCGCTCATCTTCCAAGCTGGTGGTGGCCAGGTGTGTGGCGAATTCAGGCGGCAACGGTGTATCGGGCGCATGTGAAGTCCCGGTCTCGGGCAACCTCGGCAAGCACGAACTCGATGCGACGAGGCAGCAGCGGCGCGCCCGCGCCGAGGGTTACCGGGGCGTATTGCACCCAGAGCTCGTCGAGCAGCCCACGGTCGGCGAACTGGCCGACCAGATCACCGCCGCCCACAAGCCAGACATTCTTGCCGCCCGCAGCCTCGACCATCCCGGCGTGCACGCTCGCCACGTCGGCGTCAGTGAAGCGGATGTCCGCGTCGGTCGCCGGGAACTCGCGATGCGTGAACACCCAGCACGGAGCCGTGTAGTCCCAAGCACCATGGTTAAGGACCCACTGGTACGTCGTGGCCCCCATCGCCATCGCACCCACATCGGCCATGAAGCGCTTGATAGCCATCGGACCATCCGGGTCCACATCACGAGTCACCAGCCAGCTGAGGGAGTTGTCCGGGTCAGCGATAAAGCCGTCGATGCTGGACGCGGTGTAGTACTGAGTCTTCACGACTGCCACCATGCAACACTCCACCGACAAGGGCGGCGCGTGTTCATCTGATCGTCGGCAGAAAGTCGGCGGGCCATTCCTATCGAGGCATGACGAGCCGCACACGTCGACTCACTCTCCCCGCGCAGATCAGCCGCCGACAGCACGGGCCGACACCCACCAGCGACGCTGGACGGCGTTCGCAACGAGGGTCCTCCGGTCTCGGACGAAACCTCTCACCGCGGCCTCCGATGCCTTGATACGGAAGTTCAGTTCTTGTATCGCCCACCACACAAACCCACGTCAGCGGGCAGGTGTCGTACTTCCTGCCGGACCATCGTCGTCATCGGAATCGTCCATGCCGTAGCGCTCCATCAGTATGAGCCGAAGGCGACTGCAACTCGCACCGCCGCATGAGTGAAGATGTACTCTGATGTCGGTGGGCGGGGTAGGCCCTCGCCGACCCAGCGCAAACCACGACCCCGGCCCTCCCATACCTGTGGCCGGGGTCGTTCTATCTCAACCGCAGCACCCGGGACGACGTGGAGCCGGGAGACGGCCACACGCGCCGTTGCGGGTCAGACGGACCCTCGCGACCATGCTGTGCCGCGGTCTGATGCAGCTCCCGATGCTTGTCGTGGCCTCGGTGTGGTGGTTGCCGTTGTGGCAGGACGTCACGTCTTTGGCTCGAATGATCCCAGCATCCAACCGTCGATTCTGCTCAGACGCCCCCTCCACAGGACACGCTGCTGGGGGGATAGTTCGGCAAGCGAGGGGCCGATAGACGCATCCTTCAGGTGCAGGTAGGAAGTCCCTCGAGTGCTCTTGACTTCCTGATCGGCAGGTTTCTCGCCGTTCGGTTCCTCCTTGCCGTCCTCTCCGGCGATGAGGCGTGCCCATTGGTCGACGCCTCCGGCGAAGTCCTCGGCTGATTCGTCGGACGGTAGGGCGGTGCGTACCCGTTCTGCGAGCAGTTGGTAGTACTTGGTGTCCGAGATGAGGGTCCCGCTGACGATCGTCCC
>Ga0075431_100006157_pt1 | contig 11901 bp, 13 predicted proteins | sample RhiMetdeltSRZDD5_FD_75297 | JGI IMG/M metagenome (GOLD analysis project Ga0075431, IMG submission 75297) | Populus rhizosphere microbial communities from Tennessee, USA - Rhizosphere MetaG P. deltoides SRZDD5 | ecosystem: Host-associated > Plants > Roots > Rhizosphere > Soil | place: USA... | reverse complement strand
AAGTTATTTCTTTCGCAAATCCTTTCACATTAGAATAAAAAAAGAGCTGGTGGAGAACCGGCTCTTTTTCTTCGAAGTTTATGTATCAAACTCGCCAGCCATTTCGCCATTGAGCCATACAGTGTAATGTCCACTGGGAAAGGTCCCAAGATCGATACTTTCCTGGAATGGTTTTAGTACTTGGGTGCACACCATGTCTGGGTTGACGACAGAATATGCATCTACGATGATCTTATTCTCGGTATCAGACGGGTTTATTACTGCTCTCAATTCATGACAGGGTGTAGGCAAGTCGCCGCTAAAGGAAAGTGATATTTGTGGTGGAAAGCTTTCGCGAATTAGCAGTCCAGATTCCTGAATAAATATGTTTCCGCGCGTAAACTTTACATCGCCAGGTTGTGGCGCTAGAGGATTTGCAGGTGGCTCATTTGCAGGCATTGTACTCTCCGGTGGATTTGTAACAGCAGTATCAGGTGGTAGATTCGTGGATGTATACGGTGCGGTAGTGCAGGAAACGACAAGAAAGGTAAGTAGAAATGAGATGGTTGAGTATTTCATTTTAACTCCGGTTTGTGACTGTCGAGAGGACGTTCCGTCGTTCTAAATTGTTCCGTGCAACAAAATAGGCAAGCTAAATTTAGCCTGCCCTTTTGCTTCATCTGATACCTAAATTATAGGCTCTTGATACTGTCTTGAGAAATCTCGAACGTCCATTTATCTGAGTTATTAATACAACCAAATCCAAACGCGTTAACTGGTGTTCTTTGGTCGTTATTAAAGGCCCACACGTTATAACAGCCCTGCACCAGGTCTGAAATGATAATATCACCGCGACTGGGAATATTGTAGACTCTATATCCACATTCAAAATGATCTGGCGTTTCATTTAAGTATATCGAAACTGTAATATTTGCCCGGGTTGTATTCGCGAGTCGAATGGTGGCAGGTCTACCCTTCGGCGACCAGGAAAGAATTCTTGTTAAACATGGGTCGCCACCTGCTGTGCTGGCTGCAACTGGCGTAAAGGTGGCCGGGGTTGATGAAGTTGGCAATGCAAGTGGTGTGTTCGTTGGCAAAGGCGTCTGGGTGGGCGTCTCAGTAGGAGGCGGCGGCGTTGCGGTAGGGATTGCAGCCTGAGTCTCTGCTACCAGAGTGAAAGCTCCCGCTACAGCAGTATTCTGTACATCAACTGCATTAATTGTTGGAGTGGCTTCTGCTCCGCAGGCGCCAAGAAGAATGGCAATAACAGTCGTTGAAACAATCGTTAGACGACTCATACAAATCATTCGAACAGTCTTAACAGCTTGGGTAACATCCGCCGAGTGCAACAATGTTGTCGTTTCTGATGACGATGTCCCAACTGCCTTGAGTGATGCGGAAACCACCGAATACTTTAAAGTTTTGTCTGCCAGTCACAAATGCTCCAGCGCTGTATTGCCCGATGGGACCCGTAATACTGTCGCCTGTCACATAGAGGTAGCCGCATTGACCCAATTCAGTCACGACATAGAGAGATAGTACAATGGTTCCCTGTGGTCTGGTTTCGTTGACCACATTAAGTCTCGCGCTGGGGCCCTCCCAGGCTGTCAGTGGCTGGTTACAAGGATCCTGACCAGACCCGGAGGCCTGAGGTGTAAATGTCGGTATATTTGGCTGCAGAGTGGCACTTAGTGCATCAAGTGTTGGCGATGCAAGTGGAGTAAGCGTGGGTAATGGCGTGAGTGTTGCAGTTTCTGTGGGCGGCAACGGGGTGGCTGTCGGTATGGCTTCCTGAGTCTGAGCAACCATGGTGAAAGCTGCAGCTTCGGCCGTGTGTTGGATATCTACTGGATCAGCAGTGGGCGTTGACTGAGCGCCACAGGCGCTTATCAACAAACTTAATACAACGCCAATGATTAATGCGTTCCGTTTCATGTTATGTGGATTTCCTTTTGATTTTTTGAGATATGAGACGTTATTTGATTTCAACTCTATCTCTGAATAACGTGATCGTTAATTCATCGGTCTGTTTGAGCCTGAAATTCCCGACCATCTTTCTGCCGCCCACCCAGGCCACATAGAGATATTGTCCGGTGGGTGCTAGGATTCTTACGGTCCCTTCGACAGGATATTCAATTATCGTTGGTCCGCCTTGAGCAGTGTTTACTTGCAGTGAAATATAAGCCTCTGTTCTGGCTTTATTGACCAGGGTGATCCTAGAGAATGGCACCGCAGGAGGCAACGTTCCATAAGTACGAATGGTCAGAGTTGGTACTAACGTTGCGCCACCAGGTGCAGAGGCAATCGTCGCCGTGGGAGTGGAGTTTGCTGGTCCGGATGTTGCGGTCGCCGGTGTGGTCGTCAGGTTGGGGACCAGGGTGGCTGTGATGGATTCGATTGTAGCGGTATCAGAGGGAATTGCTACGGGAGGGGTAGCTGTGTCGGTAGAAGGAGGAACGGTAATCGTCGGCAGAGCCGTGAGAGTTTGTGCTACAGAAGTCTGTGCACCAGCTTGAACTGTTCCGGCAACGTCCACAGTTGGCACGCCAGGTCCCGGTGTGGGAGTAAAAGGCAGGCAGGCACCGAGTAAGTGCGCGGCAAGTACAGCAATAGCAATCTTTTTCATCGAGCTCTCCTTCAGGCTACCGCGCACGCTTCAATTAAGTGTCAATTGAAGTGTGCGGGAACATGCTATGACTGGCTTACAACCTCCATGAACTGGGTCACAGCGTCGCGCAACATGCGCTCGGGCAACGCACCCACCTGGCGATGGACAATTTTGCCGCTTGAAACGAACAACATGGTTGGAATCCCTTGGATGCCATATTTCGTCATCCATTCAGGATTGTCATCCGTATTGACTTTTGCGATCAGAATTTTACCTTCGTACTCTTTTGCCAGTTTGTCAAGGATCGGCGCAACCATTTTGCAAGGTCCACACCATGGGGCCCAGAAGTCTACGATCACAGGAATGGATGATTGCAAAACAGTTTTCTCGAAAGCGGCATCGGTTACGTGAATTGGTTCATTGGACATGATCATACACCTTTATCTTTGTTTCGCCTTTGCAGGCGCAAATAATTTGGCAATCAAAAATGATTTTGCCCTCAATCGAAAAATGAGTATATCATAGAATACCGCATGTTATAATCGCCCGTCATGATCGATGCCTTTGCCAAGTGGAGAAGCGGGCTTGCAAAAACGAGCAAGACTGCGTTTGGTCAGCTTGCCACATTATTCGGTGCCACTGAAATTAGCAACGAAACCTGGGATGATCTCGAAGCGCTCCTGATTCAAGCGGATTTAGGCATAGAATTAACTGCTGAGATTCTGGATGCCCTTCAACGCACCGTTCAGACTGACGGCCTGATTCGCTCCGATGAGCTTTCAACTGCTCTTCGGACAGAACTCCGCGACAGACTTGTTAATCCGCCGGCCTTTGATTGGTCGAACAAGCCAACCGTTATCTTGGTTGTCGGAGTCAATGGCTCTGGTAAAACCACTACGATAGCGAAATTAGGACAACGCTTCCAATCTATTGGGAAAACTCTGCTCTTCGGCGCAGCTGATACCTTCCGAGCTGCAGCGGTGGATCAACTTCAAGTTTGGGGAGACAGGCTCAAGGTCGATGTAATCGCGGGTGAGCCTGAATCAGATCCCGGCGCGGTCGCGTTCAATGCAGTTCAATCAGGTGTAGCGCGTGGACTCGATTTGGTCATCATAGATACGGCCGGGCGCTTGCATACGCGCTTCAATCTAATGGAAGAGTTGAAGAAAGTCCATCGAGTGATTGGCAAGGCCTTACCCGGTGCGCCACATGCTACGTGGTTGGTACTGGATGCAACAACCGGCCAAAATGCCTTACAACAGGCAAAGGCTTTCAAAGAAGCCGTCGGTGTTACGGGAGTGATATTGTCCAAATTGGATTCATCTGCCCGCGGTGGGATGGCCTTTGCGGTCCAGCGTGAGCTGGGCCTGCCGATTCTGTATGCAGGGCTCGGCGAACAACCTGAAGATTTGATACCTTTCGATCCCGATGCGTTTGTTGAAGGCATATTGGGGACAGGTCAGTGAGTCGTAAAATTTGTGGCTAGAGATTGGCTTAATCTTCAGTCTCTAATCTCTTAAAAAGAGGAAACATGCAGGACCTAGTAAACCGTCTCAAATCTGCGCAAGACTTAACCCAGCAGTTACTGGTGCGTCTTTGACTTCGCGTCTAAAGAATCAAAACTTTCCGTACTTGAAAAAGAAATAGAGGCACCTGATTTCTGGGGGAATCCATCTCGGGCTCAGCAGGTGATGAAGCAATACAATACGCTAAAAAATGAAGTGGAATCTTGGCGTAGTTTTTCGCATCGCCTGAATGATGCTCTGGAGCTCGCGCAACTGGACGATGAGAGCCTGCGTGCTGAATTGGAAACAGAGATTTCTGCCATAGAAACAGAGTTGGAGAAGCGATCATTCACCGCGATGCTTTCAGGCAAATTTGATCATGACTCTGCAATTCTTGCTATCCATGCCGGCGCAGGCGGAACGGATTCACAGGATTGGGCCGCGATGCTCGAGCGGATGTATCTACGTTGGGCAGAATCGCGCGGCTATGAAACAGAAATGCTGGATATCACAGAGGGTGAGGAAGCGGGAATAAAGAGTGTGACGATTGCAGTTGATGGCGAATATGCATTTGGATATCTACGCTCTGAGAAGGGCGTTCATCGGCTTGTGCGGCTTTCCCCGTTCGATGCGGCTCATCGCCGCCATACGTCGTTCGCCCTGGTTGAGGTGCTGCCTCAAGTTGCAATGGATGAAGCCGAAATTGATATTGACCCTGGCGACATCAAATTGGATGTCTTTCGTTCGTCCGGCGCGGGTGGTCAGAATGTACAAAAGAATGCCACCGCCGTGCGAATTACACATCTGCCGACTGGAATTGTCGTGACCTGTCAGAACGAGCGCTCACAAACTCAGAATCGAGAATTTGCGATGCGCATTTTGCGCGCTCGCTTGTTGGAATTGAAACAGGCCGAAAAAGAGGAGGAGCGGGCCGTTTTACGTGGTGAGTATACAAAAGCCGAGTGGGGAAGCCAGATCAGATCTTACGTTTTGCACCCTTATCAAATGGTAAAGGATCATCGCACTGATTATGAAACTGGCAATACGCAAGCCGTACTGGATGGCAACCTGGATGAGTTTATGGAATCCTTCCTCCGCTCTCGCTCTGCGTCTTAAGGAGAATTATGTTTGAGACTGTTACAAAGCTTTCGGAGTTCATCTCTGGAACGATATTAAAACAACCAAATCGCACGATTGATCCATCTGAACCACTCATCTCAAGTGGACTAATCGATTCATTTAGCCTGATGGACGTCGCTTTGTTTGTTGAAGATACCTTCGGTGTTCGTATTGAGGATACCGAGTTAAATACAGATACATTTGATAATTTGACTCAACTGGCAAGTTTGATCGAATCCCGCAAAGCATGACAACTTTTCCTGAGCGACTCAAATCGCTTCACGCTTCGCGGCGGACACCAGACCGGGCCGCCATTTATTTGCAACTCTCAGGTCGTGAAGACGTACCTATAACGTACGATCAACTTCTACATGGTTCAAATGCGTATGCCTCTACCTTAGCTCGGGTGGGAGTTAAACCTGGTGAAGTTGTCATCCTGATACTTCAACATGGCGAGGATTTGGTCTATTCATTTTGGGGGACAATATTGCATGGCGCAATCCCTTCCATCATGCCATTCCTCACCGAGAAGTTATCGCCAGAACGGTATCGAGCTGATTTATCTGCCCTGGTCTCAGTGACAAAACCTGCTGGAGTCATCACATATCCGGAGTTTGCGGAAGAGGTGAGGGCGGCATTGAAGCCTGGCGATTCAGTGCGTTCTGTGATCACCACTGATCAAATTGAAAGGCAATCCGATATGAGTTTCGAAGGCTTGGCAGGATTTGCACGCAATCCTCAGGACATTGTCCTGCTGCAGCATTCCTCCGGGACTACTGGCTTACAAAAGGGAGTGGCTCTTTCACACCAAGCTGTATTCAATCAACTCGATTCTTATAGTAGATCATTGTTACTCAATGAAAATGATGTGATTGTTTCCTGGCTTCCCCTTTATCACGATATGGGGTTGATCGCCGGTTTCATCCTGCCGGTGTTAACCGGTATGCCGCTTGTTCTTATGTCACCATTCGATTGGGTGCGCGCCCCGTACAGGATGATGCAATCCATATCAAAATATCGTGGGACGTTGATTTGGCTACCCAATTTTGCCTACAATTTTTCCGCTCAGAAAATCCGTGATCGCCATATTGAAGGCGTCAATCTATCTTCACTCCGTGCAGTAATTAACTGTTCCGAACCAGTGCGCTGGGAAAGTCATCAAGCTTTTTACGAAAGATTTAAAGGTTATGGGTTGAGATATGAGTCGCTGCAGACATCATATGCTATGGCAGAGAATGTTTTCTCTGTAACCCAGAGCCTGTTGGGGAAGGAAACAGTTGTCGAGGAAATTGATCGGGAATCGTTCATGGTTGGACGCGTGGCAAAGAGTCCACTGGATGATCGTCCCTCCATGAAAATGATGTCTTCCGGTCGTCCCATTGAAAATGTCAAACTGAAAATCATCGATGAACACGGGCAGGACCTACCCGAGCGAGTGATCGGCGAGATCGCCATTCAAAGTAATTGCATGCTGACTGGTTACTACAATCGCCCCGATCTTTCGGAAAAGGCTTTTTTTGATGGCTGGTATTTGACCGGCGATTATGGGTATATTTCCAATGGGGAAGTTTTCGTCTCAGGTCGTAAAAAGGATATGATCATCGTGGGAGGCAAGAATGTGTATCCGCAGGATTTGGAGATGCTAACCTATGAGGTCCCCGGTGTGCATGCAGGCCGGTCGGTGGCATTTGGTATGTTCGATGAGGCTCAGGGAACGGAGGAAGTAGTCATCATCGCGGAAGTGGATTCCGAAAACAACGAGGAACAGCAAAAGATCGCGGATGCAATCCGGCTCCACGTTACGAAGAATTCTTCCATTGCCTTGCGCTACGTCAAAGTTGTGGGACTCAAATGGATCTTAAAAACGTCCAGCGGGAAAACAGCTCGCTCCGCAAATAAAGAGAAATTTATGAAGGAATTGGAAGCAGATAAATAAAAACAGTCCCGTCAAACAGGACTGTTTTTATTCTGAGAGTTTATCCGCCAGTTGGGAGTCGCTTTTCGAGCGTGCGGCTCAGAATTTCATCCTGTTCCTGCGATCTATTGGATTTAGAGCGTTTCACTCTGAACGATTTTTCTTCATTTGCCTTATTGAGAGCTTCCTGCCATGCAACTTGCATGCCAGTCAGTTCTGGCTCTTTGGGTTCTTCCTGCTGGACAGTTTCTGCAGCTTCCTTTTCCTTTTTGGGACCGCGCTTTCCGCGACTCTTATTATCTTCCTTCTTCGCCGGCTTGAACTCTTCGATGACTGGTTCGAGTGCTTTCATGCTCAACTTGATCTGCTTCTTCTTGCGATTCACGTCCAACACTTTTGCCTCGACCTCATCGCCTTCCTTCACCACCTCGTTCGGGGTTTTTACATAACCTTGCGCCAACTCACTGACATGTACCATGCCAGGGCGCTCTGCGCCGATATCTACAAATGCGCCATACGGTTCAAGGCGGACAACTTTACCTTTCACGATCATATCTGGCTCGATCTCTTTCCATTCGAGGCCGAGAGGTTTGATCATTGTTAGCTCGATGCGGTCTTTCTTCACCCGTTTTACCCATACATCCACTGTTTGTCCTTCTTTCACAACATCTTCCACTTTGTTGATTGAGTCTTCACTCAATTGTGAAATATGGATGACGCCTGGTACATTTTGGCCCACGTCAACCAATGCACCTGCTAGGGTGGTTTTTAGTACTTTTCCACTTAACTTTGTTTTTGGTGCAAGCGTCGTTTCAGACGCGATAGTTTGTGTTTCCATGATTTACTCCTACAAGTTGGTTGAAATAATGCCAAAGATTAATTATACCTATATGACAAATATCAGTCAATGTGAGATAGGTTTTGCATAGTGCCGCATACTTATAAGAATTTGTACTGTTTAGTTACTCGTCAGTTCTGAATACTTAATGTATGTCCAAAAATATGACGCTGTGAACACACGGGTCTATTACATGATTTTATCTACTTGACCAATTTATCTCTGATGATGTATATTTACAGAACTTATGTCACTTTCGGAAACAAATATGCGAAAATATGTATAATTTCGACAAAACCGACATAAAAATTGTCAATTTGCTACTTGAAGATGGCCGCATGTCAGCTTCAGAGATAGCTCGGCGTATCGGCGATATATCGGAGCGTGCTGCCCGTTATCGCATTGAGCGTATGGTCAATGAAGGTGTTGTGAGGATCAGTGCTGTAGCAAGGCCTCAGGCATTTGGATTAACCACAATAGCGGACGTCTGGATGGAGGTCGAATCGGATCACATCCTTTCAGTAGCAAAAAAGATGGCGGAATTCGATAACATCAGCTATGTGGCCTGTGGGATTGGGGAATCGGATGTGAGCATTCAAATCGTTGCAAAGGATACCGCAGAGATCTATCACTTTGTTACTGAGGTGGTTCGAAAAGTACCCGGTGTACGTAAAACAACAACATCCATCGTGCCGCTTATCCTCAAGGATGTGTATCAATGGCGCATCCCAGAGAAGGTCGTGCAAGAGATATCCGATGGTGAAATTTCAGCGACAACAGACTAATCCTTTTGGAGAAAATCCATGTTTGGTGAGAAGTCACATGCCTTGCAAAAACGTGCCCAGGAAGTGATGCCGCTAGGTGTAAATTCAAATTTCCGATTTTGGGGGGATGGAATTACGCCCTATGTGGAAAAAGCAAAGGGTGCGTATCTTTGGGATGTGGATGGAAACAAATATATTGACTATCGCCTGGCATTCGGTCCGATCATTCTTGGTCACTCGTATGACGAAGTCGATCAAAAAGTAATTGAGGAAATTCAGCGGGGACTTCTTTTTGCCATGACAGGTGAGCTAGAAATTGCAGTAGTGGAAATGATCGTAGAAATGGCTCCCGCAGTGGAGATGGTGCGTCTCGCATGTTCCGGTACCGAAGCGACTATGCACGCGATTCGTGTGGCACGAGCGTACACTGGTCGTGACCTTATCTTGAAGTTTGAAGGTAATTATCATGGGTTTCATGATCACACTTTATGGTCAACATACGCGCCTGCTGAGGCATATGGAAATCGCCGTAGTCCGATTCCCGTGCCAGCGTCGTCTGGAATCCCCAAGGGCATGCGTGAGTTCATCATTACGTTGCCTTTCAATGATTTCGAAGGCTTTGAGCGTGTGATGCGTTCCTATGGCGAACAGATCGCGGCTGTGATCTCTGAACCGTGTCAGGGTAACTGCGCGGCGATTAATCCACAGGATGGATTTCTGGAACTCCTTCGTAAGAAAACAGAAGAATATGGTTGTGTCTTTATTCTGGATGAAGTAAAGACGGGATTTCGCATCGCCAATGGAGGCGCGCAGGAATATTACGGCATTAAACCGGATCTTGCGACATATGCCAAAGCCCTCGGCAACGGCTATCCTGTTGCGGCGTTTGGCGGCAAGAAAGAGATTATGTCAATTATTGGGCAGGGAGTGGCCCAGGGTGGGACATATACTAATAACAAGCCCGGTGTGGCCGGTGCATATGCCACGCTGAGTCTGTTGAAATCAGAGCCTATATTGAAGACGATTGAAAAACGGGGACAACGATTGATGGACGGCTTAAAGGAAATCTTTGAAGAGAATGACATCCCCGTTGTGATGACAGGCTACCCTGCAATGTTCTCGTTTTCCATCGGCGTGGATGAAGTGACCTGCCAGCGCGATTGGGCGCACAGCGATCATGACATGTATCTTCATCTGGCCGAGAAAGCCATTGCCAGAGGCGTTATGCCTGACCACGACGCGCGTGAGCCATGGTTCTTATGTTATTCACACAGCGACGCAGATATTGATAAAACCCTGAATGTGTATGCTGAGATTGTGAAAGAGGTCAAAAGTTGAAATCTGTTGCTAATCCTTAGACCTTCAACTTTTTACAAGGATAGTCAAATGCCAAATCAATTAACCTCCCAAGAAATCATCGATCTCAACAAGGAATACACCTTTTACTCCTGGTCCAATCAGGGACAAGTCAATCCAATTCCGATGGTGAGGGCAGAGGGTCCTTATTTTTGGGACGCGGACGGCAAGCGTTACCTCGATTTTGCTTCACAGTTGGTCAATACGAACGTTGGACACCAACACCCAAAAGTGATAAAAGCCATTCAAGACCAGGCAGCAAAGTTGACCTTTGCCGCGCCAGGCATGGCGACTGAGCCGCGCGGTTTGTTGGGAAAGAAACTTGCGGAGATAACTCCAGGTGATTTGAAGAAGACATTTTTTACTTTGGGTGGAGCAGAAGCAAATGAGAACGCGATCAAGATCGCGCGTTTTTATACGGGAAGGCATAAGGTCCTTGCGCGGTATCGTTCTTACCACGGCGCGACTCATGGCGCGATGGCTTTGACAGGTGATTATCGCCGCTTGCCCGCCGAGCCTGCGATTTCAGGAGTTGTCCACTTCCTTGATCCGTATTGCTATCGCTGTCCATTTGGATGGACGAAGGAGACATGCCACCGTGAATGTATTAGTCATGTCGAAGAGGTGATCCAGCATGAAGGTCCGGATCAGATCGCGGCGATCTTTCTCGAAGGTGTGACCGGCACGAATGGACTCATCATCCCACCCGATGAATACTGGCCGCGCATGCGTGAGATCTGCGACAAGTATGGAATTCTTTTAATCTCAGATGAGGTAATGAGTGGATGGGGGCGCACAGGTGAATGGTTCGCCGTCGACAATTGGAATACGGTTCCAGATATCATTACTACCGCAAAGGGGATTACCTCTGGCTATGTTCCACTGGGTGCCGTGATCGTTCGCGAGAAGATCGCGAAGTTTTTTGACGACAAGATGTTGTACGCGGGTTTGACGTATTCAGGTCATGCCCTGGCATGTGCTACAGCGCTTGCCACCATTGAAGCCTATGAAGAAGATGGAATTTTCGAGAATGCTAAAAAGGTTGGGAAGTATCTTGGCGCACGCCTGGAAGAATTGAAAGCACGACATCCTTCCGTGGGTGATGTCCGTTATATTGGCATGTTCTCGGCATTAGAGCTTGTCAAGAATCGCGAAACAAAGGAGCCCATGGATTTGACCGCGATCAAGAATTTCATGATTGAGAATGGCGTGTATGTGTTCAACTTCAAAAATATTCTCTTCGTCGTTCCGCCGCTGGTGATTACGGAGGAGCAATTGGATGAAGGTTTGAATTTATTAGACGATGGGCTCGCGGAGTTGATGGATAAGATGGTGGTTTAGCATTCAATCCCGGTGGTCGAGTAGGCGATGATCATCCGCCGTATCGAGACTACCATGTACCACAAAAAATTTTGTTACGAAAGGTATTTTTGAAAACCGGTGGTTTCGATACGGGCGAGAAAACCACTCGCCCTACTCAACCACCGAGGTGTAAATGCAAGGAATTATATGAATCAAAAATACGACAACGCGTTATCTTATTCATCTCAATGGCTTGATATCATCAAACAACAAAATTTCCCTGAACAAGAGCAGGCGAGGTGGATCATCGATGAATCGAAGCAAAATTTCGCGGAGTATTTCAACCGCGGCTGGCTGGAGTATCGCAAGTCGGTGACAGAGGCCGGAGACTGGGCTTCGGTCGAATGGTCTGGCAAAGGTTCAACATTTACAGACGTGATCGGACGTCAATACATAGACTGGCTCGGCGGCTTCGGAATGTTGGATTTGGGCTGGTGCCATCCCGATGTCGTAGA